>Ga0082335_1000618_pt1 | contig 86196 bp, 99 predicted proteins | sample Subgrocontami58m_FD_72375 | JGI IMG/M metagenome (GOLD analysis project Ga0082335, IMG submission 72375) | Subsurface groundwater microbial communities from S. Glens Falls, New York, USA - GMW37 contaminated, 5.8 m (SPADES assembly) (version 2) ...
CAGTGCGCCTTCAAGTCTCCATGTTCCCGGACCGGGCGGCAATCCCCCGCGAAAGCGAATTCACGCTGCAAGCCACCGATGAGAAAGGCTTGCCGGTAACGCATGTAACCTATGATGTGAAGTTTGTGCAGACCGAAGACGAATTTACAATGTTCGAAACCACGCTTCATGACCATGGCGGCAAGGCGATGCTTGCCTATGCCTTCAATGACGGCGCAGAGCATCGCATGGAAGTCACCATGCGCGCACTTCCAACATCTAGTGTCCAGTTCGAGCCGGTGAGCGCGAAATACCTTATTGAAATAATCCCCCAGCAGCCAACAGGCCAGCTAATGGCGCGCCAGATGGGGAACCTTTTCCTGTTCTTTGCCATCGGCGCATTAATCGGCCGCTGGTATGGGGGAATGAAAAAGGCAAGGAAGGTGCATCATGTCCAAACCTGAACCTGTGCAGCATTGGCAAGCGGAGCCAACGCCCGGACCTGCGCAGCAAAGGCGGGCGGCGCAAAAGCCCGGCTTGGCATTCGCCATCCATTCCCTGGAAGTGTCCAGCATCTCGCTGCGAAGCCAAATGGCCGACCCCAATATCCGGCAAAAGGCGCGCGGAAAGCTTCTTGAGGCATTGGAAAACCACCAGAAGACTCTTGGCAGGCTCATGCGCGAATCCCCTCTCCACGGCTTTGCGCTTGCAATGCGCCTTGCCGGGCTGGTCGGCTCATTGCGGGCATCGGCGCAAAAGGAAAATTTCCGCCCTTCGTCGCCCGAATGGAGCGGAGCGGCAAAACAATGGGGGGAAATGCGGCGCATGGCGTTCGAATTTCTGGAAAAAGACATGTCGTCTAATGCTTCAGGTGCCAATCTGAAAAAATCTTTCGGGCTTGCACTATTGGCCGATGCAATCGCGCTTTTTTTGGACGAAGGCTCGCACAGGCTATCCGAATTGATGGCTGGCGATAAGGCTAAATCCGCGCTTTCAGCATTGACAATCGAACAGTTGGTATAGATGGCATACTCGAGCACAAATGACGTTCCCCTCCCAGACGATCTGCTTTCGCAGGTAATCGGGCAGGAGGAAGCCGTGGCAATAGTGCGGCAAGCTGCCATCTCCCGACGCCATCTTGTTTTGGTGGGCGAGCCGGGCACGGGCAAATCCATGCTCGGGCGCGCATTGGCGCAGCACCTTCCACAATCAGACCTGCAGGACCTTCTCGCATTCCCAAATGCCAAAGAACCCACCATGCCACTGATAAAAAAAGTGCCTGCCGGGCAGGCGCATGCCATCGCGGCAGAAAGCAAGGAAGGCGCAGGCTCCGGAATATTGCTCATGCTCTTTGCAATTCTCGCCTCGCTTGCAATTGTGTGGTGGGCAAACAGCTACTACACCGCCACTGCGGGGGCGTTAGTGGGCGCCATTTACACCGCAACAGCGGCAGGGTTGGCGGCTCTGGCTCTGCTTGCATCTTCGGTATTTCTGCGCCCGTCGCAGCCAAAGTCATATCCAGCAGTCCTGCTCTCTAATAAGTCCGGAGCTTCCCCCCCGTTCATCGACGGGACCGGCGCGCCTGTCGCGTCACTGCTTGGCGATGTCCAGCACGACCCCTACCAGACAGGCGGCTTGGGCACGCCTGCTCACATGCGCATCCAGCTCGGGCTCATCCACCGGGCGCATGGGGGAGTTTTATTTGTAGATGAAATCGGCACGCTTCCAATTTCCGCGCAGCAGGAGCTTCTCACCGCATTGCAGGACGGCTCTTTCCCAATTACAGGCCATAACGAAACCAGCGCAGGCGCAGGCATCCGCACCGAGCCCGTGCCGTGCAAATTCGTCCTCGTGGCTGCCGGCAATATGGATTCCCTCATCCAAATGCATCCTGCCCTTCGCGACCGTGTCAGAGGCAACGGGTACGAAGTATTAATGAAAAATTCCATGCCTGACACGGAAGAGAACAGGCTCAGGCTGTGGCAGTTTGTGGCGCAGGAAGTTCACAAGGACAACGTCCCGCATTTTGATGCGGCCGCTATGCGCGAGTTAATCTCAGTTGCCTCCAAATCTTCGGGGAAAAAAGGCACGCTTACATTGCGCTTAAGGCAATTGGGCGGGCTCGTGCGGGCTGCAGGCGACATTGCAAAAGCCGAAGGCTCGCCGCTGGTTTTGGGCAAACACGTAAAAATGGGTGCGAAGATAGCAAGGAGCATAGAGGAACAGCAAAAGGGCTAGTTGCATTGTGGAAATGCAAACGCAACTGTCTTGTTTGCCAAACGATGGTTTTATGCACATTATGGAAGGTTTTCTCCCGCCGTTCTGGGCGGCATTCTGGTATCTTGCATCCATCCCGTTCGTGGCATGGGGCGCGCACCAGGCAGGCAAATTATTCAAGGAGCATCCTGAGCAAAAACTGATACTCGCCGTGTCCGGCGCGTTCATTTTCATGCTCTCCTCGATGAAGCTTCCGTCTGTCACCGGCTCATCTTCCCATCCGACCGGCACCGGCCTGTCCGCCATGCTCTTTGGCTTCCCAATCACGTCCCTGCTTGCCACAATCGTCCTCATCTTCCAGGCCCTGCTGCTTGCGCACGGGGGCATCACCACCCTGGGTGCCGACGTGTTCTCCATGGGCGTCGCAGGCCCTGCCGTGGCGTATTTTGTTTTCAAGCTGGCAAGGAAGCTCAACATCGGCCTGGGGTTCTGCGCATTCCTTGCGGCAGTGTTTGCGGACTTTGCAACTTACCTTGTCACATCCCTCCAGCTTGCCCTTGCCTATCCGGGGCAGGGCGGCATGGTGCAATCCTATGCTGTGTTTGCCGGAGTGTTCGCAATAACCCAAATCCCCCTTGCAATCGGCGAGGGGCTGCTGATTTGGATTTTCTTTGACTTCCTTTCAAAGTCAAGGCCGAAGATGCTTGCAAGCCTCATTGGAAAAAATTAGGTGCGAGTATGGACGACAAAATCAAATACGGGATTGCGGTGATGGCAATCATCTCAATTTTTACCTTTCCGTTCTTAGTCAATCCAGGTGCGGGTTTTGGAGGTGCCGATGCAGAGGGCTCCGCGGCAATTCAAAAGCAAAGCCCGGGCTACCAGCCATGGGCCAAGCCTCTTTGGCAGCCGCCGCCGGAAACAGAATCCATGCTGTTTGCGCTGCAGGCCGCGATAGGCTCAGTCATAATCGGTTATTTCATAGGCTATGAAAAAGCCCGCTCTGATTTTGGGCATAAAAAAGAATAACGGGGAGAATATGTCCGCCATCGACTCACTCGCATACAAAAGCCCGTTCCGCTCATGGCCCCCGCTTGGCAAACTTTTGTTTTCCCTCTCGCTTCTTTGCGCCAGCATCCTTTCCCCCACGCCGCTCGTGCCGCTGGTTGTTTTCCTTATCGGAATAGCCCTGCTCTATCGTTCCACCTCGTTGCGCCTGCCACGCCTGATGGGGCTTGCATGCCTTAACACATTCGCACTTCTGTCAATATCCGTGCTAATCATCGCGGCGATGGCAGGGGGCACGCCGATATGGGGCATCCAGGTTTTGGGCGCCACCCTTTCCGTTTCGGCGCAATCCGCCAATCTTGCAATCCTGATTTTCATGCGCGCAATAGCCGGCTTCTCGGTGCTTCTTTTCTTTGCAACATCCACGCCAGTGCCCCACCTTTTCATCGCACTTCGCCAAATGGGCGTGCCAAAACACGTGTCCGAACTTACGGTGCTTGTCTACCGCTATTCCTTCCTTGTTATCGAGCAGGCGGGGCAGATGTGGCAGGCCGCAGACTGCCGCCTGGGCTTTTCGAGCGCGGGCAGGGCGGTATCGACATCCGGCTACCTGGTCGGCAACCTGTTCATCCGGTGCATGGATTTTGCCGAGCGCTCGCAAAAGGCGCTGGAATGCCGGAATTTCAACGGCAGCTTCGAGCCCCTCCGCCTTCCTTCCGCCCTTACATGGGAATGGGCCGCCGCCTCGGCAGTCTCATTTGCAGCTTTATTCCTCGCAGGGCAGGCTTTCCAAAATGCATTCGTATTATGAGGCGTACCATGCCGGCAATGCTTGAAACAAAATCCCTTTCCTTCTCATACGATGGCGGGGCAAAGGCGCTCGATTCGGTAAGCCTGTCCATTCCTGCTGGGAAAAAATGCGTCTTCCTGGGGCCGAACGGCTCGGGCAAATCCACGTTATTCCTGCATTTCAACGGAGTTCACAAGCCTGATTTCGGGCAGGTGTTTTTCGATGGAAAACAGGTCCGGTATGATTCCGCGTCCCTTGCATTGCTCCGCTCAAAAATCTCCCTTGTTTTCCAAAACCCGGACGACCAGATTTTTTCCGCAACGGTCGAGGAGGATGTGGCTTTCGGGCCGCTCAATGCCGGCCTGGCCCGCGAGGAGGCGCAGCGCCGCGTAGACGATGCGCTTTCGCTCGTCGGGCTTGAAAACCTGCGCGAGCGCCCCACGCAGCAGCTGTCTTTCGGGCAGCGCAAGCGCGTGTCCATTGCCGGGGCAATCGCGATGAAGCCCAAGGTGCTTCTTATGGACGAGCCGACTGCCGGCCTTGACCCCGAGATGGTGCACGAGCTGCTCGAATTGTCCGAGGAGCTTAACCACAACGGGGTGACCGTTGCCATATCCACCCACGACATAGAAACCGCATACGAATGGGCGGACGATGTGATGGTGCTAAGCGGGGGGAAGCTCGTGTTCTCCGGGCATCCGGACGATTTTTTCTCAAAAGGCAACATCCACGATTTCGGGCTTTCCCCGCCCATGGCTTTCCTCGTGAATCAGCAGATGCACTGGCGCACCGGAAAACCGGAGCTTCCACGCCCCCGCTCATTTTCGGAACTGGCGGCAAAGGCTTTTCCGCAGCAAAACAAAAAAAGCGGCACCCTGAACCTTGCCTGCATATCAAAAAGCGCCGAATCGTTTTCCGCCCTGCCAAAAGCAAAACACGCGGAGACAAAGCCCCACATGCTCACGGGCATTTATGGCTCGCGCGCCCGCCGCCTTGCATCCGAGGGGAAGATAGACGCCCATTACCGCTTCCACGCAATCGAGCACGGATTATTGCAGGCTTCCCTCGGCAATGATTTCACCCTGTTTGTGGATTCGGAGCTTTGCCCTATTATCGAGCGGAAGGCAAAACTTTTGGAGGAGAGGTCCGGCCTTAAAGTGCAAATTGCGCATATTCATGCAATGCAAGGGGACGGAAACAAAATCAAAAAAAACGAGCGGTGATGCCATGGTCGACCATTTGCCTGTTGCACAAATGTCTGATGTTTTCAAGCAGCTTGCCGACCAATCGAGGCTCTCGGTGCTCCACGCATTATGGAAAGGCCCCCTATATGTAAATGAAATTTGCAAACGAACTGGCTTATCCCAGCCGAACGTTTCCCACCATCTCGCGCAGCTTAAGTCGCTTGGCTTGGTGAAGGCTGAAAAAGATGGGCAAAATACCGCATATTCGATTGCGGACAAGCACGTCTTCAGCATCCTGAATGAATGCAAGGAGCACATCGAGCAGGGCATAGGGTAAGTCAAGGGCGCCCTGCCAGTTGCGCACTCAGCTATTTTTTCCTAACTGCACGCTCCGCCATTGCAGCTCCCGCTGCAGCATGGCACTGGCGGCGGGAAGCCGCCAACCTGGCATGAGGCTCCGGAAGCGAGGCAGCATGCCGAATAGCCGAACACAGGCACGCACGCCCCTGTGCAGCAGGATTCCGAGCTTGAGCACAGCGAGCCTCCGGAATAGCATGCGGCGCACGACCCTCCCTGGCAGCTGAGGCCTCCTGTGGGGCAGCAATCCGAACTGCTGCTGCAAACCGACCCGGCCATGAACATGCACACGGGCGGCGCCTGAATCACAAGGAGGGGCTGCATCCCCCGATACTGGTAGTCTATCCCGTTGGAGTTGTATGAAATTTTCACCTTGTATTCGCCCAAGCCGCCGGTGGTAAGCGGCGTTTTCACCGGCACATTCCTGCTCTCCCCGGGCCCGAGCACCACCCCTCCGCCGAAATACGTGCTATTCGTCCTGCCGCCATTTGAAATGTCAAAGCTCACCACGGTCACGGCATCTGTCCCCCTGTTCATCAGCCTTACAATGAGCGAGCCGTTCCCATTCTCCTGGTATGTGTCCTTGATGGCTACCGGGAACGCGTTGTCCCAGTATGCCTTGCTCGTGCCAAGCTGCATCTCGCCAGGCTCGGGGTTTCCCGCAAGCATGACCACCACTACCAGGGCTATTATCAGCACTATTGCAAGAAGAAGCACATGCTCGGTTGCCGCCTGCCCCAACTTCATGCAATTGCAACAATTCCGGGCAATAAAAACCCTTTGCCAAGGAAAGGTCAGGCTGCAAATTGGGAAGCATTTAAATTTTCAGCCCGGCCAATTCATGCATGCGCGCGTATTTCCCATTTTTGCTTGCCGCCATTCTTCTTTTTGCATGCGTACAGGCCCCTGAAAAATCCGTGCAGCCTGCTGTGCCACAGCCGCAAGTTGTGCCTTCATCTGAATGGGAAAATGCGGCACCGCAAAAGCCACTAGTGGATGCAGAAATTCTGCCTCCGCCGCCCTCTGTCAATTTCCCGCCTGAAAAAAACATTTCCATAAACCAAAGCCCTGCTTTGGGAGACTTGCCCTCTGCCAAGCCAAACCCACTGCCCGCCCAGCCGATGGGTTTTTTTGCGCAATGGCTTGGAAAAATGCGGCAGAAGGATTATGCCAACTCCGCACTCCTTGCATCCGAGCAAATCGATTCACAGCCTGAAAATTCCACCCCCTATGTTTTGCGCAGCATTTCGTTCCTGCAGCAAAACGATACGTTCCACGCCCTTCCAGATGCCGAAAAAGCAGTGTCTCTCTCCCCAAATTCAGCAGAAGGGCTGACTGCCCTGGGGCATGCGCATTATGCGATTTATGTAAAATTGGGCAAACACTCCCCCAAGGCCATGTCGCACTACCGCATGGCCGAATCAAACTACACCAAGGCAACTTCGCTTTCATGGTGGAACGCGCAGGCGCATGCCGGCCTTGCCCTCCTTTACTATCAGGGGGGCAAAAATCAGGATGTGGCGCTCGGGTATTCGCGCGCCATCAACGCGAACCGTTCCCTCCTGGCAACCCCCCTCGGCCTGGTGGCGGAAAGCGCAAGCCGCAAGAACGGGGGCCCAATCGCCGGCAACCTGTGGGTTTCCTACAATATTGAATATGGAAGCTACGTAGAGCTTTACAACTACCTTCCCCCTACAGCAATGCCAAACCTGACGCTTGATGTCCCTTCCCGCGACATCGGCCACTACAACACATCCGAGGGCAGGGCAAAATACAACGAATATATTTCCCTTGGCGACGCTTATGCCTACAATTCAAATTTCACCCATGCCGCATACTGGTATCGCCAGGCAAAACTCTCCGACCCGTTCAACCAGGGCGTCTATGCAAAACTTTCGCTTGTTTACTGGAAAATGGGCAAGGGCGAAATGGCAAAATCCGAAGCCGCCCAGGCGCTGAAATACGGCGAGGAAGACGAGCTTTCGAATTTCGCGGCTTCGCTTGTGGAGGAAAACGACGTGAAATTCCTGCAATACACCAAACTTCTTGCAGGAAAAAATCCCAATTCATTCGACTACTGCGTGGGGCTTGCATCTGCATATCATGCCAACGCACAATACGGGCGGCGCGACAAGCAGTATGACACCTGCAGGGAACTATTGCTTACGAGATATTTCCCCCTCTTCATGTATGAAAAAGTGTGAATTGAAAATAATTTTGCTCCAATCGGGATTCGAACCCGAGTTACCGGCTTGAAAGGCCAGCGTCCTTGACCGGGCTAGACTATTGGAGCTAGCCTTTCTCTTGTGCCTCTGCAAATTTATAAGCCAAGTGCCTTGCACACGTCGCCAAAAACCTCTTCCTTTGCCCTGCCCGCGTCAATTTTTCTCCAATTGTCCGAAAGCCATCCCAAATCCATAAGCCGCGCATAATTTCCCCTCACTTCCTCCAAGAATTTCCTGTCCTTCTCATGCACATCCGGCGTCTTCTGTTTTGCCTTCCTTTTCATCGCCTCATCCACTTCCAAGTCAAGCCAAACAACACAGTCCGGGGAAATCCACATTTTCCTGTCCAATTCCTTTACCGCCCAATCCAGTTTTCCCCCGGCTCCCTGATATGCCGCTGTTGACAGGGCGTATCTGTCCGTTATTGCCCAGCCCGATTCCACGGCATCCCCTATGCCGCCCTGCTCCGCCAAAATATCATCGGCATAAAGCGAAAGCAGCTTTTCGTTTGCAATTTTTTCCTTGCCTTCCAAATACTTCTTTATTTCCCCAGCGTTTTCCGTCGGATACTTGAACAGCGCGAATTTGATGTCCATGTCAATCAGCTTTCCTGCAAGCATGGAAATCTGCGTCTGCTTTCCGCAGCCGTCTATGCCCTCGAAAACTATGAATTTCCCCGCCATGGAAAAACTTCACCGTGCAAGGATAAAAAACCTCCACAGCGCGCCAATCTCACTGCGTGCCGCATCCACCTTCCCGCCATGCCAATATTCGCATGCCCGCCTACCTGCGCAAGGATAAAAAGCAGCATCACAAGAACAATCCCATGCAATTCCCCCTGTGCAAAATCTGCCTTTCCCGCCACAATGCCAATCCCGCCGCCGCAACTGCGGGGGAAGGCAAAGGCAGCCACAATGCCAATCCCGCCGCCGCAACTGCGGGGGAAGGCAAAGGCAGCCGCAATGCCAATCCCGCCGCCGCAACTGCGGGGGAAGGCAAAGGCAGCCGCAATGCCAATCCCGCCGCGGTTCCCGCAAAAGGTGCGTTGCAATCCGGCAATCCCGCCGCCATCCCTGCACAAGAGGGGCAGGAATGCCACATCTGCAAAAATCTGTTCCTGCAGCTTGATTCTCTTGCCGATGCCGCCTTGGCGCTTGCCCACTCCAACAAATTGGAATGGAATTCATTCAACATAACCTCGACAATCCCCCGCCAAGTGCTTGTGAGGGAGGAGGATTTGTTCGATTATTCCCTCACCGGCGGCCTCTCGGCAAAAAACCAGCTCAACCGCCTCGCAGCCGAACATATCGAAAAATCAACCGGAAAAAAATACGCCCAAAAAAACCCGGACATAACGTTCGCACTTGACTTGTGGCACAACAGGCCCTCCGCCCTGCCATCGCCAATTTTCATATCCGCCAGTTACCGCAAGCTCTCCCGCGCCTACTGCCAGCATCTCTGGGTGTGCGGAAACTGCCGGGGCAGGGGCTGCAATAAATGCGAGGGCAAGGGCGAAAATTATCCATCCGTGGAAGGGGCAATCAAGTCCGCGTTCGGCCCGATTTTCGGGGCATCCGACGTGCATTTGCACGCATCCGGAAGGGAAGATGTGGATGTAATAATGGAAGGCAACGGGCGCCCGTGCGTCATCGAAATCGTGCACCCCACAAAAAGAAATGGGGATATGAATGCAGCCGCCGCATCGCTTTCCGCGGCGCATCCAATCGAGCTTTCCTCCCTTTCAATCTGTTCCCCTTCATTTGTCGAGTCGGTGTGCACCTCGCATTTTGAGAAAACCTACCGCGTGTGGATTGATGCCGGAAGGGAAGTGAAAAAGGAAGAGCTGTCCGCCATCGTTTCCTCAGCCCCGATAACGCTTCACCAGCGCACCCCGGCGCGAGTTGCGCAAAGAAGGGCGGATTTGGTGAGGAAACGGCGCGTATTGGAAATTTCATGCCTGGAGCACAAATCCAATTTATTCACGCTTGACTTGCGCACCGATGCCGGCACCTACATAAAGGAATTCGTGCACGGCGACAACGGGAGGACGGTGCCGAGCATCAGCTCCATTCTTTCCTCCCCATCCACATGCAAACAGTTAAATGTCATCCACATCCATGATGACTTTATCTTAACACTCGGGTGAATGGTTGGAATCGGTGCGATGGGCAAACGGGTTGCCATCTATTGGGTGATGTTTTGGAGTTTTTGCTTGGGCAGGATTACGCGCTTCCATTCGAAACCGCAAGGATTGCCCTTGCGCTAATCGGCACCGGAATTGCCGCCTATTTTGATGCCTTTAACAACAAGAATATCCCGAATTGGCTTCTCTATGGCTTCCTTGCCGTTGCATTCATTGCAAACATTGCCGCCTACCACGAAGTCCTAACCCTGTATGCGATAATTGGCGGGGCGGCTGTTTTCGGTCTTACTTACCTGCTTTACCGCACGGGCCAATGGGGCGGAGCCGACGGATTTATTCTAACATCCATTGTCCTGCTGCTTCCCATACAGCCGGAAACATTCCTTGTTTTCAAATCCCTAACGCCAAGCTTCTTCCCATTCGCATTCGTGCTTTTCATAAATTCCGGAGTGCTGTTCATGGCGTATATGTTCCTGACAACCATTCCGACGGCAGTCAAGGCACTGCTAAAGAAGGGCAGCGTCAAGCTTGGAGCCTGGCTCGGCGCGTGCCTCATCACGTTTGCTTTCGCCATTTTCTCGTATTTCACCCAAAGCGCAGGATTCTTTTCGCCGAATTACTACCTCTTCCTCACCCTAATCGTGGCATTCGTCGTCTATTACACGCTGTTCAAGGATTCGATAAACCTGTCGATGATGGCAATGGTGCCAATTTCCCAGGTGGAAGAGGAAGACCTGATTGCAATCGAAAAAATCGGGCCGGATGTGGTGAAAAAATACTCCCTAGTGCGCCTCGTGGACGGGGGAATGCTCAAGAGGCTCAAAGCTTCGCATTTGAAAAAAGTCCCCGTATACGTCGGCTTGCCCATGTACATACCGTTCTTGCTTGCAGGAATATTGCTTTCATTGCTCGTGGGCAATGTAGTGCTGTTCCTTGCAGGCAACCCATTCTAGCTATCCATCAAAAAAATCCGGGCAGCCAGCTTCAGTTCCAGCCCTAAAAGAATCCGGACAATCCAGACTGCTTCCCCTTCAGTTTCAAGTCGTCCTCCGTAACCCCCAATTCGTTCAAAATCCTCAAAACCGACGGCAGCACCTGATGGTCTATGTAATATGCCGGGTCATAGTCCTTTGCAAAATCAACCAATTCCGCCTTTTCCGAAACACTGGAACCTCGTCTTGTAATTATGAATGACACAACCGCCCCCCTTCCCAATTTCTGCCCCTGCACCCCTCCTCTTTTATTTGCCTTCAGCGCTGCCGCACTCTCCGGCGAAACAATCTCATACTTCGTGGGGTCTTTCTTCAATTGCGTCTCAATCACCAATTTTTCCATCGGAACTTTCCCCCCGCGCAATTCATCCACCACTTCCTTCACAATCCTGATCGCCTTCTCCTTGCTGCCGTCCTTCAATATTGCCTCAAGCACCTTTTTCTGCGTCTCCCTTGCAATTATGGACCAGTCCCGCCTCACAAGCTCAAAGCCTCGGATTTTCACCCTGCCGTCCTCGCCAAGCAGCGCGTATTTCTTTTTCGCGCCCGCCGCATCCGCGCTTCCCTGCGCCTTTTTGCTGACAAACACTCCCCTAGGGTAGAATGCCTCAAGCTCAAGCTCCATGTCCCCGGGCAAATTCACATTCACATCCTTCATGAACGCAAGCGCATCCTCCTTTTTCTTATCGCCAAGCAGAAGGAACAGCGAATCGGTATTGTGCACAAGTATCAGCCCTTCCGCATCCATGAAATTATGCGCGCCTTCCACTTCCAAATCGAATACTGCCCCTTTTTCTTCGACTTCCCGTATTTCCTTTATGCGTGCCAATGCGAAATTTTCAAATTCATCCGAGGCTCTCTTTGCCCCGCTCATCCTCAAATCCGTAATTCCGGGCTTGTCGGTGCGATAATGCCAATTCATATGCGCGGCTTTCCTTCCCCAAGCATTTGTTACTTGTGGCAGATGCTTCATCAAAAGCTGAAGGCCCATTGCAAGCTCGGGGCTTTTTGTAGTGAATGAAGGGAACAATGTGCGGTACCTCCTCTGGAGCTTCTTCAGCCCGTCCCCTTCCATATACCCTTCAACAAACGCTTTTTTGATTTCACTGTTTGAAGAGAATATTATCTGCGGAACTCTTTTTCCATCGCTTTTATTGCCCATTCCAAATCCGTGCTTGAAAAGCGCGACAAGGGGCATGCGCTGGATGCGGTAATAATACATTTTTTTGTTTATCCTTTTGTCAAAATTCTCGATAATTGCAAGATTTTCCTCAAGAACCCTGTCAAAATATTTTTTCAGGCGTATAATCTGGATTTTGTCCTGGCTTCCGAATGAAACCATCAGTTTTTTATGCACGGCAGATTTTTCGGATGCGGAGCCTTCCGCGCAGTAGTATCCCATTATCCACGCCAATTCCCTGTCCAAAGTCCAGAAGCGTGGAACCCTGCCTATTCCGGCATTTTTTCCGCCAAGCCATGCGCACCCGGCTTTTTTTCCAGCCTCAAGTTCCATCTTCCTTTCGCCATGTTTTGCCGACACATGCGAATGAAGGGAAGCGAATCTTATGCCGCAGTAAGGGCACTCCCCTTTCCTGCTGGTCGGAAATTTCTCTTTGTCAAAATACGCCCGCATTTCCTTGCCATACCATTCAAAATCAAGATTGAAAGCATCTATCCTCTCCCCCTCGGAATGAATTTCCGGCAGGGGCGGATTGGTCATTGACACCAGGCAGTCTCCTTTTTTGAGTGTTTTTGCATCCGCAAGGCGCACTTCCTTAGTTTTCGAATCATGGCAATAAACCGAGTGCTGGGGAGTTACAATGGTTTTTCCATGTGTGGTAATTATCTCAAGAAGCTTGCCTTTTTTTGCCGAATCATACCCATGTTCAATCGCCCTTGCAATCGGCTTGAACACCACGTTTTTCCCATCAAACGCAAGTGTTGAATATTTGCCAACCTGCGGGTTATCCTTGTTTTTCTTCACGAATTCCCCAATCTTAATGAGTTCAATTTCCCCATCTGGGCGTTGTATGAATATCGGCCTGTCGTAAGGCAAGCTATCCTGGTAGAGCAGCTTGAATCCCGCCTTCTCTGCCAACTCTCCCATTTCCACGATGAATTTCCGCCCCCATGCCGTAACGCTTTCCGCAGCCTCGCGCGAATAATACCGCGAGCGCGCGAATGCCAAATACCCATAGTACGAATTAGCCAAAATTTTGAGCGACTGCACCCTGCCAAACATTGCGGCGTATTCCGGCACATCCGCACCTATTTTTTTCAACTTGTCCTTCAATTCCGCCCTTGCCTTGATTATTTTCCCAAGCACATGCGGAATCATGCCTTCCCTTTTCCTGCAGAACCTTGTGCCTGTGGGGGAAACATAGCTTTCCTCCTGCGTGCAGCAAGTGCAATCCGCCATGAACGGGTCTATGTTGTGCGAGGTAATTATCGACGGGTACAGCCCCCGAAAGTCAAACACCACCATGTTCTCGTAAATTCCCGGCTGCGGGATTTTCACATATGCCCCCTTGATGGGCTCCAGCATGCGCTTTTTCGCCTGCTCCGCATCCGGCCTATTCGGGACGACATGCCCCAATCTGCACGCCTCGTGCATCAGCCTCCCCTCAACAAGCTGAGATGACGTTGCGGAAACAACGTCGTTAATCGGCAGGCCCGTCACCTTTGCCATCTCAATCTGCAGCGGGAGCATTTTCTGCGCAATGGCATACGTTGCAATCGCATCCATTCTTGAATATTCCGCCAAATCCTCCAGCTTAGACTCATCATCCCACATTTCCCAAATGCCCAGCTTCTGCACCTTCGCCTTCCACGATGATTTTCCCACCAATTCCGCATACACACTGTCAAGGGTGAATCTGGCGAGCTTGAATACGCCGATGAATGCCATGAACCTTGCGATGGGGAATAGGTCGGCGTAAATCCTGCCCTTGATTTTTGCAATGTCCCTTATTCCGGCATGGCGCAGCGTGAAAGAGGTTCCATCCCTCCCCAATTTCAGCTGTGTTTTGCATTTGTTCGCCCTTGCCTGCAAATACGGCAAATCGAAATTCGTCGAATTATACCCTACCAGCAAGTCCGGGTCAATCTTCCTTACGTATTCCGAAAAAGCATCCAGCATTCCCTTCTCATCCTTCTGCACATCAACATAATCTTTTCCAATTTTCTTCCAAGTGATTACTTTGGCATCCGCAGGCTCTATCCCCTTTCCATGGGCAAAACTGACCATGATTGACGGGTCGATGTCGTTCCTTGGCGCGCCATGCGGATTGTATGTTTCAATGTCAAATGACATCATGTTCAGCTTCGGCAGGGAATCCCTTGACGATATCACCTTCAGCAATTTTCTTCCCTCCCGTTCGTATTTCAACTTCATGAACGGCTCAAGCCCCATGTCCATCAGATAGCGCCTGCCAAAAGGTATGTCAAATTCCCACGCCCGCCTATTTTTGAAGCCTATTCTCATGGAGGGCACCTGCGGCGGGCTGTGCGTGTGCACTTTCAGCAGGGGCCGCTTCCTTCCCTCAAGCACCCTTTCCACAATTTCAATTTTCGCAGGCTTGATTTTCTGCCCCTGCCACAAAGCCTCTGTCTTCACCAGTTCCGGAATTTCAGATTCCTCCCCCTCTACGTAAAAATACGGCTCGTGCTTTGCGTATAAATAATAGAATTTTTTCCCCTTCATGTGCAGCCGCACTCTCAATTTGCCCTTTAGGAAAGTGTAGTCAATGTCAAGGAGTATTCCGCTTCGCACTTTGGGCTGCATGCGATGATTTATCCGCTACAGAATAAAAATAGATGGCGCCGCACCATTATTCCACTGCAAAAAACGATGCCGCCATTTCACGCCTGTGCTTATTCCTTCTTCCTCTTTATCTCCGCAATCTCCTCAAGCGGGACAAAATCGTCATGCTGCTTCATGTACTGCGCGTTTTCCTTCTCCTCTTCCTTGCGCCTGTCGAATTTCTGCCTCTGGAACCTCTCCCTCTCGGAATCCTGCCTGTGCCCTTCCCTCTGCTGCCTCTGCCCCTCCCGTTTCTCATTCCTCTGCTTGAACGCGTTGGCATTGCCCTCAAGTATCGCCTTGTAGGTGGTTTCAAGGTCTGCCCGGACTGCCTTCAGGCCTGCGTCAAGCGCATCCCTCTCTGCCGCAAGGCTGCCCATCACTTTCCTTGCCTCGTCCACCTTGCCGCGCATTCCGTCAAGCTTGAGCGCGGCATCCATGTCCTCCTGCGCCTTTTTCAGCTTCTTGAGCAGCATCCTCTCCTGCGCCGGCGTGAAAGCCTGGGTCGAAATCTCAAATTCAATCGTATCCACTGCAGATTTTGTCTTTTCCCCCCTCAGCCACGCCTTTCCGCGCAACGATGGCACCAACCTGATGACTTCCTCGCGCTTGTCGCGCATGGCGTTGTTCACCTTGCGCATCCTGTCCAAAAGCTCGCGCTTTTTGACCTCTAGCGTTTCAAGCCGGTTTTTCGGATCCTGCTGTTCTTCCATCCAATCTTCCTTGTCTAATTAGAGCAAAACATCTCTGGCACCATTAGCGGGGGCAAAAAATATAAACCACCTTCTGTCGCCAGTTCTGTCCTTATGTGCCAAAAACCTTATAAAGCCCCTCTCGCATACCTACCTGCTCATGCGTCTTCTCTTCTGTCCTTGACAGAAAACTGGTCGCCTTGCCGGCGCCGTCACTGGCGTCGGCCTCCTTTTTACAACTCCCACGCCAAGAAGGGCATACGCGCCCTACACACACCTTTTTATATGAACAACAACATGATATTGGCATGGGGCAGAGATTGCATCATGCCACAGTGGCAGCAATAATTGGCATCCATGTGTGGCTTGCCGGAATATTTTTTCCATCCGCAAACATCGGCAACAGCCCGCTTCCGAAGGCAAAGCCTGCGCCTGAAGAAATCGTGCTTTATGCGCAGAAGCCCGACCTCTCTTTCTTGCCAAAATCCGGATCGCAATTTTGCATCTATGCGGATCTGACGGCTTACCGGGCTTATCTTTTCCGGCAGGATGCCTCCCCGTCCGGCGAACTGTCAATTTCATGCCTTGACAGCTCATTGATCGCATGTGGCAAACCCGGCACCCGCACCCCCCTGAATTTCCTTGCCGAAAAGACGCATGCCATACTTTACCCAGATTGGACTCCGACCGACCTGATGAAAGAGCATTACGCGAAAAAGGGCATAGTGAAGAAAAGCGTGCCCCCAAACACCCCGGAACACCCCCACCCGTCAAACCCATGCGGCACTGCAAAAATCGTCATCACCACTTCCCCATACGCATTCCGCATGCACGGCACAGACGAGCCTGAAAAAATAAGCGCGGCTGAACTCGAGGGGGCAAACATTTCTTCTGGCTGCATCCGCACCCTTGGTATGGAGCGGATTGTAAGGCGGCTCATGGCGGAAATACCGCACGATTCGGCGAAGCAGTCAAACGGCCTAATCAACATATATTTTGAAAAGCCATTTTATGTGTTCCTCAACTACCGCGCGATAAGGAAAATTTCAGTCCGCATCGACGAATCAAGCGACGCGAATCTTACAATTTTGCGCGCAAAGGACATCTATGGCAAGGCTTCGGGCGAGTTATCCATTCTTGACTCACTAAATCGCACGAATCATATCGTTCCGGATAGCAATTATCCAGTATTCCGGCAACTTGTGCAAACTCGGCTGAGGGAAAATTCGATGAAACGCCTGGCAATTGCCATTCCGCTAAAACCCTATCAGCCACGGCGCAACCTTGCCCCGAGCAATTAGCCTTTTTTTGCCCTGCCCGGCATTTCCCGCACAACCCATGCGTCGCGTATTTGCTCAAGGAAGATGAGGGCGATTATGCCGGCAAGCCGAAGCAGCACTTCCTCGCTGACAAGCACAACCACTATCGCAATCGCAATAAGCGGAAGGGTAACGTAATGGGATAGCACGGCAATTGCACCTGCCCAGTCCCATTCCCTCAGCTTATCGATGAATTTGGAAAGCCTTCCCGTCAGCAACACCTTCGGAATTTCCGCCCGCCTGATTCCATCCCCACTACAGCACCTTTGTCGCCAAATCCACCATGCGGTTCGAATAGCCCCACTCGTTGTCATACCATGAGAATATTTTCGCCATGCTTCCCACCACCCGGGTGGACAATCCGTCAATCGTGGCGCTTGCGGGATTATGCACGATGTCAGAAGATACAAGGGGCTCGGTGGAATAATCCATTATGCCCCACAGCTGCCCCTCCGCAGCCTTCTTCAATGCGGCATTTACCCCTGCCGCATCCGCCTTCTTCTCCAGCCTCACGGTCAAATCAGTAATCGAGCCGCACGGCACGGGCACGCGCAATGCGATTCCGTCAAGTTTCCCATTCAGTTCCGGAATTACCTCCCCGATTGCTTTTGCCGCCCCAGTTGACGTCGGAATTATATTCAACGCTGCAGCCCTTGCCCTCCTCGCATCCTTGTGGTTCCCGTCCAGTATTCTCTGGTCATTTGTGTATGCGTGGCACGTCGTCATGAACCCTTCCACTATTCCGAAATTATCGTTCACCACTTTCACCACGGGCGCAAGGCTTCCAGTGGTGCAGCTTGCCATGGAAACAATATTATGCCTCTTCCTGTCGTAGCTTTTCTCATTCACTCCCATCACGATTGTGGCGTCAGCCTCGTTCTTCTTGCACGGCGCCGAAATCAATACTTTTTTCGCCCCTGCCTTCAGATGCAATCCCGCGCCATCGCGCGTGGTGAATGCGCCCGTGCATTCCAGCACACAGTCCACGCCAAGTGCCGCCCAATCCAATTTCGCCGGGTCCCGGCTCGACACCAGCTGCACGCCATACCCGTCAAAACTCATTGTGCCATAATCCTTCTCCGGCGCAGCCCCGGCCTTTGGCGCCTTATACCCCATTTTGCAGCCCAATTTCCCGTGCACCGTGTCATGCGTGAACAAGAACATGTCCGCTTTCGGCTCAATCGTCGTGTTTATTGCCACAAGCTCGAATTTTTTCCCCAGCAATTTCCTTTCAACCGCAGCCCTCATCACCATTTTCCCGATTCTTCCAAAACCGCTGATTGCAAACTTCATCAAAACCGCCCCCTGATAACCAGCATCCGATGCATCTTCCGCAAAAAGGAATATATTGCTTGGCACCTTTTCCTCATGCAAGGTGTCACTCATGCTTACCCTGGACGATTTCAATTTCAGCGGAAAAACCGTTTTCATCCGCCCGGACCTGAACTGCCCCTTCGACGAGGCAACAAAGCAAATCGAGAAGAGCGAAAGGGTTGTCGCCCATGCCAAAACCATCGCCGAGCTTTCAGGCAAAGGCGGAAAAGTCGTAATTTTCGCCCATCAGGGAAGGAAAGGCGACCCCGACTTCATCCACCTTGGCCAGCATGCGAAATTATTGGAGGCGGAGATGGGAAAGCCCGTAATTTTCGTCGATGACATTTGCGGCGAAAAGGCAAAAAATGCGATAAAATCAATGCAAAACGGGCAAATCCTCCTGCTTGACAATGTAAGGTTTTTGGAAGATGAGACAAAATACGAGAAAACAGGGCAAGCCGAAATTATTACTGCATTGTCTGGATTATACGATTATTTCGTGCTTGATGCGTTTTCAGTCGCGCACCGCGCGCACGCTTCCGTCGTAGGGTTCAAGGAAAAACCCGTCTTGGCAGGAAGGGTATTGGCGGCGGAATTAACTGCGCTTGCCAAATTCAAAAAACCGAAAAAACCCTTCATAGCGATTTTCGGCGGGGCAAAGCCTGACGATTCGATTGGCATTATGGAAAACTGGCTTGCCGCAAACAAGGTTAGCAAAATACTTGTCGGCGGAGTGGCAGGCTCACTTTTCATTCTCGCCTCCGGCATAGAATTGGGCGCCTCGCTTGAATTCCTGAAGGAAAAGAAGGCGGTTGACTTTTTGCCTAAGGCAAAAGAGCTTCTTGCAAAATACCCCAAGAAAATCCTCTTCCCGAAAGATGTCATGGTGGACAAGAAAGGCGAGGCGAAAAGGAAAACCATCGGCAGCCTGCCCTCGCGCTACCCGATTGTTGACATCGGGCCGAAAACTTCCGCCAAATTCGCCAAAATTCTCTCCAAGGCAAAAACCATCCTCATAAACGGGCCGATGGGCGTGTATGAAAAGGATGCTTTTGCAGGGGGCACCAAATCCGTCCTATCTGCAATCACCTCCTCCCCCGCCTTCTCACTTGCCGGCGGCGGGCACACAATTTCAGCGATTGACAAGTTCTCATCGCGTGATAAATTCGGCTATGTCTCGCTTTCGGGAAAGGCATTGGTCGAATACCTTTCCGGCATGAAGCTTCCGGGAGTGGAATTGGTGGCGGGCCAGAAAAAGAAAAGATAGGTTTTTATACATCATTTTTTAGTAATTATAACTAGTGATTCTATGGAAGGCTGGAAAACAAAACGATTGGCAGGCTTTGCAATCGGCGCACTGGTTATGGCAAAAGCTGCAAGAAAACCAACCATCAGGCTTGTGCGCACTATCCGTTCATTCTTCAATGCAAAGCAGCAGCGGAATTTGGAATTGGCAAAAGCCAAGGCCAGGGAAGCAACTGAACGGGAAATTGCGGGGGTTGACATTGCCCTTGACAACCTTAGGCTTCAAACAGAATTCCGAAAGGGCGTATCCTAAGGCATTTCCACCCCGTTTCTCCGAAGGCAGGTTTATAAGCCGAGCCAGAGTCTTTTTTGCAGGATTTTCATGATGGCATTCGCGCCGAATCCAACCAGTTTTCAAATTGTCCCACTCCATGCCCTGCGCCAAGCTAAGGGGGCGCCATCATGATGGCTGCCGTGCGCCGCATGGGCGGGCCAGAGGACGAATTTTCATACTTCCGCCAAATGGAAGGCCCGGAAGATTACTCCAAGCACTTAAGCCAAGACGCATTCACCAAGCTTTACGAGGCTGCAATGGGCGGCTTTTGGCAGAAATATCCGAATTCGCGCGAATCTTTCTGCAAAACCCTCTACGGCGCCCTGGCCTATCCGACTTCCGCTGATGCGGCTGGAAAAACGATAAAGAACAGCTCTGAAACCACCGTGCCCGAGGCTGACGTAAAAAAATTCGAAGCGCTTGCATCAAGCCTCAACGCCTGTTTTGGCGCAGAAATAGTCCAAACCTATTCTTATCCAAGCATAGGCAGCCCGGGCAAATTCGTGGTAGGCCTTTATGCGGATTCGAGCCTTCCTCCAAAAACAATCCAGGATGCGTTCACCGCCGCTTCCGATCCGGCTAAATTGGGCGAAAACCTAGCAAAAATAACTCCGGTGGAGCCCGGCGGCAGTACTATCGGCGGCTCGTCAATACCAAAAAACGCCGTCCCAAAAAAGCCGGATGCGCAGCCAGAAGAGGAAAGCGGCGTACGTGACTGGAAGCTTAGCCCTTATGCGTATTACAACTGGCGCTATTACGTGGCGGCATTCGCAGAAGTGGTGATAAAAGGGTTTGAGAAATCATTCCTTCTTCCGAATTTCGTCCCGCTTCCATCGGAATTGGAAAACATCCGAAAGCCGTTCCGCGAATACCTCCGGGGCATGGACAATGATGTGAAAACACTTTCCATCCCGGACTTCACCCTGATTGGAAGGGCGAGCATGGAGCGCAAACTGACGCAGCAGCAGCGCATTGTTGCCGGCACAGAAGAATTCCTTAAATTTTACGGCCGCAATCTTCTGCCGATTTTCCAGGCGCAGGCGCAAAACATGTGGGGCGTAAACCTCACAGGGCTTGGAGCCATGACTTTCGAGCAGCAGCTGAAAATCCTGAGCACCCCGCCAAGGAAGGGCAGGGCGCGAGGCTTTGCCATCGCACCCAATGAAAACGGCCGCCTCGAGCGCGCCCTTATCTTTGAATTCGGGGTTTCCTCCGAAGATGCGAAAAACATCCTGGCATATTATGTTTTCGCAGCCAACGACCTGCGCTCAGGGGGCATCCGGGCGGTCACGCAGGCAACCACAATGGACGAATTCCCGGACCTTAAGGAAAAATTCAAATCCGCCTCAGGCACAAAAAAGCTCAAGATTGACTATGTTGCCACCCTGCATGGCACCCAGACCGGCCCGTTCCAAATCCAGCTTGGCGATTATTTCGCCCCAGGATGCGGAGAGGAAGGGGAAAAAGTTTACAAAGAGCAGCAGCGCACGCTTGCGCAGCGGCTTTTCGACCCATATGTTGCAATCATTAAGCCAAAAGACAAGCGCCTTGACCTGTCCTCAAGGGAATACGACGCATCATTTGCCTCCCTCGCTGCCGCAGCAAAGCGCGAAACACAAGAAAACGCGCGCATCCCGGACATGCCATTCTCCGAACTTCAGCGCCAGCTGCAAAACGGGGGCATCATGGCAGGCACGAATTACCTTGAGTGGATAAAGCTTGGCATATTGCATTATGACGATGCTGCAAAGGCTGCCACCATCACCCCCTACAATTACGCCTGGTTTGCAAATGGCAAATGGAACCACTCTGAAACAAAGCCTTATGGCGTGAGTGAAAGCGCGCTCACCGGAGGCATTTACGGCTATTGGAAAATCATTTCCACCCGGCTTTCAGGCAAATCCATGCCCATTGAAAAGGGCAGGCTCCTTGACGAAACCCTCTTTTCCGATGACAGGAAGGTGGGGGCGGAATTCACCGAGCGCTCGCACATACAGGTTGTGCCCCGCTTCATCAAGCCGGCCCCTTCGGCGCCGCTTTTCGACCCCCAAAAAGGATTCGAATTCACATCCGACTTGAAATTCCTTTCCGCGGCGGAAGGGGGCGGCAGGATAGGATTTTTTGCAGCCAGTGAAAGGGCAAAGCGCACTGTTACACTAAGCCAGGTTACAATCGACGCCGCAGGCAAGGAAACAATCACCCCCCTTGCCGTAATCCCATACGACTACCGCGACGTCAACGGAAGCCGCGTAAAAACCCCGGAAAATTCCCTTGCAGGCCGCACCGATGCGGAATTCGAGCAGACGCAGGATTACGACCCCATAAGCGGCATCTGGCACATAAAGGAAAAAATCCTCAATCCGGGCGCGAAGGATTACAGCGGCACCCATTTGCAGGTGGACATGGTGCTCGAGGTGCCGGATTCCAAGAACCCTCTCAAATATGCCCGGGCATATGCGGGCTATAGGCTCTACATCGAAAAGCCTCCCGCACCGCCAGAGCCAGTGCAACCGCCTCCGCCTGAGAAGGAAAAGAAAAAGAGGGTGCTGCCCGAAGTGATGGACACCCATATACCGGCAGATCCGGTAAGACTAAGCCCGGCTCATGGCCTTGGGAACATGATTTTTGGAATTTCAAGCGGCTATGCCGATGGCAAAGTGGTGCTTCAGGATTCCACCTTGCCTTTCCTTAACCATGTAAAAACCGCGGTGCCGCAAGAGGACATGGTGGTGTACAAGAAAGACCCGCGAAATCCTGACAATCTGGTCAGGCTGCCAACCTATTCCGTAGATTACAATGTGGACGGGCGGTTCGTCCCCGGATTCTACTATCGCGGCGACACCGAGATGTTTTTCATAACCAAATTTGCAACTTACGAGGAGATGTCCGGCATGGAGGACTACAAGCAGTGCATCCCATGCAAGGTGGACAGTGACCGGAATGTCTACGTGGACTGGTCCATTCTAGGTTCCAAGGCGCCGCCTCGTGGAAGCGATGAGGCAAAGCTTGATGGCATGTGGGTGATGAAGCTGCCAGCGCAAGAGGACATGGCGCTTCGACGCGATGACACCTATGTAATCCGGCCAAGTGCCACAGCGTTCGATTCGCCTGAAAACAAAGGGAAAAATCCGCTCCTAACAACTGCTTTCAAAAATTACGCAGGAGCCTATACTGCCTCAAAAGACAAGAACGGGCCTTTCATAAGCATTTCCAAGGGCAGCCCAAGCAGACAGGACAATGACAGGATTGCCGTAGGCGTGCCAGACGCCTTGGCAGAATACATCAAGGATTTAAGCCCGGTGTTGTTCTCATTCTGGGTGGAGCAAACCGGGGATAAATAGGGGTGGCGTTATGTTCTTGTTCGTGCAGGCATTCCGGTCTCCTCCGGCAATGGAGGGCGATGAGGAGGAAAAAAGAAGGAAGAAGTTTGTTGCCATTCTTGAGGGGCTGGGCATCCATCTCCCTCAAAATCCAAGCTTGCTAACCAACAAGTCGGAAGCCGACAAGGCGGTGCTAAGGTTCGTGAAACCATTCTATGCGGCATCCAAAGAGATGATGTCTGAGGAAGAGCTATCAAAGGCAATTTCTGAATGGGCGGACAAAAAAGATTCAAGTGGAAATTCTGACCCGGGCAAACTCTACAGGCTGGGCACCCTTCTTGCCAATTCAACCGCAGCTCTCATGCGAAAAAAGGGGGAGCCCGCATCCAATTCTTGGATGGGCAAGGACAAAAATGGAAAGCAAGCCATATTTGATGAAAGGAACAACGCGTGGATGGTATTTGACGACATAGATCGAATGGCTGTCATGCTTTTCTGGCTTGGGGCATACGATTCATCACTAAAGAAATCGCTTGCCACAACGGCAGTGCCAGATAAATATCAAAAATATTACGACCTCTCGATTGCCGCAATGGGCAACTTCAAGATTGCCGCGGACGCATGGCTAGGATTGGAAGATAAGGACAGGCAGCGAATAAGCCTTGCCAAGCAGGCAAACGCCCTGTCCACCACCTACCAGCAGCCGGGGCTGGGGAACATCGCCCAGAATGTGGTGTTTTCAAACACTTCCTCCCAACACGATTTCCGCTATCTGTATAGGGCAAGGGACAAACGGGAGTCTTATTCTGACGAAAACGTCGAGCCAAGTGTCCTTCCGGGCCAATACAGGTTGATATCCATCATAGATTACATGAGGGAACAGAACGATCCCCAGAAAATGTATTCGGAATTGGATGCGTTTTGCAATTACGCTGCGGAAAGCTTCGCCTATCAATCAGCGTTCGGCACAAATTCATACGCCAAAGGAACGATGCAGCAAGCCCAGCAAGTGTTCGACAATCTTTTCCCGAACAAATTCCTCAACGACCCTCAAATCTACACCTCGGAAGTCTTGGCGCAATATGGCAGCGACCTGAGCAAGATTTGGAAGGAATTCCACACCCGCTTCGTGCTCAACCTGAACACGAAAGGAGCCTTTGACATGCTTAATCCGGACGAGCCTTTCGGGCAATTGGTGAAATGGATCGAAGACAGGTCGATTGCCACCAACACCACCCAGTCATTCAGGAAAGTGATGCTGCAAACATTCGACGTGCGCCTTCTCCTCTGGACGCACGAGAATAAGGATTTCATCAAGGCGCTGCAGGATTACACCAACAATTATTATTCCGGCCCCCAGCTATTTTTTGGCGGGGCGGTGTATGGCCGTGCAAGGGGCACCCGCGCCGCCTATGACGAGTCTTCCTCCAAATCCGTGACAATCGGCAGGGGGCTTCCCACAATCGAAGAGTCCTCGTCCAGTTATGTCGAGACAAAAGGACTTTTCGGATTCGAATATTCGCATTGGATAAATTTCCTACAGCCGGTAAAGTCACTCGACAATTACCTTTCTTTCCGCTACAGGGGGAAGCTCGGTTTCGATGTCGGAGGCTATACCATCACGGAAAAAAATGGCCGCACCGTAACCTCATTGAGCGACTTCCCTGAAAAACTTTCCGACATTGCTGCAAAGAACCGGATTACATACAGCGGTTCTATGGGGGTGGGCATCGGAGACAAGTTTGCGCTCAACGCCGGAGGCACCTTCGGCCCTGAAAAGCCCATCCTGTTTTCTTTCCTTGACTATAAGGTGTTCGACGAAATGAAATTCGGCGACAAGGGCGTTCTTGCAATGCACTTCCGTGTCACAGATGCCGCAAGGAATACCGGCATGCCCCCGGAACTTGCAGTAATGTTCACATACGACAACAAGGACAGTTATAGGATAAGCGCGGGCATGGCGGCAGTGCCAAGGGGCGTCACTTTCACACATCTCTTCCCGGCCAAAACCGATATTACCAATTTGTCATTTGGGATTTCCTCGCTGGATAGCTTTGCCATCTTCAACCAACCTTTCCTGAATTTCAATGTCGGGCCGACCGAGCGTATTGGCGATATAGGATTCCCCTCATTACAACTAAGGCTCGGCTTCACCCTCATCCCCCCGCCGTCCAAATACGAAACAATCCGGAGGGAATTCTAAGGTGTTTTCCATGAATAAACTTGCACTCGCTTTCGTTTTCACCCTTCTTTTTCTTGGGGTTGCCTTCTCTTCCCAGCAAACAGCCCAACCGGTCAATGTCCAGTATTCGCATTATTACCTGGCATCCGCACCTTACCTGTTCTTCAACACCGCCCTCTTCGGCTACCCGATTTTGAAGCTCGTTTACGACCCAACCAAAGTGATTCTCTCTCCGCCAGGGGCAAATTGGAATGACCTTCCTAACAATGCAATACTTTGCCCGGGCGCCCTGAATGCGACACTGGATACCAACGCAGTAGTTTGGGCGCATTCCTCATTTAACGGCTCTTCGCAATTTGCGGGCCCGTCAACTCGCCCTTTCCCAAACCCATTGGGCGGGGGAAATCCAATTACAACAAATATTCCGATTATTTCAAATTCAAGCTTGGGCACAGAGCTTGAAGGCCTGTTTAATTCTTATGTCCGGCGCGCGGATGTGAATAATATCTGGAACCGAACGGATGCAATCACCACCACTCCCCAAAATGTGCGCTACTTCAGAACCGTTCCCTCGCCCCCTTACAATTGCGTCTATTCAAATCAATTCGGAGACTGCATACCTTCATCGGAGAGCAAAACCTCTGTTGTTTGCCGAGGCAAGGTGATAATCAATGGCACGGAATACGGCCTTTCATCCTCCCAAACGCAGGTTAGCCTTGCGTCAAACCCGCTTCCCGGCTCCACCCTGACCGCAACCGGCTCTGTTCGCCTTGACAAATGCACGGGCGTAATCCACTCGCTTTTTGACAACGACCCGGCCGGAAGTTCACCCCAGGACAAGATGTTCCTTTTCCGCGTGCCAGCAATTTCCACATTTCCCTCATCATCCGGCAACGCCTCCCTGTCAGTGCGGTTTGAAAACCCCTCCTGCTTCATTTCAATTGCAGGAGGATTGTTCGGCCCATTCAACCTAACAACCGGCCAATATGTCATTCTGAACCTGTCTGTCACAAATTCCATTTCCACCATTCTTTCAGCAAACATCACGGGCGTGTCCCAGCACCCAAGCAACCCGCCAAACTCCATGGCAGTAACTTTAATTCCAAGCCCGAATAACGTAATCCCGCCAGGGCAGATGCGCACAATCCAGGTCAACCTCACGCAGGGCAACCCGCCATTCAACGGCACATTGAGCTTCATCCTATCCGGCAGCACCATAGGCAACGGCTGCGCAGGCTCTCCGCTTTCCTGCAACGCAACATTCGCCAACGTAGTCATCCTAAACGGCAGCGTCGGGGGCAACCCTCCTAACATAACGGAATACTGCTCCCTTGCCCCAAACCCGATTTCCCTTGCCGCCACGCCAGTGCAGGTGAATGCCACCTGCTTCAGGATTGTGAACAACGGGGCTCCAACCCAAATCCAATGCCCCACCCTCAACTGGTCCACCTCCGCCCCAAACACCACAATTTCGCCGCCCATCACCGCACGCTCCATGATGCCCTTCTCCTCGCTTAGCCGTTCCGGCAACACGACCGGAGGATTGCTTCGCGTGACAAACGGCACTATTTCCTGCAACGCGACAATCCTGCCTTTCAATTCCACTCCGGGCACGGTGTTCGAATACTGCCAGCTGGTGCCAAACCCGATTTCCCTTGCAACTTCTCCTATGAGGATAAATGCCACCTGCTTCAGGATAGTGAACAACACCCCGCCAGTCCCAATCATCTGCCCCACCCTCAACTGGTCCACCTCCGCCCCAAACACCTCAATTTCGCCGCCCATCACAACCCCATCTTTCGCCCCCTTCTCCTCGCTCAGCCGCTTTGGCAATACAACAGGCGGGCTTCTGCGGGTGACAAACGGCAGCATCGCCTGCAACGCCACAATCCTTCCAGTTGTCATCGGCGGGCCGGCAACGCAATACTGCACACTCTCCCCCAATCCAATCTCACTTGCAACAACTCCTGTGCGGGTCAACGCGACCTGCTACCAAAACACAAGCGGGATGATAACCCAGATATCTTGCCCTTCCCTGGCCTGGTCCACAACCGCCCCGAACACAACTGTTTTGCCGACAAACACCCTGCCCGGATTATCCCCCTACTCCAATCTCAGCCGCTTTGGCAACACATCCGGCGGCATTATGCAGGCCGCCAACGGCTCGCTCGCCTGCAACGCAACAATACTGCCCTACAACACCGGCGGGGGCGGCAACCTGTCCAACTACAGCATCTGCATCGTGCTTCCGAACCCGGTTGCGCTTGGCGTCGACCCGGCGCTTGCGTATGCGCGGTGCTTTGACATAGTGAACGGAATTCCATTCACGGCAAACTGCCCCAACTTCACCTGGACCAAGACAAATCAAAATCTTACGCTCAATCCCGCCCAGACCCCGTCCGGCTTTTCGCCAAATGTTTCCGTGCATTATGCCGGCATTGTGCCAGGCGGCCAAATAACGGCCTCCAACGGCCCGCTCTCCTGCAACACCTCTGTCTCGTGCGGGCCGCTCTTTTGCGTGCTCTCATCAAGCCCTTCAAACAACAGGATCACGCCGCCGCAGACTTTGAACCTGAGCGCACGGTGCACAAACCAGACAAGCCCGAATGCAAAATGCTACGGCCTAGACTGGTTCCAGAACATGACCAACGTTTCCCTTGAATTCAACCATACCAATGCGTCGTTCTCCCCTGCGAACCGGCTGTTCACAAACAGCAACACCCCGGCGCAGAGCGGGAGGGTGTGGGCGATGTCAAGCGATTACTGCTCATTGTATTCGTGCGATTTCCCGGTTTCACCGGATGAAAATGTCACAATATCCAACCAGTCCTGCTCATACACGTGCAACATGTCAAGCCCGCTGTCCGGCTCGCCTCTCGGTTACGGGCCGATGGCGTGGTTTGCAGACTGCTATTCCGCCATCACCGGCCAGCAGGTCGGCTGCCCCGCCTCATGGTGGCGCTCGGATGCGGGGGTGTTCAACCCCAACCAAACCGCCAATTCATCAGGGCAAATAACCTCCGAACTGAACGTCACAATCATAACCGGCACATACGTGCGCATTAATTTCACCGACCCGTTCGGCTATGCGTGCTCGTGCAATGCCACCTTGCTGTCGGCGTTGCCAGACTACGTCCCGCTGATTTCGCGCGTGGTGCCATCAGGCCCGATAATGCTTGGAAACTCGGTGCAAATCTACCACAAGACCAAAAATCAGGGCAATGCGGATGCGGTCAACGACACAACAACGCAAATAGAGCTGCCAGGCGGGCAAACGTACGGCATGAACATCACCCCGCCACTGCCCGCAAGCGTCACTTCACCGGAATCCCCCCACTACACCTACACCTGCCTGACCGAGGGGCTCAAAACCTACTCTATTACTGCGGATTCATTCTATGAGCAGGACGAATCAAATGAAAATAACAACCAGCTCAACAGCACCATCAACTGCGGCAATGTCCTGGTGTGCGCAGACTACATATGAGGCGAAAACCATGTGCGGGGAAACTTTGAAACCAACTGCGGCAACGTCCTTGTGTGCGCGGATTACATATGAGGCGAAAACCATGCGCGGGGAAACTTTGAAATCAACTGCGGCAACGTTCTTGTGTGCGCGGACTACATATGAGGGGAATGCGATGGCCTGCAAAACATCCAGAACACCATTCGCAGCCGGTGCGACAAATCCGGAGTGCGAAGCAGTATTGTTTGCGCAGGCAATGGCTCGCACGAGCAGCCCTCGGCTGCCCCGCCGGGCTGCATTTGAGGCGTGATTGGCGATGATTTTCATCTCATTTCCATTCGGGAAAAAAGGGGCGCCCGCCGCTCCGCCTCCGGGCGGCCCGCCGCCGAATCCGCCCCCCAAGGCCCCCCCTGCCCAGAAGCTGCCTTCGGCAGAGGTTCTGATGAAGGAAATGGCCGCCCTCCGCCACGAGCTTGACGACATGGCGATGCAGCTTGAAATCTGCAAAATAGTGGTGGACCGGTACAGGAAATTCATCGAGGACGGGGAGGCCAAATCAATAGCCGAGCTGCGCAGCCTCGTCAAGCCCCTTGACCACACTGTTGTTGAGATAAAAATCAACATCCAGGATGCGTTCCACCCGTATGTTTACGACAAGCATTTCGTGCCGGCGGTGCAGAAGGCGCTTGACATAATCTTTTCGTACCGCACTGTCACCCTGCCCGTGAATTTCTGGCTGGAATTCGACGAAATCCAGCGCCTCAACTCCTCGGACGACATAGACAAGGCGATACTCCTTTGCTCGCTTCTGCGCTCTTTGGGCTCGGATTCCGCAAAGGTGCTTATCACAAAAAACAAGGACGCCCTTGTCACGTTTGAGTTTGCTGATAAGCAGTACATGGTGGAAATATCCCGCAAGGCAATGTCTGCGTATCCGAAGACCGACGACTCTTTCCTGCAGATAAAGCGTACTGCATTATATTCTTTCAACGACCAGGAATATGAGGATTTGTCGGAAGGGTGAGAAAACAAGCCATTTAGCATTTTTGGCTGATATTCAGTGGTTTTCATGGCATCTTCAGGCCCCATGCCCCGCCACCTGCACACGCGGGTAAAGCTAGTGTGGTTTGCCCCAAGCGCAATAGCGCTGCTGGTGCTTTGGCTGCTCTCATCCGCTTTCCTGGTTGTTGCGCATTCCGAACTGATTCCCGCCTCAATTCCGGCGATTTTCGTCCCTGCATTAGCCCTCATTGCCATCGCAGTGCTTCTTGTCCTGCCGATTTTCGCCTATCTGCACATCGAATACATGAATTTCACCTACGAGCTTACCGACACGGAAGTGGTGATCCGGCAGGGGGTTTTCACAAGGATGACCTCTGTCATACCATACACCCGCATCCAGAACATCAACTCAAACCGGTCAGTGCTTGAGCGCCTGCTGGGGCTTGCAACACTCCAAATTGAAACAGCCGGCACCAACCCGGGCGCTTCGGAAGGGGTGCTTCCCGGGATAGCGCACAAGGAGGCGCTCATTGGCGAAATACTTGGCAAGGTGGAAAAAGCCAAGAAAACCGGGGGGAGCGGCGGGCTTGGGGGCCAATCAAGCAATGGAATGCCAAATACCGAGTCGGCGCTGCTGTCCGAAATCCTTAAAGAGCTTGTGCAGCTAAATAAGGCTATCAATGCCCACTGGGGCAAGGGCTCTCAAAATCCAAAGTAGGGAAAAGGTGTTATCATGTCCAATCTCAACAAATTCGAGCGCGCAAGGATAATCGGGGCAAGGGCAATCCAGCTTGCCTTTGGCGCGCCGCCTCTTATCGAGGTGAAAGGGGAAAATTCCTCAATTGAAGTGGCTATGAAGGAGCTTGAAGCCGGAATCATCCCGCTCGTGGTATTGAGGCCGACCTACCAGTAAATTCCTTTTCTTTCAGCCTGTTTTTCTCTTGCCAAGTATTCTTCTTTCAACCTATTTTTCCTCAACCTGATTTCTTGGCATGCGCGCCCTTATCCGAAATCCTGAACGGATAAGATTTGCATCCGGCTTCCAAGAGCGCCTTTTCCACATCTGCAACTTTCTCCTTTTTGCACAGCGCAAGCACCGCCCCCCCTTCCCCGCCTGCTCCGGAAAGCTTCGCCCCTTCCGCCCCGTTATCCAGGGCAATGCCTACGGCTTCCTCAATGCCTTCGCTGCTTGCCCCGCCATCTGCAAGCATTTTCTGATTCTCATTCATAAGGCGCGCCACGCTTTCCATATCCGCAGATGCCAAGGCTGAAAGCGCTTTTTTCGATACGGGTGCATAATCTTTGCAAACATCCGCCCTCTCCACATCAGAAAGCTCTTCGGGTTTTTTTGCAATGCCATTTATTTTTGCGAATTTCGCAATCTGCCCGGCAGTGCTTGCCTTCACCACGCCCGCCTTCATAGTGTCTACAATCAGGAATTCCCAACCCTCTGCTTCCCCGAATTTGGCCTTCCCAAAATCATAGGCAATCGCAGCTCCAAATATTTTCCTCGCCGTAACCGGCCCGCCATATGATACGGCAGCTGCGTCTATCCCAGATGGGCTTCCCCCATGCGCAACCTTGTCCGACCTTTGTGCAACCTCAAAGCACTCCTGCGCAGACGCCTCCTTTCCAGCAAGTTTTGCCAATCCTGCCGCAAGCGCCGATGCAAGGCTTGCCGAATTCCCCACTCCTTTCAGCCCCCACACCTTGGAATAATCCGCCCTGATGCGCAGATTCCCAATTTCGGGCCATTTTTCCTTTGCTGCAAAATACGCCTCTGCGGCGGGCTTCAATGCATCCGGGCACTCAACTTTTCCATCTTCCCAAATCTTCAACCTGCCCAATCCATCTTCCCTCTCAAATGCCGGCCCATCCTCATGCGTTTGCAGCACAATTTTATTGTACGGGGTTATTCCGCACGCTATGCCATCTGCGCCATACACCACGTAATGCTCCCCGAACAGAATCACTTTTGCAGGGGCAAAAGCCTCGACTTTCACGCAGTGATTGCTTCTGCACAAATTAAAAATACACCGCGGACGGTGCGCGGCAGTTATTGTTTTTCTATAATCCCGACATAATGCCTTGATAAAACCGATTTGCCATCAAACAGGTATATCAACGGCATGCCGCCTTCCTTGTCTACACCTGTTGCAATGAATTTGCCTTGAACAGCTTTCGGAACGGATGTCCCGTCTGGGAGTGAGGTAATCCTGAGATTGTCTCCGGGCGCAATCTTGACGATATCCGCCATATTGCTAAATCCGACACTGAATTTATCATTGAGCATAATTCCATTTTTGGGCCGCCCGGGTCGGAGAAAGAAATGCCGGAGAAAGTGCCGGCAATATCGTAGTTGGGGCAGCCGGAATTCGATAAACCTTTCAAAATTATGATATCCCCCTGCCGAATATTTTGCTTTAAAATCAACAGGGCAACTTTCTCCTCTTCTATGCCGCCCATCTGCTTTGCCGGCCTCATCTTCATGCTCATCGCCATGATACCACCGGCAAAGACGGGGTGGGGGGGGGCAAAAATTATAAGCGTGAGCAAATTCGCTTGCCGATAGCATCCTCACCTCTGGCTGAGTATTTCCCTTTCCAATTCCTTCTCATCCGGCAGCACAAGCCTGTATTTCGACGCAAACATCTGCTTGTTCCCATCAAGCAGTGTGTATTTCACCATGGCATTATTCCTATCCGAGCAAAGAATTATCCCAATAGTCGGGTTATCCTCGTCTTGCCGCACTTCCTTCTCAAAATAGCGAACATAAAAGTCCATCTGCCCGATGTCCGCATGATTAAGTTTCCCTAGTTTCAAATCAATGAGCACAAAGCATTTCAATATGTAATTGTAGAACACAAGGTCGACATAGTAATGGTCATTGTCCACTGTTATCCTCTTCTGCCTACCCACAAATGAAAACCCCTTTCCAAGCTCCAGAAGGAATTCCTTCAGGTGCGAAATAATCCGCCCTTCAACTTCGCTTTCAGACAATTCCATTGTTTCCTTCACGCCAAGGAATTCAAGCACGAAAGGGTCTTTCACAATGTCCTTGGGCTGCCTTGCAATCTGCCCTTTCTCCGACAGTTCAAGCACCTTTTTCTTATTTCCTGAAAGCGCCAGCCTCTCATAAAGCAGCGAATTTATCTGCCTCTCAAGCTCGCGGGTGCTCCAGCGGCTGCTTATCGCCTCATTGAGGTAAAAATGCACGGCTTTCTCGTTTTCAACTCGAAGAAGCATCCTATAGTGTGTCCATGCCAATTCAGCACGCAGTGCGTGCTGAATCTTAAAACGAAGGTAAAAATCCCTCATATGCCTAAGATTGGTCTCATTGAATCCCACTCCAAACTCTCTAGTTAGCCTTGATGAGACCCCCTCAATCAGGTGCCTTCCATAATCCGCCCTGCTTTTTCCCCGTTGTTCTTCCTGCACCAGTATTTTACCTATTTCCCAATATGCATTTACCATTGCGAAATTCACCGCCCTGAAGGCGTTCTTTCTCGCAGTCTCAAGAATAAGCCTAATACTTCCATATGTGTTGGAAATTCCATCCTTTGCCATGGTTTTTTGCCGAAATTAACGTTTTATAAAGTTCCGAAAGGGTAGCTTTCCGGGCTTTCCGAAAGATTATGGCGTAAACTCTCCGGAAAGCAGCCAAAAACATAACCCTTTTATTGTCTTACCATGTAATACGCACATGGAAGACCTAATCACAATATCCATTCGCATCCCGAAGAAAATGAACGAGGAATTGGAAAGCGAGGCGAAGCGCAGGCATTACGCCACAAAATCAGAGGTTGTGAGGGAAGCATTGCGCAGCCGCCTTTACTATGAGGCGATAGCCCCATTGCGCGGGGCGCTCAAAGGCAAGGTGGACCTTGAAGGCAAGACAACCGCCCAGTGGCGTAGGGACCAATGGCAGGAATTCCTTAAGAAAAGCGGCGGAGACAGGAAAAAAGCGCTGCAGATGCATATCGCCGAAATGGAAAAAGCTGTCGAGGGGCTAAAGTTTTAGCGTTTGGATGAATTTCCCAAGGCTCATGGTTTTTGCAATCCTGGCGGCTTCGCCTGAAAATTCCCTGTCATTTGTCACAAATACGTCCGCCTCCCTTGCCGCCAAAATCGCATGGCAAAAATCGTTAATTCCGAACTTCCCCCCGGATTCATGGTTAAGCGATTCCGCCCTCACAAAATCCTCCTTGGAAATATCGGCAATTTCAAGTTTTCCATTGTTGCGCAGCCTGTCAATGGTATTTTGGAGCAAAATGACCGATGAAGTTTTGCAGCGTGCCTGCACTTCCCCAAATACTATTTTTGATGCCACAATGCCGAATTTGCAGCTGACGCACGCATCGAACAGCGCTTCTATCTCCTCTTCCCCCCTCTCCCCGACCAAATAGCAGATGAAAATATTGGCATCCAAATAGGCTTTCATATTGTTCTTGCTTTTGCCCGATTTAAAAGCGGTCGGAGACATCCTTTCCGGGCTTTCCGAAATCGCCGGCTTCCCGCAGGAAGCGGGCGAGCCTTGCGGCGAAGCCGCAAGCGAAGGTACGGGGTAAACCTGCCGGAAAGCAACTGGTGAAAAAACCTCTGCCGCCCCTACATTCTTAAACGTCCCATGCGTACTTTTTCCATGACTGACCCAACCCAATTGGCAGCCGTCGGCCTCTCGATTATTTTCCTCGGAGCATTAGTTTACCTTCTTTACAAAAAGGCATCCGAGCCCCAGTGGGCGCAGTTCAGCAAAGAGGCGCGCAAGGCAAGGAAAGGCTGATGCGCATGAAAAAAACGCCAGAAAAAAAACCCAAGCAAGAAAAAAAGCCAGCCAAACTTCAGTTGCAGCAGCACACTGCATCCGCGCCCCCTGCCCCAGCCCCATTGATTCCACAGCCGCAACCCTCGCCTCCGCCTGATGCCCAACCGGCCTACGGTCAAGCAGCCCCAAATCAACAGATGCAACCCTCGCCTCCGCCTGATGCCCAACCGGCCTACGGTCAAGCAGCCCCAAATCAACAGATGCAACCCTCGCCTCCGCCTGCTGCCCAACATGGCTTTTTCGCCTCGCTTGCAAATAACAAATGGGTGGCAAACCCAATCCGGCTGTTTTTCACCCTAGCCATAATCTGGCTTGCGGCGATGTTTTTCATTTCGGTGGTTTCCCCATCCCCGACCTGGGGCTATGAATATGATGAAGGGCCGCTCGCCAAAGCCCCCTTCCAAATTCAAGAAGGGGAGGAATACACGTATTATTTTGGCACCCCGGACAACGCTTCTTTCGTGCACATCGCAACCTCGAAATCATCCATCTGCCCGGGCGGATTGCTCATGTACGACAAGAGCTTCGCATACACCCAGAACATCAAATACGCGTCCGTTTGCGTGGATGATGGGGGGATGCAGCTATCAGAAGATGGAAACCGCATCGGAAGCAACGTTTCATATGAAGGGGTGGCATGGCCGTTTTTTGCCCCATGGATGCTTGCGGTTAACGACGGCTGGAACTGGAGCGTGAATTCCACCTTCATAGCCGGCCCGTACAGGACATTCTCGAAAACCTACCTTCGCTTTGTGGAAAACGGCACAAAAGATTACCTTGGCAGGCAGGGATGGCAGGTTGAAATGTATGCCTCAGACCATCCGCAGGGCAATTTCACAAAAATCGGGCGCTCCCTTGTGGACAAGCAAAAGCGCATCGCCCTTTTTTCCGACTATTTTGGCGTGCAGGCATGGCTATCTGATGCGCCGTTTCCGCTTATTGGCAACGCATCCGAACCTGATGGAAATGCCACAAACAGTTCCAGTTAGCCCCCGGCAATCTTATCAAAATTCTCCTCTTCAGCAAAATGCATTTTTCCGGGAATGATTATTGCCGCAGGCCCGTCCATGTCAAGCGTTTTTTTCCATCCGCCTATTTTTCCCGCCCACACTTTCATGTCCGGCCAGCCGGCGTGCCACAATGCGAAAATTTTAGTATCGGGTGAAATGGCTTTTTTCCCTCCCTCCTCCTGCGCCTGAAAAATGACTTTCACCGCTTCTGAAACCTTCATCGGCCCCATCTTCGCATCGATATCAAGCAGGCAAAGGGTGTGCGCCCCCATTTTCAAATTCTCGGAAACGACATCCAAGAACGAGGTTGGCCTGAAATTCTCCCGCCAATAAGTGATGGTGGCGGTTTTCCCGAATTTGTAAATCTGCAGGCCGCACTCCCCTGCGGCTGCGGTGAAAATGGATGATGCGTGTATGATGTGCGTGGCAACGCCCGCCTTTTTTGCAGCCTCAATCAGGCTGGAGTGCGTGGTCGCAGTCATCGGGTCTCCTGGCACAAGCAGCGCCGCATCCCCCCCCTTTGCCGCCTCAAGTATTTCCTTCTCCCCTTCCACTATTTCCCGCGGCAGCACCTCGATTTTCCTGCCAATTTTTTCCTCCAGCCGGGAAAGCGTGCCCTCCCTCATCATATTGGTGTAATTCTCGGCAAACACCCTTTGGCAGCCCCGCAGCACGTCCATTGCGCGCAGCGGCATGTCGCCCTCGTCGCACAAGCCCATGCCAATCAAAAACAAATCCGCCATATTCGGAAAGTTGGCATGGGAAGAATATAAAACAAGTTATTAGGATGCTGCTTCATGGGTCTTTGGGCGGATGCGGCCAAATTCCGTTAAATCTCCGCAACTCCTGTTGCGGACACGCCTATTTCTTCATGGCATAAGTGGTCAAGTGCTGCGGATATTCGGTTATTGCATCAAAGCCGATTTGCCTGAACATGTCCTCAAGTTTTTTGCACGTCTTTTCGCCATTGCGAATGTGATAGCTTGCGATTGCGAATTTTGAGGGGTGCGACTTGATGAAATCAAGGCTCTGCCCGATGGCCTCAAGCTCGGCGCCTTCAATGTCCATTTTTACAAAATCCACCCGCCCAAGGCCATATTGCGCGATTAAATCCGAATAGGATATCGCATCCACCGTTATTGTTTTCCCATGCTTTTTCTCGTCAAATTCCACGCCAGACGCCATGTCCCCTTCTGCTTTGAAGCTCAACTTGCACGTGCTGCCCCAAAGCGCCTTTTCCACCACGATTGTGTTTGTTATGCTATTCCTCTCAAGGTTGGACCGCAAAATTGCCGCGTTTTCAGGGTCGGGCTCCAAACATAGGATTTTCCCTGACTTTCCGACCGCCTTGGAAATATAGAGTGCGAAAAGCCCCAAATGCGCGCCGCAGTCAAGCACGACGTCCCCTTCTTTCGGGGCATAATGGAGCAGGTAGCCTTCAAATATATAATTCTCATCAATCGAGTTTGGCGAAACCATGACATCGTATTCCCGGAATTTTATCGGATTGCATAGGTCTATCGTGCCGCCCTCGGCAACAAACGGCTTTTTTCCAAAAAGTTTTTCCGGGCCGCCAAGGTAAATGACCGCCCGCATGTCATATTCCCGCGGCACTATGGCGGTTTTCCCTCCCTCCGAAATCGAGTAAGCGCCGCTGCCAAGCTTTTTCACCATCATCCTTTTTTGGGGCATTTTCCGGTTTGCCATATTTCGGAAAGTTGGCATGAGGTAAAATAAAAAGGCGAGTCTGCCTATTTTCCCCATGGATGTGGGCAAGCTCTGGGCGGATTCCCTGAAAAAAGGCCACAAACGGGGGCAGCCATCAGCCGAAGGCGAAAAGGGCAAAGCAGCAGGCGCCGGCCCCCTCACAACCGGCAAGGGCGGCTCTTCCGCCTCCTCCTCCCATGCCGATGATTTATGCCCCGCCTGCAGAAGAAACGGCCGCGTGTTCTGCCCGCACCGCCCAATTCTTGCCATCAAATCCGAACTGTCCGCCGCACTTTCAAAAACCGACGTATTCGGCCCCTCCCCCCCGAATGTTTTCGTCGGGCATTTCGGATACCCGCAGGTGATGTGGGGGCCGATGATTTCGTTATCAGAAGGCGTGCCGGACAATCCGCGCGATTGGTATGGCTGGGATTTCGGGCAGATAGTGCGCGCGCGAAGCATGCAGGTAAGGGGAAAAAAACAGTCCGGAGTGTCGGCAGCCGCGCAAAAAAGCCCGGGCTTTGGCAGGCAGAACGACATTTCAAGAATGCTTTCCGACGTTCAGGAAGCCGCGCTTTCAGTCAAGCCCGTTGACATGGAAGTGAAGTTCTCCAAGCCCCCGTCCTTGCAGCTCGAATTCAATTCCGTCCACCAGCCCATGGGCGCATCCGCCCCGATTGAAAAATTGAAATTGGCGGAAAATTCCAAAATCCCGAAAAAAGTGGACAGGGTGATTTCGGAAGGGATGCGCACCGTGGATGCCTTTTCCATACTCTCATCTTCCGGCTTCGACGAGCACTACCTCACCAAGCTCCTCTCCTCCGGCATTCTGGGCAAGGCAGAAAACCGCAAGCTCACCCCCACAAAATGGGCAATCACCGCAACCGACGACATGCTTGCAAAGCAGCACATGGAAAAAATAAGGGAAATGAAGCAGAACAGCAAGTTCCTTATCTACTCAAACGAATACCTTGCGAACAAATTCGACATCCTGCTTCTTCCGGGCAACTGGGAATACGAGGGCTTCGAGGCATGGATCGGCCCATCCGGGCAATTCACAATTTCGCAGGAGCACGAATCATTTTCCGGGCGAAGCGATTATGCCGCCTCCCAGGGAGGGGGCTACTATGCGGCGCGCCTTGGGGTGTGCGAAGGCCTGCTGTCATCGAAGAGGCAGTCCCGCGCCATCGTCTTCAGGGAAATCCTTCCCGAATACGATTTGCCCGTAGGCGTGTGGGAAATCCGTGAAAACGTCCGCCACGCCTTCCAAAACACGCCTCAGTCATTCGACTCCCTCCAATCCGCCCTTTCCTTTCTCTCCTCCATCCGCCTGAAACTGCCGCTTGCCGAATACCTGAAAAAAAGCCAAATGCTGCGCCAAACAAGGCTTTCTGATTACTGAGCCGCCACTGCGCATCCCTCGGGCATTTCCGGCTCTCCCGTCAGGTTTTTATCCCAATGCCTTCCTATCTCCTCAGGTGGTTCTGATGGCGCTTGAAATACTCGCATACATTTTCATCGGCATTGTGGTTGCCGCGTTGCTATTCCTTGTGCTCATCTACAACAACCTTGTCATGCTCAAAATGAGAATTGACAATGCATGGGCGCAAATCGACGTGCAGCTCAAAAAGAGGTACGACCTGGTGCCAAACCTAGTCGAGACCGTGAAGGGCTATGCAAAGCATGAAAAGGTGATTTTTGAGAATGTCACCGCCGCCCGCTCTGCCTGGTCTTCCGCCTCGACGGTTGGGGAAAAGGCAAAGGCCGACAAGTCCTTTGCAGGCGCCCTCAAGTCCCTTATTGCCGTAGCCGAGAATTACCCGACGCTTCGGGCAAACGAGAATTTCAAGATGCTCCAGGAGCAGCTCGATGGCATCGAGAGCAAAATAGCCTACACAAGGCAGTTCTACAACGATTCCGTGATGGAATACAACACCAAGATTATGCAGGTGCCAAACAACATTGTCGCAGGGGCGATGGGCTTCGGGGCAAAGGAATACTTCAAGGTGGAAAACGAGGCAGAGCGCAAGAACGTGCAGGTAAAATTCTAGGCGGAAATGGTGTGATGGCGCGTGCCCGGGCGACCGGGCATTGCGGTATGCCGGGTTGATGCCACATGTCTTCTTTCTGGGATGTCCAGTCTTCCAACCGCACCAAATCCTACCTTCTTCTTGTTGCGGTATTTGCAGTGGTGGCCGCCATGGTGGCATCCATTGCCTACCTATTTGACTACGGCGAAGTGATGGTGCCCTTTGCCCTCGGGCTTTCCCTCCTCTACGCAGTCGGGGGCTACTGGTTTTCCGACAAGATAGTGCTTGGCATCGCAGGCGCGCGCCCTGCGGACGAGAAAACCGAAGCCTACCTTTCCAACACTGTGGAGGGCCTGTCGCTTGCTGCAGGCATCCCACGCCCTAAAATTTATGTCATCAACGACCCATCGCCCAATGCATTCGCAACAGGGCGCGACCCAAAGCATGCGGTGATTGCCGTAACAACCGGGCTGCTTGAGAAAATGAACCGCGCGGAATTGGAAGGCGTGCTTGCGCATGAAATGTCGCACATCAAGAATTTCGACACCCTTTTCATGACCACCGTCATAGTCCTTGTGGGCATGATTTCAATCCTCTCGCACATGGCAAGCAGGATGATGTGGTTTGGCGGAGGCAGTTCCAATAGGGAAGGCAGGGGGGGAAAAAGCGGGTTGCTCATGGTTGTCGGCATTGTTCTAATCATCCTAGGGCCAATATTGGGCATGCTTGTGCAATTGGCAATATCTCGCAAAAGGGAATTCCTGGCAGATGCCACCGGCGCGCAGTTCACCCGCAACCCCGAAGGCCTTGCAAACGCCCTTGAAAAGCTCAAAGGCGCGCCTCCAATCCAGAATGCGAATGAAACAACGGCATCGCTTTACATTTCAAACCCGTTCGGCAAAGTCTCAGGATTGTTTTCCACGCATCCGCCGCTGGATGAGAGGATAAAGATACTGAGAAGTATGTAATGAGCTCAGCTATTTCAATCTTTTTCCCTTCGCCATTTTCCACATGTATTCGAACTGATTGCGGTATGCCTCAGCGGCCTCCTTATTTGTTATTCTCACAACAACTGGCGGTTCCATGAACCAAAGCATAATCGCCACCCTGTCGGAATAAATGAGCGTTGTGGCGGGCGTGACATAATGCGCCGGGACCGGCACGAATTCGGAAAGCGCGGATGGAAGCGTTCCATGGCCTTCGGGGAAAAATTGTCTTGCCTTGATTTTCTTCTTTTGCCGCTCACTAAGGTAATGTTTGGTGAATTCCGGCACCAATTGCATTGCGCGGTCCGTTGCCCCAAATCCTACAAAATCCTTTCCCTCATCCAAAATGTCCTTGAAAACAGTCTTTATTGCTCCCTTTCCCTCAAATATTTCAATAATGGGCTTTGGCTTGTATGATCGATAAATCCTATTAAGTTCGGGCAATGCGTCTTCAAATGCCCTTCCTTTCTCCTCCAGCACCACCCGGAGCCTTTCCGGCGGGGCTGCACGATAGTAAGTCATTCCATCCTTTTTCATATAACTTGCAAGCCCCTTTTTCACAAGTCCCTGCAGAGAGTCGTATATGTTCGTCCTGTCTTCTTTCGCCGCCCGCGCAATATCGCCAGCCTTTGCCTCCTCCATCATCAGCAGCGCAAGATACGCATTCGCCTCCCTCGGCGACAGGCCGATGTCCGTCAATTTTGCGGCTTCCTTAAGCATGCAAATTCATCTATGTTGTGTATTATTATACAACAAGCTAATAAATCTAGCGCATTGCGCAAGTTTCTCATGGGGAAAATGCTTCTGCCACAGCAGGAATATCTTGTGCATCGGCATAACTGTGCCAATTTCATTTCCGAAATTTCCGGAACCAGGCTTTGCCGCCGCCACCCTACATTGAAGGAGGAGCTGTTCACACGGGCGGATGGAGGGCTGATGGCAAACAACCGCGTTGAACTTCTTGGGCTTTGGGGCGGTTCCAAAAGCTGTAATCCTTCCTCTAATGTTGCCGGAGCTCCAGAGCTCAAATCGCTTTCATACCTTGCCTCGGTGCGCAGCAGCCTGGTAAAAAAGCATGGCATCCCTGTAGTTATCTCCATCCTATTCGCAGACTCGCATCATTTGGTGGCAAACGGCCGCCACCAAAACACCATCGACCAATACCACGGAAGCCTCGCACCAATAGCGTTGGAATTTGACATGTCAATTTTGAGGCTTTCCACCCTCTGGGATGCAAACATAAACGCGGTTGCAGATGTCAGAAGGCTCCTGGATTGCCGGGCAGCGGATGCGATTTGCCAATCTAATGAGATAGTTGCGCGTGCGTCCAAAGCCGCAAGGAAGCACAGCCATCTCATGACCACCGGCGTAACTGATATCGACGTTGCCTGGTTCTATATCGCTACCGAAGTCGCATTCCTGCGCGAAGTCGATAAAGCGCTCAGCCATTTGCCAATTTTTTTCGCATTCAGCGATCCGGTTGTGCAAAGCCCGATAGCCCAAGCCGCCGGAGTTCCAATGCTCCACTTTTATTCGACACACTCTAAGGAAAAAACTACTCCTTGGACACAACCAAATGAAAGGGCTGAAATCCCACCACCTAAATTTTCCGCCACTTAATCCCTTCGTGCTCAATAAGCTCAATTATCCTTTCCCTATGTCCCCCCGGCAAGCCTTTCCAGTCAACCAATGCGCCTTCCACTTTCTCATGCGTTTTCCCAATCGCCTGCTTCAGCATTGCAGCATCGAAATTTTCCGCCTGGTATTTTGGCAGCACATGCCCCACTGCCTCATCCCACCCAATCATGAGCGGTGTGAATTTGGGCGTATAATGCCCCCCTCCAAATCCCAGATAAACCGGCACAATTGGCGCCTCCCTGAACAGCGCCTTCATCATTGCCTCCGCAACCACTTTCCCGGCAAGTTCGTTCTCCCATTCTTCCGCTTTGCTTCCAATCTCGACAAAAATAAGCTTCCCTTTCCCATCGTTCGGAGTCGGCCCATGGTGGTCCACTTCCATATTCACAGGCCAATTCAATCCATGCTTCTTGTTTCCTTCCGCCAACAACTGCAAAATCTGCTTCAGTTTGCACGCATATGCCATATTGAGCGTCCTTTCCTCCCCGCCCATTTCATTTTTTGCCCAATTGCCCGGAATATGCGCAGTCAATGCCGGCTTTCCCTCTGCGGATTTGTGCGTGCTTGCATAAAGGAAATAATCCGCAACCGCTGAATCGGCTTTGCCATGCGCATCTGCGCGCCTTGCCGCGTCTGCATCGCCCGGTTCAATCGCAACGATTTCCTTGTCAAGCCCATATGCCATCACGGATGAGCAGCAGTTTTCCTTGGCGCATGTTGAAAACGAATAATGCCTTTCGCTTTTTTTCTTCCAGTTCCAGTCTTTTTCCAAATGCCGCATTATGTTTAGCGAAGCGGCATTCGTAGTCGAATAAATTATTGCGCCTTTCATAATGCCAGTTTGCATATGCAATTTATTATACCTGCCAGCCAAAATCAAGCCATGGAAAAATCATGGCTTTGCCGGCAGGATGGTTTGGTAAGCGGCAAGCAGCAGCAAAAATTGGCGGATGCAAAAGTTGCGGTGGCTGGATTGGGCGGAGTGGGCGGAATCTGCGCAGAATTAATGGTCCGCGCAGGCGTTGGAAGCATTGCCGTTGCCGACTTTGACAAATTCGACAAGACAAACTTCAACCGCCAAATCAACTCATCGGCAAAAACAATCGGCATGAACAAGTCCATCGCGTTCGCCTCTTTTGCAAAAAGCATAAATCCAAAAATAAAAATAAGCAAAATGACCGAAAAAATCGGCGAAAGCAATGCGTCTTCTTTCGTTTCAGGCTGCTCCATTGCCGTTGACTGCCTCGACAACATTCATTCACGTGTCTGCCTTTTCCGCGCCTGCAAAAAAGCCAACATTCCGTATGTTTATGCCGCCGCAACAGGAGAAAGGGGCATGGTTTCGGTATTTTCAGGCAAAGCCGACCTTGAAACAGTTCTTCATCTTCCATCCAAAAACAAAAGCGGCGCACAATTGGAAGCCTCCCTAATAAAATATCCCGGCTGCCGCAACGCATGGGGGCCGGCAACCAATTTAGTAGGGGTATTGGCTGCAAATGCCGCCCTAAACTATCTTCTCAAAAAGCCCTATCCAAAAGCCCCGGAATTCTGGAAGACTGACGCATTTTCGGATGCCTTCTTCTCCAAAATCTCCATTTGATTCTTCTCCCCTTCCCCGAAAATTGCAGTTCCTATTCTCACCATATTGCTTCCTTTCTCAACTGCAATTTCATAGTCGCCGCTCATTCCCGCTGAAAAAATCTTCAGGCCCAACCTACCGCAAATCTCTTTCGCCTTCCTGAAATCGCCCCTTGGGTTATCTTGGCTTGCAATCACCATCAGCCCCCCAACAACAAAAAATTCATGCCGGAATTTTCTTATCTCGTTTGCAGCAGCCTCTATCTCGCCAGTTGCAAATCCGCTCTGTGTATCCTTGCCGGAAACATTCACCTGCAAATAAATTGAAATGCGCTTTTTCTGCAGTGTAGCCTCCTCGGCTATCTTTCCAGCCAATTTTATCGAATCAACAGACTGAATCACATCGAACAGCGCAACAGCATCCTTCACCTTGTTCGACTGCAAGTGCCCCACCATGTGCTTGGTGATGCCTGTTGTTTTTTGCAGCCGCCCGAATTTCTCAGCGGCTTCCTGCACCTTGTTTTCGCCTATTTCGGTTATGCCTGCGGAAATTGCCTCATTAATTTCTGCGAGGCTTCTACCTTTGGTTATCGCAACAAGCCTGATGCTGCTGCCGATTTCGGATTTTATTCTGGCGATATTTTTTGCAATATCTGCCATTTTCCGCCTTCCTCTAATACATGTGCCTCAATGTGCCGCATGCCTTCTTCACTTTCTCAAAAGCCGTCTTGGCATTCTGCAAATAAACGTATTCCAGCGCCTCGCCCAAATCCGTGTTTTCCGCCATGGGCGCAAGGGCAATATGGTATTTGCCAGACTTCCTCTCCAGTATTCCCCTCATCTTAAGCTGATGAAGGTGATACCGCACCGCCTTTTCCTGCGCCGGGTCGTCGTGCTTGCGCAGTGCGTTTATCCTGTCCATTACCTGGTGTATGTTCGGCTCCTCTCCTGCAAAATGCGCCCCGAACAGCGCCTCAAGTATGTCAAGCATGAGCGTCCTGCTTTCATTTGGCGAAATCAGCCCGAGCGATAAAGACAAATAGCGTATCAGCCCGCGCCTAGTAAGTTTCACTTCGGAAAACAGCTGCATGTCGCGAATGATATGCTCCTGCCTAATCAAAGAGCTTTCAGGCAACGCATTTCCCACACTTTCACCAAAACTGTTTTAGCATGTTATTTTTTAAGCATGCACCACCGCTACAATTTTCATGCTTGACATAAACACGTCATTTTACCCAATCCGCATAAAGGCGCACATGCGAAACGAAACCGAAATGGAAATAACGGCCGGAAACAACACTGCGGGCCCTCTTTGGATTGAATGCGACGTAAAACTGCCCGAGGCGATTTCCCTTGCCCCGGACAGGCAGCTATCAAGCGGAAAGACAAGGATGGGCATCGCACTGCCATCCAGCGCATTGAAGAAAAAAATCAAGATTTATGCCGGCGCATCCTCTTACCCGGACACCTACCGCATCGCAATCACAATTTTCGCATTCGCACAGGACGGGGTGATTGCGTACAGGCAGGAGGCACGCGCGGATTTGCGCTGCCTGAGGTTCGGCGAGGAATAACGCAACATTTATGATTCCATGGCGGGCCTATTTGCCTTAGTGGGAAGAGTAAACGGCAGGTCCAGTTGGCTCTCCCCATCCCGCCCTCCAAAATCTTGATGTGCCGCCCCGAAAAATTCCACTGCCATTATTGTGAACATGCCTTCAACCACATCGACTATTTTCTGGAATTCTTCGATAAGCAGCTCGGTTTTCTCATCCTTTGCCGCAATCCTCGCTATATTGTTATTAAAATTCCTAAGCTCTTTTCTGCTTACCGTTCCTTTTCCGCCATTCATTTCGGCAGAAAACGGCTCTTTCACCCTTTCATGGGTGATTATTTTCTGGCTTATCCTATATGCTATTTTATTTCCGTCTTCCGATTCATAGTGGCGCAAATCTTCCACCAGTTCATCAATTATCAAGTCTATTCCTGGGGTTTTTTGCTGATTTTTCAGGGTGTTAATCCTGTTTTTTAAATCGTCTGCGCTCTGCGTTGCATTTATGTTTTCCAATGCGAACAATTTTGAATAAACATCAAATGCCAGGGCCTGGCATTCCTGGTATTTTATGCCCATCATGCTTATGCTTGCCGACCCTTCAATCGCACCCTCATACGGCTTGCTGAATTCTATCTCAGGCAGGATATTCTCTGTTTTCCCGACCAACAGTTTCCCAATGTAATGCCCCCCTATCGCATCCTTAAGGTTGCATATCGCCGAACCTTCCATTATTTGCTGGTCTATCTGAAAAATTCCAGGCAATTTTTTTATTCGCCGAATAAAATGCGTAGCTACTGCATTTGGCAAGTGCAACCTGCTGCCTACCGGCACCACTTGGATAATTTTGGCAGTTTCCATATAATCCCCGGTTATACTGTTATACTATGTGCTATTTCGTATTTATTAAGCTTCCCGTCCGACGTAGGTGTGCCCGTGCCTTGTGGAACGCTTGCTTTCGGCCTGTTTTAGCGGTCTGTCCTTTATTTTGCGCAATGTCTGCCCCGACACTCCCCCGCCAAAGCTGCGCCCCCCGCTTCCTTCCCCGCCAAACGAGCCGCCCCTGTTGCTTGGGCCGTCCCGCCCATAGCCTCCCCTGCTTCCGCCTCCATAGCCGCCTTCCCTTCCATAGGAATGGCTGGCTGAGTGCGAGTGCCCGCCTTCCCGGCTGCCATATGGGCGTCCGGAATGGCCCTCACCGCGCCCTTCCCCATGCCCGCCGCTGTAATGGCCTTCCCCTTTTGCATAGCTTTCCCTGGGCCCGTGAGGTGCGCCCCTTCCATATCCGCTTTCGCGTGAGAATCTGCTATGCCCCCCATCGTGCATGCGCGGCACATCCCCATCCGCCTGCACCTCTATTTTTTCCACTTTCACGCCTGTCATTTTCTCAAGCTCTTCCATCCACGTTTTCTGGTCCGGAAATGCAAATGACACTGCTTCACCTTCAGCGCCCGCCCTCCCTGTCCTTCCTATCCGATGTATGTATGTGGTGTGCTCCTCGGGCAAATCGTAATTTATCACATGCGAAACATCAAATACATCCAAGCCGCGGCTTGCCAAATCCGTTGCCACAAGCACGTGTATCTTCCCCTCGCGGAACATCTGCATGGCATGGTCGCGCTGCCTCTGCGTCAAATCGCCATGCAGCGTCATTGCCTTGAATCCTTTCCTGTCCAATATTTCCCCCAGCCTGTCCGCGCCCCTTTTCGTGCGCGCGAAAATAATCGCCAACTTTGGCTGTTTCTCCTTCAAAAAGCCAAGAAGCAGCGGCAGCCGGTGCCTCGGGTCCGGCACCTCGACATAATACTGCCTTATCTTGTCAACAGTAATTTTGTCCTCGCTCACCTTCACGCTCTGCGGGCTCTTCATGTACTCATATGAAACGTTAATCACTTCGCGCGGCATTGTGGCGGAAAACATCAGAGTCTGCCTTGTCGCCGGAGTCCTCTTGATGATGTCCACCACGTCATCCATGAATCCCATGTCAAGCATCCTGTCAGCCTCGTCAAGCACAAGCACCTGCACCCTTGAGAGGTCCATGCTGCCCCTCTGCAAATGGTCAAGAATTCTTCCCGGCGTGCCCACCACAATGTCAACAGGCCTTCCGAATTCCCTTGTCTGCTTCTCCAATTCCTGCCCTCCGTAAATGGGCACCATGTGCGCGCCGGTGAATTTGCCCAATTTGTTCATTTCCATGCCGACTTGTATCGCAAGTTCCCTAGTGGGTGCCATAATCAGCGCATACGGAGTGGCGCAGCCCTGCCTGAAGGGCGGCTTGTCCTGCGGCTTTACGCCCATCCACCTTTCCAAAATGCACAAACCGAATGCGGCTGTTTTGCCTGTGCCTGTCTGCGCCTGCCCAACCAAATCCTCTCCCTGCAGAAGCAAAGGCAAGCCCTGCTCCTGAATCGGCGTCGGAATTTCAAATCCCATCTCCATCACTGCTTTCATTAGCGGCTCTGATAAGCCGAACATCTCAAATCCCATGTTAACCTTCCTCTTTTTCCGCACGCCGCACCTGGTTGAAAATTAGATTTTGCCTTCGGCAAAATGCCCGCCAATTGCTCCGCAATTGACGGTTAGCCTTTTCTCACAAGCGCCCAATCCGCCCGTGTTTTTGGCGGAAATATGCCAGTCTCGCAACGGCTCGACTGTCATATACCAAACCCGCCTTCTGGCGTTAACCGCCGGGCGGGTTTGCTATAAAGCATGCAGTAGCAACAAATGCTGCCAATATCTCATTTTCTTTGTTTAAAAGGCTGATGCAGCGGGCTATTTTTTCCCTTTGAAACTCTGCCTCAGCACCTCATACGCCCGGCTTGCCTCGCTTTCCTTCACCACAATCACCAATTCATTCAAGGTAGACACCAGTTCGAACACGTTTATGTCCTGCCATGACAATTCCCTCAAAGTCCTGTCAAAGAATCCCGGAGTGTAAAGCACCTCTTCCGGGAATCTCAAATACACAAGGGACAAGTCATCCTCCACATGGAGTATTTTCTCCCCTTTCAGCGCCTTCAAAAACCCGTCCTTGTATTTCTTGCTCGCAATAACGGTCATTTCATACTGCCCCTGCACCACATTGAAGAAATCCTCCTGCGGATTCTCAATCATGGCGCGCAGCTTCCCAAGCCTCCCGAACATTCCTTCGCTTCGCTGCACGTCAATCTCAATAGCTCCGCTCCTCATCGAAATCTCAATCTGCTTCCAAGACGGCTGCGCCACTTCCTTTTCCCTTCTTCCAACCATTTTCTCGCGCAACCGTGATATCGCCATCACCACTGCCCCTTCATTCACATCATCATTTGTTTCAGCCTTGATAAGTGGAAGCAAATAGCGGGCAAGCCTATGGAAAGAAACCAAATCCCGCTCAATGAAATCCTCAAGGTGCGGCTGCTGCCGTATTATTTTCGCCACAAGATGGGCAACGGTTGCCATAATGTTATATGCATAACAAAGTGTATAAACCATTTGTTATCGGGAAATGACCGCGGTTGCCTGCCACTTTACATCACTCTTTCCAGCCGTTTCACCTCGCACCTTTCGGAAAGCCCGGAAAGCTGCCCTCTCCTGCCATTTATAATCCGCCAAATCTTTCCTCTTCCATGAAAGCCTATTTCGATGCCAATATCTACGTTTCCTATCTTCTGGGGCAGAAAAACTGCGATAAAATCGACAGGATTTTCAAGGCCGGCTCGGACTGCATGTTCTCAATTGTCATGTCGAAGACTACGGCTATAGAGGTTGCCGTGGCATGCGATGGCAAGGGAATGATTCTTCTGCAAAGCCACATTGATATGTTTGCTTCCAAGGGAAAGCTGGAGGTGCTGGGCATCAATGCGGTGGACGATGGGCTTGCGCATGATTTGGATGACAAAACTGGGCATAAGTTCGGATTGAATGATTGCCGCCATTGCATATTGGCGCAAAAATATTCAGATATTTTCGTAACCGATGACAGGCAGCTTGCAGGGGTTTCCTCTCCCCTTGTCAAAACCCTCTCCGCCTGCGAATTCCTCTCAGAGCTTTAAGCCGAATTTGGCAAGCGCCTTGCCCCCTTCCTCGTCCATTATTGCGAGCGCCCTTTTGCGGTCGCCTCCGGCTTTTTTCAGCGCGTCCTCCCATATCCTTTTTCTTATCGTGCGCATCCCGCCCCTTGGCAATTTCACCTTTCCCTTAAGCGCCCCCTTCATCGCAACTACGCTGTCATAAAGCTGCTTGCGTATCGCCTCGCGCACCGCCTCTGTCTTGGAGGCATAGCCCCTTTCAGAGGTGTATTTCGCCAAATCTGCATTCATTTTCTTTGGCAGCCTCAGCGAAATCAAAGCCATTTCATCCTGCATGAATAATACACCCGTAATACGTATGTATTACAACTAAATTATAAGCATTTTGGCAAAGCAGCTATGGTGCGGCATCCGGCCAGAGATGTTTCCATCGCCGTTTTTCCGCCGAAAATTCCACTTCGCCGTGAAAAATCAGCTATAAAAACCTATAATGCCCCAATAGTTCATGCCAGAAAAGAAAACGCGCTTTATCGTCGTCCTTGGCTCTCTGATGTCGGGCTTGGGCAAGGGCATTCTAACTTCTTCCATCGGCCGCATTCTGCAGGCAAAAGGATTTTCCGTAGTGCCAATCAAATTTGACGGCTACTTGAATGTGGACTGCGGCACCATGAACCCCTTCCGCCACGGCGAAGTTTTCGTCCTTGATGACGGCACGGAATGCGACATGGATTTTGGCACATATGAAAGATTCCTCAACACAGACCTCAGAAGCATAAACTCCATCACCGGAGGCAAGCTCTTCCAGAAAGTGATTGCAAAGGAGCGGGCGGGCGGCTACTTGGGGCGCGACGTGCAAATCATTCCCCACTTGACAGATGAAATCAAGGCATGGGTGAGGAATGTCGGCAGCGAATTCAAGTCCGATTTTGTATTGATTGAAGTGGGCGGCACAGTGGGCGATTTGGAGAATTCATATTTCATAGAGGCATTGAGGCAGATGTCCAGGGAAGAGGGGGACAGCATGCTGTTTGTCCAGCTCACTTTCGTGCCTTCCCTCTCTCCTGGCGAATTGAAAACAAAGCCCTCCCAGCATGCAAACCGCCTCATCACAAGCATGGGCGTGCAGCCGAAAATAATTTTCTGCAGGGAGGACGAGCCGCTCAACAAGGAGGCAAGGGAAAAGCTGGCTCTATTTTGCAACGTGCAGCCCGAAGATGTTTTCGATGACCCGGATTTGGAGACAATCTACGAATTGCCCCTCGTGCTGGAAAAGCAGAAACTGTCGGAGCGGCTGCTTTCGCATTTCGGCCTCAAGCCATCAAACGAGGACATGAAGGAATGGACGAGCCTTGTGAACAGGATAAAAGAGCCGAAAAACGAGGTGCGGATTGCAATCACAGGCAAATACACTGCGGTAAAGGATGCGTATGTTTCGGTAAAGGAAGCGATTGTGCATGCAGCGGCAGTAAACAATACCCGCGCCCACGTTGAATTCATCGAAACAACTGATTTGGAAGATGGGGGAAAAGAGGCTGACAAAAAGGCCGCCGCCCTGCTGAAAAATTTTGACGGCATAATCGTGCCGGGCGGCTATGGCTCGCGCGGAGTGGAAGGAAAAATAGCGGCAATAAAATATGCGAGGGAGAACAGGATGCCATTCCTTGGCCTGTGCCTTGGCTTGCAGCTGGCGGTTGTGGAGTATGCGCGCCATGTTGCGGGGATGGAAGGGGCAAATTCCACTGAAATGGACAAGGCGACCAAATATCCGGTGATAGACCTGCTGCCGGAGCAGAAGAAAGTGCTCCTCAAGGGCGCGTCGCAGCGGCTTGGCGCGTGGGAATGCCACCTAAAGAAAGGCACAAAGGCGCACGAAGCCTACGGTGAAGACAAGGCGTTCGAGCGCCACAGGCACCGCTTCGAGGTGAACAACGACTATATTGGCAAGCTGGAGGAAGCCGGCCTGGTTGTTTCAGGCAAATCTCCGGACGGCCAAATAGTTGAAATGGTGGAATGGAAGGACGGCTGGGGCGTTGCCACGCAGGCGCACCCGGAACTGAAAGGAAGGCTTGAGATGCCCGCGCCCCTGTTTGCCTCTTTTGTCAAGGCGTGCCTGAAATTCCAGAAAAAAGATTGAGCGCCAATTTTGGATGCTGCATGCGGTTAACTTTGCTTCACCAGCTTCGGCACTTCCGCAAGCGTTTCCGACATCAATATGTTCAGGGCAGTGCCGTACACAACACTGCGGATTTCAAAATCATCATGGTATTTCTGCGGCACCCCCGCCATCCTGAAAAAATTTTCCATGGCGCTGTGCACCTCCTCCCTGTCAAACGGGGGTTCCCCCTCCATGGTGCGGCCCAGGCTTCCCCTCACCGCCCCCACCACCCCCCTGGAGCGCATCCTGCACAACTTCAACCGAGGCCGCCGCCTCAATCTCCACCGAGAGTTTTTTCGCGCCTGCCAAGTATTCGCGCTCCAAGGCGCCGCCTGCATTTTCAGGGCCATCCTTTGCGCCCTGCGTTTTTTTCCATATTTCCATATGCTGTGGGTGGCGCGCCGTGCTTTTTTAAATTTTCCCAAGCAATCCCCTATTGCGACCGCCATGAGAAGGAAAACAAGGCATCCGCATACATCGGGGGCCCAGGCAAATGTGCCAGCGCAAGCAAAAATGCCATTTGCCTCAATCGAGCCTTTGAAGGGACCTTCATCCGCTCTGCGTGAAAAACGTGCCGGGAAGAGGGTGGCGGCGGAAGGCAATTCGCCCGCCGAGGGAAAGGCGCACGCGGGCGGCCATTTTGGAATGGCGGCGCAGTGGGCAGCAAAGCCAAAGGAGCATTTCGGGGGGAAAACGCATTACCCCGAGCTTATTTCCGAGGAGGAGCTTGCAAGGGAGCAAAAGAGGTTTTTGCACATACGGGCAGCCCACACCCCGATTTCGCTTCCTGAAACAAAGGTTGCGCAGGCAACAAAAAAACGCCCTACGAGGCTTGAGCTCGCGTGGCAGTGGCTTTCATCCGCAATAACCGCCATAATTTCCCATTTGTCTTCGCTCAAGGGGCGCAAGCTGCTCACGCTGCGCGGCGAAAACGCGCTATCGCAGCTGCAGACGCTGCGCGACCTTTATTTTGCCACGTCAGTGTTTGATGGCATGGACGAAGTGGCATTCCGCACGGCTTTCGGGGAAGCGTACTACCACATCCTGTCCGAATCAAAACGGCGCCACAAAACAGGGGCAAAGGCGCCTGATGAAAATTATGGCCATTTCCTTGAGCAGTTCGCACGGGCCGCAAGCTCGCTGCCCTGATATCTGTAATTCTGCCATATCTTTAAAAAGCGCAAAATCCCCCATCATTCCATGCCAGACAAACCCAAGCCAGCAGTCCCAAAACCTACGCGCCTGCCGGTTTTTTCATTTGTGCCTTTTGGGATAGGACGTGATGCCGTAGAAGTTGCGGCCGCGGCAGTCCCGGGGGCAGCCATACTGTTCTTTTTCATGTTTGCTGTCGGAGTGCCGACGATACTTACAAATTCAAACTGGTTTGCGGCCCCCTACATCCCGGTTACCTGCCTGCTGCCCCTTGTCATCGGCATGATTTCCCCCCTTGCCCTTGAATGGCTGAAAGCCTCTGCCGCAATATCGCTAAAAAAAGGCGTGCTGTGCTCTTTCATTTCCGGGCTTTTCGGCTCAACGCTTTCGGTTGCTGCGATTTTCGCCGCTAGCATGCTTGCAGGCACAAACAACCCATATGGCCCCAGCATCAAGGGGCTGCCCATACTGTTCATGGTGTCGGTGGCAATAATCGGCCTTGCAACCGCCCTTGCTGCTGCAGGGGGGGCCATCCTGATGCTCTTCATTAAAAAAACGCCGGTAGAGGGATGATGGAATGGCAACCGTTGTCGATATGGTCCTTGAGTGGAAAAGAACATTGCTCGCCCTCGGGCCCGCGGTAGCGGTGATACTGGTGGTGCTTGGCGCCATCGTGTACGGCGTGGCGCAGATGCAGCCCGCGGAAAAGCGCGGCCAGTGGCAGTCCATCGCAGCAAGCATGGTAATCGGGGGAATAATTGTCGCTGCTATAACCGCTGCGGCCGAAACCGTCATCGTGCCGGCTTCCTCCAACCTCCTGAAATAGGCGGTATTTTTGGGAACCATCGCCATCGCACCTTCCTCCTCCGAATGGTTCCTTGCGGTGAATGCCATAATTGTCGGCATTCTGCTTTCCGGCCTTGCGCTGGGCATCGGCTCCGCCTTCCGCAGCAGGCGCGTATGGGCATGGGGCGTGGAGGAGCTTGCCCAATCCATAATCAACGCGGCGCTGCTAGGCGTGCTCCTTGCATGGGTGGCGTCGGTAGACACAATGACCTATTCTTTTTTTGATTTGCAGCCAGGCTGCCAAATTCAATCCGCAATGCAACCCAATTCCACATCGCTTGCAAATGCGCCCCTCCAATACTCCGTCTGCTCCCTGGCGTCAATCCAGAATTCCACAATCCATCTGATTCAGGACACCTCTTTGCTTTCCTACAAGCTCGGCTACCTGTCCGGCCTCACCGTATCCGCCGACGTGGTGCAGATGCGCCCATTTTCGCAGTTTGGAGACCTGTCATCGTCGTATTCGCAATGGGCGGGGCATTTCGCGCTGCTGCTCTCCTCGGCCTCCATGCTTTGGCAGTTCCTCTCATTTGCAGCCTCTTCCATACTCCCTGTTTTCCTCCCTGCCGGCCTGCTGCTGCGCATGTTTTTTGCCACGCGCAAATTAGGCGGCGCAATCATGGCGGCATCGATTGGGTTTTACGTGGTGTTCCCGCTTGCCTATTCGTCCTTGCTCAACGCCGAAGCGGCCCTGTCTTCAATACGGAACGCGAGGGGCGAAATAGCGGTGACGATGGAATCGCTTGCAATAGTGCCCATTGCGGATTTGGGGAAAAGCGGCGAAGTGTACGCGCTGCTGTCCAACTTGTCCAACGGGGAGCTCCCCCAGCAATCTTCCGCGCCTTACGCCGCCCTCGCGCAATCGCGCGCCGCCCTCGAGCTTGCGCTTCTTTTCATGCCCATTGTCGCACTTGGGTTAACCGCTGTTGCCATACGCGAGCTTTACCTAATTTTGGGCTCGGAACTGAATATCAACTTATTCGAAATACTGTAAGTGTTTTAAGCGGCAACCTAATTCTCCCTTCATGCCGCAAGTTGTGAAATTCGCACCTGCCGGAATTCCCATCGGCACTCCCAAGCCAGGGGGCACCTTGGAGGGCGTGCGCTACTGCCGCCAAATCGGCCTGCCTGCAATGGAAGTTGAATTTGTGCAGGGCGTGAGGATGAAGGACGAGCTGGCGGAAACAATCGGCAAGGAATCTGCGCGCGTAGGCGTTTCACTCTCCTGCCACGGGCCGTATTACGTGAACCTTTGCTCATCTGATGCAACAGTCATCTCCAACACTAAAAGGCATTTCCTTTCCTGCGCGCGCGCAGCGCACCTGCTTCGCGCCTCCCCGATTGTTTTCCACCCCGGCTTCTACCAGGGCAGGCCAAAAGAGGAGGCGGCGAAAAAAGCCAAGAAGCTGCTGCAGGAAATACTGGATGAAATGGAAGCGAACGGCTTTTCCGATGTCGCCATTGGCACGGAATTGACAGGGAAAAAATCCGCCTATGGCGATTTGGCTGAAATAATCGGCCTGGCGCAAGCGTTCGGAGTGAAAAAAGTGCAGCCAGTGGTGGATTTCGGGCACTACCATGCAAGAATGGCAAGGCTGAAAACTGAGGATGATTTTGCGAAAATATTCGATGCCATTGAAAAGGAACTGGGCGCAATTTCCCTATCCTCCTTCCACTGCCATTTCTCTGAAATCTCATTCACGGCATCAGGCGAGTACAAGCACCTGCCGCTTGCAAATGGCATGGTGAGAATGAATGCAAAGAAGGAAGGGGCCGGAGAGGGCGGCCCGCCGTTTGCCCCTCTTGCCAAGCTGCTGCATGAGCGGGGATATTCCGGCACAATTGTCTGTGAAAGCCCGCTATTGGAAAAAGACGCCCTGAAAATGCAAAAAATATGGGAAAGCGCGTGATTGCTTCCAGGCAAAAACTTCTGCTTACTTGCCAGGCAAAAACTTCCGCTTACTTCCCTACGACGAAATATTTTTTCCCGTGCCCGCTGCCTTCTAAGTTCTCCTCGGAGCGTATGAGCATCGCCCCTTCGAGTTTTGCCAGCCTGTTGCGTATCGTCCTTGCCATGCTCTCATCCGCCTTCATTTTCGAATAAATTGAAAAGCCGTCTATCCCGTTTTTTCCAGCGGCCTGCACAAGGGCGGCAAGCTTCTGGTCAAATTCGTCAAGCATGCCCTTTTTCCTTTCCGCCGGAGTGCCGGCAATTTCAACTGCATTATCCTTTTCCATTTTCACATCTTCCACTCCAACTTTCTTCTTCCCTTCCCTTTCCGCCCTTTTTCCGGCCGCCCACAAAAGCTGCAATGCAATCCGCGCATCCCCGCCATTCTTGGCGCCAACCGCGGCGCAAAGCGGCACCACCTCCGCATCAAGCGAATTTGGGAAAAATGCCATCTTCGCCCTTTCATTCAAAATGCCTTTCAGCTCGCCGGGGGCATACGCCTTGAATTCAACCACTTTGCCCGCAAGGCTTGAGCGTATCCTGCCGTCAATTTTCACCATGAACTGTTCGTCATTCGTTATAGCCACCACCGATGCCTTCATCCCGTATGTTTCCCCAGCCCTTGCCAAATCATAGAGCACTCCCGCCTCTTTTGCAGCAACAAGCCTGTCAACTTCATCCAGCACGATGATGAAAACACTGCCGCTCTTTTTCCCTATTTCCTTCAGCGTTGCCGCTACTTCATCCGCAGCAATTCCCCTTCTTGGCAGCATGCTTCCGGCGCTTGAAATTATCTGCATCAGCACCCCAAGGCGCGTGTTGCACTCCCAGCAGTTGATGTAAATCGGCATCGGCTTGGATGACACTTCGCACAATTGCTTCAGCAGCAGTTTTGAAGACGTTGTTTTTCCCGTGCCCGGAGGGCCCGACATCACAATGGACTGAGGCGCAATTCCCTTTGCCGCAACCGCAAGGTATGACGCCATTTCCTGAATCTGCCCCTCCCTCCCAGGCAGCTGCTCGGGAAGGAATTCCGGCAGAAGCGCGGTTTCATTGCGGAACAGCCCGCCTTCCTTTTCCATCTGCCTGAAAATGTTCGAAGCCATGCACACTTTTTCGCATGCAGTGTTTTTGAATGTTCCATGCCTAATCTGCCATGGTGATTACAATGGCCCTTACCGACTCTTCCCAAACATTGAAAGCCGGCTCCGAAGCCCCGAATTTCTCGCTTCTTGGGGCGGATGGCAAGGCATATTCATTTTCGCAATTCTCGCAGGCTTCCGCCGTAGTCGTAATTTTCATGTGCAACCACTGCCCCTACGTGCTTGCCAAAATCGACGCATTGAACCGCCTCTACTCGTCCTACCGCCCGCGCAACGTCGCATTCATCGGAATAAATCCAAACAACAATCCTGATTACCCTGATGACAGCTACGAAAAAATGAAGGAATTAGTGCAGGAAAAAGGCATCCGCTTCCCCTATCTTTTCGATGAAACCCAATCGGTTGCAAAATCATACGGTGCAGTGTGCACTCCCGATCCGTTTGTTTTCGACTCATCCATGCGCCTTGTCTACCATGGCAGGATAAACGACGCCATGTCTTTGGAAGCACAGCCCACAAAGCACGATTTGGACGAGGCCCTTGATGCAATGCTTCGCGGCTCCCTCCCGCGCAATTCATTCCTGCCAAGCCGGGGCTGCTCAATCAAGTGGAGGGCTTGACCATGCCATTAAAACTGACTTTCCTTGGCACCAACGGCTGGTATCCTACGGCAACAGGCAGCACCGTGTGCGCGCTAATCGAGACTCCCGACCGCTACATCGTGCTTGACGCAGGGGACGGCCTGAGCAAATTGGACAAATACGCCACAAACCAAAGCAAGCCTGTGGACCTTTTCCTTTCCCACTTCCATCTTGACCACACTTTCGGATTGCATGTGCAGCCGAAATTCAGCTTCAGGAACGAGATGCGAATTTTCGTGCAGCAGGGCACAAAAGAAACACTCAACCGCCTCATCGGCCACCCCTACTCCGCCCCCTTCTCCATCCTCAAGACAAAAATTTCCGTGCATGAATTGAAGGAGGGGAAAAACACCATCGAGCCACCGGACAATGTGAAAGGCAAGCCATATTCCGTGCATGCGCTTCCCCTTGTGCATGCCGACCCCTGCTGGGGGTTCAGGTTTGAGCTGCACGACGGCAACAGCCAAAAAACCATTTCCTATTGCACCGACACCGGCCCATGCGACAACATCGTGAAATTATCCGAAGGCGCGGATTTGCTCATTACGGAATGCTCTCTTTTGCCCGGCGAGCCAATCTCCCAGGCATGGCCCCACATGAATCCTGAAACAGGGGCAAAACTGGCAAACGAGGCAGGCTGCAAAAAATTAATCCTCACGCATTTTGCCGCACACAAATTTGATACGCATGAAAAACGGATAGAAGCCCAAAAGGCCGCCGGGGCGATTTTTTCCAATTCCATTTCTGCAATGGACGGGATGGAAATAGAAATCTAGCCCTTCTTCATGGAATTATTGTGTTTTTCCGATGACCCCCCCCACATAGCCAGATGGGGCTTGCCTTCAGTGTAATATTTCCGTATATCTTCAGGCAGGCTTTCCATCATCCGTCTTGTAAGGTCAACCACGGCGTTGATTTCATCAGCGCTAAAGTCGCGTGTCCCTGACATCATCCTGCTTATGCCGACAAGCCCGTTTTTCCTGTATTTGGTTGCCAAGCTGAGCGGGCTATAAAAATGCCGGTGAAGCTTGTTGTCAAGTTTCCTGCCCACCTTTTCAGGAAATTCGAACTCCCACTTCCTTTCCCCAGCCAAATCCGCCAGCTCATCCGTGCTTCCTTCTTCGGAGAGCATGAGGCACATGGATTTTACCAAGATGGCGATTTTTGGCAGTATTCCAGCCCCCGCTCCCCTAAGCCCATTTAGCGAATTTTCCTTCCCGCCATACCCTATTTCCAAAAACTTGCGCCTGAAATTGCCCTCGTTTATGTTCCCTTTCTCAAAAATGGTTCGCATGTATCTTGGCACAAACGCCCAAAGCCAGTCTTCATTGCAGTTGCTTTGCCCTAATTTCAATATGGATGCGGCAACCCTCACGTGCAGCTTCCCCTCTTTCAATTCGCCATGGAGTTGGCTTTGCGGCACATTGCCCCCTGCCCTGCTTTCGCATTCTGAAAACAGCGCATCAATGGACCTGGCGCATTCTGGAAGGCCGTGCATTTTCTTGGAAAATACCGAAGTTTCCGGAAAAGAGAAATCGCACTTTCCAAGGGCGTTGATGAACTCCTCCATCCCCGCACTTTTCCCAAGCCTGTATTTGGAGGCTTCTTCAACCAGCCTCCCCGCTATTGCCGCATCCCCCGGGCAGTTCCTAAGGCATTTGGAGGTTTTCGGGTCGGTGCTCCTGCTTTGGTTTATTTTCGGGAATGTCCAGCCAATGTCCAAGGCATTATTCTGAAAAGAGAGGAGGAGGAGCGAGGCTATCTCATAGTCGAATTTGTCTTTGGGCCTGAAATTCTTGAGAAAATTTGGGCTGCCCGCATGTTTTGCATGCGGCAAAACCGCATGAGACGCGAAATCACCCGCCTTCCTGCCAGTTTCCTTTGTGGGGGCAAGCAAAGTTGTGGGGGCAAGCAAAGTTGTGGGGGCAAGCAAAGTTGTGGGGGCAAGCAAAGTTTTCATATATTTACCTATGGCGACACACCTTTTTATCCTTTTTGCGGCAGAACAGCCCATTTCCATTTATAAATTCTTCCCGCCATATGCATTCCAGCGAATAATACGTTTTCTTCCTCTGATGTTTTTGGGAAGGGTGGACTCTATGTATCAGATAATTTCAGCGCACGACCGCGTAAGGCTGCCCCCGCAGAATTTCTCGATGAAGATTACGGACGGGCTTACCCAGATTCTGCGCGAGAAATACGAGCGCCGCATCGACCGCGACCAGGGCGTGATATTGGATATTTTCGACGTCGAGGTCGACGGCGACGGCATCGTCATTCCCGGCGACGGGGCGGCATTTTACGATGTAAAATTCAAGGCCCTGACCTACCTTCCGCAGGTCAATGAAGTGGTGGAGGCGGAAGTCACCGAGCTTGTGGAGTTCGGAGCATTTGTCGGCATCGGCTCGCTTGAGGGCCTTATCCACCTTTCCCAGATTGCCAACGATTTCCTCACATACAACAAGAAAATCCCGGCATTCACCGGCAAGGAATCAAAGAGGTCATTAAAGAAGGCCGAGACGGTGTATGCCAAAATTTCCACCGTATCGCTCAAGCCATCGATTGCGGAGACCAAAATAGGCCTTACAATGAGGCCGGACGGCCTTGGCAAGGTGGAGTGGATTGAAGAGCGGGAACGCAAGGGATCGCCCCCAGAGGGGCAGGACAAGCCAAAGGGGAAGAAGAAGGAAAAAGACAAGGAGGAAAAGGCGAAGAAAGAGTGATGATTGAAGGGCGAAAGAGCCCGGGGAAGGAAAAGAAAGAGCGAACAGACGCTCTGCCGATGATGTGATTATTATGACCAAAGCCTGCAAATCCTGCCACATGCTCCTTGAGGAGTCGGCGGCATGCCCCGCCTGCGGCGGCATCGAATTCACGGAGAAATTCCATTCCGTGGCGGTGATTTTCAACCACGAGAAATCACAGATAGCGCAGAAGCTGGGCTTCAAGGCGCCCGGCCGCTATGCCGTAAAGATAAAGGAGAAGTGATGTTATGCCAGGCAAACCCCGCGGCCGCGAGAGGCTGCTCAATTGCGATTCATGCGGGCGGAGGATACCGCGCGACAAGGCGGTGTCATACGACCAGCTGGTTGTCTACACCACCGACCTCAAAAATGCGGACGACGTGCGCACATCCCTTCGCCGCGAATTCCATTACTGCCCGTCCTGCGGCAAGCACCGCCATATCTACGAGCGGAAAGGGCGCGATGCCGCAAGGCGCAGCGCGCGCGCAGCCGAGAGGGGCGACCGGGGCAATTTCCACGAGCAGCGGGGCAGCGGGCACATTTTCGGCCAGGCGCAAAAGGACAGCTGGTCGACCTACGAGCCCGGCGGCCGCAAATCCGGGAACCGCGGCAGCGTGCAGTCAGATTCGCAGGAAAATGAAAGCGCAAGCGATTCAGGCAACGCCGGCTCGGGCCAGTAGTTGGGGTGTGTATTTTGGAACAGCGTATCTCTTACGAGGGAAAAACATATCTTGGCATGACGTTTCCTCTTGGCAACATGCCAATTCTGATTGTGAAAGCCAAGAAGGGATATGTGGCCTGCTCTTATGTGGACAGGCAGGCCGCCGAGCACCTCGGGGATGTCGCCGCGTTTGTTTCGGGCGTTAAGTCATTCGAGGAGATGTTCCACGCCAAAATACGGCACATGACCGCGTGGGCGGAAGATTTGGGCATAAGGGAAGGCATGTCTGTGAAGAAGGCGCTCGAACTGATGGACGTTTAGCTATTCCTGCCTTGGTGCTGTTTCCATATCCGGGAACGGGTCTCGGTAAATCCTGAGCCAAGTTTGCGGAATGGAATTCCTTGCGGGCACGGCATTCTTCCCCACATTGCTTTCAGGCTTGGAAAAAAGGCTTGCTGCGATGAAAATTGTTATGCTTGCCGCGGTTGCTGCAAGAATCGCTTTTTTGTTCAAAAAAACCATATCAAAACCCGCACGCCCCATCTGCAATTTCAGGTTATTCCATCTGCTGCGGGCACATCCTGGTAATTGCTGCCGGATTTTTCCAATGCCATTCTAATGACGCCGCGCATCTCATCTGCCTTCCCTGAAACGGGCGGATGCATTTCTTCCGCCAACTCAAGCAGCCTTTCCAAAAATGGCAGCTTTTCCGCGCTTATGCCTTTTGCAAAAACAAAAGCCCCATAAATGGATTTTTCCACAGCCTTGGCAAGTTTATTGGCAATTGCGCCTTTATCAGCCCCGTATCTAACCGCGTTTTCCGCATGCGCCCGGATTTGTTCAAGCCTTCCTTCAAAGCCCCCGCCGTTTTTCCTGGCAAGCCTGATTGCCGCGTTTTGGTATGCGTGCGCAATATTTTTTTGGGACCAACCAAAGTCAACTGCGGCTGCTTTCCAAAAACAACTATCCGCCATCCGCACTTTTCCAACCCATAAAAGCAGCCTGCCATGCCTGAACAGGCTCCTTGCGGCTTCACGCGACAGCCCTTTGTCTTCGAGCAATGCTTCGTCAAATTTTATGGCGGCCTTCCCGAATTCTCCGCCCCAAAGGAGCGTTTTTCCCTCAAGCAGCTTTTGCCTTGCAAAGCTGGTGGCGCTTTCCCTCCCTACAATGTGCAATGAAAACGAGCGAACAGCCCGCTCAACAAACGGCATCTTCTCTTTTTGCGCATTCATGCAAAACCACCATCACTTCTTCGCCAGCCAAACATTTGGCATCCCTTTCCGGGACATCCTGTCCGCAATCCGTGCAGCATGGGCATTCGCCTTGCTTGCCAGGCTGAGCACAATCACGCCCTCCTCCAGCAACCTGGTGGCCAAGCCATCGGCTCTCTTCAATTGATAGGAGTAAGCGCAGATTGTTTTGCCGCCTTTATCGCTGTATGCGACAATTGGGTCGAGGTCGGCCCGGTTGATTAGAAAGTATTGCCGGTACTCCCCCCACACCAAATTCTTTATCGCGGACAGAAGCCCGTCCTTCCCTTCTTCGCCTATGGCTCTTTCAATCCCTTCCCATTGCAGGAAAGACATGCGCTTGACCCGCCCTTCGGTTTTAACCAGCTCCATCCGGGTTGTGCCTGGCAGCAAAGTTTCCAGCTTAAGGCGCGGAAATCTCCAATCCTTATGGCTAAAATCGGTTGCCTCTATTCTGTTGGGCGGGGCATTCTTTCTTTTGACGCTTTCCCCATTCCCGTCCGTGAGGAATTCCTGGCTCAATATCCTCACACTGCGTGCAGGCGTGACTGCAAGTGTGGAATATTCTTTGATTTTGCGCACGCCCATGCATATCGGGCTAAAAAGTAGTTTTACATGCTTATAATCTTTTGGCTACTTGGTTTACGGCTCCAATTCCCCGGAAAACATCCACTTGTGCGCATTCGATTTCTCTATTGCCGCAAGCAGCGCCTTCCCCTCCTTGCTTTTCACAACAGGCTTGGTGTGCTCTATCCATTTTTTCGTATCATACCCCGCATCCAAATACTCTTTCGCCGTAATCGCGCACTCTATTTTGTCCGCCTCATATGCGTATTGCTTCAGTTTGGGCGGCAGCTTGTCAAGCGCATTTGCCATGTCTGCTTCAAATGCCAACCCCTTCCTTTGCTCCCTCTCCGCCTTTTTCTCATCCGATTTTGCATATCTTTTGGCAAGCCTGTGCAAATCCCCCACCCTTGCCTCGTGCAAATCATGGAAAAGGCAGGCTTTGATGAGCAAAGCTTCCTCCCGCGCGTCAAGCTTTGCCATTTTCGCCAGGACATACCCCAAAATCGCAACCCGAAAAGAATGTTCTGCAACAGATTCTTCCGGCGCCCTTATTGTTTTCCAGCCGCTGCGCGGCAAATTCTTAAGCTGGCCCGCCTCGAAAAGAAAATCCGCAATGCGGGCAACACTGGAAGTGTTTTTCTTCATAAGCACCGTCTTCTTTCGCATGTTATTTTAGCCTGCCTGCTCGTCCTGCAGGCTTGGCACAAGCGTGCTTTTCTGCCCCGCCGCAACATCCTCGTCATCGCGCGCCTCTATGATGCTCATCCCCTTCATTATCGCGCTGCGCATCTGCTCGGGCGAATAGCCCGCCTTTATCAGGCGCGTATGCCCGCGCATCCCCCTGCCCGATTCCACAGTGACAATCAGGCCGAGCATTTCCAAATCATTCAAATACTCCCGGTACCAGCGCGCCGACCTCTTGGGCTTGCGGTGCGTGCGGCAAAGCCTTGCGTATTCCTCATACACTTCCCCGGAGAGCAAATAAGGGTCGTTCTCGTCATTTGCCACCGCATTCTCGTTCGCATTGCCGGAATATCCCGCCCTCCCCCCGTGCCCGGAATCGGCCCTCCCGCCGCCGTTCCCCTGCCCGGAATACCCGGCTGAAAGCTGCCCGGATGCACCGCCGGAGTGAGTCAGGCCGGAATATCCCGCCCCGCCCCCATGCCCCGAAGCTGAATACGCGCCGCCATCCCCCAAATTCGCCTGCTTCCCGCCCAATTTCTGGTATTTCCTTCCCTCAAGCGTCAAATTGCACACCCCAAGCAGCACAAGCTGCTGGTGCGAGGGGAGCGTCATTATGGCTTCGGTGGCAAGGTCCGCATCCACGTTCTTTCTTGCCTGCTCCACTTCCTTGTCCGTTATGCGGGAAATTTTTCGCTCATCCGCGTATTCCCCCGCCTTGAGCAGCAATTTCAGCGCATAGCGGGCATCCCCGGTTTCCGCAGCCGCGATTGCCGCGGCAAGATTCACCGCAGCCTCATCCACCGCCCCATCGCCAAACCCCTCCTTGCACCTTGCGGACAATATGGCGGAAAGCTGGGGCGGGGTGTATGGGGCGAACACCACTTCGGTTTCGCAAAGCGAGGATTTTGAGCGCTGGTCAAGCTCGTCCTTGAACGAAAGCCTGTTGGTGATGCCGATAATCGACACCGAGCCGCTCGATAGCTCGTCGTTCATGCGGGTAAGCGTGTAGAGCAGCTCGTCCAAATCGCGCACCATGTCCACTTCATCGAGCACCACTATCATGCGCAATTTGCCGTCTTTGACGTATTCAAAGAATTTTTCATAGATCGTATTTATTCCGAATCCGGACTTGTCAAGCCCGGGCAGGAAATCCTTTGCGATTTTCTGTATCGCCCTGTACCTTGAATTGTACATCCTGCAGTTCACGTATGCCCATCTGGCTTTTCCCCTTTTGGCTGCCTCGTGCGCCTCGAACTTGCGCATCACATTGCGGACCGTGCACGTTTTGCCCGTGCCCGTCTTGCCGTAAATGAAAAGGTTGTGCGCCCTGTTGTCCGCAAGCGCGGGCGCCACGGTGACCATCACCTTCTCCACCTCCCTTTCCCGGAATGGGAGCATGTCCGGCAGGTAGTGCGGGGAGAGCACGTTGCGGTTGGCGAACACTGAAGGGGAGGAAAGGATTTCGGAAAACGTCGGCATGCCCACACCTACAAGGGTGCAGATAGGCTGGCAAGCCCTTAAATATCTGTCCCCGTAAACGCGCGCTTGCAGCAAAGGTTTATAAGAAATCAGCCCAATTAAGCAGCATTCGAAAAGCACAGTACTGTTAGAGGTGAGGGCATGGGCATGTTCGAGAAGATTACAAAAGGTCTTGGGCTTGGCAAGAGCGTCGAAAACATCGAGGAATACATGAACACGGTGGAAATGGAGAACGTCGACGTGCTCCACGAAGCCGCCGATTTCTACGTGAAGCCCATAGCCCTTGAGTCCGAAGCAGACATCAACGTCATTGCCGAGGAGCTCAAGAACCGCAACATCATATTGCTAAATGTGACGCCGATGAAGCGCAACACCGCGAAGCTGAAGATGATCGTGGACAACATCAAGGTGCTCATCGGGAAAATCAACGGCGACATCGCAAGGATTGACGAGGACAAAATCCTGCTCACTCCAAGCAAGGTCAAAATCGTCAAGACGCGAAAAAGATAAGTGCCGGTTTTCCATTCCTTTTTCCATTTTTTCCGCAAGCCTAATAAATGCTGCGTTAAAATATACGTCGGGCGATACGTTTGAGGGGCCAGGGATCCATCGAATATCTAATGATCCTAGCCATGGTGCTGATTGTCGCCATGATTGCCGTTGTTTTGCTTGGCGGCATTCCCGTCGGCACGCAATCCACCATGGACGCGGAAGCCCTGACCTATTGGTCGAATGCCCGCCCGTTTTCCATAACCGAATGGGGGCAAATCAACTCCACCATGTACATGTCCATTGTCAACATCGACACGCGCAGGCTGGTGATTACCAGCATCGGCCTTGGCAACGTCACGCGCAACCTGGGTTCGGGCATTGCATTCGCCCCCGGGGCAAAGAAGAACATATCGATAACAAGCTTGACCGCATGCGATTCGGTAACCTACGACTCATACGAATACAACGTGTCCATCGTCTTCTCATCCACCGATATCCAGGGTGCCAAGCAAGTTGGCGCAAAAATGCTTACCGGTCGCTGCTTTACAACCTAAGGAAAATCCCAAACACACGGCTTTTTTCCACGCTGCGGGCGGCTGTTTTATTACACTGCCTGCCAATATTGAAGCATGCAGCAGGAGCATTCGTGCGGGTTCATCCTTTTCCGGGAGCCGGAAAGAGGCAAGCGGTATTACCTGCTCCTGCACTACCGCGCAGGGCATTGGGATTTCCCAAAGGGGCATGTCGAGGAAGGGGAAGGGGAAATACAAACCGCCATGCGCGAGCTTGAGGAGGAAACCGGCATCAGGCAGGCTGAGGTAATAGATGGCTTCCGCCACGAGTATGCGTATAATTTCGGGGCAGGCTCAAAACGCGAGAAAATAGTCACATTCTACCTTGCCCGCACTCCCGAATCCCACCTGCGTTTTTCCCACGAGCACCAGGGCGGGCGGTGGGTGACAATAGAAAGTGGCCTGCAGCTCCTCACTTTCGATAATGCCCGCATCATGCTTGCCAAGGCTGAAGAATTCCTGCAGAAAAAGGAAACCGTTTAAAAATGCTTCCCGCCATATTATCATTGCAGATTCCAGACGACCAATCTGCATAAGGAAGAGTTGCAAACGATAAAAACCGCGAGCTTAAGGGAAAAATCCCGAGCCAATGCGATGGCGCACTTGGGGGAAACCCCAAGCTTAAGGGAAAAAACCCCAAGCTTAAGGGAAAAAACCCCAAGCTTAAGGGAAAAAACCTTCAGCCAAAGCGATATCTTCCATCAAAACAGTGGGAAAATGAATCCAATCGCCTCAAGCCTAAAAAGATGGGGCTTATTGCTGTGCATGGGCGCCTTCCTTGCCATCGTGCTCGAATCCCAAAGCCGCGAAATCCGCCTCTATGCCGGCGTCGGGCTGATTGTTTTCGCGCAAATCAGGGAAATGCTGCTTTTGTCCGAAGTCGAGCCTGTGCGGCTGAATAGGAAAGCGGCACTGCCCTCCATTTCATCAGAAGAATGCGCGGATTCCCCCTCCCCGTTTGATAATGCGCGCAAAAGCTATGCGGCAGGCCTTCTTGAGCGGATTAGGGGCGGCTCAGGCGCAGTAGCTTAAATAAAAAAATAAAGAAAAAAAGGCTGCAGCGGTTTAATCCCGTATCCCGTTCGGCGTCACTTTAAAGACGCATTCCCCCTCGGGCATATTCGGAGAATCCACAAGCCTCGCAATCCTTTTCTCCTCTTTCCCCTTGCGGAAGTAAAGCCTATATGTAGCAGCATGCGCCAGCACATGCCCGCCAATCGGCACAGTGGGGTCTCCAAACATTATCCCCGGATTGTCCATCACCTGATTGGTGATGTACACCGCGATGTTGTGCATGTCCGCAAGCTTTTGCAGCATGTGCACGTGCTTGTTCAATTTCTGCTGCCTCTCGCTCAATGCCCCCCTGCCGACATAATCCGACCTGAAGTGGCTTGTCATGGAATCGACAACAATCAGCTTGATGTTGTTGGCACGGATTAGCTCGTCCGCTTTGTCAGCCAGTATCATCTGGTGGTCTGAATTCACGGCTTTTGCAACATGCACGTTCTTGAGCACCTGCACCGGGTCCATTCCCGCAGACTCTGCCAAAGACACAAGCCTTTCCGGCCTGAATGTGGATTCGGTGTCGATGAAAAGCACATGGCTGTCCGGCCCGCACCCTCCTTTTTCAGGGGGAAGCTGCACATTCACGGCTAGCTGGAATCCCAATTGGCTGTTGTGCAATAGCATGGGCTTGTTTCCGCCCACAAAATTATGCGTGCCATCCACCGTAAAGTCGTAGACGTATCCGTCATACTCCATTTCCCGCACGCTTTCAACTTTTTCCCATTCAAAATCCCCGTATGCGAGCATGCGCAGGGTTTTCAGTCCGTCCAACAGTTTCCTGTCAACTATCGTTTCCCGTATCGCACCGCGTATTGCCTCCGCCACCTCTTTCACTTTCCCTTCTGCCACCTTTCCGCGCACAATGTAGTTTTCAAAGCATTTCCTGCCCATTCCAATCCTTCCACATATCCCCTCATTCTGGAATGGCACTTCCATCAGCGCGCCAAGTATTTTTTCCGAGGTTGGCTCCGCCAATTCCTCAAAATGCCTTCCAAGTGCCGCAAGCTTTTCGTCGTAGAATTTTGCCGCAAGCCTCAAGGATTCTTTCGGAATTGCCATGCCAGATGATTTTTTCGCAATATGGTTCATGTAAAGCGAGAAATACTCGCCTCGCACCAATTCCTTTTTGGAAAATTTGTTGTTTCTCCTTCTTGAGCCTGACAATTTGGCGTGCAGCCTCCTCATTATCGCGCTTGCCGCAGAAGCTGGAGCCCCAAACGAGGAGCGCTTCACTTTCGTGCCGCTTCGGATTGCCGCAACATTTTTCGTGCCGCCTTTGAGAACCGCCTGCAATTTTTCCTTGCTTTCCTGCTCGGCTACAAACACCCTGTAAAAGAGGGAACCGTCCACTTTTTTCGTGGCGATGCTCACTTCCACTCCAAACCTTCCAAAAAGGTAGGAAAGATGGGATGCAAGAACGGGCGATTTTGTGCAGAATTCCGGGCAGTTGGACAAAAAGCCGTCCCCGTCCGAATAGCCCGCCAGGAATGCCGCCGCAACATTGTCGCTTGCCCCAAGCACGGATTCGGGCACGTATTTTGTGGCTGAATTGCTTTGTGCAAGCGTGCCGAGAAGCCCCTTAGACGAAACTTTCAAGAGCGTCAGTCCCCTTTCCTTGTAAAAAGTGGGCGCGGTTCCAAATTTCGCATTTAAGTATCTGTGCAGTTTTTCATTTATTTTATCATCGAAATTCGAGATTGAAAGCGGGTTTGACGTTCCTTCTGCAACAAACAGCCCGAGGAAATACGCGTCATCTTCGGTTATTTGAGAGCTTCCGGAAAATGGCACATTGGAGGCGGATGCTACGAATTCCCCCTCCTTCACAAACCCGGAAGACTTCCACTCCAGCCCGTTTTCAGAAAGCGTGAGCAACGGATGCTGCTTTGTAATTTTCAGCACCGCCCCCCGATTGGTGGTTATTTCATTTATTTTTCCCACCTTTTCCCTGAAAATCGAGGAAACCTGCCCCCTTTGCATCGTGCCATCATTTCCGAGAGTCAAAACCTTTATCGGGTGGTTTGGCGCGCATGCCAGCCCTCCTTCCGCCTCCTTTTCCTCCCCATGGTATTTTTCCCACACCTCCTCCATTGTTTTGATGTGCGGCTCGGAAGAATTGAAATAAATTACCGGAGTGTCCGCCGCCACGCATTTTCCGCTCGAAAATTTCCCGAAGGCTTCCGTTATTGCCATCGATTCCACGCCGCCGCCAATAAGCGCATCCAGCTCCTTGCTCCCAGTTGTTATTCTGGTGATGTTTTTCCTCCTCTCCAAAATAACATCGCCAGTTTCGTATCCCATCTCAAGGGAATCGCGCGCCGCGGCAATGGTTTTCTTCGCGGTTTCCACCCCCAAATCCGCTATCTCATCCAATTCATGCGGAGAGCTTGCCGCAATTTTCTCCATGGTGTCATAGCCCGACTTCCTCAATTTTTCCGCCGTAGCCTCGCCAACCCCGGGCAAATCCTCAAGGCACTTGGCCTTCTTTGCAACCTTCACTTCAACTTCAGTTTCCTCGTTTTTTTTAGCCATAGTAACTACCATCCGTTTCATTCATTCTGAATTAATTTCTGGTTCGGAAAGACAAGCAGCTTCAGCTTGCCGATTTTCATCGTGTAGAATTCCCTGCCTGTTTTTTTGGATATGTTTTTCCAGAGCGCGCCCACATCCTTGAAAATAGTCTTCCCCTCAATCGAGTTGTATTCCGGCTGCACCACCCTGAAATCCGGCTGTTTTGCAGCATAATCGCTTCCAGTTTCAGGCTGCGCCTCAAATCCCAAGCCGCTTCCTCCTTCCGCTTGCGCCCCGGAATTTGCCCCGCCGCCTCCGGCATGCTGCTCAAAACTAGGTTCTTGTGCAGGCTGCAATGCGGCTTCCGCGGATATGCCTGCCATTTTCTCTTCTGCCGGCATTCCACCCGCGCCGGCGCTTTTCCTTGCCATACTCTCACTCCACTAAATTCACAATGGTTCTTCCCCATTCGGTGGAATTTAGCAACATACTATTTAGGCGGGGCGTATATAAATAAGCGGAGAGGGTAGCTTTCCGGCGGTTCCGAAAGAATTTTGGTTGCCACTGGGGTGTTTTTCAGCCGAAGGCTGGAAATGTTCGGTACGAGTGGGGCGAATGCCGACACACCCCAAGCAAAGTTCCGAAAGATTTTGCAACTTTGCTGCCAGCAAAGCTTGCAGCGGGAAACCTAGGCGGGCTTTCACCCAGCTTAATGAACCTATTCTGAAATACTCGCTGGAACTTGCTTAATATCTGTTGCGTTTTTGCCATTCCTCATACTGCCCAGTTGCTTTTAGAATATCTAAGAGTGCGAGGGAGGGGAATCCACTATATCCGACTACATCCGCAAATATGGATATTCTTTCCCCATCGTAGACATGAAACGTATCTGGCCCCCTCCCAGACTTGAAACTTCCCGCACTGACGAGGGTTGAAGGCATAATGGGTATGTCGCCTATAGCCGCCCGTAGGTTTTTCGAAACAAAAAAAGGTCCCGGCGACTGCATTATTACACTGAGTGACTGGCCTTTTTTGACTTCGCCAGCATTATCAACAACATCAACTGTTTTCGATAAATTGAAATAGCCTTTTTTTTCTTCGATTTCTCGCACCGCCCAGTTACCGCCCCCCAATTCATAGAGTCGGAAATATTTTGGGAATTGATAATTCGAATAATTTGAAGCTATGAAATCGCATGCTCGTTTCTCATTTTCAGAAAAAAATTTCATTCCGGCTTGTGCCCATTCCGGCAACAATTTATTCTGATATGTTGTTTTCAATGAGTCATTTTCTGCTTGAAATGTTTTCGTTTGATAAACAAACATCCGACCACCTGCAAATGCTGGGGGGGGGGCAAAAGTTATAATAGTTGGCAAAATCATTGGGCGCTTCTCACAAATTCAGCGCATCCCTTGCCATCGAGATGAAATTTCCTGCCCGTTCCACATAATCCTTGGCATTTTCATAGGAAAACGAGGACTTTCCATAGTCTGCGCCACTTTTGTCCCTCATGGCATCCGCCACCGCTCCCTTGAAATCGCCGGAAGTTGCAGGCAGCTTTCCCTCCCTTGACAATTTGGCAAATATTGCCGCGGCATCATCGTGCCTTGTGGCCTTGTAGCCGAGGAATTTCAGCGAAAGGGCGTCATTTGCCCGGATTATGGAGTGTATGGCCAATGAGCAGCAGACAGCCGCGTCAGCATCGTCATTTTCTGCTTCCATAAGGCGGTGCTTGGCTGAGGAGAGCCAGCTTTCCGCCTCATGCAGCGCCCTTTCCGGAGTGTCCGTCATTTCAATCTAACTCCTTTCTTGCCGGCCATGAATCCTTCCAGTTCCCGCTTGCTTGAAAAAGCCAGCGGCACAACTTTAGTCCCGTATTTTTCATAAATTCCGAACACAAGGCGGTTCGCGTCATAATCCTTCTTGCAAAGCAGGGCGACATCGATATCGCTTTGGAGCATTTCCGTTCCCTTTGCAACGCTGCCAAACAAATGTGCCTCCCTGACGCCCTTTTCCTCCGCAAGAATCCCCTTCAAAACATGGGCGGAAAACGCCTGCGGGCTTGTGCTTATCCGAAGCAGGGAGGCAACGGAATCCACGTATTCGGATTTGTGGAGCCTCACCGTAATTCCGTTGCCCACCTTCCCGGTTTCAATTATTCCCGCCATCTCCCATTTTTTCACAAGCCGCCAGGCGGATGAGAACGGCACGCGCGCCTCATTCGCAAGCTCATTGATGGTGAACCGCCTGTCCGGGAATTTTAGCAGCGTTTGCAGCAATTGCCTTGAGCCGCTGTATTTGACCAGCTGAAGCGCTTCCATCGGAACATCTATTCAAATCTGAATAATGTTATTCAAAAGTGAATAATTAAAAGCCTGCCTTGCCTTTCAAACACCGATTGTCTTAACTTTCCCCCTGAAACCAGAATCAAAAGTGGCAAGCAGCCTTATCCCGTGCCTTTTCATCAAAACAAGGGTGGAGCAGTCGGTGAAGCTCAACGCAGCCTCCTTTTCAAAAAGAGAAAACGCCTCGCCGAATGCAACCCTGTCCATGTAAACCAATTCAAACGAATCGCGCACATTCCTTGCCACTTCTATTGCCTTCGCCTTCCCAAGCCTGGCGAAAACCAGGCTGGCAAGCTCGTCCGCCACATAGTCGCTCACATGCGCCACCCCGTGCTCTTTGGCAACGATGCCCCTCATCAGCTCAACCGAATCCGAATGCCTGCCGTCATCAAGGCAGTAGAATGCAAAAAGCATCCCGGTGTCCAGGAATATCATGGTCAGCGCCTCTTGCGGACATTGGGGAATTCATACGGCTTTTCCCCGGCCCGGTAGCCGTAAATTATCGCATCCTCCTCTGATATTTCACCGGGCTTCCCGTCCTTGGCTGATATGGGCTTTACGTCAAAAGGGCTCGCTCTTTTCCTGGCTGCCGCATTGGGCGAAAGCCAAGCCGTAATCGCCTTTGCCATGGCATCCGCCAGCGTGATGTTCTCCCTTGCAGCCTCGGCTTTCGCCTCGCGCCACAGCTTTTCATCCATTTCCCTTATCGTAACCGTTGTTCCCATTCCAACACCGGATTTCTTATTGTTAAACATGTTTAAAATGTTTAGCATGTCAAACACGGGCTTATTTGGCGCTGCGCGTATATAAATAAGCGGAGAGGGCGGCTTTCCGGATTACCGGAAAAATAAATCTGTTGCTTAGGCAATTCCTTATTTTTTGATCGAATTAAACTTGCTAAACTTTACTAAAACTTGAACGAATTTTACCAAACTTTAGCAAGTTCAGCCTGGCAAAATTGGCGTTATTTTCCAAAGTTTCCGAGAATCACCACAAGCTTGTCAAGGGAAACCGAAATTTTCTCAAGCTTGTCGGATATCTTCCCGTATTTGGTATCCACTATGTCGAACCTTCCGGTTGTGTTATTGTTGAACGAATCAAGTTTTGAATTGGTCTGGTCCTGCTTTCCCGCCATATCCTTGTGAAATCCATCTATTTTTGCATTGGTTTCGTCCTGCTTTCCCGCCATATCCTTGTGAAATCCATCTATTTTTGCATTGGTTTCGTCCTGCTTTTTGCCTATTCCGTAAAGCAAGCCTGAAGCCACATCAATTCTTTCCCCAAGCTCCTCGTTCGGCTCGCCGCGGATTATTTTGAAATGCCTGAATTCCCCAGTTGCAGCATCTTCACTTTCCACTATCCTTTCAACTTCAATCGGCGCATCCATGATATTCATTTGGCGCGCGAATTCCCCAAGCTGCGCATGTTCCCCTTCCGCCACAATTTCAACGCTAACTTCGTCTTCCAGGTTGCGCGCAAAGCCTTTCACGCCCATTTTCCGCGCAATCTCGGCAACCCTGTCCCGGTAGCCAACCCGCTGCACGCGCCCATAAACCGTGAATTTCTTCCGTTCCATGCCCATGCAATTACTTGCCTTTCCGCCCCTTATAATCCTTGCCAAGGCGGCTTTCCGGCTTTTCCGAAAGTAGGTTTATTTCCGAAAAACCGCCACCCTGAAGATATGGCAGTCTCGCAAAATAGCTCGACTGCCACCTGTCGGCAGTAAAACTGCCGAGCACGTCCAACCTTCGGTTGTCCGTATCAAACCAGCGTCGTAACATCACGCACAGAATGCCGAATTACTCTGCTGGTTTGCTATAGCCTTATAAAATTCCCGCAAACATATCGCCACAAGCGACCAGTTAAAGGGTGAGAGAATGGCATTGATTTTCGAGTGCGAGAAATGCAGGGCTGAAATAGACTACAAGGGAAGGGTGCAAATCCTTGACAACAACGGGTTCACGCACACCTTCTGCGGCAAGTGCGGCGAAGAATCCCAAAAGAAAATAGAGGCAAGCAACTCATCGATTGCCGAAACAGGGAAATTGGGGCACCTCACCGGGCAGATGGGCAGGCCGTCCGGAGGGTTCGGAGGCATGTTTTCGGGAAAGCCATAGCGGACTTTGGTAGGCTATGGGGCGGGTTCGGCACATGCTCACGGGCAAGGCATGATAAACACGTTTTTATACCTTTAACATCAAAATGTTGCCATGAATGCCAGAATTTTCAAACGCTCAGGCGGCCTCAACCAGGTCGAGGCCTTGGTGCAAATCAAGAGCGGCCTGCGCGCGGCTTCAAATTCCCAGGCCGACGCGCTTATAATAAAACACCTTAAGCTTCTGCCACAAGATACTCGAAACTATCTGGAAAATGACTGGGCATTCACCAGCACGTTCCTGATCCGCAACCCCTCCGGCAGCAGGATTGGCCAACGGGTGGTTTTCACAGACAACAAATGCACCATCGAGGCAATAGTGCCATCGGAGTGTTGGGGGGTATTTGGCGAGTTCGGCCTTGCAATCGACCTTTCACCGAAAAATTTCAGCATCAAAATAATCTCGCAGGGCGCTCATGTTGTTGTTGAATTTGACCATAGGGCGCTAACTGTAGTCGAAACCGCCGGCCCTGGCGAGTGGGGCTGCATTTCAATGAAAAGCCTTTATCTGCCGCAGAAGCATGATGGGGGGCATTCCAAGGACGTGCGTTATTCGATGATGGCCGCAAGAAAGGAATTCGCCAGCCTTGTGCAGCGCAGCGCACTTCTTACGGTCGATGATGGCAGGAAAGAGGCGATAGAGGCGGGGAATTACGGGCCGTCCGTCATGCGCGGGCTGCTTGTTTTGGATTCATAGTTTTTTGTTACATCCATTTTTATACTCCAATCCGCTTATTTTACTGTCTGCCCCATCGCCCGCCAAGTGGGTTGGGAGCGGCGGAGGAGAGGAAAATGGCAAGAGAAGGCAGAGTCGGAATAGATGTTGTGGCAGAGGCCACGAGACCGACAGGCGCAACAATGCTTCATGCATACCTGCAGCCCAAGCCTGCCTTTATCTGTAACCTCTCAGAAGGCAAACGGGACGCCGCGTAGATGGCATCGAGGGCCGTCCTCCGAATTGAAATTTGAAGAAGCAGGGGCGCAAAGCGAAGGCTTGCAGCCGACAGGGAAAGAACCGGTATCCGCTGCCTCCGAAAGGCGGCGCGGCAGGCCCCTCTCCCTGTCCGACTTGCAGGTTCAGGAACTGACAGCCGTGTACTGGTCGCAGCTCCTGTCCGTGCGCGAAATCGCGCGGCGCTTCGGCGTGTCTCACATGACTGTGTGGCGCGTGGTGCAGGGAAGCGCGCCTCCTGCGGTGTTTTAGCTTTTTATTTTCCTTTTTTCCTTTTGCCTATTTTCATTTTTTTCCTTTCAAAAAAAGCGCACCCTTTTATTCCCCAATTTTGTTCTCACTGCATGCGCATGTGGGGCGCGTTATTGCAATTCGCATTGCTTCTGCTTCTCCTTCTCCAGCCTATTTTCGCTTTGGAAGAATACGAAATGCCCTGCCGCCTGCCATCCGACTATCCCTCTTTCTGGCAATATGCCCAATGGCGCTATGACAACCGCAATGTCATTCCCCTATCTGTTGGCGACATCTATTCCGACAAGCTTCAGGCGACGCAAAGCTCCCTTGGCATGCTGGGGTGGGATTTGGAGGATGAAAAAACCCTCCTTTCTTTCGTGCCTGATGAAATAGGCGGCTCAAAAACTGCGGCGAATGCGAAGAAGGCGGAAATTTCCAAGGCGCTCCAATCTGCAAGGAATGCGAAAAAAACCTATTCCGACGAGCTAATCGTGTATAACAAGGTGTCCGACGAAGTGCGAAGCCTCGGCATCCTTGCCACCTACCGCTGGCTTTTCGGCTGGTATTTCAACGGCGACAAGCTGATTCCGGCGGTGCCATGGAAGCTTGTTGTTGAATATACGGTGAAATATACCGACCCTCTTCGCCCTGAGTTTGGCCTGATAAAATTCACAGATTATGCCAAGTACTGGCAACAGTCCGCAAGGGCGCAACTGGACGCATTGTCGGCAATAGTTGAGGCGGGCAATTCCGCATTTGCAGAGGCTGAAAACGAGGCTTCGCAGCTGCACTACATGGGCGTGATGCAGGATGGCTTTCCAACAAACGCGCAGGATGCATACCTGAACTGGACGCACTTCACATCTACCATGCGGCCTATTTGCCTTCGGCAGGGGGGCGCAAAGGCGGAAAATAGCTCGCTTGCCTGGCAGTATTCCGTTGCCCTTTCCATTTCCCGCGAAATGCAGGAGGAAACTCTGCAGCCCCACCAAGATCCGGCATTCTTTGCAGAATATAATGGTGCCCCGCTTCGCGCAAGCGACAGGGCCGCCATATTGGCAGGCTACCGGAATTCCACTTTGCTAAAGGGCGCATGGGAAATGCAAAAATCACTTGCGAATTCCAGGCAGGCGGCATTGGGCGCTTTCGAATCGCAAAAAGCCATGGCAAACGGGAACCTATCCCTTGCAGCAGAGGCAATCGCCAAAATCAAGCGAAACGGCCCTGAAAAATTCATCGGCTACGGAAGCCTGATGCCATCCGCCTCTGCGTTCGCGCCATCTGCATCGGCAGGCTCTCCAATCGAGCAGCTCGCATTTGCAGAAAAATCCCATGCGTCTGCAAATGGCGGTTATTCAAAGGCAGACGCAATTTACCGCGCTGCAGCCGAGCAAGGCTATCTTGCCCAGGCAATGCCGCTTATGCGCGCCTCTTCAGGCAATGCCGCCAAATCCCTGAACTCATCCTTGCAGCTCCTCTCCTATATGGAATGGCTCTCATCTGAGGCAACATCTGGCGCGTCCAAGTCGCTTTCTTCATTGCGCGAAAAAATCCAGAAAGCAGATTCATCCACAAGCGGGGGGCTATCATCATACAAACAGGCCAATGCCGCGCTTGCATTGTCTGATGCGGATTATGCAAAAGCCCTGGAGGCCCAAAGCCTGGGGGAAAAATTCCGCCTTTCCATGTCGGCGGCAACACGCGCGCAAGAGGCAAGCGGCTTCCTTGGAAAAAATGACAACTCGAAAGTAGAATGGGAGTATTCGCATGAGTTAGCGCTGGCAAGCCGTCTTGTTGGCAACCTCAATGCCGCATGCCCGGAATACGGGGGCGGCCAACTTGAGCGGAACGTGCAGTGGGCAAGGGAGCAATTCGATGCAATTCCAGAGGCTGCCACTGTGGATAAGCTTGTGCTTTTGCGCGGGTATTCCTCTGCTGCAAAAGAGGCGCTGGGCGCATGTTTCGCGCCGCTAAGGATGCGGCATGCGGCCCTGTCCGCCCAAATTAAGGCCCTGTCTTGGGCGAATCATTCCATATCCGAGTCATTCAGCAGGTCGTTCGGCCCATATGTTTCCGAGGGCGGGGAGTGGACGGATGCGGCTTTTGCCAGCATCGGAGCCGTGAACTCCCTGCTTTCCACATGGGAGCAGAAAGCGGATGGCATGCAGGAGGGCGCACTGCAGGACATGATCTGTGAAAATTCGCGCCTCTCATCCGTCGGGCTCCCCCTGCTTAGGACCGGGGCGTTCGTTTCCATTTCCAAAAGGTTGGAAACGCATTCTGATTACCCCTTGCAAACCGAGGCGCCTTTCGGGGTGAGATGCAAGCTTGGCGAAGACCTCTTTGGCTTTGCCCTAACCGACGGGCCTCCCTATGTGCGCTATGCAGACTTGGACAACGGCAGCGCGGCAATCTATTTTGCCAGCCTTCCTGCGAATGCTTCATTCTCCCTGGTTTTGGTGCGCAACGGCACTTTGTTCCGGGTTGAAAAGTCCGGGGCGAATGTCACGCTTGGGCCGGACGGCGCATTCGCGTATTCTGAAGCGGGTTTCATCCATTCTGGCGCAAATGCGGATTCCCTTGAGGTTTATGTTCCGCTTCCACAAGGCGTCGCCTCGCCAATTATTTCATTCGGGGGCAAGCGGCTTGCCGGCGCCATGGTGGAGGAAAATGGCACGCCTTATGCGTTATTCCATATTTTTGGCGTGCGGCAGGGGAATTCCAAATACGCCCTGTCTGCGTCGGGCAGGGCGGTTATTTTGGAATCGGATTTCACATTCCCAAGCAGCAACCAAAGCGCCGGGCTTTCGCACCTGTTGACGATTTCCAACCTGCCCCTCTCCGACATTCTTGATGCAACCCTCTCCGACATTGCGGCGCAGGACTCGGATTCCATCAAAATTTCTTCGGACACTGCCAAAGTCGAGCTGATAGGGGCGAAAAGGGCGGGCAACCCTTCGTACCGCATCCGCGTATCCCCTTCCCCAGAATCGTTTTCCGCCACGGTTTATTACCGCACCGATGATTTTGCGAATTCCATCCGCAACAAGTACGGCTTGCTCTCAGCCGAAGCACTCAATGCAGGTTACGAAGATAATGGCGGGTACCTGTTGCAGGCAAAAGCCTTGATAGGGTCCGGGGATTTTGCCAAAGCCATGCCTCTTCTATCAAAGGTGGAAGCGGGAATTTCCGAATTGCGCAGCTTGCGCGAGGCAAATGCGCAATATTCCGATTCAATCGGCTTGGCAAACGCCTTCCTGTCCGGCATGCCGGGCGCCGGCGCACAGGATGGGGGCGCCTATGCAAAGGAGATGTTCAAAATTTCCAACTCGCTTTCCTCCGCAATTACGGAAGCGCAATCCATAAACATGTCCGGCAGCCAAAAATCGGCCCTGTCCAAGGTTCGCGCCGCGCTTTTTGACGCCATGTCCGCATCAAGGGAAAAATCCTTTGCGGAATATTCAAGGCTGGAAGCAAACTTCTCAGCTCTTGCCGCTTCCATGGCGATTTCCGGCCTCGATTACCCGGACGGCTTCAACGAAGCCAAATCAGCCCTGGATGGCCTTAAAGGTGCGCTTGAGTTTGGGAATTCATCCGAAGCCATCAGGGCGGCAAGTTTAGCATCATCTAAAATAGGCATGCTTCAAGACCAGGCATTCATGCTCGCGGCCAAATCCTATGATGCGGAATTGGCCTCTTTCCAGGAAATCAAATCCACGTCGCAAGCATTGTCGGACAGGGTGGAAAGCTACTCTTCCTCCCTCACATCATTGCGCTCCTCTTCCTCATTATTTTCCCCCATCCTGGAATCAAAAACCGCCCGGGAATTATCATCATCCGCGCAGTCTGCCGTTGCTTCGGCGGAAAAGGCATCTGCCTCATCCCGCACCCTCTCCTCTCTTGCAGATTTCAAGAAAAAGAACGCAGCCGCCAGTGCCTCTATCCAGGCCGCCTCATCACGGCTTGACGAGGCTTACTCGCATCTCTCCTCCACGGCGGGGGCAAAATGCCGGATTGCGCAGTCTGCAATTGCTGCAATGGGCGAGGGGGGCGCAACTGCAAAATTGCAGGAAGAGCTAGATAGCGCAAATTCCCAGATTTCGCAGGGGAATTTTGCAGAGGCAATACTTCGCTGCGAGGGCATGATTGCGCGCATAAGCGGCAAATCAGCGCAGCAGCAGGATTTCCCTGTGGAAATAGCCGCCCTCACAATTCTTCTTGCCGCAGGGCTTGCGTATGTTTTCTTCTTCCGCAAGCCTCCGGAAAAGCCAATATTCGAAAAGAAGAAGCTTGAGAACTTTTCGGATGCGCTCTAGCCGGTTGCAGGGGCGGCTTCAAATTTTTGCGGGCAATTGCGGAACCGCGTGCATTTCTTCCCATAATGCCTTCATATCCCCAACAGCCGCGAGCCTCCTAATATCCGATAATGGTTTTTATCCCGCGGATATTTTCAAAGTGTCTCCTGTTTCTTGTCATTATGATTTCAATCCCGTTTGCCGTGCATGCTCCGGCTATCAGGTAATCCGGCTCGTTTATGGGCTTTCCGCGCCCTCTCAATTCCTTATATATGCCGGCAGCCTTCCTGGCAACTTCCGCATCTATGTCAAGAACAGCAATGTTCGCGGTAACAGCCTCCAGCGCCTTGAGGTGCTTCTCATGACCTGAATGGAGATCCATTATCCCCCTAAGCGTTTCGTATAGATTGATTGAGGATGTGAATAGGACGGATTCCCGGCGCAGCTCTTCGATTTTGTCCAATGCCCCTTTCTCGCCATCCAGCATGTCAATAAGCGCGGTCGTGTCAAGAAATACTCTCATTGCCTCACATCCCGCCATTTTTCTTCACGCGCCTTTAGCGCCCCCTTCCGGACAATTGCCATCTCGTCGGGATAGTCTTTCAACAGGCCATAGCAGCGCCGTATGTCTTTTTCGTCAGTAAGCCTGACAATCACCTTGGAAAAGCTCTCATTCCCGGTTTTGCGCTCTTTCAGCCTGAGGTAAGCCTCATCAGTTATCGAAATATTCATGCTGCCCATATGGGTATATGTATGTGTAGTTATATTTAAGCCTTGCGAAGCCGGGTTTCCGAAAAATCCATCCGGGCAGCAATCCAAAAACTGCATGCGCCATCTTATTCCTACAGTTATGCCATCAAATCCACGCCTGATGATGCCGTCTTATCTATCGGTTTATGTAAGTATTGCGTTTTCATTCCAGTTAGCACTTCGTCATCCGTCCATACCCATTTCGTTATTTTTATAAACCCTTCCAGCCATATTAGCGCCCATATGGAGAAATTAAAAAATGAGATAGCGGGAGAAATAGCCCTGTCCGCCAACCCCGGCTCCACGATGAAGAAGTGGAGGGAGATATTCGCCATCACGCAGACTGACTTGGCGAACTATATGAAAATCTCATGCTCAACTATTTCGGATTACGAGGGCAACAGGCGCGCCTCCCCCGGCACCGCGGTAATCAGGCGCTTTGTAGAGTCATTATTCTCAATCGACAAGAACAGGGGCAACCCCATACTCTCAAAGCTGGGGCAGGGCGTGGAGCGCACAGAGCAGTTTTTCGAGACGCACGAGTTCGCATCCACGCTTTCCGCAATCGACTTCCAGAAAATGGTGAACGGCAAGGTTGTTGCAGGCGAGGAATTGATGAAAGCCAAGAAAATCTACGGCTACACGCTTATGGATTCCCTGAAAGTGATCCTGGAAATGCCCTTCAACCAATTTCCGAAACTTTACGGAACGATGTCCGAGCGCGCGTTTATTTTCACGCAGGTCTCAACCGGCCGCTCGCCCATGGTGGTGATTCGCGTCACCCCGATGAAGCCCTCGCTTGTGCTTTTGCACGGCATTGACGAAGTCGATGCATTGGCGCTCAAAATCGCGGAGAAGGAGCAGATTCCGGTAATTACGACAAAAATGGACATCCCGAAAATCAAGGAGTGCTTGAATAAAATTTAGATTTGGCGCATGTCAGGATTTGATTTCCATGTCAATTGCCGGGATTGTCGGATATGGCGCGTGCGTGCCCGAATTTCGGATAAAGCCATCCGAAATCGCGCGCGTGTGGGGCGAGGAGCCGGACCGCATCGTCAAAGGATTGGGGCTAACCGAGAAGGCAGTGCCTGACATCGACGAGGATGCCGGCACATTGGCGGTCGAGGCCTCCCGCAATGCCTTGCAAATGTCCGGCATTGACGCGCAAAGATTGGGCGCGGTGTATGTGGGCAGCGAATCCCATCCATATGCGGTCAAACCAACTGCGGCAATGGTTGCCGAAGCAATCGGCGCCACTCCTGACCTTACTGCCGCGGATTTGGAATTCGCCTGCAAGGCCGGCACTGCCGGGATGCAGATTTGCATGGGCATGTGCGGCTCAAACATGATAGAATACGGCCTTGCGGTTGGCACGGACACCGCGCAGGGAAAGCCCGGTGACGCGCTCGAGTATTCGGCGGGCGCAGGGGCGGCCGCAATGCTCATCGGCAGGCAGAAGGGCGAATGGCTTGCGGAATTGGAAGCCACCTTCTCCTTCACAACCGACACTCCCGACTTCTGGAGGCGCCAGCATGCGGAATTCCCATCGCACGGGGGGAGGTTCACAGGCACGCCTGCTTATTTCCGCCACGTGCTTGGGGCAACGCAAGGGCTGTTCGAGAAATGCGCCATGACCGCGGCGGATTTCGATTATTTCGTGTTCCACCAGCCAAACGGCAAATTCCCCCTTGAAGCGGCGAAGAAAATGGGCATAGATGTTGCGAAAGTGATGCCCGGCTTGATGACTCCGGTCATTGGCAACACGTATTCCGCATCAAGCATGATTGGATTGTGCGCGGTGCTTGACATTGCAAAGCCGGGGCAAAGGATACTTGTCACGTCATTCGGCTCCGGGGCCGGCTCGGATTCATTTAGCATAAAAGTGACTGATAAATTAGAAGCCGCGAGAAAAAGGGCAACGCATCCGCTTGCATGGTACGTTGGAAGGAAAAAATACCTGGACTACGGGCTGTATGTGAAGCACCGCAGGAAGCTGAAGTCATTATGATTTTAGGGGCTGTTTTCTATGCGTGACGTTGCAATTGTTTGCGATGGGCTCGGCAGGAGTTGCGAGGATAGCATTTGTTGCATTGATTGATTTGTTGGTGTTGTTATGCGTGACGTTGCAATTGTGGGTGTGGGCATGTCCAAGTTCGGCGAGGAATGGGGCAGGGGCTACCGCGACCTGATTATCGATGCCGGCACCAAGGCAGTCACCGATGCCAACCTGTCCGGGGCGGAAATAGACGGCATGTATGTGGGCACAATGGCGCCCGGAAGGCTGATTGGGCAGGAGCATGCCGGCGCCCTGCTTGCGGATTTCCTTGGGTTAAACCCGATTCCCTCCACGCGCTGCGAAGCCGCATGCGCATCCGGCGGAGTGGCTTTTCGGCAGGGCTACATGGCAGTCGCATCAGGCATGCACGACTGCGTTGTGGTGGGCGGCGTTGAGAAAATGACAGACGCGCCAGGCGGCGACGTTGTTTCCGCATTGGGCGGGGCAGGCGACCAGGAATGGGAGCTTTTCATGGGCGCCACTTTCCCGGCGCTCTATGCATTTTTGGCGCGGCGGCACATGGCTGAATTTGGCACCACTTCCGAGCAGCTTGCCGCAGTCGCAGTGAAGAACCACAAGAATGCCTCGCACAACAAATACGCCCAATACCAGAATGAAATCACAATAGAGCAGGTGCTAAAGAGCAAAATGGTGTCTTCCCCCCTGAGGGTTTTCGACTGTTCACCAATAACCGATGGCGCGGCTGCAGTGATCCTGATGCCGCTTGAAAATGCGCGCAAGCACACCGACACTCCAATCAAAATCATCGCATCTGCGCAGGCATCAGACACGCTCGCATTGCATGACCGCAAGTCATTGACAAAACTGGCAGCTACCGAAACAGCCGCGAAAAACGCATTCGCGCAGGCAAAGCTGGCCCCGAAAGACATCGACGTTGCCGAAGTGCACGACTGCTTCACAATAGCCGAAATTCTCGCAATAGAGGATATAGGGTTTTTCAAGAAAGGCGAAGGCGGCAAGGCGACCGAAGAAGGAAAAACAGCACTCAATTCCGAGATTTCCATCAACACATCCGGTGGCCTGAAAGGCTGCGGGCACCCGGTTGGCGCAACCGGTGTGAAGCAGGTGGTGGAAATTGCATGGCAGCTTCGCGGCCAGGCAAACGGAAGGCAGTGCACCGGGGCAGAAATAGGAATGACGCACAACGTGGGCGGCAGCGGCGCAACTGCCGTTGTGCACATAATGCAGAGGGTAAACTGACCAACTGAAATTCAGGTGTTTATTATGGCAGAAAATATCGCGATAACATGGAGGCGCATTCCGGAGCGCTACCGCATGGAGGGAAGCTGCTGCAAGACATGCGGCGTCAAATTCTTCCCGCCGCGCAAATTCTGCCCCACTTGCAGGCGCAAGGGAAAGATAGAAATGTTCAAATTCTCAGGCAATGGCAAAATATTCACTTTTTCAGAAGTGTTCGTGCCACCTTCCGGCTATGAATTGGAGGCGCCATACGTGCTTGCCATAATAGAATTGGAAGAGGGCGGCTGCGCTCGCGTCACCGGGCAGGTCGTGGGCGTGTCGGATGCCGATGTGAAAATCGGAGACAAGGTGGAGATGATTTTCCGCAAAATCCTCGATGACGGGGAGGAGGGGCTCATCCATTACGGCTACAAGTTCAGGCTTGTAAAATAAATAAACAACAAATATAAACTTCCCCGCATTTGTCCCACCCGATGGGAAATGCATATCTGTCCATTCGTGCGCTGTTTTCGTCATGCGCAATCCTGCTTCTGCTAGTGCATCTCCCGTATTCTGCCAACCCTGTGAATGCCACCACCTCGGTCGGCACTCCAGTGACGCTGCCGGTCATCCCAACCACCCTTGCAAGCGTTACCGGAATGCCTGCAAACATCTCGCTGCAAATCAACTCCACCACGCTGCACTGGCAGGGATTTTACGGAAACGTCACAGGCTCGCTTTCCTTGGGGTATGGCGCATCCCGCCTGAAAAGCTGGAACCTAAGCTCCAAATCCGGGCAGGTGTACATTTCAACCTCCTCAAACATCAACTTCAGCCAGATAAATTCGACATCCGTAAACTTAAGCGATGTTGACAGCGCATTCTCGTTCCTTTCAGGCGCGGACGATTCCGCCGCAATCACGGGCGTTGCAAATTCAAACTCGGCAATAAACATCAGCCACTATCAGCTTGCCGCAAGCTCCCGCCCTGTGATTTATTCGCGCGACAAGGCCGGCGCGGCCTCTTGGCAGCAGATAATTCTAGCGCACAGCACTCCCTCCGGCAAGGACTCCCTTGTTTTCGCCGGCATACTGCGCGATGCAGCGCAATCCTTCAACGGCCAGTCCGCCGACTTCCAGATAGTGGTGCCCACAAGCGGAATACTCAACACCACTGGCGAGTCGTATTATTTCTACGGCGAAGTGCGCTGAGGCGGTTTCATGTACAAAACCATAGAAAAATACTTCCGCCGCCGCTCCGCAGGCAGGCTTGTTGTAGAGTCATTCCTGCGCCACGGCCTGTCTGTGGATGGCAACGGGCGGATTTTCTGCGGCCCGTTTGAAATGGCTCCTGCCAAGATGGGGCGCGCCATCGGGGTGGACCGGCGCGTGGTGATAGCCGTGGCAAGGCAGATTGCGCAGCACAATGATTTGCTTGTCATTTTCGGCAAATTGCAGCCGCGCGCCTACATTGGCGAGTCGGCGAAAAAGTTGGGCTTCGATTCCATCGAAATTTCCGCGGATGCGCACTCCGCCGGCATAGTCGGGGCGGTGGCAAAAATATTTGCCGACAACAAAATAATGATACGCCAAATAATAGCCGACGACCCGGACCTTTTCCCAGAGCCGAAGCTAAACATCGTTGTGGATGGGAGGCTTCCATCGCGCGCGCTGGCGCAAATCCGCAGGCTTCCCATGGCGGAAAAAATAGCCATTAAGTAACATTATATTCCCTTGCCCCATTATCTGCGCATGCAGGCAGGCAAGGTGGAAATGGAAACGAATTTCAAGCGCATACTTGACCGGGCGCACACCAACCCGGAAAAGGGGCTTGCAGCCTTGGGAAACGTCTTTTGCCGGCATCTTAACATGTCCTTCGGGCTGAACAGCCGGATTTGGATTTACGACAAGAAATTGAATGTGTTCCACCCGCTTTCAAAAAGCATGGAATATCCGCCTGCCGCCTTCCCGGCAATAAAATTTGAAGCCGATTACTCGGACCAGCGGGAAATCCAGCGGTGCTTCGGCGGGCGGACAGTTTTCCTTTACAATCCTGCAAGCGCAAGCTACATCAGCGGCAATGCCCGCGAGCTTGAGTTCCTGCATTTTTCACAGGTGGCGCTGCTTCCGATTTTCACCCCCCACAAGAGCCTCGGCGTGGCGGCAATAGATTTTGCAGACGATGGGGGCAAAAGCGCCGCCTCGCTTCTGCGTCAAGATGCATTCGACAATACATGGCACAAGGGCGATGACCTAAAGATTTTCTTCAGCTCCTTCAACCAATCCCTAAAATCATTGATAGGGCTTAAGAATGCGCTTGGGCACCCAAACGCCCGGCTTGTTTCCATGGTGATTTCCTCAGTCGGCAGCCTTGAGGCTGGGGCCAAGGCAGCCCTGGATGCCCTTGCAGGCGGCAACTTCAGCATCGCGCGGCAAGCCATCGAACAGGCGCTCTTAAGCCTGTCCGAGCTTGGGAAAAACGCCGCACGCCTGCCCTCGGACGGGAAAACAATTTTCAATGTCATCGAACTTGTGAGGGAAGAATGGAAAAATGCGCACGCCGCAGGCAGGATTAACGGCAGCGAATTGGCAATCCTCTGGAGGGGCGGCATGGCCGTGGCTGCAAACCATTGGTTGCTCTCCAAAGCAATCGCAGACGTGCTTGTGGAAGCATCCAAATGCAGCCCGGATGGCAATGTGCATTTTGGCATTTCGGTCGCAAAGGGCAATGATGGCAAGCAGATGCTCGCCCTGTCCTTCAACCACCATGGGCCAAAAATAGGCCCCCCGCAGGGCGTATTCCCGGAGAACGACCCGCTTTCCTATGCCCGCTCCATGTTGAATGGCGAGAACTGCTCCATCCTGCGCACTCAAAACGGGCCCGGGCAGTCTTTTTTCATCCTAATGCCGCTGGGGCAAAACTAAATGAATTTCACCCCGCGTAAGCCCAAGGGGGCTGCCGCCCCCTTAGTCCGTGTCGGCGCTCGCTCCGCTCGTGCGCCTGACTGCGTCAGGCTTACGCCAAGCCCCGAGGCTTGGCTGTGCCGAACACTCCCAGCCTTCGGCTGAAGGCCGCCCCCCTGGCACTTGCTCGGCCTCGCCCCCCGCCTAGATGAATTTCACCCCGCAGCTTGGGCACTGCAGCATGCAATAGTTCGCCTTGTAAGCCCGGGGGGGTTGCACCCCCCTGGAGCTTCCTCCTCCTCGCCCCCCGCCTAGATGAATTTCACCCCGCAGCTTGGGCACTGCAGCATGTAATAGTTCGCCTTGTAAGCCCCGGGGGGTTGCACCCCCCTGGAGCTTACTCCTCCTCGCCCCCCGCCTAGATGAATTTCACCCCGCAGCTTGGGCACTGCAGCATGTAATAGTTCGCCTTGTAAGCCCCCCGAGGGGGGGTGGACGGCGCCGGCCTGTCTTCCTCCGCCCCCCC
>Ga0082335_1000620_pt1 | contig 86136 bp, 72 predicted proteins | sample Subgrocontami58m_FD_72375 | JGI IMG/M metagenome (GOLD analysis project Ga0082335, IMG submission 72375) | Subsurface groundwater microbial communities from S. Glens Falls, New York, USA - GMW37 contaminated, 5.8 m (SPADES assembly) (version 2) ...
TATTGAGGTCTTTTACAACCGTGAGCGGCTACATTCCGCCAACGGTTACTTGTCGCCCATAAACTACGAATTGTGGCACAAAGCTGCTTAACATTGTGTCCGGAAAAATGTTGACACATCATATTGGCTAAGAGCCTATGCTGTGAACGGTCACGTTTTCGGTTTTTAGGTAGGGTACGTACAGCGTACCCTACCGTGGATTGTAAAAGCCGAAGACTTGACCGTTCCTCCAATCTCTAGCACACGTCAATCGTAGGTCGGGTTAGCGATAGCGTAACCCGACGCTGCCAGCACCCAAAATGTCGGGTTACGCTGACGCTAACCCGACCTACGAATTCGTAATACATTGTTTAAATTTACATTAAATTATTAACTTAATGGCAGTGAGGCAGCCCCTCCCTTCGTATCCGGCACCTTTTGGATTAAAACTATGCCACACCCAAAAACCAAAAATTATGCCGCCATCCCCTTTTTGATCTTCGGGATAATTTTGACAACCGCCTTTTTCTTGAAGTATTTCCAACCCATGCTTCCTGATATTTTGCAAAATTGGGCCGAACACTTGTCAATTGCCTTGATTGTTGCCGTGGTCATCGGTTTGACGTATGAGTACACCTCACACCTTTTTCGCGAAGAGATCCTTAAAAACTTGCTGCACGAGAGCCAAGAGCAGGTTTACCAAGCCCTCAAGGCCTATAACGTGCTCACGCCCGTTGAAGTTTTCCGCTTATTGAAAGAAATAGCCAGCCAAATTGACCAGACCCCTACCCTGCTATATCCGGCACGGCCCAATAGCGGCGAATGCACATTTACCGAAAGTATGGACTTTTTCGACACGCTGGTAAAAATGCAGCCCAAAGAAATCGTCAAAATCCTCGGCACTTGGATAGAACCCAAAAGCCATAAGAATTTGAAATACCTTGCCAGTGACTTTATCGGCAAATATCAACTCACCGAGCTATCTGACGAACTGCTCCGCCAAGCGGAACCCATTTTACACTTGGGCAACTTGACGGATGAGGACAGGGGTTGGGTGCTCAATTATATTTGGGCTTATTCCCGGTGCGAAAAACCCATGTACAAAATACTGGCCGATGTGATGCGCACCACATCAGACCATGAAATCGAAAAATGGCTGCTTTTCCTCCCCGTGCAAATGCCGTCAATCGAGCTTGCCGCTATGGTTAATGATTATTTGGAACGGGACGCGCCCATCGCTGATGACAATTTGTTGCTGGTGATCCAAGCGGTTGCGTCTTTGCATCGGGCACAAGTGGCCAATGGTGTGGCCTTGCTAAAAAAATTCCCGGACCGCTTTGGGCTGCATCATCAAGAAGATGTGGAACGTATCTGGAGAAATTACGCGCTAGTGCCAGAAGAATTGAAAGGCATTTTTTTGCCGGCTTGATTTCACGGGCCTTGGCGCAAACCCCGTTTAACCCAAATAATTCAACATAGTGTCGGCGCTTACCGTAAAGGGATCGTTAGGGCTATTATCAGCTTGGCCGGGTTCGCTGAATACTTGGAGGATTTTTTTATCATCGACAAGCATCGAATAACGCCATGACCGGCTACCAAAACCAACATTCCTTTTTTCCACTAACATGCCCATAGCCCTTGTAAAATCGCCATTGCCATCGGGCAGCATCTTTACATGCTTAATGCCCAAATGCTTGCCCCATTGATACATGACAAAAGCATCATTAACGCTCACGCAATAAACCTCATCGACACCTTGGCCAAGGAACTCCTGATACTTGGCTTCAAAGCCAGGCAAATGTTTGTTTGAGCAAGTCGGTGTGTACGCGCCTGGAAGGGACAAAACAATAATTTTTTTCCCTTTAAAAACATCATCGGTGCTGACATCCTGCCAACGGAAGGGGTTATCGCCCGGGATACTTTCATCGCGGGCCCGCGTTTTAAAAATGACGTCTGGTACAGTTGAAACCATGTCGGCTCTCCTAGGTATATCGGTTAGGATGTAAGTTGATGGGAAAACACTGGCGAACGCGTGGTACGGCCATCAGCAGAAGCGGGTTAAGGGCATGACGGCTTGGGTGATCGAATTTGGTAGCGCTGGAAAAAATGACAGTATGTACCTCTGAATACCCATACTGTCATCAATCAAAAATTTACATGCTATAGAAAAAGCCTAAGCTTCGACAGCTAACAGCCGTTCTAAAGCATTGATATGCCCTTGTTGGGCTGGCAACAGTTGCGTTTCTATCAAGGCACGAATATCAGCAAGCAACTCGGTATCCTCTAACGCCCGCCGATAATCCTCCGCACCATTTATTTCGCCTTCCTGTAAAGTCCGTAATACAGATTCCTTACCCAGCATGCTCGCACCACCCAGGATTATTTTCGCCCAAGCCCCCCACGCACCAGAATCTTCAGCAGGCGTCCCTCCCAACCGAAGGGTCAGTGCCTGTAAACTGGAAACGGCATCTTTATGGTCTTCATAAATGGGTATTAAATGCCCCGCTTCACCTAGTCCGACATCTTCCTTAAATTTATCTAAAGCCTGTAGGTAGGTTTCGGTTGCTGACAATTCGTCTTTCAGCAATTTTTCTATTTGTTCAATGTGATGCATAACAAAATTCCTCTGTGATTGGTTTGTATACAGGTAATGGCATCATCAGGCTTAAGCGCTGATTGAGGCTTCCCCGGTAATGGAAATGTCTTCTGCGTGGGCCCGCTCGAAGATTTTTTTCGCGATATCACGCTCATCGCTGGTTGTCGCACGTACCGAAATCAAGGCGCTGCCGCCCTTGATTTTCCCTTCATAACGTTTGGCTTCATATTCGGGGATTCCAATCCCGATCAATGCGCCTGTCAAACCTCCCGTAGCGGCACCGACCGCCGCGCCGCTCAATGCACCCATAATGGGCCCTGCGGCGATAAACGGGCCGACACCAGGGATAGCCAAACTGCCTATCCCCGCTAACCAGCCGAACACAGCACCCGCACCTAAACCCACCGTCCCGCCAATGGCAGCCCCTTCGGGGGCTTTGGTATGCTTTTCATGGGCGAAATCTTGGCTGGTGGATTTGTCGGGGAACAGCACTGAGATGTCATTGTTTGAAAAATCAGCCATCTTCAGATGGTTAACAATAATTTCTGTCTGATCCATAGTTTGGGTGATACAAAAAACTGCTTTAGTCATGACGTTCTCCTAGGCCTTTATGGCGTGTTAAATTCAAGTTGGTTGTCCACCCGCGTTACGCCATGCGTTTTCTGGGCGATTTTTTGCAGATTCATGCTTTCAGCTTCACTTTTAACAGGCCCGCGCAAAGTCACCACCCCATTACGGGTGATGATTTTTACATTCTGCGCATCAGTTGAGAGTGACTCATCTTTAACCAAGGTTTTACGGATATGTGCTGTGATTTTTATATCCGTCTTGGTTTCTTTCTGTTCTTCCGGGGTTAAAGTCGTGCCATCCTTATCGCGGATGTTGATCCGGGTATTTTCCAATGCCGAGCTACCCGCCAAATAAATGGCGGTATCATGGTTGGCACGGGCAATGCCAGCGGTTATTAGTAAACTGCCAGCTAACGTGAACATAATTAATCCTAAGCGTGTAGACATAGTGGTCTCCTCAAGTGAGTTTTTTCAACATAATCAAACGGCGTCCATGCCTGTTTTACGGTTCTAAACCCACAATAACTAGGCTATGTATCTAACATTAATGGGAAGTGGGCTTAATTTTTTGTGCAGTAAAACGGAGTGGCTAACGGTTACCCAATAACCGGCTAAAAAGAAAGCCCAACCCTACGGCTATGCCTAACGAAATAAGCGGGTTGTCTTGGACATAACCACGGCAGTTGTCCACTAAATGCTGTTCGGCATTTTTTAGTTGCCCGGTTTTTTCACTGAACAGGTCTACTGCCTGACTGCTTGCATGGGCTAATTTATCTTTTGTTTTCATATTTGGTTTCCTTTGAAAAATAAGTCTTAGGTAAATTTGAACAGGCTATGGTTAAAAAACACCAACAACAAAAACCACCGCAGTATTTGCCAAAACAACCTAAGGTATGAACAATTAATGGTTGAAAAATATATAAATGATGACCAGGACGATCACTGGCACACCCATCAGCCAGCCTATGAAATACTTACCCATGACACCTCTCCGCTAATGTATCCTTATAGTAATTGTTGCCTTTTATAGGCATCGGCTTACATTCAAAACAGCCGTCAATTGTTTCTGGATGTAAGTTGATAAGGAGCATACCGAAAAAGCGGCTTAAGATCGGTACGGTGTCGCACGTAGGTGATAAATGGTTTTAATTGACTGGACTCAATCCATTTTTGGATACAGATGGCTTTCAGCCATAATAATTTCGGATAAGCGGCCAAGACTGGCAACAGGAATAAACCCCAACAAACTTGAAAGCCGTTATTTTTGAAAATACCGGATTTCTGGGACTTGATGCGGTTTATTTACAGAAGGTGCATTAATACGGGACACACGGCACATTAAAGGACAGGATAGGCTTGGGCAATTTTAGCCCCTTGTTTGTAGTGGACTCCTGGCTGTGCAGTAAAGCTTACGTTGCTGGCCGCTTCAAAGAGGACGATGATATCGGAGCCACCAAATTGAAAATAAGAGATCTCTTCACCCTTGCGTAGGGTTACGCCCACTTCCGCAGTGATGATAATGGAAGAAACTTGGGACATCCCTATGGGCAGCACCGCCACCAAACCAATCGGCGTATCCAACACCACCAAGCCCCGCGCTTGGGCGAACTGGTAACCGGTATTGTCGAAAACATCAAATTGACGCACACTTTCAATGCGGGAATAGCCCTCAGGGTCATCCTCAATGGGGACGGCTTGCACTTCCAAATAGACTTGTCCGAGGATGACGCGGGCTTCTAAAACTTTCCCGCCGACCGGGGTGTGCTGGCGGTGATAGTCAGTGGGGCCCAAAAAACCGTGCATGAACATGCCATTGGTGAAACGGTCCTTGTAGGGGCTGCCTTCCATCAGTTCCTGCACTTTCCAGTGGAGGTTTTTGACCGTGACATGCGAATCTGAACGGATTTCCCATTGCCCGGCAAACGTGGAGTCCGCTGGCGATACGATGATGTGTTGGTCGCACAACGCGGCGACCGGGCGCATACCCGGTTTGAAGTTTCTGGCAAAAAATTGGTTGAAGCTTTTCCAATCCCCGTGCGGGCGGATATAGTCCCCCATATTATAGTTAGGGGATTGGTAAAACGATGCCACCGACTCCGGTGTCAACGATTCAGGGGTGTCAAGAAATTCGCCCATTGCCCTGGCATATTTCACCATCCAGGCGGATAACGATGTCAGTGGCGAGGCATTATCAAGAGGCACTTCCTGGTTCTGTAATGCCAAGACAGGCGGCTGGTCAAGAATGAAGTAAAATTCACTAAGGCGGATTGACACTTCTTTGCCAGGCTGGTTTTCCGTAGGGACCCAATATAACAATTGGTTAATCCATGCCAAATAGTCAGTAAGGTTTTTAATGTCTTTGAGTTGGCGTACATTTTTCTTGTGGGCATTCCCGATGGCCGCATTGAATTTATCCTCCCAATGATGGGTGGCAATTAAACTTATCAGTTCCTGAATAATGGGGTGGGTGGGTTGCATGTTATTGTCCTTATTGGCGGAATGTAAAATTGACGGTTGAAAAACCAAGCAAACTCCAAGCCCTAACTACACTAGAACCGTCGCCAACCCCAACAGCATCCCCATACTGGTGACATTGGTGACCGTGGTGAGGAAAATGCTCGAAGCGGTGACGGGGTCGGTGCCGAGCCGCTTTAGGATGAGCGGCACGATGGCCCCGCAAATGCCGCTGATGACGCAACTGCCGGTCATGGCAAGGAACACCACGGCGCCGAGCATCGCCGCACCGGGCAACTGTTGGCTGATGGCAACCACATACATGCCAACCGCCGCCACCAACCCGACGCACGCACCATTCAATAAACCGAGCAGGGCTTCTTTCCTGACCAGCCGCATTTCTTTGCCCGATTCCAATTCGCTCAAGGTGATGCCACGCAAGGTGATCGCCAAGGCTTGGCTACCCGTGTTGCCTGACTGGTCAGCCAGCACGGGCAGAAATATCGTGAGTATCAACAGCCGGTCAATAGTGTCTTGGAAAAGCCCCACTACGGCGGCCGCGGCGAAGGCAGTGAGCAAGTTGATTTGTAGCCAGGGGAGCCGGAGCCTGAGGCTTCGGCACCAGTGCGTGGCGATGCGCTCCTCCTTTTCCACACCCACCATGTCGCCAGGTTGGAGGCTCAATTCAATTGACCGCTGCTGCTCGGCCACAATTTTATCGTAGAGGCGCTTGACCTCGTCGCTCTGGCGGCGGATCTGTTCGTGGCTGGCCTCCACTTCCCGAACCTTGTGTTCCAAGGCTTTGCTGTAGTTTTTTGTTTCCCTGTGCAGCAGGCGTACTTCCAGCATGTTGTGGACGCGCACCAACACCTCGGCCAGTTCAAACGGCTTGCTGACAAAATCCTTCGCCCCGGCTTTCAGCGCCCGCAATTTATGATCCGGTTGGGCAGTGATGACCAGTACGGGTAGGTAACCGTCAGGCTCAATGTCCTTGAGCCGTTCCATCACCTTGAACCCGTCCAGTCGGGGCATCTGGAGGTCTAGCAAGATCAAGTCGTAACGGTTTTCACAGTGGAGGACGAAGACATCTTCTGGTTTCATCGTGGATGTGATGGACGCGTAGCCAGCACCGCGTAACATGCGTTCAAGCAGAAGGATATTGATTTCCTGGTCGTCGACAATCAGGATTTTGCCGTGCAGAATGTCGGATGGACTTATCATGGAATGGTAGGGGCTTAATTGAATGTCTGGAAAGGGGCTGTATCAAAGCCTATGCTGTGTTTTTCCACAGCCCACAGCCGGAACGGGTTTGCAACCTGTTCCGTAATATTTTGAGCGCCTATAGATATGTTGAAACCTTAAGGCCAGATAAAACGGTGGGCAGAACAGCATTGCCCACAGATAAAATTACAAACCTAATCCGCCACCATCAAAACCTATGCCGCGTATCTTTCGAAAATATTGCGGAATGTTTGGTGGTTTTGCGCGAAAGCCGTAAGAACGAACGGGTCAAAATGCGCTGGCCAAGTGCGCCCATCGCCATGCGTGATGATGTCCACCGCCTTCAAATGCTCGAAAGCGGGCTTGTAGGGCCGCTTGCTGCGTAGGGCGTCATAAACATCGCAGATGCTCATGATACGCGCCGCCAATGGGATGGCTTCACCCCGTTTGCCATGAGGATAGCCACTGCCATCCCAACACTCGTGGTGGTTGAGCGCGATTTCAGCCCCCATCATGAGGTAGGGCGACTTGCTGTTACCAAGGATCTTTGCACCCATGGCGGCATGCCCCTTCATGATCTCCCATTCATCGGGCGTGAAGCTGCCGGGTTTGAGCAGGATATGGTCAGGGATGCCTATTTTGCCTATGTCATGCATGGGGCTGGCAAAAAAAATCTTGTCGATAAAGGCATCATCCAGACCCAGCATTTTGGCCAGTTCGCAACTGTAATAACTGATGCGTTGGACATGGGATCCCGTGTCTTCATCCTTGTGCTCGGCCGCGCGGGTCAATGTGAAAATAGTTTCCATATAGCTACCCTGAAGATCGGCGGTCCGCTCCTGTACGCGTTGTTCCAGCATGTCGTTGGAATGGTGCAACTCCTTGTGCAACAAACGCACCTCCAGCATATTGCGTGCCCGTAACAGCACTTCGGACAGTTCAAACGGCTTGCTGATGAAATCCTTGGCTCCGGCTTTCAGTGCAGGCAACTTTTGGTCCGGTTGGGCAGTTATCACGATGACCGGCAGGTAATCAACCGTTTCGATTTCCTTTAGGCCTTCCATCACTTGGAACCCGTCCAGTCCGGGCATCTTAAGGTCGAGCAGGATCAGGTCGTAACGGTGCTTGCGGTGAAGTTCGCAGACCTCGGCCGGATCCATCGTGGAGGTGATGGCAACATAGCCGGCTCCGTGCAGTATCTGTTTGAGCAAAAGGACATTAGCCTCCTGGTCGTCGACAATCAGGATCTTGCCTTGAAGAATGTCAGATGAATTTATCATGGGTATTCCGTTACCTTGTTTGTGCCTTCAGATGGTTTTCCTGCAGACGCCATTGCCATATCTATCGCTTCCATAAACTCTTTGACTTTGATTGGCTTGGTGATATAGCGGAAAAACCCTGCCTTCAAGCCATTATCAATGTCAAGCGGCATGGCATTGGCACTGAGGGCGATGACCGGGATATGTGCCGTGGCTGGGTCTGAGCGCAGGATTTTCAATGCCTCGAAGCCATTGATGCCGGGCAAATTAATGTCCATCAGGATCGTATCAGGCTGGGATGAGCAGGCAATGTCGATGCCGCTCCTCCCGTTTACAGCGGTCAGCAGGCGAATATCAGGGTGGCGGGCGATGATTTGTTCGACCAGATTGAGGTTGGCGGGGTTGTCCTCAACATAAAGCAAGGTATGGTGCCGCTCCCTGCGGATTGGCGATGGTTGCTGCGCCAATGCCTCCGCCTCGCTGTCCACTTCGGAAAGGTGGGGGCCGGCAATCGCAAGCAACTCAAACCAGAACACGCTGCCCACCCCGACGGCGCTTTCCACCCCGATGACCCCGCCCATCAGTTCGACCAGCCGCTTGGCGACCACTAGGCCGATACCCGTGCCCTCCTCCACGCCGTTCTCTTGCCCAAGCCGGTTGAAGGGCTGGAACAGCTGCGCCAGCTTCTCCGGAGCCAACCCCCCGCCCGTGTCCCTGATGCTCACCCGGATGTGTCCGGGCGAATTTTGGGTGCATTCCACCCCGACTGTCCCGTGCATGATGTTGTATTTAATCGCGTTGGAAAGTAGGTTGATGAGGACTTGCTTCACCCGGGTTCTATCGGCACGGACAAAATAGGGGATGTCGGGCGAGGGGAAAGCCATCTGGATGTCACGCTGTTGCGCCTGCGGTTCGATCATGCCCTGGCATTCGAGCATGACCTCGGCCAGCGACACCGGCTCCTGCGACAGCGGCACATGCCCGGACTCGACTTTGGCGAGGTCGAGGATTTCATCAATCAACTTCAGCAGATGCCAGCCCGCCTGAAGGATTTTGGCAATGCTTTCCTTTTGGCTGGCGGTCGGCGGCGGGGAATCGGATTCCATGAGTTGCGAGAAGCCAAGTATGGCATTGAGCGGGCTGCGCAATTCATGGCTCATGCTGGACAGGAATTCAGACTTGGCGAGATTGGCTTTTTCCGCCACAGACTTGGCAATTTCCAGTTCGACATTCTTTTCCTGCAACACCTGGTCCAGGCGTTTGCGTTCGGTGACGTCGCGGGCGGCGGCGAACACGCCTTGTAGCTTGCGGTCCCGGTCATAAAAGGTGGTCGCATTGTAGGACACCACGGTTTCCATACCGTCCCTGGCCCGTACCGTGAGTTCGTAGTTGGTGATTTTCTTTTCGCTGAGCACCCGCTTGATGCCTGTCTCGGCCCGTTCAGGGTCGGTGAAGTAATTTTTGAACGGCGCCCCGATCAACTCGTCGCGAGTGCAATCGGTGAGCGCTTCCATCTGCTTGTTGACATCGGTGATGATGCCGGCCGGATCGGTGGTCATGATCGCGTCGATATTGGACTCAATGAGCGAGCGCGTGTAAAACTGCTGGTCGCGCAAACGCTGGTCGAGCTTTTTCTGCTCTTCTTCGACCTGTTTGCGGGCGGTGTTGTCCGTGCCGATCAGCAGGTAGCCGATAATGGCGTCCTGATCGTCGCGTAGCGCCGTGACCGACACAATGGCCGGAAAACGGCTGCCATCCTTGCGGATATAGGTCAGTTCGTAAATGTCCTCAATGCCGCGTGAGGCCTTGAACACCAAAGCCTCAAAGCCCGGCGTGATCGGCGTTCCGAGCTCGGCGCTCAAGGCCTTGGCACGGACGACAACTTCCAACGGATCAGAAATGTCGGCGGGGGTGATCTTGTTCATCACATCGTCAGCCAAGTACCCCAGCATACGCTCAGCACCGACATTGAAAATTTGGATGACGCCTTTCGCGTCGGTGGCGATGCTTGAGAAATTGGCGCTATTGAAAATCGCATTCTGCAAAGCCCCGGCCTTGAGCAGGGCCTCTTCCGCTTGCTTGCGGGCGGTGTTGTCCGTGCCGATCAGCAGGTAACCGATGATGGCGTCTTGCGCGTCACGCAACGCGGTGACCGACACCACCGCCGGGAAGCGGCTGCCATCCTTACGGAAGTAGGTCAGCTCGTAAATGTCTTCAATACCGCGTGAGGCCTTGAACACCAAAGCCTCAAAGCCCGGCGTGATCGGGGTTCCCAGTTCTATGCTCAACGCTTCGGCGCGGGCGACCACTTCCTGCGGATCGGAAATGTCGGCCGGGGTAATTTTGTTCACGACCTCATCGGCTTCGTAGCCCAGCATACGCTCGGCACCCACATTGAATAACTGGATGACCCCTTTTTCGTCAGTGGCGATACTAGAAAAATTTTGGCTGTTGAGGATGGCGTCCTGCAAAGCCCCCGCTTTAAGTAATGCCTCTTGGCGGCGCAATTCAACGCTGCCCTCAGGTGTGCCAGTAGGGTTAAGAAAGGAAGGCTTAAGGATATTTTTGAACATGGCTTACCTTCGTGCAAATCGTAAAAAAATCTGGTGACGGGTCAAGCAAGCCCCCTGACGCCCGCTTCCCTACCCCATTGGCGCGTCTTTGCTGCGGTAACGAAACTACCTAAGGTGTCAATTGCAATGACCCCCGCATCTTGTTGGGTACCCGCTAGCTTCAGTAAAGCCGCGCCGCCTTTATCAACCGCAATGGCTTTCAGATGGCCGAAAGCATCACGCACGAAATCAATGGCGGCCGCTTCCTTACCCAATAAAGTGGCGGCTTCTTCGGAAAGGATGACGGCGACTGCATCGAACAGGACTGACGGCGTGCCGGCCAATTGGCTATCGACTGGCAAAACCGAGCCATCGGCAAGTGTCGCGTTGCCTATTTTCGCTGCAACCATTTTTACTTTTGCACCGGCGGCAGTGACCGCCTTTTTGACCGCAACGATGCTTGCCGCGTCTGAGCCATCCGCAATCAGTATCGCGACGGCACGGCCTTCAAGCGTGGCTTTCATTTTGCCGATGAGTTGCAATGCGGGGGATAGCTCTAAATCTTGTACGGCCATAGCCACCAAGGGCGCGGGCGGCAGTTCTTTAATACCAAGCCCGGAAGCAACTCGTATGGCAAGGTTTTCGTTGATATGGCGCAAGTGACCGACCATGGCCACACGGATATGCGGATGCTCGACTTTTGACAATTCAAACACCAAGGCGGAGGCCAAATGCGCCTGTTCGTAAGCGCTTTGGCTCAGATAAAACTGCCGCGCCTGGCTGTAATGGTCGGCAAAACTCTCTGCACGAATGCGCCCCTTCGCGCCAGTTTCCCCCACCTCCGCGCTATGGAACCCCAGGGCCGGTTGTTCGTGTGGGGAATCCGCCGCCAAGGTATTGGGTTCATAAGCCACCCGTCCAGTCGGTTGCGCCATTTGCATGTGCCCGTCACGTTGGTGATTGGCAAACGGGCACTGCGGCGCGTTGACGGGAATTTGGTGAAAATTCGCCGAACCCAAGCGAGACAATTGCGTATCCAAATACGAGAACAAACGGCCTTGCAATAAAGGGTCATTGGAAAAATCAATGCCCGGTACGACATGCGACGGACAGAAAGCCACTTGTTCGGTTTCGGCAAAAAAGTTGTCCGGCCAGCGGTTTAGCATCATGCGTCCGATCACTTGCAAGGGGACCAGTTCTTCGGGTATCAGTTTGGTGGCGTCGAGATGGTCGAACGGGAAGGTATCGGCTTGGGCTTGCGTGAACAACTGCACGGCAAAGTCCCATTCAGGAAAATCCCCCGCGCTGATGGCTTCGAACAAATCGCGGCGATGAAAATCAGCATCGGCACCGGCAATTTTGACCGCCTCATCCCAAAGCATCGATTGCAAACCCAGTTTAGGCCGCCAGTGGAATTTCACGAAAGTCGATTCACCGTTGGCATTGATCAGCCGGAAGCTATGGACGCCAAAGCCTTCGATCATGCGCAACGAGCGCGGTAAGGTGCGGTCGGACATGATCCACATCACCATGTGCATGGCTTCGGGCGTTAAGGAAATAAAATCCCAAAACGTGTCATGCGCCGTGGCCGCCTGCGGAAAGCCCCGGTCAGGCTCCATTTTGACGGCATGGATCAGGTCGGGGAATTTAATGGCGTCTTGGATGAAAAATACCGGGATATTGTTGCCGACCAAATCCCAATTGCCTTCCTTGGTGTAAAACTTGACCGCAAACCCCCGGACATCACGCGGGGTATCGGCAGAACCCGATCCGCCCGCAACGGTAGAAATACGCGTGAACAACGGCGTTTGCACCCCCACTTCGGTCAGCACTTTGGCAATGGTATAGTTCGCTAGGGAATGGGTCAGTTCGAAAAAGCCGTGTGCGCCTGTGCCACGCGCGTGGACGATGCGCTCTGGAATGCGCTCGTGGTCGAAATGGGTGATTTTTTCGCGTAGGATAAAATCTTCCAGCAAGGTCGGGCCTTTGGGATTCGCACGCAAGGAATTTTGGTTGTCGGCAATCGGCAAACCTTGGTTCGTTGTCAATGTGGGTTGGTCGGCGGTGGCGGACTGATGCCATTCGCCGCCGTTACCAATAGCAATAGGCGGTACTTCTGGTGCAGTTAAATCCGTAGTTGAGGTTTGGGCCATTAGCTTGCTCCAGGTGATCTTAAGCGGTGATCTTAAGCGACGGCAAGGTATCCGTCATGGGTGGGGATAGGTTGGTGGTTGGCTAATTAACCGTCTGTTTCGGCGGCATGGCAAACAGCAAATCGGACAAATCATCCGCATGTTCCTCTTCCACGGCGAGGATAGACTCCAGCAGACGTTGCGTGGTGGGGTCTTGGTTGCCTAGGTACTGGATAAATTCTCGGTAGCTGTCGATGGCAATGCGCTCCGCGACAAGATTCTCCTCAATCATGTCCGCCAGTGTGACCCCTTCCACATATTCAGCGTGGCTACGGGCCATTAAATTTTCAGGTGAAAAATCAGGCTCCCCGCCTAACTGGACAATGCGTTCGGCGAGCAAATCGGCATGTTCCAGCTCTTCGTCAGAATGCAATTGGAATTCTTCGGAAATGGCTTGGGAGTGGATGCCCCGCACCATAAAATGATGGCGACGGTAGCGCAGCATACAGACGATTTCAGTCGCCAGCGCATCATTAAGCAGTTTCAGCACGGTCGTCCGGTCAGCAAGATAGCCTGAGGTGACCGCACCGGCTTCGATATGTTGGCGGGCGCGTTCGCGCAGGGTTTTAACATCGGTCATTACGGTTGGATTTTTCATAATTGTCTCTTGTGTGCTGGCGGTTGATTAGCGGCGTTTAGGGGTCAAACAATAATGCCAAGTCCTGCGGTTGTCGGTGCGTTGTGACACATAAAGCCCGCTATGGAACCCGCAAACTATCGGACACAAGAGGGTTGGCCTTAGCACTGTGCGATAACGCACCGACTGCGTGGGTTTTTATGGCTAGAGTGGGCACTGAGATGGTCGGGTGAATGGCCGTGCCAAGGCACAAAAGCCGTTCATGATCCGATCCGCTCAGCCCCCGGTTTTCTGTTTAAGCGGCAACGCCTTAAGTGGGTAGCCGCTTTTTTAAGCCGCCAGTTGCCAACCCGGAGCATCCTATGAACCACTTAAGCCAATCTGTAGAAGCGATGCAAGCTTGTATAAAAGCCTGTTGCCATTGCCATAAAACCTGTTTGCAAACCGCCATGAACCATTGCCTGGAAGCAGGCGGCGAGCATGTTGGAGCTGAACACTTCCGTCTGATGATGAACTGCGCCGAAATCTGCCAAACTTCAGCCAATTTCCAGCTCAGCAATTCCCATTTTCACCATCAGGTTTGTGCCGTTTGCGCGGAAATTTGCGAAGCCTGTGCGCTGGACTGCGAAAAAATGGGCGGTATGGATGAGTGTGTTGAAGCCTGTAAAGCCTGTGCCGAAAGTTGTCGGCAAATGGCGGGCATGAAGCATTAAGACTTTTTGATGATAGCCTTCCAGCTAAAACTTTGTTTGTCCACGCTCATGGCGATAGCCTTGGCGGCATGTGGCGAAGTGGCACAGTTGCCGCTTTCGGCGGGTGTCGGTAGCCATCCGCAATTGCCGCCACCCCACCCGACCTTGGTTCCCATCCATTTAAGTAGTGGCTGGGGATGATTCCTCAGTCGAAGAAATATTCTCGGCATCAGCTTGCCCAAAAATCTCTTTCACACTGTCCCGGTTTTCGGTGCTTGCCGTATTGACCGAAAACAGCACCCCCCCTTCTTTGATTTTGTCTTGATAATCGTTGGTCTCATACTCGGGAATGCCCACCCCAATTAAAGCCTCAGCCAAACCCATTCTGGCAACACCAACCGGGGTATTGCCCAATGCGCTCATGATGGGGCCGGCGGCAATAAACGGGCCAGTCCCCGGGATAGTCAGGCTGCCCATCCCCGCTAACCATTCGAGCCCCCCGCCAAACGCCACTGCCCCATCAATAGCGATCCTTTCCTGAACCTTGGTTCCTTTTTCATGCGTCAAACCTTGGTTGCCGGATTTGTCGGCAAACAGCACTGATATGTCATTATTTGAAAAACCAGCCGTCATTAGGTTATTAACAATGGCCTCTGCCTGGCCGATCGTTGGGGCGATACAAAAAATGGCTTTATACATGGCTTTCTCCTAGGCCTTTTCAGGCACTTTATTGTCCAGCGGATTATTTGTTACTGCCCCCCCCCCCCAATAAGGGTTGTTGCAGCCCCGTGCTTTTGGTTTCATTCCCAACAGACCCGGGCGCAATTCCCCGCGATGGCTGATAATTGTGGCATTTTGGCAATGAATGTACGTTGGAAGAGCTTACTAAAAACACCCTTTAGAATCGGTGCGGTGACGCACTTAGGGAATAAACGGTTAAAAGCGTATTTAACAAGTTCAAATAGCCCACGGGCAGTGCAATGAGGATAAACCTGGCGGATATTTAAAATCTGTCAGGTTTGTTCATGCTTTCGCGCGGTTATGTTTACGGCTCACACGCTTTTGTAGGACACGCATAAATGAGTGCCCTACATAAAAAATCGAATTGTGACCGTTCAGAGTATAAACAGTGGGACATACGACTGCCGCTAATATTGGGCCCATTAGAGCCTGCCGCGTTAGCCTTGCCGCTGTTTGACGGCGGCTCGCACAGTGCGCAAATGACCGCCGCCATGAACAACTTCGATGCCAGCGTCGCCGCACTGGCAGACGGTTTTAACCAGCTTCCGGGAAGTGGAAGATTATCTGGCCGCGCTACGCATACTGAAGTCAGAACAAGGCCATCGGCTTGGCAAGGCTGGCTTACAGGATAGCGGCGCGGAGAAACTTTAGGGGGAAATTCATGGCGGTTCCTTGCAGGGGGAGATGATTAGGCCGCAAAGCGGGAGGTAAATTTTAGCTGGCGTAAAAAACAGGTTTTTTACGCCAAAAAAATCGACCGCCTCTTCGTGGGAAAAATAGTTAAAAAGCCCTCGCAGCACGGACATAAAACGCGTAGCGCTTATTGTTGTTATTCTGGGCGCCACTGGCGAAATACTGGTACCAAGCGTTGCTGCCGTCGTACTCGGACGAACCCCAGTATAAGGCGGCGGCAAACCCCCCGGCATTGGTTAACGGCGCGGCAGCCCCCGGTCCGATGTTCTGGTACATCAGATTCAGCTCAAGTTTTGACGGTAAGTACCAGTCACCATAAGTAACGCCGTCAACGGTCACTGAATAATCGGCACACACTTTCGCAGCAAAATTACCCGCTAGAGTATCGCTGATTTGGGTCGCCACTATCATCGCGGTGTTCATGGCACCGGCGCCTACGCCATCGCCTGTGGTGCCGGTAACTCTATAAGTTCCGTTATACCATGGTATGGACGTGCTTTGGTCGGTTGTGGCGGCGATTAAACCGTGCCGTCCGCCATCATAAACATAAAATACTTTACCGCCGCCATAGCTCTCGCCAATGGCATGGATACCTGCGGCATTGTTGGCGAAAGCCGTCGTCGCCAGTTGGTTGGTGTTGGTCCCCGCCGTGGCGGTCGGTGCGACGGGTACGCCAGTGAATGTGGGCGAAGCGAGATTGGCTTTTCCAGCTAATGCGTTTTGGGTAGCCGTGCTGACGGGTTTGTTTGCATCGCTGGTGTTATCCACATTGCCTAAACCGATATGGGTTTTCGTTAAGGTGATGGCACCGGCAATTTGCGTGACACCATTCACGGAGGTGGTTAGGCCGTTTGCGCCTGCCAAGCCTGCCAAGCCTGGTGCGCCCGTGTCGCCTTTGTCCCCCTTATCGCCTTTTGCCCCTACCGCCCCCGCCGGGCCTTTCAAGGCGATTTCTATATACGCAGGGTGGCTGGTTTGGATGGCTTCTTTGCTATCTAGCGTGATGGATGCTGCCGGTGTCGAGCTATCCGGTTCAAGCACGAGGCCTTTGTTGTTGGCGGGGAAATCAACCCAGTCCAGCACCAGATTAGTGACATCCAGGGCAAAATAAGTGTTGCCTCGGCTGATGATGGCGCTGCTTGCCGCTGCCGCGCCTTGGGTGGGGGCGGTGGTGACGGTGGCTTCGCTCCAGGTTTGGGTGACGGGGCTGGCTTGGATCTTGCCATTGACTGGCACGGTTTTTACATAAAACACCAGCGTCGCTTTGGCAATGTCGCTGGACGTGATGCCGCCAGGCAAGGTTGACAAATCAAAAGCCAGCAACGCTTTGGTGGCGGGCCGGATATTGATGGCTTGGGCGGCGCCGACATTCGGCAAGGCCACGTTGGTGTCGGCGGTGATAGGGGCGATTACGGCCTGGGCCGCCAACGGGCTAAGGCTGGCTAACAGGATAACGATCCGAAGTATATTTGGAAAATTCATAGTGGTTCCTTGGAGATTTTAGGGTTCGCGTAAATGGATTTTTAGTAAATTTCAGCCAGCGTAAAAAACCGGTCTCTTACACCAAAAACTTGACCGCTACGAGGTTTTGTTAAACGATTAAAGGGTTGGCGTGGTGACCCTTAGCTGGAGCGCAGGTCTCGCTGTCCGCCTTATGCGGTCAAGATGTCCGCGCTCCAAGTCAAAACCTGTCCGCCAAGGTTAAAGCTAAAAAGCCCTCACCGCACGGACTGCCATCGGGCCGAACTTAACGCAGTTGCTCTGAAGGCCGTTGTCGAAGAACTGGCACCACGCGAGGGTGTTGATGACCTCGGACGAACTCCAGTACGAGAGATCGGTAAAACCCCCGATAGCGGTTCTATTGACATACAATTGCTTTAACTCGTCTTTGCTGGGTAAATACCAGTCGTTATAACCATTTATGGTAGCAAATCTTGCTGCCCCTAGTTCTAAACAACCCGCTTTGATAGCTGAGGTGTTCTGTTGGCCGGTACCTATGGCGGTGCCATGGGCTCCTGAAATGGCTGTTCTATCACAACCCCACCCGATATGAGTACTTTGATCACTGGGGGCCGCTATTAAACCATGCTGGACATGGGCATCGTAACCTGGATCGCCAGCCTGTAAAATATACGCGACTTTACCGCCTAGGTAGTCATCACCCACTAATATTGGGCAATCCCCCCATGTGGGTACGCCGTTGCAATAGCTTAGTGATTGTTTATGCGTTCCCGGCGCTATGGTAATCCACGCACTACCATCCCAATAAAGCATTTGACCGGCTTGCGTACCGGTTTGAAAGGTGCCTGTGGCGCCCGTGTCACCTTTTGAACCCGTTGCTCCCGTATCACCTTTCGCCCCTGTGTCACCTTTTGCACCCGTTGCACCAGCCGGGCCTTGTGAACCTGTCGCGCCCGTGTCACCTTTCGCACCAGCAGCTCCCGCAGGCCCTTTCAAGGTGATTTCGATATAGGCGGGATGGCTGGTTTGGATGGCTTCTTTGCTATCTAGCGTGATAGACGCTGCCGGTGTCGAGCTATCCGGCTCAAGCACGAGGCCTTTATTGTTGGTGGGGAAATCAACCCAGTCCAGCACCAGATTAGTGACATCCAGGGCAAAATAAGTGTTGCCCCGGCTGATGATGGCGCTGCTTGCCGCTGCCGCGCCTTGGCTGGGGGCGGTGGTGACGGTGGCTTCGTTCCAGGCTTGGGTAACGGGGCTGGCTTGGATCTTGCCGCTGACCGGCACGGTTTTTACATAAAATATCAGTGTCGCTTTGGCAATGTCGCTGGACGTGATGCCGCCGGGCAAGGTTGACAAATCAAAAGCCAACAACGCTTTGGTGGCGGGCCGGATGTTGATGGCTTGGGCGGCGCCGACATTCGGCAAGGCCACGTTGGTGTCGGCGGTGAGAGGGGCAATTACGGCCTGGGCCGCCAACGGGCTAAGGCTGGCTAACAGGATAAGGGCGCGGAGGGATTTTAGGTGGGCATTCATGGCGGTTCCTTGCGTTTAGGTTATGGAGGGTCAGGCTGTAACAAGGGAGGGAATGCGGGTTTTGCGGTGTCTGGCACCCAAACCGATCAGACCGATGAGTGTCAATGTCAACGTTGCAGGTGCCGGGACACTGGACGAAGCGCTGGCTGCATCGACATTGCTGATGTCAACCGCCCAATGGCCGCTACCGCCGCCGCTATAGGCAGTAAAGGGTGCAACGCCAAAATTAGTCAATCCTAGCGCGTAAGCAAAGCCATCTGACAAAAAATCTCCTGCCCTGATGTTATCGAATTGCGTCAATGCCAAAATGTAATCACCGGCTAATAAAGGGTTCGCGGTAATAACCGCCTCATCCGCATCGTTCTTCGTTTCGGTAGAATAAACCCAAGCCCCGTCGGCTTTGTTGAATAGGGCAAGATAGGGATCAAAACCACCACCGGCTATAGGTGTGCCATCCGCGTTGACACCGCCATTCAGTGAAAAGGTGTGGATAAGGACGGCGGGCGAATCGGCCGCGATGGTAAAATCAAAAAACTGTATGTCGCTGTCGTAGGTGAAATTGCCGGTGAAACTAAAGTTGGCTGCAATTACCGATTGGCTACCGAATAGCAGCAGGACAAGTTTGAAGGCGGTGAGCGTGTGTTTTACTGTCATGATGCTTATTCTTTCCTATGCTTATGATTAAAAATCTAAATTGCTTCAAAAACGTTAGAGTCTAACGGTTTTTAGCCATATTCCAAGCTGATTCTTGCATTTATAATCATATCCAGTATCCCCCTTTTAATCTTACCCCCATCTCACTCTAAAACCGTTTAACTTTAGAACGGGCTATAAAATCAAGTAGATTGCGCATTAAGCCCTACCAGCGTTTCCGTCGGGCTTTGTTTTTTAGGCTATGTCACCGTTATTGGTTGAAACGTTTTTATTTTCGGCGCAAAGCCTTATTTAATACGGATTGTGGCTTTCGCTCAAAGCCGCATCATTTAAGGCTTCCACAATTGACGGTGACATAGCCTAAATCAAAAGCTATTGCTCTATAAATGTATACGGTTTTTCAGTCAGAGAGGAGTAGGTAAGCCTTTACGTGATGTCAAAATGAGCCGCTATCATTTATTTAGATAGCATTAAGCCAGGTTTTTCTAACATTTAAAATTAGGTTCCCAGTTGAAAATCACCGTGGCTTATGTTGCAATCAGGATCCGCGTGGATACCTATGGTTTCAGAAGCAAATGACAGCGAACGACACTAACCGCATACAGGACTCTAGTTTTACTTTGATTCAAGCCCTTTGCGAAGCGGGAGCTTATCCCCACCCGACCGGCCCTATCCATCTGATTGAAACCCATATTTCCTGGGTCTTGCTGACCGGGCAATACGCCTACAAAATCAAAAAGCCGGTCAATTTCGGGTTCCTGGATTTTTCCACCTTAGAAAAACGCCAGTTTTTTTGTCATGAGGAAGTAAGGCTGAACCAACGCCTAGCGGCATACTGGTATCTTGGGGTGGTGCCGATAACAGGCTCCCCCGACCATCCTAAAATGGCCGGCTCAGGCGAGGCCATCGAATATGCCGTCAAAATGCGGCAATTCCCTTCGGCGCAGACCTTGCGTGAGCCAGCCGAGCGTGGCCAGTTAAAAAGCGATGAAATTGACCAGATCACCCGCCTGATTGCCAATTTCCATAAGACGGTTGCCAAAACCGACGGGCAGTCCCCTTACGGTGACGGCCAGGAAATCAAGTATTGGTTTGTCGAGAATTTCGACGGTATCCGGCCTTTACTGGAGGATACGCACCAGTTGCAACAATTGGAAACCATCGAATCCTGGGGTGGCGACGAATGGGCCAACAAATCCCCGCTGATGCAACAACGCAAGCAACAAGGCTTTGTGCGCGAATGCCACGGCGATTTGCATTTAGGCAATATGACCCTGATCGACGGCCAGGCCGTCCTATTTGACTGTATTGAGTTCAACCCGATGCTGCGCTGGATTGACGTCATGAGCGAAGTGGCCTTTCTGATGAACGATTTGCTGCGTTTTGGTTATGAAGCTTATGCCTACCGTTTTCTCAACCGCTATCTCCAGGAGACTGGCGATTACCAAGGGCTAGGCTTATTGCGCTACTACTTGGTTTACCGGGCATTGGTGCGGGCTAAAATCGCTTTGCTGCGGGCGGACCAAAACCGGGACGCCGATGTTTATGCCCAAATCCGTTCCGAATATGGCATCTTTGCCAACTTGGCCGAGCGCTTTACCAAAACGGGCCAGACCGTGCTGGCCATCACCCACGGTTTTTCAGGTTCAGGAAAATCCACGCTGGCTTGCCAATTGGCCGAACAAATCGGCGGCTTACAGATACGTTCGGACATTGAACGCAAGCGGCTGTTCGGCTATGCCGCCCAGGCCCCTACTGGTAGCGGGCTTGGCGGTGGCGTTTACACCCAGGAAGCCAGCCAACAAACTTACCGGCATTTGTGCGGGCTGGCCAGGATGGCGCTTGAGGCGGGTTTTCCGGTCATTGTCGATGCGGCCTTCCTGAAGCAGGAACAACGGGGCTTGTTCCGGCAACTTGCCGAAGACTGCCAAATCCCCTTTTTTATCATTGATGTCCAAGCGTCCGACGAAACCTTGGACAGACGCATCGGGCAACGGCAGCATGACGCTTCGGAGGCGACGGTGGCGGTTTTGCAGCAACAGCGGCTGACGGCGGAACCGCTACAGGGGGAAGAACAGGACGATGCCATCACTGTCAGCACTGAAAAGGGTGATGCGCTGGAAACCCTGTTAACCCGCTTAGGAAAAGCATCGCCACACTAAAGCTCGGCCTGATTAGTGTTTCAACGGCTTAACTGAAGCGGAAAGGCGATAGAGACTGTGAAAGTATTGCAAAATGCTCTAAGGATTAATGATTTTCCACAAAAAACACAAAAAACACAAAAAACACAAAAAACACAAAAAACACAAAAAACACAAAAAACACAAAAAACACAAAACAATTAAATAATAACTTTCAATAACTTATATTTAATCTGGTTTTACACTTTCGTGTTTTTTCGTGATTTTCGTGGACATAAAATAATTCTTTCACGGTCTCGATAGGGTTTGCAGAAAGCCAATTTACAAGGGGCATGCCCCCCCTGCACGTTAGCAGGACCGGCGGCATAACCTTACTGTTGCAAGCCCCATAAAAGTGGCTTGGCGTCAAACCGGTGCCCGTGCCATTGCGCGGTTGCCCTTCACAATCTTATCAACCAAGGCCTCGGCCCCGTCAAGCTGCGTATCATAAACGTCGGTGCGGTAGGATTCCGGCGGCGTGGCTGTAAAAGGTTGCAAAACCGAACGCCCCTTTTGGCGGGTGTCAATGCGGGCGACCGCCGACAATCCGGGCCGTAACGGATGGGCTTTCAATTCCTCCGGCCTCAGGCTAATCCTGACTGGCACCCGTTCGGTAATGTGGATGTAATTCCCCGTCGCATTATCGGGCGGCAGCAAACCAAACACGCTGCCCGTACCCGCGCCTATGCCCAACACCTCACCATGGTAGACAATCTCTGGGCCATACAAATCAACGGTGATTTCCGCCGCCTGTCCAGGTTGCACCTCCGTCAATTCATCTTCCAGAAAATTGGCCTCTATCCATAAATAATCCAAAGGCACTATCGCCAATAATGGCGTGTCAGGATGCACCTGTTCGCCGGGCTGGATATTGCGCTTGGCGATGTACCCGGACACGGGGGCAACGATATTTTGCCTGACCTTATCCAGGTAGGCTTGCTTAAGTGCGCTGGCGGCTTGCAACACTTTCGGGTTGTGTTCCAAGGCGACACCGTGTATCAAGGCTTCTGCCCCGCCCAATTCGGCGCGGGTTTGCCGGATGCCGGCTTCCAGTTCACGCACCGTAAATTCGGTATTTTCTATTTGCTGGGCGGACACGGCGCCCTCTTGCGCAGCGCTCCGGTAACGCAGCAAATCCCGGCGTGTCCGCCCCAATGGCGCTTCTTGGGCGGCGATTTTTTGGCGCAAGCTCTCGGCGGTGCTGGACAGCGTTTCGACCTGACGCACGGTTTCGGCGAGATTAGCCTCGGCCTGTTCCAGAGCGACCTTTGCCGCCAAACCATCAAGACGCACCAACACCTCGCCCTTATGCGCATATTGGGTGGTGTCCACGCGCACATCAACCACCGTGCCGCTAGTCTGCGCTTTGAGCGCGACCAGATTGCCAATCACATAAGCATCGTTGGTGGTCACGAAATGGCTGGCATGGCGCTGCCAGTAAGCCCAATAAACTAGCGCGGCTAAAACGGCGGACAAGGTCACTGACAACAGGCGGCGGTTACGCCGGTACCGCCATTGCCGCAGCTGCCCGCCTGCTTTATCGCCCAGTAAATTAGCGATGCTCTTGAACCGGTGCCTAGATTTTTTTACAGTGTCCATCATGGTTGTTTACCTCCTGCCCTATTTTCATATCCGCCCCCCAAAGCTTCGATCAAACCGACCGCAGACTGGAGATGCCCGGCCTCAAGCTGGCTGAGTTTAAGGCGTTGTTCAAGTAACCCGGCATCCGCATCAAGTTCGCCGTCGCGGCTGCTAAGGCCTGCCTGATAGCGTGTCGCCGCCAGTTTGGCGTGTTCTTGCGCCGCCTGCACCGCTCTTTCTTGCGCTTCGTCATGGCGTTGGCTTTCCCGCCAGCGGGCGAGCGCGTCGGCGACTTGTTGCACCGCAGCCAATAAGGTGCTGTTGTAACTGGCCACGGCACTGTCGTAACCGGCCTGTCCATTCGCAAGCCCGGCTTCCAAACGTCCGCCTTCAAAGATTGGCAAGGTGATGGTCGGGCCGATGGAATACGCGGCGCTCGCACCTTGCGACGCCACCAAATCTTTCAAATTCAAGCTGCGCAAACCGGTAAACCCAACCAAATTGACATCAGGGTAAAAATGGGTCTTGGCGACTTTCACCGTTTGTGCGGCGGCTTCCACCCGCCATAAAGCCGCCGCCACATCCGGCCGGTGCGCCAGCAACCCTAAAGCCAAGGTTTTTGGCAAAGGGAATTGCCCTTCATAGCGGGCGGGTGAAACCGCAACCGTTTTGCCCCAGTCCGCCCCCTGCCCTGCCAATGCCGCCAAACGGTTACGCAGGATCTGGGCTTCGGCCTGTAAACTGGACTCACGCTGATGCAAGGCCTCCAGTTTCTGTTCGTTGGCATAAACAGGGTCCAGGCTATCAAGGCCACTATCAAACCGTTGTCTGGCCAAACGCAGCTGCCGTCCGGCGTTGGCAATCAAGGTTTGGCTTAATTTGGCCTCTTCTTCTGCCGCGCATAAACGAAAATAACCGCGTGCCAGACTGGTGCCCAATAACAGCCGGGCCACCGCCAGTTCCGCCACTTGCGCCCGTTCCTTACCCACCGCCGATTCCAAAGCCGCCTTATCCTTGCCCCATAAATCCAGGTGGTAACGGAAGATGAAAGGGTCAACATAAGCCCCGGTAAACGTATGGTCTCCGGCCGGGCCGTAAAAGTCTTTCCCGGAAAAATGCCGTGTATGGAAATCTGCACTGGCGCCAATACTGGGCAATAGCTCCGCCGCCTGATAATCCGCCATCGCCTGCGCCTGTCCCACCCTGGCGCTGGCGGCCTTTAACGTGGGGCTGCCTTGCAAGGCGGTGCTCACCAAACGATCCAGTTCCGGGTTGTGGAATTCTTTCCACCACTGCGCTCCGGGCCATGCCTGCACCCATTTTTCAGCATCCTGGCCCGACGTTAAGGTCTGCGCCATGCCGGGCATGGCCATCAATTTTTCCCGTACGCCTTCTTGAGGCAACCACGCACAGCCGTTCATCAGTAACGTTGACGCTAGCAGCGGCAGGATGCATTTTCGATGGTTAATGCGGTTCATCATGGCTCCTCCAGCAGACTTTCCAGGACATCTTCGCGCAGCCTTTCTTTTTTGCCCATTTTGGTTATTGGTTTTACCGGGTAAGCAAACCAGACCCAGGTGGCCAAGCCCAAGAATATCCAAGCCGACAGTCGGAAGGCATCATCCAATCCCAGAATGGCGGCATGTTGAGTGGCGGTTTGCGCCAGCCTAGCGATGGTAAGCTGGCCATGGAAACCTGCGGCGTCCAGGCCGGTAAGCGCCTCCCTACCCAAAGCATCGTAAGTGCCCAAGGTTTGGACGATATGGCTTTGATGGAAAGCGGTGCGCCGCTCCCAAAGCACACCCAGCAGCGGCGACGCTGCGCTGCCGCCCAATATGCGCAGTATCCCGCCCAATTCCACGGCCTGGGTTTGGCGTTTGGCGTTAAGTCCTGACAAAAACAGCGTTGTCATTGGCACAAATAATCCTCCTAAGCAAAAGCCTTCCAGAACCTGCGACCACAGGGTATGGGTAAACCAACTGTTGCGTTGAAAAAAGTCATAGGTGCTGGTCATATAGCAAAACAACGCAAAGCTAAGCATATTCAGGCAGGCCAGCAGGCGTGCATCGTAGCGGTGCGCAATCAGGTGAAAAAAGCCCGCCATCGGCTTGGCAAAAAACAGCAATGGCACCAACACCGCACCCGCCAGAAAAGACGTGTAACCGGACACCGATTGCAAACGCACCAGCAGCACGGAAAGCAGGCCGTACATCAACAAAAAGCCCACGCTCAAACCGATGGTGCCAATGGCGAAATTGCGGCGGGCGAACAGGCGCAGGTTCAGCAGCGGATAACGCTCGCCCAGCTCCCAGATGATGAAATAAACCAAGGCCAAAACCCCGGCAATCGCCAGCGACACAATGAACGCCGAGTTATACCAGTCTTCATCCTGCCCTTGGTTCAGTGCCGTTTGCAAACAGGCCAAGGCAATCGCCAGCAACGCAAAACCCATCGTATCGAACGGCCGCAAGCTGCGCACCGAAACCCGGTCGAATAGCAACGCCCAAACCAGCGCCGCCGACAACAGCGGCAATGGCACATTCAAATAAAACAGCCAATGCCATCCTAAGTTATCGGCAATCCAACCGCCTAGCAAAGGCCCCAACGTAAACGGGCTGAGCGCCGCCATGCTCCACAGCGATATGCCGAAGGCTTTTTTCGGCTCCGGGTACTCCCTAAGCAATAAAGTCTGTGACAACGGAATCGTCAGCCCGCCGAAAAAACCTTGCAGGGCCCGCCCCAGCAAAAACCAAGCAAGGTCATGGGTCAGCGAGCACAACAGCGAACCCAAGGCCATCGCCAGCATCGCAATCAGATACCAACGCACTTCACCGAAGCGTGCCGCCAGCCACGCACTGACCGGTAACGCGACAGCCAGGCTGATGAAATAATAGGTCTGGATCCAGGATGCATGGCTAGGGCTTACGCCCAATTCGCCAGTGGCATGCAGGCTGATCGACGCAAACGCCCCGGTATTGAACAGCACCAGCACATTGCCGAGCAGCAAGGCGAAATTCAGCAAGACAAACTGGCTTGCGCTCAGCGTGCTTTTGCCAGCCAGCTCCGCATTCAGGCTATCGTGGGTCAGCGGCGCCCAAGCGGCGCGGGTGTCATCGTCATCAAGGCTCATGATAGGGCTCCCGTAACCAATGGGGTTACAGGCAAGCGCATTGCGTGCGTGCTGGCGGCGACGCTGGTTTGGCGGTTGGGGATAGGTTTCATGACCCGGAATCTCCTTGGGTATTGCTTACAGGTTATTAACCGGTATTTTGCAAATCCCTTGCCAATTACATTAAAATTAATAAAATCAATAAATTACTAAAATTACCATAAATTATTAGGCATGATCAAAGGGACTAAAATTACGATATTTCGTAATTTCACGGTATTCCGTATCATCCGCTAGGCGGCCTTGAACATGATCAGGCAAACGCCAAAAGGACGCATGGGTGTCAAACGGATGCGCAGGCGGCTGCTTGGGATGACCCGCGTTAACCGGGGTTTTGGCCCAGAACGTGTTTTAAAAGTGTCACGGGTGCAACGGGCCGCCACAAAGGCGGCCTAGGGAGGACAGAGGGGAGCAGCTGCCGAGGCGCACGGAGCTTTATCCCTCAAACTTGGAAAATTTGTGACCGCGCCCGCCCGATTGACCTAAACCCAGACTGTGAGTGCCTGGCTGGCGGTTTTCTGGCAGCCTTTGCCGCCTGTTTAAGATAGGGCCACCATCAAAAGCTAAAAAGCGCTTCTTTTTTGCCCGTCCCTAGAAAATCGTCATTAAATTTAGTGAGTTATTTCATGATATTAGGGCTTATATGGCTATATTAAGTGAAAAACTCACGTTTGGGGAGGTCATAGTTCATTTTAGGGGCGCCCCGTTTTTCTTATACTTTTTCCCATTCTCGGCCCGACAAATTGGCTAAAAGGGGCGATCCAATCGCCAGAGTCCGTTTAAGGCCTGTTTTAACCCCCGGGTAGGCTGTCCTTGCCCATCCCGTGAATCCCTATACGTCAACCAGAACCAGGAGAAAACCATGATAAGAGCCAACAAACGCCGCATAGGGGGATGGCTACCATCCAACCCCGAAGTGCTCCGCAAATGGGTCGCCAATTTATTGGCCAAACCGGTGGCCGAGCCTTCAGATTACGTGCAGCCTATCCAAGACTTGCAGAACTTGGTGGCCAGCACGTTTAGCCTGAATGCGTCCACCCAAGCCATGTTTACCGAAGCCTACATATACGACCCAAACGACCCTACCGGCGCCCCTGCCCTGACCAGTTGGCCGCAATTTCTGGGGGTGCTCAACAATATCATGACCACCGCCCCGGAATTTATCGTGGATAGCCACGGGGATGCGCAAGGCCTAGTCGGTTTCCCCATCAATGCCGTTTTGGATTGGCCTATGGGCACCACCGCCGGCTATTCGGTATTTTCATCCGACCTGTTTAACCGCCAACTCCAAAAAGTCCTCCAATACTGGGGACAGTTTTTGACCACCGAGGCTTCCCGTTATGTCTTGGCTTATGGCACCCCCGACACTGACCCGCCCTCGATCGCATGGCTGAGCCCACAGGCCAAGGAACAGATAGTGGCCGTGGCCTGCCAACCCAGCAACAACCCTGACTGCAAGAATTACACTTTCGAAGACATTTTCCAAGTGCCCGACCCCTACGACCCCGTATACCTGGGCTTCACCTCGTGGGACCAGTTCTTTGTCCGCGAGTTCCAACCGGGCATACGCCCCTTGGGTGACACCGTGCTGGTGAGCGCCTGTGAGTCGGCACCGTTACAATACAATACTGGCGTAAAACTGAGCGACCAATTTTGGCTCAAAGGGCAGCCTTACTCCCTTGAAAACATGCTCAATTTCGACCCGTTGACCAGCCAGTTTGACGGCGGCTCGGTGTACCAGGCGTTTCTGAGCGCGCTTAGTTACCACCGCTGGCACAGCCCCGTGGACGGGGTCATCAAACAGGCTTTTGTGGTCAACGGGGCTTACTACCTGGAGAATATGGCCGAGGGCGTGAATAGCCCTGATCCTGACCCCTCCGCGCCCAATGCGTCACAACCGTTTATCACCTCAGTGGCGACACGGGCGGTCATTTTCATCGAGGCCAACGACCCCGGTATCGGCCTGATGGCTTTCGTGGCGGTGGGTATGGCCGAAGTGTCCAGCAGCGAAATCACCGTCAACGTAGGTGATACCGTCAGCCGGGGCGACCAGTTGGGCATGTTCCATTTTGGCGGCTCCACCCATTGCCTGGTGTTCCGCCCCGGCGTTTCGCTCTCCTTCCAGGTGCCTGTCACCAACCAGCCCAACCTGGATGCCACCAACGTGGCCGTGAACGCCAACCTGGCCACGGTGGGCTGAGGGTGGCTAGCGGGAATGCCCCTGATTGGGCCAATAGTATTGCCCGGGGATAATAACCGAAATATTTCCCCTTCCGACAGGCATGCAGGTGATTGAAACATAACGCAATAGCAAACTGACCAGTTCGGGCGGCAACTGCCACCCGAACTGGCCTACCATCAATTTTTCTTGACCTTTACTTTAAAACGCTGGCATCCTCCCTGCCCTCACCCTCCCGCCACCGCGTGGCCTCGTGCCGCAATCCCTCGCTGGTATGGCGGGTTGGCCCCGGTTCCGGTAACAAGGCAATTTGTTGGCTTTTCCGGTGCTGCTTGCCCTGGTATTTCTCTTCGGAAGATTGCTTTTCTTCGGTGATCACGATGCTTTCTGCCAGTTCCCGCTCCAGCATAACCAGGGCGGGCATGGACAGGTCAACCATGACGACGGGTTCGGATGCCGCGTCATCGCGCGCGAACGGCAAACTCGAAACCAACATTGTGGCCATCCGGAAAATCACACGTTTTTCAAAACACCCTTGCGCATCCTAAGATAAAAATCCTCCATCACGTCAATAAACGAGCTTTGTTTTTGCCAAAAGCCCGGGAAATCGCCGCCTTTTTTGACCAGCATGGCCGGGATAATGGCGGCTTGGGCGGGTTCTATGCTGCCCGGTAACGGCTGTCGGCCTTGCCAGAAATGTTTGGCAGCCATGGATTGGGGAAGATCAGCGGGGATGGGACGGGTGTAATAACTGTCCACGGGAACCAGCCCTGCCTCCGCGCCACTTTTGGCATCGCTTAAGACTTTTCCCAAAGGCGATTTTGCCAGTTCCTGCAGCAACTTTTCCGGTGCCAGGCCGCGCATTTCAAACAGCAAAAACGGGTCTTGATCGAACACCCCCGCCAGCCGGTAACAGACTCCGGCGATATGCTTGCATGGCACTTCATAATCGGGGCAATCGCATGCCACCTTAAAATCTTTATAGCTGTTCGGCAACAAATGTACGCCCGTCTCGGCAAACACGGTTTCGATGTTTTCGGGGATTTCGTCCAATAACAATTTGGCGATAAAGCTCGCCCGTTGCGTGAGTTTTTGGATGATGGTTTGCCATTGCGCGTCGCTCAAATGCCCCAGTTGCACGCTGACTTTATAGGTCGGCTCCTTATACACGCCAAAATAGGGATTGACGTTGCCGCGTATGTTGGCCTCGACTTTTCCGTCATGCACCCGCCAGTGCTTGATCCGGTTGTCGGTGGAATAGGAACGCCCGCGCTGCAAACGTCCGCTGTCGGTAAAATCTTCCAACGCGGCGATAAACTTTTGTCCCCACCAGGTTTTTGCGGCTTTGCCCATGTCAGTCTTCCATAATGCTGTGTTTGTTGAGGGCGATCAGTTCTTTAAACGCCCGGTTGTCGAGTTTGGTCAGCCAGCTTTCGTCATTACCGACGATGCTGTCCGCCATTTTTTGTTTGTCGCTGATCATTTGGTCGATGCGTTCTTCCAGCGTCCCCAAGGTGATGAATTTATGCACGAAGACATTTTTTTGCTGGCCGATACGGAAGGCGCGGTCTGTGGCCTGGTTTTCGACGGCGGGGTTCCACCAGCGGTCAAAATGGAAGACATGGTTGGCCCGTGTCAAGGTGATGCCCACCCCGCCCGCTTTCAGCGACAAGATAAACACCGCAGACCCGGTGTCTGGATTTTGGAAGTCGGCGATCATCTGTTCGCGTTTGCTGCGTTGCGTACCGCCGTGCAGATAGTAGGTTTTATAGTGTTTGTCGCGGCTTAGGTAACGGTTCAGATGCTCGCCGATTTCGGTGAATTGGGTGAACACCAGGACGCTGTCGCCTTCCGCCAGCGCTTCTTCCAGCATGTCGCCGATGCGCTCCAGTTTATGCGAACGTTCCGGCGTGAACGCGCTGCCGTCCTGTAAAAACTGCATCGGATGGTTGCAGATTTGTTTCAGTTTCATCAAGGTGGACAGCATCAAACCTTGGCGTTGGATGCCTTCGCTGTCTTCCAGTTGTTTAACCACGTCCTGCACCACCACTTCGTACAAAGAAGCCTGTTCTTTGCTCAGGTTGCAGTAAATTTTATTGTCGATTTTGTCCGGCAAGTCTTTGATGATGTTCTTGTCGGTTTTCAATCGCCGCAAGATAAACGGCTGGATCAGCCGTTTCAGCACCGCCGATTGGACAGGGTCATTGTCACGCTGCACGGGCAATTCATAGGTTTTGCGGAACTGCGCCTGTTTGCCCAAATAGCCGGGGTTTAGGAAGTTGAAAATCGACCATAAATCCATCAGGCGGTTTTCCACGGGCGTACCCGTCAAGGCCAGACGCGACTCGGCGGGCAATTTTAAGATGGCCTTGGTTTGCGCGGCGGTGGGGTTTTTGATGTTTTGCGCTTCGTCCAAAACAATCCGCCGCCAGATCTGTGCTTCCAGCAGTTTGTTGTCTTTGCGGGCCAAGGTGTACGAGGTGATCAGCACATCATGCTGCCCGCACAGTTCCGTGAAAGCGGCGACATTTTGTTCGCGGCGGCTGCCGTGGTGGATCAAGGCGGTCAATTGCGGGGCGAATTTTTCCAGTTCTTTCTGCCAATTGCCGATCACCGAGGTGGGGGCGATCAGCAGGGTCGGCGCGGGCTTATCTTGGTCTTGCTCGCGCTCTAACAATAATAGGCTAATGACTTGCATGGTTTTCCCCAAACCCATGTCATCCGCCAAGCAGCCGTTCAGCCCCAAACGTTCCAGATAACGCAACCACGCCACGCCGCGTTTTTGATAATCGCGCAACTGGGCGTTGAGCATTGCCGGATTGTCTATCAGCTCCAACTGGCTGGTGTCGGACAATTTCGCCAGCATTTGCGCCAAGCTGTCGTGGACATCCAATTCAAAACTATCAGCCTCTTCCGCCAGCTTTTTCAGCAAATCCTGCATAGCCCAATCCGGCCTATCCTGGGGCTGCTGCATAAACGCCAGCATCTCCTGCATGGAATCCCTATCCAATTGCATCCATTGGCCACGGAAATACACCAGCGGCGCTTTGGCCTCGACCAATTGTTGCCATTCTTCGGGGCTTAGGGTTTCATCGCCCAAGGCCAGCTCGTACTGGTAGTCGGTCAGGGTGTCCATGGAAAAATAGCCTTTTGCCGCCGCGGGTTTGGCTGTGCTTTTCCCGGTACGCAGCCGGATCTTGGCGCGGCGGCGGCCTTTGGGCGTGAGCCAAGCCGGGATAATGACTTTAAATCCTGCATCTTCCAGTAGCCAGGCACTTTCTTGTAGGAATTCAAACGTTTCATCCAAACTCAGTTGCACACTGTCCGGTTTGCTGCCTTCCATGCCTTGCCAGAGTTTGGGATAGATACGGGCGGCTTGCGCCAAATTGACCAAAATCTGTTGTTCAACCGTTGCCCCGGAAGCTTGTTGCAATAATTGGCAGAAATGGCTTTTCTGCGCCCAAAAATCCGCCAAATCGATTTTCAGCGACGGGTCTTGCTGCGAGGACAAAAAGAACGCCAAGCGCCATTGGTCAACGCGTTCGGCGGGAGCTTCCAATAATTGCAAACCTAATTGCAAGGCATTGTGCGATGGTGTCCCCAGCAGTTTTTGTTGCCATTGCCGCCAAGCAATAAATTCATCCGGCACTTGCAGGCATGTCCTGATGCTTCCCTCGGTTAGTTTATGAAACAATATCGTTTCCAAGAAGTCATCGCGGACTTTTTTCACGAACACGTCCGGCATATCCTTGGCGGCAGCCGCCAGTGTGTCGTCCACCAGCACCTCGGCAACATGCCGCAACACCGATTCGGCTTGGTAGTGCTGGCTGCAAACCAGCGGCATGGAAGCAAGCGCCCTTTGGATCAGGCTTTCGTAGCCGCTGGACACGATTTGCCAACGCCGATAAAAGCTGATGTTTTTGCCCGATTTTTGGCTCAGTAACATCGGCAGGTATTGGTCTTTGGCAAGAAATTGTTTCAGGGACTGGCTAAACCAATACCAAAACACAAAATCACTACCGAGCCGGACATTGCTGACTTGGTAACAGGACAAGAAATGGATGTTGTTGATGGTCTTAAGCGGACTAGACAAGAGATAAGCGTAAACCTGCCACGTTTGCAAAATGACCTCGCCTTCGATATCGACAGCCTGCAATTCAGGGGAAGGCAAAGGTTTGCCCGCGTAAGTGGGCAATAACAGCGGCACCATTGTCCCCAGATTTGGCTTGATGCCAGCCACCGCCAATTCGGTTGATAAATAAGCCAGGCAGGCTTTTTCTGTTAAATGCTGAGGATGCACTGCGTCAGAAACCTTGATGCGGACTTCGTCGCTTTCTACCCACAGATAAAATGCGCCGGATTGGATAAAATCTTGGGTAGCTTGTGGCAACCAAATGCCATGGATGATATTCATGAATAATGAAAACAGAAAAATATATTTGGGATTGGCTCTGGTGGCTGTCAGTCAGGTTCGGCCAAAATGGCACGGACGGTTTCCAGCGCCATCATGAGCGCCACCGGCTGGTGATTCCAGGAAGCCGTATGTAGGCTATAGTAGCCAATCACGTTCCCTGCATGCAACACCACTCGCGTGACAGCCCTACCATGCTTCTTGAAGGCATGCCTTTTGAGCTATTCGTTCAGGGAGAATTCTTCGCTATCGAAACCCGACACGTCTAGGCCTGTTGCGATTGGCGCTGGCGGCTTAAGATCGGGTGCTGACGCTTCGTAAAATACGGAAACTTGACCGTTCAGGGCATATGCCAACATCAACCGTCCGTACGTCCTATGGGCGGTTAGGGCATTGGAACACAAATGAGTGATAAATGGGATTTACAATAACCTATGATGTGTGGTTTCGTCACAGATCCCGTAATCCTTGGGCCATACAAGGATCCCTGATTACGACAAACCCCATTCAATGCTTATTGTGCTATACCCTTTGTACTTCAATCTCGGGCGATGCTTGAGTGTAAGAAAGCAATTTGATACTGTGCCGCTATTACTGACATAGCTCACGGAGTTTTATTATGATTGGCACAATTACCGCTTTCCTGATCGCCTATTGGTTTTACAAAAAGGCCGAAGCGACCGGGAAGAACCCCTTGTCCGCCGCCGGATTAGGTTTTCTGTCCTATCTGATCCCCTGTATGGTCTGGACTTTAACCGTAACCCCCGGCCTACGTGATGCGGTTGACCATAATCCAGGCACCCTGTCCGGCTTGATTGTCAATTACGCTTATATCTTGGTGGGCGCTGCCTGCGCTATCGGGATCAAATTTTTGCATTTCAAACCGTCCAACGTAACAAGCTAAGATACGCCGAGGCACGGAGGAGATGTAGGTAATAACCACTCCTCGCCAGATACATCCAATCGTAGGAATCAGAAAGCATGTGCGGGCGTTTTTACTTAACAGCCAAACCGGATGACATCATCGGGCATTTTCACTTGCAGAAACTGCCAAGCTACCAGCCTAGCTACAACATTACCCCCGCCCAGAAAATCCTCACCATCGTCGGGCTGGAGGATAGCTCCTTAAAAGCGGTCAATTTGTTCTGGGGCTTAGTGCCATCCTGGTCTAAAGACAGCAAGAACAGCCACCACCTGATTAACGCCCGTGCGGAAACGGTCAGTGAAAAGCCCTCGTTTCGGGCGGCGTTCCATAAGCGGCGTTGTCTGGTCGTCGCCAGCGGATTTTACGAATGGGCAAAAACGGAATCCGGCAAGCAAGCGTTTAACATCCACCGCCAAGACAAGCAGCCCTTTGCCTTTGCCGGGCTTTGGGAGCATTGGGAGCACGAACAAGGCACGTTATATTCCTGCACGATCATCACGGCCCAGGCCACGGGCATCATGCAACCCATCCATGAACGGATGCCCGTGGTTATTTCACCGGATCACTACCGGCCATGGCTGGATAAGGCCACGGACGGACAACACGCCTTGCCACTGCTCAACAATGAGGCCTATGCCCAAATGCTGGCGACCCCCGTCAGTGATTGGGTGAACAATCCCCGGCATGATGATGAAAGGTGTTTGCAGTGACTGGAACGTTGCCAATCTGCACGTTCTGGCCAACGGACGATTGCAGGAAAAAACCGCTTAGCGGGGCGCCCGTGCGACACGGGCAAGATTATCCGGTTTCTGATGGGCATCGGCGACACTCACCTGTTCACCGTCGACCAACAAATCCGACGGGCTAGCCACCAAGGTATCATCCGGCGAGATACCTTCCAAGACTTCAACTTCCCGCCCAAAATCACGGCCCAACTTGACGGGACGGAAAGCAATGCGCTTTTCGGTATTGACCACAGCCACATACGCCCCCGCCTTATCAATCACCAAGACATTGGCAGGCACCACTAAAGGGTTCGCTTTTCCGACCACGTTGATCGAGATTTCCGCATACGAACCGGGCAACAGTTTGCCGTCAGGGTTAGGCAGGGTAATGTCCACTTGGCGGGAACGGTTGACGGGGTCCAATGCCCCGGAAACATGGTCGATACGGGCGGCGAGGGTTTTGCCTTGGGCTTCAATCAAGCGCACCGACACTTCCTGGCCGTCCTTGATTTCGTTGGCATAAGCTTGCGGCACCCAAACCGTCAGGCGTAGCGGGTCGGTTTGCGTCAGCGCGAACAGTTCCTGGGTACCGGCGTTAATCAGCCCGCCCAATTCGACCGCCCGGCGGGTAATGACGCCAGAAAAAGGCGCGGTGATGCGGCGGTAGCCTTCGATTTTCTCCAGGCGTTTGACATTGGCGTCGGCGGCCGCCAAATCGGCTTGCGCTTGCAGGACGGCGCTGCGTTTTTCGTCAAACTCCTGTTGCACGACGCTGTCGGTTTCGTTCAACAGCGTCCAGCGTTTCAGGGTTGATTTCGCCAGTTCCAGCCTGGCTTTAACCTGTGCCTGGGCGGCCCGACCTTGCGCCAATTCATCTTCCAATTCCGGCACGTCAATCACCGCCAGCAGCTCGCCTTTTTTGACCGGGTCGCCGATGGTCTTGTGCCAGGCGCTCAGATAACCGTTGCTACGCGCATAAATTTGCGTTTCCGTGTTGCCGCGCAAACTGGCGGGCAAGACGATTTTGCGCGAGCTTTCGCCGGGACGCGAACGCACGGCAATCACGCTACGCGGCAAGCTGGCGATAGTGCGTTGCTGCAAATCCTTGGCTTCACTCTGGTTAAGCACTAAGCGCCAGCAACCCGCCAGCAATAAAAACAAGGCCAGGAAAATGGTTGTCCGTTTGACCGCAACCAAAGTGCGTTGCGGGTTCTCGACGGACGGTAAAGCAAAAGTGTGGGTTTGACGATGATTCATGGCAGTCTCATTTAGTAACTGATGTTACGCAGTCATTTTTGTCTTGTTGAAAAATGGGCTGTAGAGTCGCTATCGCGACAGTTTATTTAAAGTCGGTTTCCGCACCGACAAGCGGGATACTTTCTTTTGCGCCGCCAAAAGAAAGTATCCAAAGAAAAGGCGGCCCGATTGCCGCTTTTGCCTTGCGCTCCTCGATTTTGTCGGGGATCGGCAGAAGGGGCTTCCTGCCCCTCTGCCGATGCGCGGCTTCCCTGCCGCGCCCCTGCGGGCTGATCCCGACAAAATCTGCGGTGCTCAGCGCGGCAGACGGGAATAAAAAGACGTTACTGCGTAACGTCAGTCAGTAATAAGGATGGCGCGGTTCGAATAACGGCGGTCTAGCCAGCGGTGGGTACCGGCGAAAACCAGCGGGACAAACAGCAACGTGGAAACCGTGGCGAACATCAAACCGCCAATGACCGCACGGCCTAACGGGGCGTTTTGCTCGGCGCCTTCGCCCCAGCCGATGGCCATCGGCAACATGCCGACGATCATCGCAAAAGCGGTCATCAGCACAGGACGCAAGCGGGTCGCGGCGGCTTCCAAAGCAGCCATCACCGGCGTCACGCCATCACCCAGACGGGTGCGGGCGAAGGACACCAGCAAGATGCTATTGGCGGTGACCACGCCCATAGCCATGATGCTGCCGGTCAAGGCCGGGATGCTCAGCGTGGTGCCGGTCAGGAACAAAGTCCAGGCGATGCCCGCCAAGGCCGCGGGCAAGGCGCTGACGATGATGAACGGGTCTAGCCAGGACTGGAAATTGACCACCAGCAACAGATACAGCAACACGATGGCGACGGCCAAACCGGTCGCCAGCCCAATAAACGAACTGTTGAGCGTCTGGATTTGCCCGCGCACCGCCAGCTCGACGCCGCGCGGCAATTTCGCTTGGCTGTCGGCAATCAATTGGTCAATTTCGACGCTGACCGAGCCCAAATCACGGCCTTCGACGCCGGCGTAAATGTTAAACACATTGTTGGCATTAAAATGCGTCACCATCGCCGGTTGCACCGAGCGTTTCAGGCTCACCAAGTTGCCCAGCACTTGCGGCTGGTTATTATCGGCACCTCCCACTGGCGTGCGCATCAGCGCGTCGATGCTGTCCAAATCCAGCGGGTTGCCCATGACGCCGATGTTGACGGTATTGCCATTATTCGGGTTTAACCAATAAGTCGGCGCGGTTTGCATGCTGCCGCTCAGCGTCAGCAATAGGTTTTGCGCCAAATCCCGCGCTGACAAGCCCAGCTGCTGGAGCTGCGGGCGGTTCATTTCCAAAGCCAAGGCGGGCTTGTTGCTGCGTTGGTAAATATGGGCGTCGACGATACCGGGGATTTGCCGGATGCGGTTATTGAGTCCGACCACCAACGGCATCACTTCATCGGCTTTGCCGCCGACAAACTGGATGTCGATAGGCGCCGGAATCCCAAAATTTAAGGTTTGGCTGACCTGGTCGGCGGGTTGGAAAAAGAATTCGATACCTGGAAAGCGCTTGGGCAATTCGGCGCGCAAGGCCTTGATGTAATCGGCGCTAGGCGCATGGTCACCGGCGCGTAGCGAGATCATGATTTCGGTGTCGGCGGTCTCCACCGTACCGGAATTGCCGAACAAAGTGTTCCTAGTGCTGTACGGGCCGCCGATGATGTCCAGCATATCGGCCAGCTCCGCGGCGGGGATGCGCTCGCGGATGGTTTTTTCCACGTCGTCTATCAATTGCGGCATTTCTTCTATCCGCGTACCCGACGGCGCACGGACATGCAATCTGATTTGCCCGGCATCCACCGCCGGGAACAAATCCCGGCCCAGCAAGGGCGTAAGCGCCAACGACAGCAGGCAAAACCCTAAAAAAGCCGAGCCATAAAGCAATCGGGCTTTCAGCAAATGGCTTAACAGCACCACATAATGCCCGCGCAAGGTTTCAAAACCTTGTTCGAAAACCTGATGGATTTGTGTAAAGGCGAAAGCAATGGCATGGGCCGACGCGTGGCCTTTATGGCCATGATGCCCGGCCATCATGTACATCACCAGCGTCGGCACCAAAGTCCGCGACAACAGATAAGACGCCAGCATCGCGAACACCACCGCTTCCGCCATCGGCACGAACAGGCTGCGGGCGACGCCGGTCAGGAAAAACATCGGCACAAACACGATGCAGATACACAAAGTCGACACGAACGCCGGCATGGCAATTTCCGCCGCGCCATCCAAAATCGCCTGATGCGGGTTTTTGCCCATCAGCATTTGCCGCTCGATGTTTTCGATTTCGACCGTGGCGTCGTCCACCAAGATGCCCACCGCCAACGCCAAACCGCCCATCGTCATCAGGTTGATGGTTTCGCCCAGCAAATACAGCACGATCAGCGAACACATAATCGACAGCGGGATCGACACGGCGATAATGCAGGTGCTGCGCCAGTTGCCTAAGAACAGCAAAATCATCGCCGCCGTCAGGCCCGCGGCAATCAGGGCCTCGTGCAGCACGTTGCCGATCGCCGCCTTGACGAACAAGGACTGGTCGAACATCAGTTTCATATTGATGCCCTCGGGCATTTGCGCAAGCATCGTCGGGATGGACTCTTTGACAAAATCCACCACGTCCAAGGACGAGACATTGCCGCGTTTGAAAACGGAATTCAGGATGCCGCGTTCGCCGTTTTGGCGGGCGATGGTCGTGGTTGGCGCCGAGCCGTCGCGCACGTTCGCCACATCGCGTATCAGCGTGGTGTCGCCGTTGGCCGTGCGCACTGGAATATCGCCAACTTTAGGGATAGCCGCAATCGCGCCGTTTAAGGTCACGTCGTACTCGGTCGAGCCGATCTTGATAGTCCCGGTCGGCAAAATCAGGTTCTGCACCGCCATCGCATCGACCAAATCGGCTGGGGCAAGCCCGCGTGCAAGCAAGGCGGGCGCATCGACATCAACGGTGATCTGCCGGCTTTTAGAGCCAAACGGATTAGTCACCGCCACGCCAGGTTTAGATTGCAAGACACTTCTGACGACATTATTGGTGAAATCATTCACTTCCGTTTCCGGCACGGTGCTGCTGGAAATACCCAATTGCACCAACGGCAAATCGGAAGCCGAATATTGGATGATCTGAGGCGGGGCGGTGCTGGTAGGCAACGAACGGTAAACCGAGTTGCTGCTGGACATCACTTGCGCCAACGCCGTGCGGATGTCGGTGTCAGGATGGAAAAACACTTTGATGACCGAGGAGCCGCCAAAAGACAGCGATTCGCTATGCTCGATGCCGTCAATCAACGACATGGAGCGTTCCACCGACCCGGCGAGGCGGTCGGCAATCTCCTGGGCGGCCATGCCTTTGTAATCCCACAACATGGCGACCACCGGAATGTCGATATCCGGGAAAATATCGGTCGGCATATTGCGCAGCACATAAGGCGTGGACAAAAGGATCAATAAGGCCGCCACGATGAAGGTATAAGGGCGGCGCAGGGCAATATTAACAATCCACATGGGCTTTTGGGGAAATCTGGTTTATTGGCAGGCCGGTGCGGGATGGCCTAGCCGATTTTTGATTGCTGTTGCTACAACAAATAACACATTGGAGTATCAAAGCAATTCACATACCAAATACTACGCTTTGAGATAAGTTAAACACGTTTTCCCTGCTTGCCCCTGTATTAAAACAACTTACCCCTTATTCGACCCGTTTGTTGGGCAGATTTTACTGGCGGACATGCCGCGGCCAACGGCGTTGCCTGTTGATCCCGCAACAGGGGTTCATCACGGTTGCTATTTCAACACCATTGAAACCCCAACCCAGATCAAGGCGCGGCCGGAATCCGGAACTGGCCCAATTCGGGCGGGACCACCTTTTTTTCAGAATGCGGTGTCCCGGCGGGCACCCATCCGTAAGGCACGGGCTGGCCTCGGTATAACTGGTTATTGGCGGTGGCGCGGCCAGTCAGCGGGTCTTTGCCGACCCGGAAATAAGGGTTGACGTATTCCCAAACGATGTCGCCGGTGTTGGTCACTTGGAGCAAGCGGCCGCTTTGGCCTTCGTCGATGAAGGTGTTGCCGTTGGGCAAGCGGCGGGCGGCGCTGATGTGGGTGCTACGGAACGACCAAGCCGGGCCGCCGGAATCCTCGCCGGTGTATTGCCAAACCACTTCATTCTTGGCCGGATCAATTTCCAACACGCGGGAGCCGCCCGTCCTGGGCACCGCCGCCATTGGGTAACCTGCCAAACCTTGGTTGTCGAACACCAGCAAATTGCCTGCGCCCGGCAAGCCTTCGGGAATGATATGGGCATCGTGTTGGGCACTGATTTGATCCACCGGCCTAGGCACATTGCGGGGCTGCGCTTGTTCTTCGCTGGCGGCCTTGTAATGCGGGCCCAAACGCCAGACGATTTTGCCGGTCTTCTTGTCGATGACCGCGATGAAATTGGCGTTACGCGCATCAAACAACAAATTGTCAGGGTTGAAGCGTTTATCGCCTGCGGCAAACCAATGGTTAGGGCCGACGACCTTCAAGTTGTTGACGTGTAAATAATCGGCAATCGCGGCATTGCGCACCAGCTTAAGCTCTTGTTTGTTAAAACCGAATTCATTGATATGCTCGGACGCGACCCATTTCCAGACCACTTCGCCTGCCGGGTTGACCTCGTAAACCACATCATCCAATACCTGCGGCTGCTTAAAACCTTTCACCGGATGGACCAGGTTAGCCAACACTACGGTATTGCCGTTAGGCAGCCGCGCCCAATCGTGATGCTGCTGCGCCGCACCGCCTGGGGCTTTGGCGCCGAAGCTCCAGACCACCTTGCCGTCCCAGTCCAATTCACCGACCGTCTTGGCGACCTTCCGGTTGACCTGCCCCGGCACCAAGTCCGTCCCCTTGCCTTCCACGGTGTCCAGGGTCACGAACACATGACCCAACTTGCCGCCGTTCACCGCCGGATCAATCAACGTGCTATGGGCCGCCGCGTCTTTCCATTCGTGCACAGAATTGCCGTTCAGGTCGATCAGATGGGCGATATTGTCGCCGCCGCTGAACAGCACAAAAGAGTTGTACGCCTTGCTTGGGTCATAGCGCGTCGTGCCGGTCGGATAAACGCTGGGGCTGGCATGGGCCAGGGCGGGCAGCAAACCGCTGAGCACGGCGCAACCCATCCCTAGCACCCGTTTATGTAAGACTGGAGCAAACCGATTGCCGACAGCGTTATTTTCCTGCGGCTTATTGTGAAGCGTTGTCTGTGCCATGATTGGATCCGTGGGTGCTTGATAAAGTGGATGATTGTTGCAAAAGCAATTAACAAGCCAAGGCCTTGGGTAAGTTTCGGATTAGGCCGTACTGGCAATGCCTTTCACGGGAATTGTGCGGCATCCGCTTGCGGCACTGCCCTCATCACCCGCTTGTGGAAAACCCTTGGGCCATGGCGGGGTGTTGGGTGGGGCGCAGCCTATCAACACCGGATGAATACCCTCCAACATTTGCGGATGCCGGAAATGGCCTTGATGTCCTGCGATAAAATTGCCAGCGGCTGTCCACCCAATACACCTGACCTGCCCCCTTCCTCAATAGCGGATTTCCGGGCCAATCAAACCAAGCAATTTGATTGACGAAACTGCTGGTGGCTCTGTCTGGCAATTGCTAACCTAGCGCTCAGCCACTGATTTTTTGTCGGGTCAGTCTAAACCCGGGACGGACGGTTGTCCGCCTTGTTTATGGCCTGTGCCAACATCCGTAGCGGTCAGGCGGGCAACCGCCCGCCCCTACGAAAATCACACTGACAATCTGACGTTACGCAGTAACGTAGTTTGTATCCCGTTTGCCGCGTCGAGCACCGCAGTATTGGTCGGGACTAGCCCGAAGGGGTGCGGCAGGGATGCCGCACGGCGGCAAAGGGGCAGGAAGACCCTTTTGCCGCCCCCCCGACCAATGCGAGGAGCGCAAGACATCAGCGGCAACCGGGCCGCCTTTTCTTTGGATACTTTCTTTTGGCGGCGCAAAAGAAAGTATCTCGCCGTCGGGTGCGAGAACCCGATTAAAAAAACATCGCGATAGCGACTCTACTTTATTTATTTTCAATTCGCAGAAAAAGTCTGCGTAACATCAGTGACAATTCAACAGTGACTGAGTACTAGCACCCACTATCTGATATTGGAGAAAACGATGGTTAGCCTCCCTGAAGTTGCTGATCCTGTACGCGAACGCTTGCTGAAAGCGGCCCTCGACAGTTTCTTGTCCGACGAATACCACAAGGTCACGACCCGGCTGATCGCAGAAAAGGCCGACGCCAACATTTCTATGATCCGTTACTACTTTGGCAGCAAGGAAGGTTTGTACGAGGAGATGATCCGCGACATGATGAACCCGCTACTTAACGTGCTGGACGGGCCGCTGTTGACGTCTGCCAACGGGTTCAAGGATTACTTTCTGCTGTATTACGAAACCATGTCCAAACGGCCTGAATTCCCGAAACTGATCCTGAAAATTCTGGCGCTCAACCAAGGGCCGGGGCGGCGCTTCATCCAGCAGCTATTGGAACGCGGGCGCACACGCGGCGCCAAAAAGCTCGGGGATTTAAAGTCCGCCGGGCAAGCCTCGGCTGCATTAGAGCCGGACATCGTGCGTCTGGCATTTGTCAGCCTCGCCATGATGCCCATGCTGCTAAAAGATATTTTTGAAGAACAGATGGGGGAAGCGATGGACAGGGCCTTCCTTGAAAAATTGGCCGGGTTCAATGGCCATCTATTCGCCACTGGCTTGATGCCGGCACAGCCACTATCAGGGGACTTGCCATGACATTACAAAAAAACTCCGGCGCGGTCCGCCGCTTTACTTGGCTGATGAAATTTGCCATTTGGTTGCAGAACCTTCCCAACAAGCTCACGCCGCCGCCCTTCCGGCTCATCCAGATCGGCTCGGCATTTTGGCAATCGCGGGCGCTTTATGTCGCCGTACGTCTGGACATTGCCGCTATCCTGGGCGATGGGGCCCTGACGGTTGATGCCATTGCGGCACGCATCCCGGCACAAGCTGACGCCATTTATCGCCTGCTGCGCATGTTGGCGGCCATGGGGGTGTTTGAAGAAGTGTCACCACGTATCTTCAAAAACAACGCGCTATCCGCCCACTTACGGGAGGGCCATCCCCAAAACGTCCGCGCCATGATCCTGATGCACAATTCACCGGAGATGGGCCAGCCCTGGTATCAGCAACTGGAACAAGGGGTGCGCAGCGGGGAAGTGCCGTTCCAACTGTCCCATGGCAGCGGACTGTATGCCTACATGGACAACCATGCCGGATTCGACGCGCTGTTCGCCCGCGCGATGGACAATGTCGCGGCATTGACGGGCGACAGTTTTGCCACCGACTTTGATTGGGGGCGCTTCAATCGCATCATCGACGTGGGAGGGTCCAAGGGCGGAAAAGCCTTGGCCCTATTGAAACGGCATCCGCATCTGTCGGCCTTAGTCTTCGACCGGGAACAAGTGACCCAAACAGCAGCCGGCCATTGGGCTGGCAAAGAGCCGCCAGACCTGCTGTCCCGCTTGTCTTTCCAAGCCGGGGACATGCTCGAATCGGTTCCCGCCGCCAAAGACGATAAGGACATTTATTTATTAAGCGCCATCCTGCACGGCATGGGTGACGCGGACTGCGTGAAAGTGCTGCGCAACCTGAACGGCGCCAGTGCAGGCACTGGCGCCCGCATTGCGCTGATGGAAATGGTCGTTGCCGGATCGAAAGCTGATTTTGCCAGTGCAGCCTTTGATATGCAGATGTTCATGGCCACCCAAGGTAGGGAAAGGACGCTTGCTGAATGGCAGGCACTTTTCGGGCAATCAGGATGGGTGCTAGAGGAAGAAGTCCGCCTGCAATCCTTCGGCAAGATACTCGTGCTTAAGGTTTCAAGGTATTTATAAGCGCTAAAACGTCACGGAACGGGTCACAAACCCCCTAACAAACACCCGGCCAACTTTATGCTTAGCACCTATGAAGCTTTGCCAATGCACTTTCAACCGACACATCCCCATGGTCGTGGGGAACGCTCGGTGCGGTTGCTGCCGGAATCCGAAAAACGCGGTTCATCCCCACGGTCGTGGGGAACGCAATCACAAAACCAAACTCCGGCGCGGTGACCACGGTTCATCCCCACGGTCGTGGGGAACGCGGCTTGATGGCGGTAGGTACAGGCATTGGCGGCGGTTCATCCCCACGGTCGTGGGGAACGCTTAGCGATAGATGAAGGGCTGCTCACATACGACGGTTCATCCCCACGGTCGTGGGGAACGCAGCCGCGCGGGCGCGTCACAATCCAGCCACCGCGGTTCATCCCCACGGTCGTGGGGAACGCCAAAACCCCTGCAAAAAGTACCGGCCCTGCATCGGTTCATCCCCACGGTCGTGGGGAACGCAATTATCCGACTAATGACAACAACTCATATGCTGGTTCATCCCCACGGTCGTGGGGAACGCTTACCAATAGTTCCCACTGTGTCGAATTCAGCCGGTTCATCCCCACGGTCGTGGGGAACGCATGGGACATTCGCGGCTATCGGACATTATTGACGGTTCATCCCCACGGTCGTGGGGAACGCAGCGCGGCGTCCAAATCTTCCTCGCAATACTCCGGTTCATCCCCACGGTCGTGGGGAACGCAGCGGTTGCGTTTACTGGTCGCCAATTTCCGGCGGTTCATCCCCACGGTCGTGGGGAACGCGACTGATCACCCTATCAGCTGTTGGTTTTCGACGGTTCATCCCCACGGTCGTGGGGAACGCACACCTAGCAACAGGTTAAGCGATAGTTCTAGCGGTTCATCCCCACGGTCGTGGGGAACGCGCCCCCAACATCCACGCGCCCATCGAATGAAACGGTTCATCCCCACGGTCGTGGGGAACGCTCTAATAGTTGGAAGGGGATAACGAAATTTGGCGGTTCATCCCCACGGTCGTGGGGAACGCAATGGTTAGATTTTTTTGTGTGTATAAGAGGGCGGTTCATCCCCACGGTCGTGGGGAACGCTATCGGCGATAGCTTCTTGCAGAAGTTCTGAACGGTTCATCCCCACGGTCGTGGGGAACGCCCACAGACGATCAAAAATGGCGCGTTCATCGACGGTTCATCCCCACGGTCGTGGGGAACGCGAACCCAGCGCCACGCGATAGATTATGTTCGACGGTTCATCCCCACGGTCGTGGGGAACGCCCCCATTATATAATCTATGGGGGCAGTTACGACGGTTCATCCCCACGGTCGTGGGGAACGCGCCCCTTCAATCTAATGTAAACCAGTTCGTACCGGTTCATCCCCACGGTCGTGGGGAACGCGAAAACGGCAATAATCCATTTGAAAAAATTACCGGTTCATCCCCACGGTCGTGGGGAACGCGCCTTTATTCTGACGTGGGGATAGAAACGCCCCGGTTCATCCCCACGGTCGTGGGGAACGCACTTATATTAACCGATTGTTAGATAAGCAGAAATAGCCCGGCTAATTTTCCACCGGTTATTAGGCCTTTTCCAAGTTGTTAAAGAGCCACATTATCCCCATCTTCAACGGGATAAAACGAGACTAGTTTCAGGCCATCTAGCTCCATGGGCATCAGTATCTACACAACATTTCCCCAAAATTGCCGTGCGCTTGCTTTTAAAGTGTACAGTTCCTCTTGGGAGCAGGCATCCATGAAGCTTTAGCCGTCATCATTCAAGAAGTCCCTGAAACCCATATTGGGCCTTATTTATTCTCCAAGGCTTCAATTCTTTTTAGCAAAGCCATATTTATTTCTTGCTGGGATGCCAACGCTTGTTGTTGCGTCGTAATGGTTTTTTGTTGGCCCTGCATTTTTTCTTCCTGGTCATGTATCTTTTTATCCTGCTCCTGGATAGCCTTAATCATCGGTGCAAGCAGGTCGTTGTAGCGCACCGACAAGTATTTTTCCGCCGAAGCATCTTGGGTAACGATGCCGGCACTTTTATAACCTGAATCATGCAGCGTTTTCTGCAATTCCTGGGCGATGATGCCCCATTCCTTGGTCTGTTCTGAATTATTGTTGCGGATGTATTCGACAGGGCGCAGTTGGTTGATGAAGTTAAGCCCCAGCGGCAAATCGGTGATGTGGTTCTTGAGCCGTTGGTCGGAAGTCGATGTCCAGGGCACTTGCCCCTCGATAACAGTGATTGCCGTATTGCCTATCCGCACTTTGTTGGAGGCGTCGACTTTTGCCTTGTAACCGATGGCTGTCGCATTGATAAGGTTGCCTGTGACGACATCCGCCTTATAGCCTATGGCCGTGTTAGCCTTTCCGGTGGTGTTGGAATAAAGTGCGGAGTAGCCATTGGCCGTGTTACTGACGCCTGTGCTATTGGAATAAAGCGCAAAGGTACCGTCGGCGGTATTCTGATTTCCTATGGTGTTGGCATAAAGCGCATAAGTGCCATTGACAGTATTTTCATTCCCAGTGGTGTTGGAATAAAGTGCCTGGACACCATTAGCGGTATTTCTATAGCCTATGGTATTGGCATAAAGCGCTTGGGCGCCACTAGCTGTGTTGACATTTCCAGTACTGTTGTGGCGGAGTACGTCGCTGCCATTGGCGGTATTGAAATTTCCCGTCATATTTTCATAAAGCGCGTGCTGCCCATTGGCGGTGTTTTCAAATCCTAGCGTATTGAAATAAAGCGCAAAATATCCATTGGCTGTGTTGTTGCTGCCGTCGGTATTGCGGTTAAGCGCAAAAGCCCCATTGGCCGCGTTCCCTAATCCCGTGGTGTTGTAATAAAGCGCTTGGAAACCATTCGCAGTGTTGTCATTTCCAGAATTATTGCTCTTAAGCGCATAACTGCCATTGGCGGTGTTTCGGATTCCTGTGGTGTTGGAAGAAAGCGCAGAACCCCCATTGGCAGTGTTATCACTTCCTATCGTGTTGGAATAAAGCGCATAAGCGCCATTGGCCGTATTATCACTTCCTGTCGTATTTGTTTTAAGGGTGTTATTGCCAAAAGCCGTGTTGTAATTTCCCGTAGTGTTTGAAAAAAGTGCGTATGTCCCATAAGCCGTGTTTTGTAATGCTTCTGACGGGGTGGCGTTCGCCATCAGCAGCGCTGCAAACAGTACAGGGGCCGACAACGGCGCCTTGGAGCGGCCGCTTGGGTTGAGGGGGTTGGAAAGGAGGGATATTTTCATGATGTCCTAATAATGGGTGAGGTGGATTGTTGAAGTTGGAGATATGCCAGTAACCTATTGAAAATAAAAGGCCACTTAACAACCACCTGCTGAAAGCAAGTGGGGGGGGGCGGGACACAGAGGACTAAGGTCCCCTATTGTGTCCCGCGCTGTCGAGTTGTTTTTTTGAACCTTGATGCTAAAACTAACTAAAGTAGGCTTCAGCTTAGTCTTATTGCCCGGATGGCGTTAAGGTAAATTAACCCGTGGGATAGGTCATATTACCCATGACAAAAAAGATAACCCAAAAAATACAGGTGATTACAGGCATCCATTGCTTATGGCCCCCTCGACGATGCAAGGCTGGCGCCCCTCAAAATTGTACCGCGGCACTTTTCAGGAAAGGCATGATGGATAAAAGCTTTGGCCAGCCATAGAGAGAGGCAAATAGAATATTAACTTCATGTTTTATTTAAAATTTTATAGAATGTCCCTTTTATCCGAGGAGATTTTAATGGACACCCACTTAGCACTAAATTACCCGACAACAGAACCTGGCATTACCTTAGCCGGGAATTGTGGTTATGACATTCAAGATGGCCACGTCATCATCACCATTGCCGAAATTGCCAATAACCGTGATGCCGGCAACATCAGCGGCACGCTTGCCGTTGAATTGTGGGCATTGCCACAACCGTATTGGGGAGGCGATTTTAATGGCTTGGCCTTGGCTGGCAACAGCATAGGCGAACTTTATGGACAGTATTTTCTAGCGGATTGCCGTTATGAAATGCCTTTCCAGCAACCCGGCGACGGCACCTGGCATCTGACGCTGATGTTACGGGAATGGACTGAAGCAGGCTATATCACCCGGGATCATATCAACTTTGCAGTGCCTTATATGGTTAGCACCAAACCTACCGTGGTGCGTAGCGATGAAAGCAATATCATCAATGTCATTTTTGCCGACAATAAAAAGCCACCAACCGCTAAAACGGCTAAAAAAATCAAGCCAAAACAGCCAGCCGCCGTTTCACTAAACCAAGCCAGTTTGGAAGAGATTGAGGCATTGAAAGGCATTTCCAAGAAACTGGCGGAAAACATCGTTTCTGAACGTCCGTTTGAATCCTTAGACGAAGTGCTTAAAGTGAAAGGGATAGGTTCGAGGTTATTAGACAAGATACGCCAATTCATCACGCTCTGACCCGTCAGTTTTTTGAAGCCTGTTAAGGTTTTTGTGTGTTTTTAAGCCCGCCAAAACAATTGCCGCTTATCTTGTTTGTTACGTTGTGGGGGCTGCAACTATGCCTAGCAAATGTGCTGGCCGCAGACAAACCGCTAGACGCCAGCCAAATGCTGCACTCGCCCGTTTCATTAACGGAATATGTTGCCGTGCTGGAAGACCCTAGCACAACGCTCACCTTAGCTGAGGTGCAAAAGCCCCCTGCCGCAAACCGTTTTAACGCAGGCCAGCCCGCTGCCGAGGCCTTGAGTTATGGTTTGACGGCTTCAGCCTATTGGCTGCGTTTGACCTTGCAAAATAGCGGCAAGCTAGCCATTGAACGGATGCTGGAAATTAGCGAAGCGGGGCTTTCGGATGTCCGGTTTTATCAACCGGACGCCCATGGCGTTTATCAGGCCATTGTGACCGGCATGGCCATGCCCTTCGCTACCCGGCCCTACAAAAACCATAACTTCGTTTTTCCTGTAGCCCTGCCGCCCCAATCAGACCAAACTATCTACATTAGGATCCAATCCAAAGCGCCAACTATCATCCCGGCAAGATTATGGGCGCCGCAGGCATTCCACGCCCATGAGCGGGATGATTATCTTGTCCAAGCCTGGTATTTTGGCATGGTGAGCGCAATGCTCTTGTTTAACCTGCTGCTGTTCATTTCGCTGCGCGATGTCATCTACTTATTGTATGTCGGTAGTTGTTTGTGTGTAGCGCTGTCCATTGCCGCCTTAAATGGCCTGTTCAAAGAATTCATAGTCCCTGACTCCTCTTTCTGGCTGGACAATTCTGTCATCACGATGGGGAACCTGTCCTTTTCGGCGTTCTTCATTTTTATGAGGCAGATGCTCAACACCCGGCTAGTGGCCCCAATGCCCGACCGGCTGATTAAGCTAGCCATTGGCTTTTATTTGATTTTTTTATGGGTTGGGCATGAAGTGCCGTTACAAGCTATTTATAAGCTTACCTTGCCAATCAATGTATTCTCCATCGCTTTGATTATTTGGACGTGCTTGTTCTGTGTCTATAAGCGGCAACGTAGCGCCTACTTTTTCTTAGTGGCCTTTTTTGTTTTTATATTGGGCCTGTTGGCAACGATATTGAGGGGCATGGGGGTCTTGCCCACCACCACCATCACCATCTACGGCGTGCAAGTCGGTTCAGTGTTGGAAATGCTGCTGTTGGCGTTTGCCTTGGCGGACCGTTTTAATAGGATGCGCAAAGACAAGGAAATGGCCCAATCGGCGTTGCTTGAGAATATGAAAGAATCGGAACTCGATTTGCAACTACGCGTGATGGAACGTACGCTTGAGCTGCAAAGGGCCAATAAAAAACTCGAAGCCTTAAGCACAACCGATGGTTTGACCGGCATTGCCAACCGCCGCCATTTCGATGACGTGCTGGCAAGCGAGTGGCTTCGCGCCGAACGCTCGGGGCTGCCTGTCGCTTTAGCCCTGTGTGATGTGGACTGGTTTAAAAAATATAACGACCGCTACGGCCATCAGATGGGCGATGAGTGCCTAAAAAAAGTGGCCAAGGTCTTGGCGGACACCGTCTGCCGTGAAGGTGATCTGGTGGCGCGTTATGGCGGGGAGGAATTTGCGTTCATTGCGCCCGCCACGGATACGGTGGCGGCGTTCAAGATGGCGCAGGACATTTGCAAAAGGTTTCAAGAATTGGCCTTACCTCACGAATTGTCCGATTTCGGTTTCGTCACCATCAGTATTGGCGTGACGGCAATCATCCCCAAACCCGGCCTAGAACCCGATAGCCTGATAAAAACCGCAGATGAGGCTTTGTACCGGGCCAAAAAACAGGGGCGCAACCAAGTCTATCCAGGGGGAATTGGCGGCACTTGGCCATGATGGCCGAGGGTGCCGCCGCAATTGCCAACCACCCCTAGCAGGCTTACGGCTAGTCCAGGAGGTACGGTCAAAAACTAAACTTAACCTCAACAAACACCGCCGAATTGTCGTACAGCCGTCCGTAGAACGCCGTGTCCTCGCCGCCAAACAGGTTCGCGCCCAATGCGCTTTTCCACGCGTCGTTAATGGCATAGGCCAATTTAGGTTTGATCACGAAATCGCTTCTGGTCAAAGAAACGATACCGGCAATTTCGCCTTCCAGGGTTTCATTCAGCCATTTGTCGCCGATACGGAAGGTCGGCCCGTGCTGGAAGCGTTTGAACTGGTTATTGACGACGGCTTCCTGGATCGCCACCGCCCTCACCACCGGTTCGGCTTGTCCTTGGGGATCATAGTAATCTGAAACTTGGCGCAAGTAATACTGCACATTGATATTGAGGATTCGAAAAAGCTGCGGTCACCGCCCACAACCAGATAAAAAAAGGGATTTTTGACAAACGGGTTGTGGTCGCGATTGGCATTGTGCGTAGATCGCTAGAGATTTTAGGAATGCCGATAGGATGATGGCCTTCATCGTTTTTCCAAGTGCTTGCCGTGCGATCTTGTCAGCCGTTGATTACCGTATCGAGGCTTTATCGATACCACTATCCGATGAAGACATTGTCCAGCCGCCGCCGAAAGCCCGGTAAAGCGACACCATGGCCACGCTGACCGCCGTTTCGGCTTTTGCACGTTCGTCGCTGACGGCCAGTTTGCTGCGTTGCGCATCCAGAACGGCCAAATAATTGCCTGCACCGCGCTGATACAACGCGTCGACCAGCCGGTAAGCTTTTTCCGCCGAGGCTTCCGCTTCAGTCAATTGGCCGAAGCTATCCGTGGCGGAACGATGCGCGACGAAGGCGTTTTCCACATCCTCCAAGGCCAGTAAAAAGGTAAGCTCGTAATTTGCGGCGACCTGATCCAGCCGCGCATCGGCGGCGGCGATATGGGCGCGGATTCGACCGGCGTTGAATATCGGCGCCGAAAGGCCCGAGCCCAGCGCATAAACGCTCTCGGCCAGACTCGGAAAACCGCCGACCGCCAGCGCGCCGACGCCGCCACTTGCCGACAGCACCAGCTTTGGATAGAGATCGGCCCGCGCCGAACCCAGGCTGGCCGCAGCAGCACTGACTTCGGTTTGCGCCAGACGCAAATCGGGACGTTGCGCCAATAAATCGGCCGGCAACAGGTTTGGCATGGTCGGCGCTTGTTTCGGCAACTGACCGACGACGTCCAGCCGCTTTTCCAGACTTTCCGGCGGCTCGCCTAGCAACACGCCCAAACGATGGATCAGCTTTTGCTCGGCGTTGGTCAGTTGCGGCAGCGTCGCTTCGGTGGCCTGCAACAGCGTTTGCTGGCGGGCTATATCCGCCTCGTTAGCCAGCCCGGCTTTAAGAAATACCTGCAAAGTCCGCAATCGTTCGCGCTGCAACTCGATATTGCTTTGCAGAATGCCGGTACGTTGCTGCACGCCGCAAAGCTCCAGATAGTTTGTCGCCACCTGGGCCAGCAGACCGACTTGCGCCGCATGCAAGCCTTCCCGGCTGCCTTCGGCTTGGGCGGCGGCAGCTTCCGCTTCCAAATGGCGGCCGCCGAACAAGTCGACTTCCCAGCGTGCTGCCAATCCGCCACTAACGGCATCGGCAGTGGGCGTAATCAATTTGATGCCTTGCCCGCTCGGCACGCCGACGATGCGGTCGATGCGTTTTTCCCGGCCGCCGGAGAGTGAGAAATCGAGGCTGGGGTACAGCGCCGCTTCGGCGACGGTGACTATCGCGTTGGCTTCGCGGACGCGAGCGGTGGCGATTTTTAGATCGTGGTTGGCGGCCAAGGCTTTGTCTATCAATTCATTCAGCAAGGGATCGTTGAATCCTTGCCACCAAGTCTTCAGGTCAACCGTTTCGGCGGTTTGGGCATTGGGCGTGTGTTGCCATGTTGCCGGGCTATTGAGCGCTACTTGGTCGCCGACACGGGTCGGCGTACAGGCGCTTAGCCAAACCAAGGACATAATGGTTAGCGGTATTAAATATCGGTTATTCATTATTGGACTCCAAATTAGACTCTAGGGTCAGTGAGTGCGGCATCATCGGCTGAGACCGATTCGGCATCCGACTGCCCACGCTCCACCCTGAACCAAGCCGCATACAGTGCGGGCAGGAAGAACACCGTCAACGCGGTCGCCACCGTCAGCCCGCCCATGATGGCGATGGCCTGCGGGCCGAAGAAGTCGTTGCGCGACAACGGTATCATCGCCAGGATGGCTGCCGCTGCGGTCAGCATGATCGGCCGGAACCGCCGTACCGTCGATTCGACGATAGCCGACCAAGTGTCGAGTCCAGACTGTTCGTCCTGATCGATCTGATCCACCAGGATTACCGAGTTGCGCATGATCATGCCGGCCAGCGCCAGGATGCCTAGCAACGCCACGAAACCGAACGGCGCCCGGAACAACAGCAAGGCGAAAGCGGCGCCAATCACGCCTAGCGGCGCGGTGCTGAACACCATGAAAGTCCTGGACAGATTCTGCAACTGCATCATCAACAAGATCAGCGTGACAATCAGCACCAGCGGAATCCAGATCAGGATCGACTTCTGCGCGGTCACCGCGTCTTCCTTGGAGCCGCCGGTTTCGATGAAATAACCGGCCGGCAGGCTATCCTGTATCGGTTTAAGTTCCGGGATTATTTCCGCCGCCACGTCTGGGGCCATCTTGCCGTCGGCCACGTCGGCGCGCACCGAGACGGCCGGGAAGCGGTTGCGCCGCCAGCGCACGCCGTCCTCGAACACGGTCTCGAACTTGACGAACTGCGATAGCGATACCGACTTGCCATTAGCCGTGCGAACCGCGACGTCCGGCAATTCGGCGGCGGCGGTGCGCAATTCGGGACTGGCCCGCCAGACGATGTCAATCAATTTATCCTGCTCGCGCAATTGCCCGACCGGGATGCCGGTGTAATGCGCCTGCAAGGCTTGCGACAAGCTGGCCGTCGAAACGCCAAGGGCGCGGGCTTTGTCCTGATCTAAACCTAAGCGGAACGAAGGCATTCGATCATGCCAGTCGTCGTTGACATCCACGGTGCCGGGATGGTCGCGCACGACCTCGGCTACCCGGTCGGCAATGCCGCGCACGATGTTGGGGTTTTCGCCGAGCACCCTGAACAGCAAAGGATAATCCATCGGTGGCCCGACATTGAGGCGCTTCACCCGGCCGCGCACAGCTGGAAAATCCGTCGCCAGAATTTGCCGGACGCGCTGCATCACCCGTTCGCGAGCCATGTTATCCTGGGTCATCACCACCAATTCGGCCAGATTGGTATTCGCCAGTTGCTGCACGATCAACATGAAAAACCTCGGCGTGCCGCTACCGACATAGCTGGCAACATGTTCCACGTCATCGTCCTTAGCCAGTAAAGCCTCCATGCGGCTGGCGGCGGCTTCGGTTTGCTCGAAGGAACTGCCCTCCGGCAGCCACAGGTCGATGATGACTTCCGGCCGGTTGGACAGCGGAAAGAACTGTTCGGGGACATGCGCTAAAGCCACCACACCGAGGCCGAACAACGCCAGCGTGGCGATAATCACTTTCTTGCGGTGCGCCACGCAGGCATCCACCCAACGGCGCAGACGGTTGTAGAACGGCGTGTCGAACAGGTCGTGAGCCGCTTGCTCGCCGTTGGTATGCACCTTGAGTATCAAAAATCCCAAATAGGGAGTGAAAACCACCGCGCCTATCCACGACAGTATCAGCGAAATGCCGACCACCTGGAAAATCGCTACGGTATATTCACCGGCCGAGGATTGCGCCAGACCCACCGGCAAGAAACCGGCGATGGTGATCAAGGTGCCGGTTAGCATCGGAAAGGCGGTGGCAGTATAAGCATAGGTCGCGGCGCGCATCCGATCCCAGCCTTCTTCCAGCTTGCGGGCCATCATCTCGACAGCAATCATCGCATCGTCCACCAACAGGCCCAACGCCAGAATCAAAGCACCCAATGAAATCCGTTGCAGATCGATGCCGCACAGCAGCATGACCAGCAAGGTGGCGGCCAGCACCAGAGGGACGGTCAGCGCCACCACGGAACCGGTACGCCAACCCAGGCTTAAGAAACTGACCACCAACACGGTAGCCAGGGCTTCGAAGAAGGTACGCCCGAATTCCGCCATCTGATTTTTAACCACCTGCGCTTGATTGGCGACCGGCTCCACGTCCATGCCCAAAGGCAACTCGGTTTCGATGCGAGCCAACGAGTTTTCCAACGCTTTTCCAAGGTCGATAACGTTGCCTTTCTTGTTCATCGTCACGCCGAGGCCCAGGGCCGGTTTGCCGTTGAAACGCATCTTGAATTCAGCGGGATCAACATAGCCGCGAGATACCTTGGCAAAATCGCCGACTTTAAACGTTCGGTTTTCGATGCGCACCGCCATATTGGCGACGCTGTCTTCCGAGTCGAACGAGCCGGTCAGGCGTATCGGCAAATTGCGTTGCGAGGAATATACCGTGCCGGCCGGTGCCATGCCATTCTGCGCCTGCAAGGCCTGGGCGACCGCCGAAGTATCCAGACCCAGTTCAGCCAGCTTCTTGTCGGAAAATTCGACGAAAATCTTTTCGTCCTGCACGCCGATCAGATCGACTTTCTCGACATCCTTGACCCGCAATAGCTGTTGGCGAACCGAATCGGCCGCCTGTTTCAGGTCGGCATAACTAAAGCCCTCGCCGGAAAAGGCGTAGATCAGACTATAGGTATCACCGAATTCGTCGTTGAAAAACGGCCCGATGCTGCCGGGCGGCAGCGTCATGCGGATGTCGTCGACCTTCTTACGCACTTGATACCAAAGCTCCGGAATGTCCTTGGGTGGCGTATCTTCGCGGGGCGTGACGAAAATCACCGATTCGCCGGGTTTTGAATAACTGCGCAGATAATCCAGGTTAGGCAGTTCCTGGATTTTCTTTTCCAGCCTATCGGTCAACTGTTGTTCCACTTCCTGTGCGGTAGCGCCGGGATAGAGGGTTTTGACGACCATTATCCGGAACGTGAAAGGCGGATCTTCCTGCTGGCCCAGCCGGTAGTAAGCAAACATGCCGCCGAGCACGACCAGTGCGATCATAAAACCGGTAAAGGAGCGATGTTTGAGCACCCATTCGCTGAGGTTAAACTCTTTCATAGAGATTCCTCTTTTACACCATGCTCAGCCAATGCATTTTCTTCCGGCAAGCGGACAGACTGCCCCTCGGCTAGGCGCTGGACGCCAGCGCTGACCAGCAATTGGCCAGGTGCTACTCCCTCGACAGCGATGCGTTCGCCAGCCAGCGTTTCGCCCAACCGAACCGGCACGGATTTGACCGTGGCGGCCTGCTCGTCAACCAGCCAGACTAAGGGGTGATCGGGCTGGTTTTGCGGGGTATAGACGGCGGAAAGCGGTATGGCTGTACCAGAAGCGGTGTTCGCCGAGATATGAACCGTCGCCGTCATGCCTAATTGTGCGGCCTCCAGTCCTTCGAGCAAGGTAGCCTTGACTCGATAGGTGCGGCTGGCCGGATCAGCGGTCGAGGCAATTTCGCGGATGCGAGCCTTGAAACGCCGATTATCATCTGACCACAAAGACACATTAACGGCTTGTTGACGCTGGATTTCCAGCAGGCGATGTTCGGGCACGTCGAAATGGATTTCCTTTTCGTCGAGCCGGGCCAGAGTCACCACGGCCTGGCTGGCCGCCAGCACCTGTCCGGCCTCGACTTCCAATGCTGTGACGACGCCGTCGCGGTCGGCATGCAACTCGGTGTAGGCCAGCTGGTTAAGCGCTTGGCCCAATTGTGCTTCCAGAGCCGCCTTCCGCTCCCGCGCCGTGGTATAAGCAGTTTCGTGCCGCTCGAACTCCGGCGGACTGATGACTTGCTGGGTTAGCAGTTCTCGGTATCTCACCAGATCGTCCCGCAAGAAATTGCTGTCGGCCTGGGCGGAAGCCTGCTGGGCCTTAAGGCTTTGCACGGCGAGGCGGTAATCGTTGCCGTCCAATAGTGCCAGCAGCTGGCCTTTACGCACTGGATCGCCAACGTCGACTTTCCGCTCCAGTAGTTTACCGGCCACCCTGAAGGATAAGGGCGTCTCGATTCTTGCCCTGATTTCCCCGGCAAAGCTCATAACACCGACCGTAGCGGTTTCCTCGATTCGAAAAACCTTTACCGGTCTGGATACTGCTTGTGTTTGTTTATCTTGATCGCTGCATCCGGCGCTTATCATCAGCGGCAGTAACAATCCGGCTAGAAGCCGGCCCCTAAGTTTGATGGTGAATCGAGAGTGAAGCCAGTCCCGACTTGACGGCATCATCGGAGTTTTGGGTTTCGGCATGTTGCTTCCTCCTTCGGTAAAAGGTTCGGTAATATTCGAAATAATCATTCGATGCTGTTTGCTATCAGTATCTCGACGGCCACCTTGGCATCAACGGCCGCGCCGGAATGGCGCTGCAATTGTTTGGAAACGATGGCGACTTGGAACAAGACATAGAATTGCCCGGCCAGCCGTTCCGGAAACCTCGCTATCGTTATCTTTCAATTATTCAGACCATCGGCAGCTGGTTAAACTTGCGCAAGCTCTTGTCTACCACGGCTTCCGGAAGGAAGCGGCGCAGGAAACGTACTTGGCTTGCTTGTTTTCCAGCCGTATAGCGCCGTCTTGGTGCTACCGTAGTCGCCGCTTTTACCACCGTATGCGCGACCACTTCAGGAGCGTCGCCTGCATTCACCCCATTCCGCATGAGCGCTGTCATGTCGGCACGCACCGAGTCATAGACAGCCAGCGGCTGATCGGGATTTGTCATACGTTCCTCGAACGAGGTTCGGGTAAACCCCGGCTCTACCAGCACAACCCGGATTCCTAAGGTACGCAGTTCATGGTCAAGCGATTCGGAATAGCCTTCAACCGCATGTTTGGTCGCGGCATAGAGTGCGTTGTAAGGCGATGGAATCAAGCCAAGGACTGAGCTGACATTGACGATTCTGCCTTTCCCTTGGTTGCGCATGGTCGGCAACACGGCATTGGTCACACGAGTAATGCCAAAGACGTTGACGTCAAACAAGGCCTGGGCTTGTGCGGTGGACGATTCTTCCGCCCCGCCAAGCAAACCAATACCGGCATTGTTGACTAGCAGGTCGATACGTCCAGCCTGTTTCAATACCTCGGCTACCGTGTTCTTTACCGATGCTTCGTCGGTCACGTCGCAGGTCAGCATCGTGATGCCGTCGGCGCTTGCAAGCGCCTTGCGGCTGGTTCCGAATACGCGGTAACCCGCTCGTTGAAGGGCCTTGGCCGTTACCAGCCCAATGCCCGAGGATGCGCCAGTGATCAGGGCTACAGCACTGTCTTTATTGTTCATATCAAATCTCCTTGTTGGGGGTGGATTGTCTATCGGTTAAGTGTTACTATCATTTCGATAGCAATGTTACTACCATTTTGAAACTAAGTCACTACTAAAACAGTATGAACGATAAAAATATTTACGCCGACCCTTGTCCGATCGCTCGCTGCCTGGCTTTTCTCGGCGACACCTGGAGCCTGTTGATTCTGCGGGACGCCCATATTGGCCTAACCCGCTTCGACCAGTTTCGGAAAAGTCTTGGCATCGCGCCGACGATGCTGACCCGGCGATTGGCAACGCTGACGGAGGAAGGGCTATTGGAAAAACGGCTGTATTCGGAGCGTCCTCCGCGCGAGGAATATGTGTTGACGGCCGCCGGCCACGATTTTCTGCCGGTGCTGGTTATGATTGGCGCCTGGGGGCATCAGTATCGCGGCGGCGGCCCGTTGGTACGTATCCAGGATGTTGAAACGGGAGAGGACATTAAACCGGTAGCCATCGACGCAGTCACCGGGGCAAAGATCGGGACTCGCCCGCTACGCTTTGTCCTGCCGGATGGCGGCTGATGATGCGTTCGTCATTGGAGACGATGCTGTTCAGATAAACCGGATTGCTGCGGACAGCCTGCCTCAATACCAGCAGTTGCGATGCGGTCTGCGGCACGGTTTCCATTAGCGGTTTGACATCCAGGCCATCGGCATTGCCGCTGATGGCCTTGACCCTCCGTGCCGACAGGCTGAGCAGGTTTTCCTTAACGACACCCGGCGTCTGCAACAGCGCAGCGGTGATGCGCTGGACTTTCGCCAGCACGGCGGGCTGGTAAATGCCGCCTTGTTTGGCGGTGACACCAATGACCACCACATATTTGGAGCTAAAAATACGCTCCACCTCGGTATTGGTCGCCACATACGGATGGGGACTGGGGCAGCATCGTGTTGGGGTCGATGATGATTTTCAGATGCCGCGCCTAGCTTACGGGGCAAGCGTGGTGATTGCCAGGATGACCGCTATCACGGCAATGCGGTTACGTAACAGCCAATGTAGATACGATTTCATGATGCCTCCTATTGATTAATTTTTATATAGTTTTAACTTAAAAAATATATATCGTCAACTATATTATTTTGACTTTTATTTGCCGGTGGCGGAAAATTTCAGCCATGAACAAAACACCCCGCAGTTACAACCAGTTCTGTGCCCTGGCCAAAGCACTGGATATCGTCGGCGAACGCTGGACATTACTGATCGTCCGCGAATTGTTGTCCGGCGCCAAGCGTTTCAAGGACTTGCAGAATGCCCTGCCCGGCATCGGCCCTAACCTGTTGTCGGCGCGCTTAAAAGATATGGAAAGCCAAGCGCTCGTGGCACGGGCAAAACTGCCGCCACCGGCGGCATCGGCCGTCTATGGGCTCACCGAGCGCGGCCGGGGTTTGGGCAAGGTGGTCGGAGAACTGGTGAAATGGGGCTTCTCGTTGCTAGGCACACCGAAACCGGGCGAGTTCTTCCAGCCGCGTTGGGCGATGCAGGCGCTGCTGGTCACTTTCGACCCTAAAGCGGCGCAGGGGATTTCGGAGACCTATGAATTCCGTATCGACGACGAAATATTCCATATCACCGTCGGCGACGGCAAGGCCACCGGGGAACTTGGCCCGGCGTCCCATCCGGACTTGGTCTTGGTGGCGACCAGCATCGAATTCCTGACGCTGGGCTTTGGCGAAAACCAGAACGGTTACGCGGCTGAAAAAAGCTTGATCAAGCAAGGGAGCCCGGAGATGCTGGCCCGCTTCGGGCGGATTTTCAGGCATTTGCGGTGACCCGTTTCAGTTAAAGGCGGGATGGCGTAACCCAAGAATACTGCTTTAGCCCTGGCTAACTCATAAATAGCCACCGCCAGCCCGTATTTTCACTAATCCACCCAGACGGGCGATACGGGTCTGAGCCAATAAACCTTCGTAAACCACCTAACTGATTGATCCAGGAGATGGCCATGACCACTTCGTCCCAGACCGCCAGCACCATCATCCCCGTGTTACGTTACCGCAACGCCCCGGCCGCCATAGCCTGGCTGTGCCGTGTGTTTGGCTTCGAGCAGCACCAGGCCTTTGAAAATCCCGACGGCACGATTGCCCATGCCGAATTAAAGCTCGGCGGCGGCATGCTGATGCTGGCATCCACGGGGAAGCCGACAGAATTTTCCAAGCACATCAAGCAACCGGACGAGATCGGCGGCTTTGAAACGCAAAGTTCCTATCTGGTGGTGGCCGATGCCGATGTGGTGTACGTCCGTGCCGTCGCCGCCGGAGCTAAAATCGAGCTCGACATCAAAGACGAAGATTATGGCGGGCGCGGTTTTACGTGCCGCGATTTGGAGGGCCGCTTGTGGAGCGTCGGCAGCTACGATCCTTGGGCGGAAGGCGAATAACGGGGAACAAGCGTGTATCCTGTCAACCGATTCATCCTGGCCGCGCCGGATTGCCTGCTCCAGACGGCCATCGTCCCGAAAGGGATAATTCGGAAGGTGATAAATGAAGACTTACATTGCACTGTTTAGGGGTATCAACGTTGGTGGGAATAATAGCCTGCCGATGAAGGGGCTGGTAGCTATCCTGGAAAATATCGGCCTGATCAATGTCAAGGCTTATATCCAAAGCGGTAATGTGGTTTTTCAAGGCAAGGCAGAAAATACGCTACAGCTTGCAAATAAAATCAGCGCTGAAATCAACACAAGCCGTGGTTTCAGCCCGCAAGTGTTGTTGCTGGAGCCACAGGAACTGGAACAGGCGCTTAAGTCAAACCCCTTCCCTGAAGCGGAAGCCGAACCCAATACCTTGCACCTGTTTTTTTTGGCCGCCGCACCGGAAAACCCTGGCCTGGAAACGCTTGCAAACATCAAGCAGGAAACCGAACGCTTCCGCCTGATCGGCAAGGTTTTTTATCTGCATGCCCCAAAGGGGATAGGCCGGTCCAAGCTCGCCGCCCAGGCGGAAAAGCTGCTGGGTGTTTCGGCGACCAGCCGCAATTGGCGGACTGTGTGCACACTCATGGCGATGGCAACGGCATGACGCCAGAAATATTCCGGGCCACAACCAACTGTATCCAGAAATTATGAAGGGGCATGGCATGGACAATTTCCATAAAACACTGAAACAAATATCCGCCCGCTGCGTTTCCCTTAACCGCGCCGCCGCTTTGGCGTTGCTGCTGTTGGCCACGGGCTGCGGCATCCATACCGCCCCGTTCACGGATGCGGAAGGCCGCATGATTCCCGGCAGCATCGCTTCCATGGAAACGCTGGCCATCGGCGGCGTGCAGCAAAGCGTCTGGTTCCGTGGCGTATCGCAGGCCAACCCTATCCTGATCCTGCTGCATGGCGGCCCCGGCATCAGCGAATCGACGCTGTTCCGGCATTTCAATCCGTCCCTGGAACAGCACTTCCTGGTCGTGTATTGGGAACAACGCGGCGCCGGGCGTTCTTACCACGCCGATATTCCGCCGGAATCCATGACTATCGGCCGCTTCGTCAGCGACCTGGACGAGCTGGTGGCGCAGGTCACCCGCCGTTTTGGCCAGGATAAGGTGGTGTTGCTCGGCCATTCTTGGGGGAGCGCGCTGGGGGCCATTTATACCGCCCGGCATCCACAAAAGGTCGCGGCCTACGTCGGGGTGGCGCAAATTGCCGACATGCCGCACGGCGACCAGCTGTCCTACGGGTTCGCGCTTGCCGAAGCAAGGCGGCGCGGCAATACCGAAGCCGTCTCGGAACTGGAAGAAATCGGCCCGCCGCCGTACTCGCCAATCGACGAGCGGCTGGCGGTCGGCAACTGGGTCGAGCGTTTCGGCGGCGTGTTCCATGCTAGCTTGTCGACCGGTAAACTGATTTGGGCCGCGCTAGGCACCGATGAGGCGAACCTCATTGACCTCGTCAAGTTCGGGCAAGGCAACCGTTTTTCCTTGGAATTGCTGGATCCTGAGATTTCCCGGCTTGACCTGACCCAGCAGTACCGGTCTTTCGATGTGCCGATATTTTTCCTGCTCGGCCGTTATGACCGCCACGTTCCCGCCGAGCTGGCCGCGCGTTATTTCGACACCATAACGGCGCCCTGCAAACAATTGGTGTGGTTCGAACAGTCCGCGCATAACCCGCCGTTCGAGGAGCCGGACAAATTCAACCAACTCCTGACCGGACAAGTCTTGCCGCTGGTCCAGGGGCGCGCCAGTTGCCCGAAGCCCATGCTTAAGGGGCCGTGATGGCTCAGGAAACGCATGACGCCCTCCACTCCTTGGACAGCCATCACGCCACCCCGGCAAATGCAGCCTCATCGCCCATCAACGCAGACGCGGTACGCGAGGCATTGGATGCCCTTTACCGTTTGGAATCGCGGCATATTTTCGCCACGCTGGTGCGCTTGCTGGGTGATTTCGATGTCGCCGAAGAAGCCTTGCACGATGCTTTCCGCGCGGCACTGGAGCAATGGCCTAGTGCCGGCCTGCCCGCCAACCCACGCGCCTGGCTGGTTTCGGCCGGGCGTTTTAAAGCCATCGACGGCATGCGCCGCCGTGCCCGCTTCGATGTGCTGGAAGATGCCGACGCGCTGGCCGACCCCGTCAGTGAGCTTACCGAACCTTGGGACGATGAGGGTGTCGAGGACGACCGCCTGCGCTTGATTTTCACCTGCTGCCATCCGGCACTGTCGCCGGACGCGCAAGTGGCCTTGACCTTACGCGAGGTTTGCGGCCTGGCGACCGAAGAGATCGCCAGCGCCTTCCTGACGCCCGCGCCGACGCTGGCCCAACGTATCGTCCGCGCCAAGGCCAAAATCCGCGATGCCAGCATCCCTTATCAAGTGCCCACCCACGCCGACTTGCCGGACCGGCTGGAATCGGTGTTGCGGGTAGTTTACCTGGTGTTCAACGAAGGTTACTCGGCATCATCCGGTGCGTCGTTGACCCGGCGTGACCTGTCGGAAGAGGCGATCCGTTTGGGGCGGCTGCTGGTCGAGTTGCTGCCCGAACCCGAAGCGCAAGGCTTGCTGGCGTTGATGCTGCTGCACGAATCGCGCCGCGCCGCGCGGTGCTCGCCAACGGGCGAGCTGGTCTTGCTGGACGCCCAAGACCGCTCGCTCTGGAACCGCGAGCAGATTGCGGAAGGGTCGGCGTTGGTGGAACAATCGTTAAAATCACGCCGGCCCGGCCCCTACGCCTTGCAGGCGGCCATCGCCGCCGTGCATGCCAGCGCCAGCGCTGCCACCGCCACGGATTGGGCGCAAATCGCCGCCCTTTACGGGCTGTTGCTGCAAATCGAGCCATCGCCAGTCATCGAGCTGAACCGCGCCGTGGCGGTGGCGATGCGCGACGGCCCGGCCGCCGGGCTAGCCCTCGTCGATGCGATACTCGGGCGCGGCGACCTTGCCGGTTACCACTTGGCGCATTCGGTGCGGGCGGACTTGTGCCGGCGGCTAGGAAAATCGGAGGAAGCCATCATGGCTTACCAACAAGCCCTTAGCCTAGTGCGGCAAGAACCCGAACGGCGTTTTCTTGAGCAAAGGCTGCGTGAACTGACGGCCTAAGGGCACTGCCCACAGTTAAGAAATAAAATTTATAAATCAATAGGCTATGCAGCCTGAAAAGCTACATCAGAGACTTAAACCGTTCGTGCTGTCCCTAGACCACCCCTGTGGTGGAGCGTGTCGAAGCATGAATGGCTTAAATCTCTGGGCACGGATTTTTCCGTGGATGGGCGGATTTACGTTGGGAGCGTGTAGCCTTTCCCCGTTCGTCCTGAGCTTGTCGGGAGAAAGGCTACACGCTCAAATTATTTACACGACATATTAATACTGACTGAGCACTAGTCACATCAAAGACTAGTCAGCCAATAAGACCTTATAACGTAAGCTCCTTTTATCCTGTAGAAACTCAGTCACTCATGCCGTAAAGCTTCTATCGGGTCTAACCGGGCCGCTTTTCGCGCCGGGAAATAGCCAAAGATCACGCCTACTGCCGCAGAAAATAAAAAGGCGGTAAGAACAATGCCGCCTTGAAAAACAAACGGCACTTGCATAAGGCCGGATAATCCCCATGCCGCGCCCAGCGCTAGAAGGATGCCGATAAGGCCACCGAAGGAGGATAGCACCACGGCTTCCACTAAAAACTGCAACAGCACTTCATTCTCCAAAGCGCCAATGGCTAACCGTATGCCGATCTCCCGCGTCCGTTCCGTCACCGAAACCAACATGATGTTCATAATACCGATGCCGCCGACCAGCAGGCTGACGGCGCCGACTGCGCTGAGCATGCCGGTCATGGTTTGGGTGGTGCTCGACAGCATCGCGGCGATCTCTTTCATGTCCATGACATTAAAATTATTTTCCTCAGTATTGGCAAGATGGCGGCGAACACGCAGGATGCCTTCAATCTCGTGTTTGACTTTTTCAGTATCCTGGCCGTCCTGCACTGAGATTTTGATCAAATTAACGTCTTGGTTACCGGCAATACGGCGTTGGTAAGTGCGTAACGGCACAACGACAAGGTCGTCCTGATCCGTCCCCATGGTGGATTGGCCTTTGGCTTTTAAGACCCCGATGACTTCACAGGACAATTTTTGCAGGCGGATCCGGTTGTTTAAGGGGTTTTGCAGGCCGAACAGCTTGGCCGCCACGGTTTGCCCGATAACGCAAACCGCCGTGCCGAGCCGCGCTTCGCTGGCGGTAAACAGCCGGCCTTCGGCAACAGGCTGGTTGCTGACCGAAAAAAAAGCGTCGGTCGTGCCGGACACGTTCGTCGACCAGTTTTCGTTCGCGTAGATGGCGGTGGTTGAACCCGATGCCACAGGCGCAACGGCGGCCAGTCCATAAACGTCGTTGGCTAACGCCTCCGCATCGGCCAGCTTGAACGCTTCTGCGCCGGATACCTGTCCCGGCCCCATCCGTTTACCCACGCTAACCATTAATAGATTGCTGCCCAGGCTGGCGACTTGTTGGCTCACTTGCCGGGTCGCGCCGCTGCCTAAGGTGACCACGACAATAACCGCCGCCACGCCAATAATGATGCCCAGCATGGTCAATACCGAACGCATGGCATTGCGCCGTAATGCCCTGAAAGCCAGTAAGAATGCGTTTCCTAACATAAATCAGTCACCCAGTTTCCGATCGCTCTCGATCAAGCCATCTTTGAAGGAGATAATGCGCTTTGCATAATCAGCCATATCCGGTTCATGCGTGACCATGACGACGGTAATGCCTTGATCCCGGTTAATGGCGGTTAACAGCTCCATAATCTCGATACTGCGTTTCGAATCGAGGTTTCCGGTAGGCTCGTCCGCCAGCAGCAAGGCAGGCTCCGTTACAATCGCACGGGCAATGGCAACGCGTTGCTGCTGGCCGCCAGAAAGCTCGCCCGGCGTATGGCTTTCACGGGACGCCAACCCGACGGCATCCAAAGCCGCTTTGGCTAAGCGGTGCCGTGTAGCCGTATCCATTCCCCGGTAGATCAGCGGCAGTTCGACATTCTCCAAAGCGGTCGTGCGGTTGAGCAAGTTAAAGCCTTGAAAGACAAAGCCGATATAATGCCGGCGCAACAGGGCGCGCTGGTTTCGGGTCAGGCCGCCGACGTTCACGCCCTGGAAGCGGTACTCGCCGCCGCTGGGCGTATCCAGACAACCCAGGATATTCATGCAAGTGCTTTTCCCTGAACCGCTAGGCCCCATGACGGCCACGAATTCTCCCGGATTGATACTTAAATTGATCCCGGCTAACGCGTGCATTTGGGCATCGCCCGTGCCATAGGTCTTCGTCACGCCCTGCAACGCCAGTAATGGATGGTCAGCCATTGTGATCCTATTGGTTAGATGTTTCTAAAATCCCGGTCACTAATTCGGTACCGGTATCGATTGCACCGCCCGCAATTTCAGTGAATGCGCCATCCGTTGCGCCTTTGGTGATGGGGACAGGTTTTAAATTTCCTTGGCTGATTGTCCACACTTGCTGCTGGTTACCAGTTGTATTCGGAACGGTTTCCGGTTTGGAAGCGGAAGCAGGCGGGCGCGGCAGCATGGCGCTAAGCAATCCGCCTCTGGATTTTTTTTCGGTAGCGGCGGTTTGTGGCGGAGAAAACCGCAGCACGGCATTACTGACCAACAGCACGTTGGCTTTTTTATTGACGATGATCGTTGCCGTCGCGGTCATGCCCGGACGCAACGAAAGTGACGTGTTATCGACGGTCAAGACGGTTTTATAGGTCACGACGCCGTCCACCGTCTCGGAACCGTAGTGGACTTTGGTGATAAGTGCCGGAAAAGTCCGGTCGGGATAGGCATCCACGGTAAATGTGGCTTCTTGGCCTTCCCGGACCGAGCCGACATCCGCTTCATCGACATCGACTTGCAGTTCCATTTGGGTCAGGTCTTCCGCCAGTTTGAACAGAACCGGGGATTCGAACGACGAAGCGACCGTTTGTCCGGGTTCGATCGAGCGATCCAGCACAACGCCGTTGATGGGGGAATGCACAACGGCTTTGTTCAACTGAATCTGGTTATCTTTATAGGTGTTCTCGGTTTGCAGCACCGAAGCTTTTGCGCTCGCCAGATCGGCTTTCGCCCTGGCCAAGTTTGCCCGCGCCGTATCCATCTCCGTCGAGGATGGCACTTTGCCACCGCTTAATTGCCGGGTCTGCTCGTACCGTCCCAGTTTTAATTGCGCTTCCTGCAAGGTCGCCTCCGCCTGCAACACTTTGGCTTTCGTCACCGCCAACGCCGATTGGCTTTGCTGGGTTTGCGCTTCCAGCCTACGGGTATCCAGCTTGGCTAGCACTTGCCCCACTTTCACTTGGTCGTTGTAATCGGCAAACACTTTTTCGATGGTGCCCGACACTTCAATGCCGACTTCGACTTCATTGACTGGCGAGAGTGTGCCGGTGGCGCTGACCGTCACTACCAAATCGCCGCGCCGTGCCTTTTCGGTTTGATAACGCACCTGTGCTGGCTGGTCTATCCGCAAAACGGCAAATAGGATCAAAAGCAAGACAACAGCCGCCAGCAACCACCACAGCCAGCGAGATTTACCGTCGGGATTTGCCATTTCAAGGACTTTTGTTATGTCTTTTTGTGTTTTCATGTCTGTCAATGAGGAGTCTGATGTGGCTGGGTGGCATTAACATCCCAGCCGCCGCCCAACGCTTTATAAAGCCGGATCAGGTTAGAAGCGGTTTCCGCTTCGCTTTCGAGCAATTGGTTTTGGGCCGTCAATAATGATTGCTGCGCATCCAATACCCTTTGAAAATCGGCTGTGCCCGTTTGATATTGTTGCCCGGCCAGCGTCAATGCTTCTTTTCCGGCAGTTGCGGAGGCTTTGAGCGCATCGCGGCGTTGCCACTCCTGGTTAAGCGCGGTCAGCGAATTCTCGACCTCTTTTAACGCCGTCAGGATGGTGTTTTGATAGAGCCCTAAAGCCTGCTCCTGAAGCGCCGTTTGTATTTTTACATTGCTGCGGATGCGGCCGGAATCAAACAGGACCCACGCCGAGCTGGCCGCCATTTGAAACGTTTTGGCGGCGGCCGTATACAAATTGGCCGCTAACAGGGATTCCAAGCCTATCGACCCGGACAGCGTAAAACTGGGGTAAGCGGCGGCTTCGGCGACACCGATTTGGGCGGTTTGCGCCGCCAGTTTACGTTCCGACCGGCGCACATCCGGCCTTTGCCGCAACACATCCGCCGGGATGCCGACGGCAATGTGGTCAGCTGCGGCCGGAATGGACGCGGGCTGGGCCAATAAGGCGTTTAATTCCGTAGGCTGTTTTCCCAATAACACCGCCAGGCCATGTTTGGCTTGTTCGAGCGCGCTGGTTAATTTGGGTATATCGGCGCGGGCACTCTCGACCGATTGCCTGGCCTGGAGCACATCCACTTCGGAAACCAGCCCGGCTTGCGCCCGCCAGCGGGCAATGTCATAGGTTTCCTGTTGCGCTTTCAGGCTGTTTTTGGCAATAACCCATTCGTTCTGGTAGCGTCTTACCTCGATGTAATTCAAGGCAACTTCGGCGTACAAGCTGACCAGCACATCCTGCAAATCCTCTGCGCTTGCGTCCAGCGTGGCTTCGGCAGATTCGATGGAACGCCGCTGCTTGCCCCATAAATCCAGCTCCCAACTGGCATCCAGGCCATGGCTAAACTGATTATAGGAGCTGCCGAATTGGCCGACTTGGCCAAAACGGGACGCCGTGCTGGGCTGGTTTTTGCTCGCCGAGGCGTTCATGGATAAGGTCGGCAAACTATTGGCCACGGACAAATCATGGTTGGCACGGGCTTCGCGCAGTCTGGCTTCGGCTTGGAACACATCGCGGTTGCCCAAACGGGCTTGGGTAATTAATGAACTCAGTAGCGGATCATGAAACGCTTGCCACCAGGCCTGTAAGTTTTGCCGATTGCTTGAAGGCTGGTCTGCCAATGCCGAGGCCCATTGGGCCTGAAAAGCCGTCGGCGGACGCCGGTAATCCGGCCCGACCATACAGCCAGGCAACAATGGCATTAGCCAGGCAACCATAAGCCCTCTTTTGATAGTCTTCAGATCAATCATGTGCTTAGCCCAATAACGTAAAATGTGTGACGGGCAGGTAGGGCTTATTTCAATTTCCGGCATATCAGTCTGCAAATCCAATTAAATCATTCGAAAACCGTCTTGGTTTTCGTTGTGCTTAGTATCGCTGAAATAGTGTTAAATACCGTTAACAGAATGTAAATTTTGGTAAATGTTGGCTTATGTCCGGTAAAAGCCGTTACTATTACTGACATTAAAACCAGGGTTTACATAGTGACTAGAATATTGCTGATTGACGATGATGTTGAACTCGCCGGAATGCTGGCGGAATATCTGACGCAGGAAGGTTTTGACATGGTGGCCGTTCACGAGGGCGAAGCTGGCAGGCAAGAGGCCGTTTCGGGCAGCTATGACCTGGTGGTGTTGGATGTCATGTTACCCGGCATGAAGGGAATTGAGGTTTTAAACCGGATCCGCCTGGACAGCCAAATTCCGGTCTTGATGCTGACGGCCAAAGGCGATGATGTGGACCGTATTGTCGGCCTTGAATCGGGGGCGGATGATTATGTGCCAAAACCGTGTACCCCCCGTGAGCTGGTGGCGCGCATTCGAGCGATCTTGCGCCGGTTAGATTCCTCCCAACATCCCGATGATAAACTTGTTGAGGGGCCTTTGACTTTATGGCCGAAGCAACGCAAAGCGGAATGGCAAGGCAGGCTGCTGGATTTGACCAGCACGGAATTTAATCTGCTTGAAGTCCTGGTCGTTAATGCCGGCGCTATTGTCGGCAAAAAAGAACTTTCAGAAAAAGGCTTAGGCAGGCCTTTAGCGCGCTTTGACCGCAGTATCGACGTCCATGTGAGCAGTATCCGGCAAAAACTCGGCAACCTGCCGGACGGCCGCTCCTGTATTTTGACGGTGCGCGGTAAAGGTTACTTATTCGTTAAAGTGTGACGACCCATGGGCAGGCTATTCTGGAAGTTTTTCATCGTCATTTGGCTGGCCTTGTTGACGATGGGCGGCGGCATGGGGGCGGCCTTCTGGTTGCAGCGCAATGCCGCGCTGAATGCCAATGGGGCTGAACCACAAATAGCCGTCAACTCTGCCGCCCCTTATCTAAGCGCTGCCAGCCTGATTTTCAGTAAAGGCGGCGTAGACGGGTTACGCAGCTTCTTGGCTGAATCCCGCCATAATCCGGCACTGCCACCCCTCTTTGCAATCGATGATTTTGGTAAGGATTTGCTGGGGCGCGAAGTAGCGCCAAAAATCCTAGCCCAGGCTAAATCCTTAGCGGCTTCCCATGCTAATGGCGTCCGGCGCATAAAAACCGGGGAGAGCCAGACCTATCTGCTATTTGCGCTGTATTCTGAAAATAATCCATCAACCAATCCCAGGCAGTTACACCCCGATCCGCCGCCGCCCTGGTTGCCGATCACCTTAGGTTTTTTTGTCAGCCTTATTTTTAGTGGCGTATCGGCTTGGTATTTTGCCAAACCGATCCGGCAATTGCAGTCAGCATTTACAGCCGTTGCCGAGGGTGATCTTGATACCCGCGCCGGCCAAACTATGGGCCAACGCCACGATGAGCTGGCCGATTTAGGCCTTAGCTTTGATCACATGGTGAGCCAAATTCAACTATCGGTCAATGTGCAACAGCGGCTCCTTCATGATGTCTCGCACGAACTGCGCTCGCCTCTGGCCAGAATTCAGACGGCTATCGGTTTGGCCTACCAGCAGCCGGATAAAATCCCCCTGATGCTGGAACGGATTGAAAAGGAATCGCAACGGATGAATGATCTGATCGGCGAATTACTAGCCATTTCAAGGCTGGAAGCCGGGGTCATTGGCAAACTGGAAGTGGTCGACATAAATGAGTTAATCACTGAAATTGTTGAAGATGCCCGGCTTGAAGCGGACAGCAAAAACGTCGAAATCGACTTAAACATAGCCGGGGAAATATTTCTTCAAGGCTATTACGACCTGCTCAGCAGAGCCATTGAAAATGTGCTGCGCAATGCGGTCAAATATACCCGCAGCCATAGTAAAGTCAGCGTGAACGCCAAGCTTGGCGTCAGTGGCCACCAATTGCATATAGACATTACCGACCAGGGACCTGGCGTAGCCGAAACAGAATTATCCTCTATTTTTGACCCCTTTTTTCGTGGCTCCCATAGTCAAAAATCCCAAAGCATCGGCTTGGGACTAACCATCGCGCTGAAAGCATTGGAGACCCATCATGGCAAGATCAACGTGAGCAATCGAGTAGAGGGAGGCCTCAAGGCTGAAATTATTTTGCCAGTCACTTGATTATCCTTGTTTTCTGATAGTCTCTCTATACCAAGCGCACCAGCATTGTTCGCGAAAACCGCCCCGATGAACGCCTCTCTTTTTCCCCTGAATTCGCGCGATATAGGGCGGCCAGGGCGTTCGTGGACAGATGCGCAAGGCTCAGGGCGGGGTTCCCTAAGCCTAACGGTTGGGGCGCATCATTTGCCCGCGCCTTGCGTCGCCGCTGGCTTTCCCCGGTATGAGCTGTTCATGAATATGACCGATCCAATGATGATCGCCGATGCACTCAGGATGCGCGGCGTCAGCGGCTCTTGCGCGAACCAATTGCCTAAAAACACCGCCACCAGTGGATTGACGTAAGCGTAAGTCGCCACTAGCGGGATCGACGCGTTCTGCAGCAGCCAGGCGTAGGACGCGAAACCGATCATTGAGCCGAACACAACCAGGTACGCCAATGCCAGCCATGAGCCGGTCGATACCTGGGCAAAGCTGAACGCGCCCCATTTTTCGCTTAGGGCGCTGACAACCAACAAGGCGAATCCGCCCGCCAGCATTTCCGCGCCCGTCGTCATCAGTGCCGTCTCCGGCAAATCCGCGTTCTTGCTGTAGATCGAACCGGTCGCCCAAAGCAAACTGGCGAGCAGAAGCGCCGCCACGCCGGGCACGTTTAACGGCATGCCGCCGGAAATCGCCGGCGGGCCGACCAGCAGGTAAATCCCCAAGAAACCGATGACCAAACCGGCAAGCACGCGCAGCGATGGCCGGGCGCCATTGGGTCTGAGCGCATCGGCAATCACCAGGAATAGGGGCACGGTACCGATGATCAGCGCGGCAACGCCGGACGGGACGGTTTGTTCGGCCCAACAGACCAAGCCGTTGCCGCCGAGCAATAACAAGGTGCCGACAATGGCGGCCGAACGCCACTGGCGCAAGGTCGGCACGGCATCGCCGGCCAGGCACCGCCAAGCCAGCAAAATGACGCCGGAAACGAGAAAACGCAGTCCCGCCGACAAAAACGGCGGCAGCGTCTCGACCACAAAACGGATCATCAGGTAGGTCGATCCCCACACCAAATAAACCGCCAGCAAAGCGGCCCAAACCTTCGCCCTCAATCTTCGAACGCCTGAATGACTTCGGTTTCCGCTTGGCCCGATGCGATCCATTCCTTGATCGCCGGATGACCCAGCACCGTATCCACGTAGTCTTGAGCCGCCGGCCCCGCTTCTAGCCGGTAGGTATGGAAACGCAAGGCAACCGGCGCGTACATGGCATCGAGAATGCTGAAACGGCCCAACAGCCAAGGGCCGTCGGCGGCGTGATTTTCCCGGCATTCGTTCCAGATTCGACCTATCCGCGCGATTTCGTTATGAACCACATCGGGCAATGCCTTGGCGGCAAGTGGCCGCCGGCAATTCATCCCGCAATGGCTGCGCAGGTTGGCAAAGCCCGCGTGCATTTCCGCGGCCAGGGAACGGGCCTGGGCGCGGCCGGCCTGCGATACCGGCCATCCCTGAGTTTCCGGGAAGCGCTCGGCCAGATACTCCAGGATCGCCAGCGAATCCCAGACGGTAATGTCATTGTCCATCAGCACCGGTACCTTACCAGCGGGAGAAAACGCGGCGATGCGGGCTTGTGTATCGTCCCGGTAAAGGGGTATCCGCACTTCCTCGAAGGCAATGCCGTGATGTTTCAAAAACAGCCAGGGGCGCAGGGACCAGGACGAGTAATTCTTGTTGCCGATGATTAAGGCCATAGTCATGAGAGATCCTATCGGTTGGAATATGGGTTAAAGGGTTATCGAAGCGCCGCTATGGAATAGGACGCGGACAGTACGCTCATCCCGGAAGTGTAAGCCCAAACCGCCGAAAATCCCTGCGAATCTGTTGCGAACGGAGTATTCCAGTCAAAATGCCACCTATTCTATAGCAAACCCGCCAGATATTCCGGCAAAAAACCGGCCGCTGGCAATGATTGGTTTTATTGACGTTAACCGTCAAGTATCGGCCAGGAGCTGCCACCAAAGTTCGACTTTGGTTGACAGTAATAAAATGAATACCTGCCCATTCAGTTTAGCCAATGATGCTGGAGGAAGGCTTGTCTCTTACATTTGGCCGGTGCCGGTTGCTTGTTTAGCCCGAGACGGCTATTCGGTATGTTGGAAAACATGACGGAAGTGCAGGATTACACGGCGGAGGGTTGATGATCAAAGTGGAAGGAATTAGTCGCTAGGAACCTGTAAGCGTTTGTTCCATTCGCTGCAAAGCTTTCTAAACGAGCGGCTACGCTCAAACGCTAGCTGTAAGTCTATTTGCGCCGAAAACGCCGGTTGATCGGTGGTTTCTCCATACGAGCGGTTGGGCATGCAAGCATTGATCCAACCCTTGGCATCACGCAGGCGTTCAGGATCGACGGTCTTTGCCGGGTCATAATTGAAGCCTCGATTTCCCTGCAGCGATTCGGCGGCTGCGATAAACCAGGCTTCGTACTCTCTGTTTGCCAACACAACGGAAATTTTACGGTGAGGGGCGATACTTTGGGCGCGGCGCAAAATCTCTTGCCCCAGTTCGGCGGGGCAGTCATCGTCCGCATCGAATAGGATTAATATCCAGCCTTCGTCGCCGCATTTGTTGGCGGCAAGGCTGAGGTGGCGGCGAAACTCATCGTCCTTGTTCAGGAAGCGGTCTCGGCGGACACGAATCGGATAGCCCACATCGACATATACTTCCGGGGTTAACCACTCGTTGAGTCGCCGTAATAGGATAGGTAAAGCGATGACTTCGCCATCGCCCTCCACAATCGCAGTCACATTGATCACGGCTGGCTGTCTCCAAATAAATCGGTTTGTTTTTGTTCTTGCGCTTCCAGTTGTTTGCGGTCGGGCGCTAGTTGATTCAGGCGCAGCAACTCGCCGGCGGTGAACAGTGAGTCTCGAATCGCTTGCCGAGACGCTTCGTCGATGGGGCCGATCCGGGTTTCGCCTTTTTCGGAAACCACCGACAATAAAGAATCGGCGCTCAATCGCTGATCGTCAAGCAGATCCGGGCTGTGGCTGGTGACGATGATTTGGGTTTCTTGCGAAGCCCGACTCAACGCTTCTCGCAAAACTGAACTTGCCGCCGGATGTAACGCCGTTTCCGGCTCTTCGATGCCTATCAAGGTGGGGGCGTAATCCCGGTTACCTTGAAATAGCGCAGCCAATATTCCCAATGCCCTTAAGGTGCCATCAGACATGTTTTGCGCCAGAAAACGCCAGGGATTCTTGGCACCGGCCATGTCCTGACTAAATTCAAGGGTTTCCATCGGGACAATGGATTTACGTTTTACACCATGAACCATCGGTACGACGGTTTGTAAATATTCCTGGATGATGGCCATGCGTTCCGGGGATACTCTTTCTAAGTGCCCGATGACACTAGCGATGTTTTCGCCAACCGGCTTTAGTAACCTACCCTCTTGCGGTTTTTGCAGTTCGCGCATTAATTTGGGATTCAAATTGTAAAATCCCATGGTTGAGAACATGTCGAAAACCGGACGAAATTCGGTCAAGCCGGAAGCGGCGACCAAGGCCAAACGGTCAGCGGTCACGGCGGGGAACGTCGCCTCGCTACTGTTGCGCAGTTTGCCTTTATCTATCTGGAAAAACGGACCTTTACCGATACCTTCCAATACGCATTCCTCGGTTTGCACTTTGTAGCCTTGGCCGGAAAGCGCTCCGACATTGAATGCGTAATGTCCTTTTTGCCCATTAGCTAGTGAGAATTCCAGACGAATGCCGAAATGGTTTGGATGGCCCATTGAACGTCTACGTACTTCCGACAGGCCTCCTCGTTCGTTTAACGCGTTGTCCAACGAACTTGTTAAGGCATCTCGTACCAAGTGCAAGGCATCGAGGAAATTGCTTTTACCTGAACCGTTTGCACCGATCAAATAGCTCAGTTGTCCCAGCTTTACATCGCAATAACCGATGCTTTTGTAGTTTCTTAATACGACGCGGGTAATACTGGCATGGGTCATAAGATTAGGGTCTCTATATTTGATGTACGTTAACGGCAATCGAATTACTTAGGCAGTCCAAGTAATTGAACACCTGATCTTCCCGGCACTGGCATCAACGGCGTTCAAGTCCACAGCGGCATAAACCCATGCGCCTTGTTGTATTCGCCAATCACCAGAATACCGTTGTTGGGAAGCCTCAATCCACCCGCGTATAAATTGCGGCCGCGCTGCGGCCCGCATAGTTCCGATTAGCGATAGCATAATCGGAGAAATGTTGAACTCGGAATGTGCGATTACGCAGCCTAATCGCACCTAGATTTTTGAATGACAGCTTATTTGTCCTTTCTTGTCCTTGCAAATTATTGCATATTGGCCGCAAAGGGCAATAAGCAGCCTAAACCATGCCGTCCATCGTCCTAGCCAACTGGTGGACGGCCTCGTCGATCCGGCCTGCAGGGATCATGCCGTAGCCTAACACCAAGGCGTTTACCGCCGCCGGTTTTTCGGCGGCATAACGGTCTAACGGCTGCAGCCGGATACCCTCGGCGGCCAATTTTTCCGCCAGTCCAGCCGCGGGTATGGCTACGCCCAGTTCTGCGGCAAGATGCAAACCGGCGTCGGTGCCGATCACGCGCAACCGGCTGCCACAATGCCGGGCTATGGCTTGTTGTAGGGTGGCGCGGCGGTCGCCATAGATTTTGTGCATTTTACGGACATGGCGGGCCAAGTGCCCCTCGCCGATGAACGCGGCCAAGGTGTCCTGGGGGAGCACCGCGCTATGCCAATCGCTGTAAGCCTTGGCCGCAACCAATGCCTGCCGCGCCCAGGGCGGCGCGACCACAAAACCTAGCCGCAAGGCCGGGAACAGGCTCTTGGAAAATGTGCCGACATAAAACACCGACCCGTTGCGGTCTAGGGTTTGCAAGGCGTCAAGCGGTCGGCCATTGAAGCGGAATTCGCCGTCGTAGTCATCTTCTATCACAATGGCATCACGGGTCTGCGCAAAGTCCAGCAAGGCGGCACGGCGCCCCGCCGACAGCGTCACGCCCAGCGGGCATTGGTGCGAGGGCGTGACGTAGATGATCCGGGTAGTATCCGGCAAGCGGTCAATGACCATGCCTTCGCCGTCGACCGGAATGCCGACGATTTTGGCCCCGGCGGCGGCAAAGGTGGAGCGCACGGGCGGATAGCCGGGTTCCTCGACGGCGACCAAGGTTTGCCCCGGCGTCACCAGTATCCTGGCCAACAAATCAAACGCCTGCTGCGCCCCTGCCGTCACCACCACATTTTCCGCCAGACAGGCCACCGCCCGGGCGTAAGACACATGCCGGGTGATCGCCGCCCGCAACGCTTCCCGCCCTTCCGGTTCGGCATAAGCGGCGGGGGCTTTCGATAACGCCCGTAAGGCCCTGGCCGACAAGCGCCGCCAGACCGGGAAGGGGAATGCGGCCTTATCGGGCAATCCCATCCGAAAATCATAAGGCAGCACATCAAGCCGCGTCGTCGAAAAAACGGGCTGCGGATCGCGCCAGAATTCGTTTAAACGTGTATCAGGCAAAATGCCGCTACCCGGCGGCTTGCCCCGGGGCGGTAACGGGGAAATAGTGGCCACATAGGTTCCGGCTCCCGGACGGACCCGCAGGTAACCTTCGCTTAGCAACAAATCATAGGCAGCCACGACGGTGTTGCGCGAAATTCCCAATCCCGCCGCCAGCGGGCGCGTTGCCGGCAGGCGCAACCCCGGCTGCAAGCGGCCATCAAGGATGGCCGCTTGCAGTTGCCGGTGCAGGGCGCGGAGCAGGTCGCCCTCCCCTTTTTCGGGCAAGGCGATTGCCAAATCAAAAAGTGGTTCCATGGTTTTCCTAAAGGGTGGCTCTTTTGGGGTATCGCTGTCTGGCTTATTCTAACCGCACACCCGGTTATCAGCGGGCAAAACAGCGATGTGAACTAAGAGGCCCACTATGAATATCAGCGATGCAGTGAATTACCAACAGGTCATCCCGGAAATTTTCGGGGCGCTAGCAGAAGTCCATGCCGTGATGGACGCCACCGGCCTGCTTGACCGCAAGCTCCACCACCTCGTCCAACTGCGGGCGTCCCAAATCAACCAGTGCGCTTATTGCGTCCAGATGCACACGGGCGAAGCCCGCACCGATGGCGAAAGCAACGCCAGGCTGGACCAGCTGGTGGTCTGGGAGCGCAGCGACGCCTACTCACCCGCCGAACAGGCCGCCTTGGCGTGGGCCGAGGCCTTGACCACTTTGCAAAAGGACACCGATTATACGGCCCTGCGTATCTGGCTGCGCGAGCATTTCAGCGATGCGCAAATTGGCGTGCTGACCTCGACGGTCGCGATGATCAATTTATGGAACCGCATCCAGATTTCGACGCATTGAACCAAGGCGGTTTAATATTGCCGCTAGCTGCCTGGGCACTATGGCAACCTTCAGACCACGCCGCCTGGTTAACCCAAAACCCACTTGAAAGGAGCCTTGAAATGTCCGAACCGCAAATATCCCCTATCGACCCTTACCCACGCCAACGACTAGCGGTGCTCGACACCGAGATCAGCTATGTCGATGCCGGATCGGGCGGGCCTATCGTGTTCTTGCACGGCAACCCGACCTCATCCTACCTTTGGCGCAACATCATACCCTTCCTCAGCCAACAGAACCGTTGCCTTGCCCCGGATTTGGCGGGGATGGGCCAATCCGGCCCATCCCCTACCGGGGCTTACCGTTTCCTGGATCATGCGCGTTATCTGGATGCCTGGTTCGAGGCCTTAGGCCTGACTGAAAACGTCGTTTTGGTGTTGCATGACTGGGGATCGGCCTTGGGCTTTTACCGTGCCTACCGCCATCCTGGACAAATCCGCGCCATCGCTTACATGGAAGCTTTAGTACAACCCAGGACATGGGACGATTTCCCCCCTGGCCGCGAGGCGATGTTCCGTGCCTTGCGTTCGGAGAAAGGCGTGGAGATGGTGCTGCATGGCAATTTTTTCGTCGAAACCGTGCTGCCTAAGAGCATACTCCGCACCTTATCGGAACAGGACATGGCGGCCTATCGCACGCCGTTCACAACGCCGGAGTCACGCTTGCCCACCCTGGCCTGGCCGCGCGAGCTGCCGATTGACGGCGAACCGGCGGATGTCGCCGGGATTGTCGAATGTTACGGGCAATGGTTGTCCACGAGCACTCTCCCGAAACTGCTGATCAGCGCCGGGCCGGGGGCACTGTTGACCGGACGGGCGCTTGAATTTTGCCGTACCTGGCCGAACCAGCGGGAAGTGGCTGTCAAAGGCATACATTATCTTCAGGAAGATTCCCCCACTGAAATTGGCATGGCGCTACAGGCCTTTGTCGGCAATCTTGGTATCCAGCGCCCTGCCCCCTAATTTTTTACTACAGCGTCGCCAGCTATCCGGCCACCCCCGCCCCGATCGCCGCCGTCATTAAAGGCGTACGCCATCGCCGGCATGGCGAACCCTCATATTGCCGTCACCGGGAAATACTATTTTCCGGGCCGTTACACCGCCATTATCCCGATGATTACGGGCATCTACAGCGTAGGGCGGCTATTGGAAAACCGGAATGCCCAGACCGTGTGCACTAGGTAATTCCGTGAACATTTTCCGCATTTGGCAATGTGCCTGTCGAATGGGCCATGCCCCAATCGACTATAAGGCGGAAACCCTTTTTCCACACCCAACCGGAGATAAACCATGAAATACCTATGCCTGATTTGCGCCGAAACCGTCATGGAGCAAATGGACAACGACGTTGCCGGACACCATTTTAAGGAATACGCGGAATTCACCAAAAACCTCAAGGAAGGCGGCCATTACCTGGGCTGCAACCGGCTGCTACCACCCAGCGCCGCCGTTACGGTGCGGGTGCGGGGCGGCAAGGTCTCGGCCACTGACGGGCCCTTCGCAGAAACCAAGGAACAGTTCGGCGGCTACTACCTGATTGAGGCCAGGGATTTGAACGAGGCGATCCAGATCGCCTCGCGCATACCGGGGGCAAAGCATGGCTGCGTTGAAGTGCGGCCGGTCGCCGAGGACGAACAGACATTGCAGGCGCTCGGTTTTGCCGAAGCCTGATGTCCGGCGTTGGCAAGGGTAACGTTAAAAATCCACCCGCCCAAACACTACTGACACCACGCTGTCAGGAAGGCTGACTTACCATAGCAACTCGCCAACATTGGCCGCCCGCCAATAAAAAATCCGGCGGCCTGTCGATTCCGGTAGCCGCCATTCGACCAAGGGTGCAAGCACCCTTTTTACATCTACTAACGCTAAACAGGAGCACAATCATGACCACAACCATCAAACCCATCCCAGACGGCTTCCACACAGTCACCCCGTACCTGGTCGTCCAAGGCGCGGCCGAGGCGCTGGAGTTCTATAAACAGGCCTTCGCCGCTGTTGAGCTGTTCCGCCTTGACGCGCCTGGCGGGGCAATCGCCCATGCCGAATTCAAAATCGGCGATTCAGCTTTTATGATTTCGGACGAAAATCCCCAGTGCAGCGATGTTTCCCCGAAAACGCTGGGCGGCACGCCAGTCAAACTGCATCTTTATGTCAGCGACACCGACGCCGTCTTTGCCGCCGCCATCAAAGCCGGGGCGACCGAAACGATGCCGCCCACCGACCAATTCTGGGGCGACCGCATGGGCGGCGTAGCTGACCCGTTCGGCCATCACTGGCTGATCGCCACGCATATTGAAGAGGTGGCTCCGGGCGAACTGCAAGGCCGGATGGAAGCGTTCTTCGCGGCACAGGCGGGTTGTAACGGTTAGCCAAGCTCGGCGGCAGGCGCCCCAATCACGGATGGCGGGCGCCCGCACAGACGGGACCCTCACACGCATTTTTGTTAGATTTACTGCCAACAAACCATTAGGAGAAACTATGGGTAACAACTGCCAAGTTCACGGTGCCTTCAGCTGGTGCGAGCTGCTGACCACCGACACCGAATCCGCCAAGCACTTTTATGGCAAGCTCTTCAACTGGGCCTTGGAACCCGCGCCTATCACTGGCCTGGACTATACCTTAGTGAAGTCCGGCGGCGAAAAAAGAGGCGGCATCATGGCGATACCGCCTGCGGTTGAGGGGGAGCCGCCCTGCTGGGGCGTGTACGTCACCGTGGACGATGTGGAAGCCACCGCCAAGCTGGCCGTGGAGATGGGCGGCAAGGTGCTCATGCCCCCGCACGACATCCCGGACGTCGGACGTTTCAGCGTGCTACAAGACCCGCAAGGCGCGATGATCAGCGTCATCACTTACTTGCCCAAAGCCAATTGAGGAACCGCCATGTCCAGACAAATCTTCGTGAATCTGCCGGTAAAGAATCTCAGCCAATCCGTTGAATTCTTTACTCGGCTCGGTTTTGCCTTCAATCTGCAATTGACTAACGGGAACGCCGCCTGCCTGATCGTTAGCGATAACAGCTTTGTCATGCTGTTGACCGAGGCTATGTTCCAATCCTTCACGCCCAAAACCCTTTGCGATGCAACGCAAAGCTCAGAAGTGCTGGTCGCCTTGTCTTCCGGAAGCAGGGAAGCCGTCGATGACAGGGTACGTAAGGCTGTCGCCGCTGGCGGAACGCTTTATAACGGGCCGCAAGATCACGGTTTCATGTACGGGCATGGCTTTCAGGATTTGGACGGCCACATCTGGGAATTTTTTTACATGGAGCCAGGCACGGCCTGCCAAGCCTAACAATGCACGAGCGGAGACGGTTATGAAATACATGTTGTTGATTTACCATGAAGAACAAGCTCTGGGTGAAGACGAGCGGGAAGCCTGTTACCAGGAATCCACCCGGCTCATCCACCAGCTCAAAGCGGAAGGCCAGTTTCTGGCCGCCAGCCCATTACAACCCACCACGATGGCGACCAGCGTCAGGGTGCGCGAAGGCAAACGCTTCGTGACCGATGGCCCGTTCGCGGAGACCCGCGAGCAATTGGGCGGCTACTTCCTGGTCGACACCCAGAATCTCGACGCCGCCATAAGCATCGCCGCCAACATTCCTATGGCGCGCAAGGGCGTGGTTGAAGTCAGGCCATTGATCGAGCTGCCGGGATTACCGGTTGTTTAAGCATAAGACAGATAAGGGTTAGCCATGGATAACAGACCGCAGAAAGAGCACGAATGGCTACAGCAGTGGGTGGGCGAATGGACGTATGAGTGCGGATGCATGATGGAACCCGGCAAGCCGCCTGAAAAATTCAAGGGCTCAGAAAGCGTGCGCACGCTGGGCGGTTTTTGGGTGCTGTGCGATGGCCGCAGTGAAATGCCCGGCGGCATGGCGGCCATGTTGATGACATTAGGTTATGACCCGCGCCAACAACGGTTTGTAGGCTATTGGATCGGTTCGATGATGGGCCATCTCTGGGTATACGACGGCTCGCTGGAAGCCCAGAAAAATGTGCTCACGCTCAATACCGAAGGCCCGTGCTGCGCGAGTGACGGCAAATTAGTCAAACAGAGGGACGTCATTGAGGTCAAAAATGCCGGTCAGCGTTTGTTGAATTCGTACCTGCTGGGCGAAGACAGGGAATGGCAGTTATTCATGACAACGAGTTACCAAAGAATAAGGTAGCGCTTTAACTTCAAACATCCTACGGGTTTACTTAAAAAAAGGAGAAATTTCAATGAAATGCATGGTTATTGTTAAGGCAAGCAAGAACAGCGAAAAACAAGGTTTTGATCCGAGCTCCGAAATACTTGCGGCAATGGGTAAGTACAATGAGGAGCTAATAAAGGCCGGCATTATGCTGGGCTGCGGTGGTTTAAAGCCCACTTCGCTGGGGAAGCGCGTCAGGTTCTCCGGTACACAGCGCACGGTAATCGACGGCCCATTCCTCGAACCGGAAGATCAAATTGCTGGTTACTGGTTTTGGCAGGTCAAATCATTGGATGAGGCCGTCGAATGGGTTAAGCGATGTCCGAATCCAATGCTAGAAGACTCCGACATTGAAATTCGTCCAGAGTATGAGGAAGCGGATTTTGCAGCCTAACATTACGCTCAAGCGGGATGCGCCTTTTCGTGGCGGTCTTGGAATTCGTTATGTTCCGGCTTAGCTAATCTTCCGTGAAAGGCAAGCCCCTTAGCTTTACGTTAATGGGGCTGATGTTCAGCATGGACAAAATGGCCGGTGAAAAATTTGAAGAGCGTTTGGCGGCATTGAAAACCGTCACCGAAAAAGAGTAAAGGCCATTCTAGCCAAGATGAACCGTGGGGATACGTTTTTAAATTAAACCGGGAGAAAAAAATGGATACCGTAAATAAACCTGCCGAATCGCGGGAACTGGTGTTGGCCCGCCTGATCGACGCGCCGCCGGAAAACGTGTTTAGGGCCTGGACAGAACCGGAACTGCTCAAACAGTGGTTCACGCCCAAGCCCTGGACAGTCGCCTCCGCCGAACTTGATGTCAGGCCGGGTGGCGGCAATAGGATCGTCATGCGTAGCCCGGAAGGCCAGGACTTCCCGAACAGCGGGGTCTATCTTGAGGTGGTCAAGAATGAGCGTTTAGTGTTCACCGATGCCTATACGAAAGCCTGGGAACCGTCCGAAAAACCCTTTATGACCGCCATCATCACCTTTGAGGATGACGGCGGAAAAACCCGATACACCGCCCGTGTCCGGCATTGGAGTGCGGCCGACCGGAAAACCCACGAAGAAATGGGCTTTCATGAGGGCTGGTCTAAGGCCACAGACCAGCTTGCCGAGTTGCTTGCAGGCTTGTAGGCCGGATGCCAAAACCCTCCTTCCCGGTCTGGCAAAACAGGTGGCGGGCACCCTATCAAGGCCCGCCGACCACGGTTCACGCTATACGACCATTTACACCCTTCGGAGTAAACCACTATGCCAAAAATCACCCCCTTTTTGTGGTTCAATGATCAGGCCGAAGAGGCCATGAATTTTTACGTGTCCATTTTTAAGAACTCGAAAATCTTAGGCATCAGCCGCTATGGCGATGGCGCGCCCGCGCCTAAGGGCACGGTGATGACGGCAACTTTCGAGCTGGATGGGCAAGTGTTCACCGCCCTTAACGGCGGGCCTATTTACAAGTTCTCGCCCGCCACTTCGTTTGTCGTGCATTGCGAAACGCAAGCCGAGGTCGACTATTACTGGGAGAAACTATCAGAAGGCGGGAAAGAACATCAATGCGCTTGGCTGGATGACAAATTCGGCGTGACCTGGCAGATTGTGCCCGACATCCTGATCGAACTGTTGGGCGGCCCCGATCCGGTAAAATCCGCAAGGGCCATGCAGGCTATGCTGAAAATGACGAAAATCGACATCGAAAAGTTGAAGCAAGCCTACGCGCAATGATAGAAACTACGGATAAATTTTTTACTTTGCCTCAAGACCTGTCCATTTCAATTTCCCGGAGCCTGGCCTGGAAAGCGAAGTACGTCTAAAAAGCGAACCGGACAGGTGTGCCGTCCGGCTCTTGCAAAACCCTTTGGTAATACCCTAGTCGTAGCCGTAGTCCGGGTAGCCTCTGGGGGTCTTCTTGTAAAAAAAGTAGTCGGCCGTGTAAGGCACGAAAGCCCTCGTGCCGACATCTGTTAACGCATCACAGCCCGTTGACGGTGCGGCCCCTCCAGAGGTGTTCAACCGCTGGATGAATGTGACCGCCGTCAGCGAGCGGCCACCGGTCGGGCCTTTTTTGGTTCCGGCCACCGGAAGCAGGAGCCAGGGGATGGCATCTTGTGCGACAAAGTCCGGGTCGGACGAGGCGGTCGCCCGCCCGCCCCAAACGGTGCTCGTGTCCCGTGAGTCCTGCCATGCAGCGCGAATTGTGCCCTTTTCGGCCGGGTTAGGGCTAAAAAAGTGGGTTATGATTTGCCTATTGTTGTCAGCGGACAGCGTGGCCTGCGGTGTAAAGAGCGTGAAGGCGAAGCCGGAGGCCGGGCAAACCGCCGTAGGTGTGATCGGGTTCGGACACGGTAAGCAGACGTAGTTCTGGGTTCCAACCGCGTGGCCTTCTAGGAACGCGGTGTTCCCGGCTGGCACCTGGATGTCGGTAGGCACGGGTGGCGGTGTGACTCGTCCGGCGTGGGCGGGTTGTGGGTGTGAGGCCGCGAAAGCCAAGACTAGGGCCATGGCGCCCGCGATGGGCAGGATGCCACGCGTGGCCTGATTCTCTGGTGCATTGCAGTTTTTCATAATGTTTTCCTTGCGCACTTTATGCGCAGGTTGAGGGCTTATATGCAAGGCCTCCGGCTATCATTCCCAGCGGCTAACCCGCCGTGGACTGATTGCCCATCACTTGACGACGTGGCGCCCGTTCCGGTGACCAAGGCCTAAGGTTTCGGTAAGGGGGCTCTGATAAGACTTGAACGAAGCCACCTAACCTTGATAACAAAATTTCAAGATCGCCAACAGGCGGCGCGTCCCGTTAGCTGGCTTGTTAATCCTAGCAACGCCGCAAAGGTTCAATTGCTTGCTGGAAAACCAGGACATTTAGCAAAACCAACTTCATTATTTGTCAATTCGAGACCTTTCCGGAATGCTTGAACAGCATTTTTATGCAAGCGCATGAAAAGAAAAGTTTTTTATTTATCAAGGTAATTCGGCTAAAACCCTTAACCCATCCCCTGCATGCCTATGGAACCATTAGGCATCGGGTCCGGTTGCCTATCATGGGCCTAACATTTGGAAAGCACTGGCCGTAATGTTGCGGGAAGGAAACGCGATGGCCAATTTGTATTGGCCATCATTAAATCGTACCGGGCATACGCGACATTACGGTCGGGGGGCATTACTTCACTGCCATTAAGTTAATGGTTTTAATCAAAATAAAACAATTGGTTACGAACGAATTTGTAGGTCGGGTTTACCCAAAGGGCATAAAAGCGATAGCGTAACCCGACGCATCAGCACCTAAATGTCGGGTTACGCTGACGCTAACCCGACCTACGATTGATATGCACCGCAAAAATACAATCGTAACTCCATGAATATTAACATTTATTCCTTAACTTAATGGCAGTGGGGGTATTACTTGGATAAAAAAGCACGTTTGCTGGCCAGGATAGCCAACAACGGTAAAGCCAAGCCCAGCAACATGACACAGAACAATAGCCCGCCCAAGTCGCTGTAACCGGCCGGCACGGTTACAGCGCCTGTCGCATCCTTCACTTCACGGGTGATGACAAACCACTGGTTGAGCATTTTGGTCAGCAATTGTGACAGCGATAAAGCCAGATTGACGAAAGCCGCCATGACCGCAAAATAAGTCGCCTTGAGCCTTGCCGGGGCGGAATTGGCAATCCAAGCCAACATCGGGATCATAGCGACCTGCCCAAGCGGCGATTCCATTGCCGTGTCGACCAAGGCAATAAAACGGGCATCCACAACACCGCCGGTATGCGCCTGGGTCCATTCGTGGAGTCCGTAAAACAGGGCGATGTTCGGTAAATAAAGCACCGTCAAGGCGACCGTCAACGTGGCGATGATATAGGTGATCGGACGCTCCGCCATGAAGCGGCGGAACAGAAAAATGCCGAGCAAAGTCAGGGCGCTGGCAGTCAACGATAATTGGGACAGAAACTGCTGGTCGAAGCGGAGCACGTCGATCATCCACCAAGTTTCGCCAGCCCCCGTGGTCGGTACGGCACGGAAGGCGAAAATCACCAAGGCCGTACCAAACAACTGTTTCCTTTCCGGCACGGCTAGCTCTTTAGTCAAATGCCACATCAGGAACAAGACGATGGCTAGGGAGCCGGCAAAAACAATCACTTCGTTATAAGGCAAATCCGCCAAGCCCATCACTACTGAGAATAAGGTAAAGCCAAGCCCGCCGCCCAATAACCACCAATTGATTTCCGGCAATTCCGTCATGGGCCGTCCTAACAGGCGTTCCATATCTTCGAATTCATAACCCAACGCCGCCAGCCGCCATTCTTCTTGCGAGCGCAACCAAGACGCCAGCAGGACACCGAAAATTGAGATGATCGGAATCCACAATGCCCAATGGTAAATGCTGAGATAAACGTCCGCCTTTGCCGCCGTATCCATCGCCTCTACGCCATTGAACAAATAGACATTGGCGAGGGCGTCTATGAGCGTGCCGCTGATAATCGCCACCCGCCCTAAGGATTGCATGGTCGTGTGCGCGAGCAGGATTTGTGGTGGGGGGATAGGATTTTCGTGGCCGTCAAAACGCGCTATCGCCTCCACGGTCATCGCATCGGCGACGATGTCCTGCATGACATACCCGATAGGCGCTAATAGCGAAGCCAAAACAAACCACTGTTCAGCGGGCATCAGTTGCGCCATATAGTCTAAGTCTGCCAGCAAGTTAGCCATAATCAGCAAACTGGCGGCGATCAGCGCGGCACCCACGTAAACCAATACGGACTTATAACGCCACAGCAAATCCACCAAATGGCCTAACGGCATTTTTAGCGTCCAAGGCAACATCACCCAAAATCTCAACGTCGCCAGAAATTCGGCGGACAAGCCCAGATATTCCTTGACGAAAAAAGTGCTGACAATCGCGGTGACCCCAGATACGCCCGCCGCAAAATAGATCATTAACGGCGGCAGATAGCTCCAGCGTAATTGCCTGGCAAGATCGTAAACATTGTGGTCTAGCCAACTGCGCCAACACTGCATAATCTGCTTGATGGGCGCATTAACTGGATTTTGCTTTCTGGGCATGGTGGTTTCCTCACGGGTCAGTGAATAGATATGCTTTAAACGCTCAAGTTTTCAGTTTTTTAGCTGGCCAAGCTATGCGTAACTGTAAAAATCACCACAAATTCAATGAAATATAGACATGTGTCTGTAGGGGGCAGCCCAGATTATGCCATCTGAAAACTTTACAGTTCCGGGTATAGTCCTGCAATAACCCATAGCCTACGCACCATTAAACAAGATACTTAAAGATGGGGGGGCCGCCGCCAGGGCAAGCGCATATAAAATGAATAAAATATCAATGACTTATATTTTAACGTCGTATAGATGAATGCGGGATGGGGTTTGAAACCCCATCCTTAACGTTTTGAGCCACCTAATAGACACTAAAAACGTTAC
>Ga0082335_1000621_pt1 | contig 85842 bp, 68 predicted proteins | sample Subgrocontami58m_FD_72375 | JGI IMG/M metagenome (GOLD analysis project Ga0082335, IMG submission 72375) | Subsurface groundwater microbial communities from S. Glens Falls, New York, USA - GMW37 contaminated, 5.8 m (SPADES assembly) (version 2) ...
GCTGCGAGCGCGGCGCACCAACGCCAGCCCCATCTACAGCCGGTACCCCGATCGGGGCGGCGCCATCGGCCGGCTGTTGCGGGCGCAGCCGCAGCAGCCCCCCGCCGCCACGGTCACCGGCTGGCGCGACACCGCCCTCACCGTCTGGGCCATCACCGACCCGGCGGTCACCGGCCCGATCAGCGCCGCGCTCAAGGACACTCGCCTCTACATCGCCGACGGCCATCACCGCTACGAAACGGCCCTCAACTACCGCAACGAGCACCGGGCCGCGGGCGGCGGGTCGGGCGACGAGGCCTACAACTTCGTGATGATGGGCCTCACCAGCGCGTCGGACCCGGGGCTGGTGGTGCTGCCCATCCATCGCATGGTGCGCAACCTGTCGGCCACCAGCGTGCAGACGTTGCTGCGCAGTGTGCAGCGAGAGTGGGACGTGCAGTACGTGCCACTGCGCCCGGCCCACCTAGCCACCGACCTGCCCGCGTTGCTGGCGCAGCTCGGCGAGGGGGCGACCCAGACACCACGGTTCGCCATCTACGGCCTGGAGTGGGGCACCGCGCTGTTGATCCAGCCGAAGGATCCCGCCGCTTTGTTGGCGCGGCTGCCCGCGACGATGGCGACTCCGCTGCGCACGCTCGACATCTCGCTACTGCACGAGGTGGTGGTGCACGGCTACCTGGGCATCGGGCGTGACGCCGCCGACGTCGAGCGGGCGCTGCTGTTCTCGCACGACGCGGCCGATGCGGTGGCAGCGGTCGAGAGCGGGACGGCCCAACTCGCCATCCTTATCAACCCCACCCGCGTGCAGCAACTGGTGGACGTGGCCGACGCCGGCGAGAAGATGCCGCAGAAGTCCACCTTCTTCTTCCCCAAGCTGCCCACCGGCTTGGTGCTGCGGCCGGCCGAAGACGCACTGGGCGACTAGCCGCCTGTCCTAGACGGCCCCGCATATGCTGGCACGGCTGGAGGGTTCGCGGGCGCTGCGACTGACCGCGCTGGCCGCCGTGCTGCTGCTGGCGCTGGGCCTGCGGCTGTACGGCATCGACTGGGACGGCGGCGGCTTCTTCCATCCCGACGAGCGCTTCATCATCCTGCTGAAGTTGCCCGAGATCGCGTCGCTGTGGCCGTTCGACTGGCAGCGGGCGCTCGACCCAGCCACCAGCCCCTGGAACCCCCGCTGGTTCGCCTATGGGTCGTTCCCCTTCTACCTGCTGCGGCTGTTCACCGACCTTACCCACGACTTGGTGCCCACGCTCACTGTGGACCAGGGCCGCTTCGTAGGGCGCGCACTGTCGGCGGTGGCCGACACGGGCACGGTGGCGCTGGTGTACTGGCTGGGTGGCCGGCTATACGGCTGGCGCACGGGGCTGCTGGCCAGTCTGTTTCTGGCGCTGGCGGTGCTGCACATCCAGCTCAGCCACTTCGCCACCTTCGACGTGCAGCTCACCACCTGGGTTATGGTGGCACTGGCGGGCGCGGCGCTGGCGATGGAGCGGCCGGGGCTACGGTCGGTGACGGTGGCGGGGCTGGGGTTGGGCCTGGGCCTGGCCACCAAGGTCAGCGTGCTGGGGCTGCTGGCGCCCATCGCCGTGGCGCACCTGCTGTACCTGTGCAGCGAGCCGTTGGGACGGCTGGGGCGGCCGCGACGGGATCGTCTGGAACGGTCGGTGGTATGTCTGCTCGCGACCTGCCTGGTGGGCGGCGCAGTGCTGCTGGTGGCGCAGCCCTACACACTGCTCGACTTCACCACCTTTCTGAAGGACACCCGCGAGCAGACCCAAATGGCACTGCGGCTGACCGACCTGCCGTACACCCGCCAGTACGCCGACACCACGCCCTACCTGTACCAATTGCAGCAACTGGGCAACTGGGGCCTGTGGTGGCCGCTGGCGATCCCGGCGGTGGCCGGGTTGGGCTGCGCGCTGTGGCGGGCCGCCGTTGGCCGGCAGCGGGCCGACCTGCTGCTGCTGGCCTGGGTGGCGCCCTACTTTCTGGTGACGGGTGCTTTTCCGGTCAAGTTCATGCGCTACCTGCTGCCCATCACACCCGTCCTGCTACTGTTCGGCGCGCGTATGCTGGACGGCTGGCGGGCGCGGGCCGCGGTGGCGGCGGCCGGCCGGCGCGTCCGCATTGCGTGGCCCGCGGTGGTGATAGGCGCGGTGCTGGCGCTGACCGGTGTGTACGTGGCGGCGTTCACCAACATCTACCGGCAGGAGCATACAGCCGTCCGCATGTCGGAGTGGCTGCGCACCAACGTGCCACCGGGCACGCCGCTGGCCCGCGAGCACTGGGAGGAGGGCCTGCCCCACCTGGAGGGTTACCCCCAGGAAGAGTTGCCGCTCTACGAGCCCGATGACCCGGGTAAAGTGGACCGGCTGGCCGCCTTGCTGGCCCACTCCGAGTACGTGCTGTTCTTCAGCGACCGGCTGTATGGCACTATCCCGCGCCTGCCGCAGCGCTACCCGATGGGGTCGCAGTACTATCGCATGCTGTTCTCGGGCGAGCTGGGCTATCACCTGGCGCACGCCGAGGCGGCCTACCCCAGCCTGTTCGGCCTGACGTGGGCGAACGACACCTTCGCACGCACCACGCTGCCGCGACCGCTGGACCCTGCCCCACCGGGCGCCGTGGTGGTGCAGCGGGGCCACGCCGATGAGAGCTTCTCGGTCTACGACCACCCGCTGGAACTGGCGTTCAAGAACGACCACTCGTTGACCGAGGTCGAGTATCGCCGTCTGCTCAGCCCGTACTTGCCGGCGGCGCCCGGCCGGGCGCCCGAGGGCCTGCTGCTCACGCCCGAGCAGCGCACGGTGCAGCAGGTGGGCGGCACCTGGAGCGCCATCTTCGACCGCGACGGCTGGACCAACCGGCTGCCGGTGCTGGCGTGGCTGGCGATGGTGGAGGTGCTGGGCCTGGCCGCGTTGCCCTGGTGCCTGTGGCTGTTCCGCCGCTTTCCAGACCACGGAGCCGGGTTGGCGCCGGTGTTGGGCATTGTGGTGGCCGGGTGGGCGGCCTGGTTTGCCGCGAGCGTTGGCCTGGCCACGTTCGACCGCGGCGAGATCGCTGTGGTGATTGCCGTGCTCGGCTTGCTGAGCCTGGGTGGCCTCGCGGTGTGGCGGCGCGAGGCGCTGGCGGAGCTGCGGGCAGGCTGGTGGGGGCTGTTGCTGGGGCACGCCGTGTTCCTGGCGGCGTTCGGCCTCGACCTGTTCATACGGCTCAACAACCCTGACCTGTGGCACTCGGCGCGCGGCGGCGAGAAGCCGATGGACTTCGCGTACTTCAACGCCATCATCCGCAGCACCACCATGCCGCCTTACGACCCTTGGTATGCCGGCGGGTACCTCAACTATTACTACTTCGGCCAGTTCCTGGCGGCCATGCTCACCAAGCTCACCGGCGTCGTACCGTCGGTGGCCTACAACCTAGCGGTGCCCACCTTCTTTGCCTGCCTGGTGGGCGGAGCGTTCAGCGTGGGGGGGGCCGCCGCTGCCTCTATCGGCGGGGCGCTCTCGCCGCGGTGGGGGCTGTGGCGGCTCACGTCTGACGCGGCTCGCAGTGTGCGCGGCCGCCTGGCGCCCGAGCGCTGGGTGGCGGGCTGGTGGCCGGCAGCCGGCCTGACGGTGGCGCTGGCGGTGGTGGTGGCCGGCAACCTGGACGGCGCTGCGCAGTTGGTGGACCGGCTGCGCACGGCGGGCAACGCCAGCGTGCCCAGCACCCTGCCGGCCGTGGAGGGCACGCTTGAGGCGCTGGTCGGCGTGGAGCGGGTGGTGACCGGCGCGCGGCTGGCGCCGTTGGACTACTGGCGCCCGCGCGGCATGGGCGACATGGACAAGACCTTCCTCGACCCCGGCAGCTCCAACCCGAGCCCCACCATCGTGGAGTTCCCGGCGTTCACCTACCTGTTCGCCGACCTGCACGCCCACCTGATCGCGCTGCCCATCGCCCTGCTGGTGCTGGCGCTGGCGCTGCGGGTGGTGCTGGGCGGCGAGCGAGACCGCTGGTGGCAGCGGGGGGCCTGTTTGGCGGTGACCGGCCTGGTGCTGGGGGCGCTGCGCTGGACCAATAGCTGGGACTACCCAACGTACCTCGTGGTGACGGCGGCGGCCGTCGGCGCCGGGGAGGTGTGGCGCGGTGGCCTCACCTGGCCCTCGGTGGGGCGCGCCCTGCTGCAGTGCGGCGTGCTGGTGGCGGCCAGCCTGGCGTGGTTCTGGCCGTTCCAGGCGGCCTACAAGCTGTTCTACGATGGCGGCTTGGAGCCCGCACCCGAACATACCACCCTGACGCTCTACCTCCGCATTCACGGCTTGTTTCTGGCCGCGCTCGCGGCCATGGTGGCCTATCAGGTCTGGCGGTGGCTGGATAGCAACGGGGTGCGGCGTATGCTGGCGATCCTGGTGGTGGCCCCCTCCGTGGGGCGGGCGCTGCAGCGGGTGCGGCGGCTGGCGCGGCGTGCGTACACGTCGGCGCTGGCGGTTGCGTGGGGCTTGGCGTTGGTGCTGGCGCTGGCCGTGGGCGGTGGGCTGCTGTTCGGGACGGCCGTCCCGCTCATCCTGGCGTTGGGCATCGGCATGGCGGTGCTGTTGGTGGCCGAGGTGCGCAATTGCAGCGAAGGCCCCGTCTACCTGCTGATGCTGGCGCTGGCCGGTCTGGGTCTGGCGCTGTCGCTGCTGGTGGAGGTGGTGAAGCTGGACGTGCCGGGCGAAGTGGCGCGCATGAACAATGTGTTCAAGTTCTATTTGCAGGTGTGGGTGCTGTTCGCGGTGGCGGCCGGGTACGCGTTCTGGTGGCTGCTGGCGCGGGTCGCGCTACCGGGCCGGGTGGTGACCGTGACGGCGCAGTCGTGGCTGTGGGGCATGGGAGTGCTGGCGGCGGCGGCCATGGTCTACCCCATCATGGCCACGCCGGTCCGTATCAACGACCGCTTCTTCCGCACCGACCTCACCCTCGATGGTACCGACTACATGAAGGCCGCCATCTACACCGACCCCGGCGGCCCGGTGGAACTGCGTTGGGACCTCGATGCGATGCGCTGGATGGAAGACAACTTGCAGGGCTCGCCGACGGTGCTGGAGGCGATCACACCGCTGTACCGCTGGGGCGGCCGGGTGTCGGTGTACACCGGCCTGCCCACGGTGCTGGGGTGGGATTGGCACCAGAGCCAGCAGCGCTGGGCCTACCGCGACCAGATCGAGCAGCGCAAGGGCGACGTGGCCCGTCTGTACTCGATGCCCGACGAGACCCCCACGCTGGAGCTGCTGCACCGTTACGGCGTGAAGTACGTCTACCTCGGCACCCTGGAGCGCCTGTACTACCCACCGGAAGGCATCAACAAGTTCGCCCAGATGGCCCGCCGCGGTACGCTGCGCGAGGCCTACACCAACCAGCGTGTGACGGTGTATGAGGTGGTGGGGTAGGGTCGGTATTCCCCGTAGCTGCCCGATTCATCGGGCCTCCCGCGGGAGCGAGTCCGATGGACGGAGAGTCGAACCGAACCGCTGTCGGGGTTTGCCGTCTGGCCGAGCGCAATGAATTGCGCAGCTACAAAGGGAGAGGTTTACCGCTGCCTACGCTGCGCCGCCCGCCGCGAGCAGGGCCCGAACGTCAGGCAGGTCGAGGAACTTAGCCCAGTCAGTATCTGCCCGGATCATCGTCGCAGCGGCCTCCGCGTCGATGCCGAACGCTTGATGCAGATGTTGTATCGCTGTGTCCGAGTCTCCGATCATGAGGAGCACCCAGGAGAGATCGACAAGCGTACCGATATGGCCTGGCCGCAACTTCAGGCTCCGTGCATAATCAGCGATCGCTTCCTGGTACCGACCCAAGCGGAACAGTGTGATCCCCCGGTCTCTCAGTGTGTCTGCCCAACCGGGTCGCAGCGTGAGGGTGTGGTCGAAGTCCGTAAGGGCTTCGCCGTACCGCTCCAGGTTGAAATAGGTAGCCCCACGCTGGTAGAGCGCAAGCGGGTCACCCGGGCGTGCCAAGAGGCTTCGCGAGAAGTCTACGAGTGCTTCGCCATACCTCTCTAATCGGAAATACGTGAGCCCACGGTCCCTGAGTGCGCTTGGTGATTCTGGGCGCAAGGTTATTGCCCGACTGAGGTCGGCAAACGCCGCATCGTAACGCCGCAGGCGAAGGAATATGGCGCCACGCCAATGAAGGGCCGTAGGATCGTGAGGTTGAAGCGCAATGGTGCGGTCTAGATCCGCGAGCGCCTCCGCGTACTGCGCAAGGTGGAAAAGGGTAGCGCCGCGTTGCCGGAGCACAATTGGGTCGTCCGACTGCAGACTGTGGCTGCGATCATAGTCTGCGAGAGCTTCGTCATAACGCCTCATCTTGGCGAAGGTGTCGCCTCGTGCTGCTAATGTGCCAGGATCGTCGGGCCGCAACTCCAGACTGCGGTCAAAGTCGGCCAGCGCCCAGCGGTAGCGTCGCAGTTCGAATTGTGCCAGCCCTCGGGCAGCAAGCGCTTCAGGGTCTGCACTTGGCGACGTCGCTCTTCGCTCGGCGGGTTCCTTGATATCACGACCGGTGATGAACCACCTGGACCCTCCATCGTCGTCGGTTTCGAAGGAGCGGGCATCACAGGGTATGGCCCAGAATTCTATGGCGCCGTCAAACCGCAACCGCAGCGTGAAGAAGGGGAGTATCACGCGTGCGGAGAGGAGGCTGTGACCCTCCAGTTTTGATACCTCGCGGTTGATTAGTTCGCTATCATCATCTGAACCCGCTACGAGCGATTGATCAATGATTAGGCGCCAGGGCGACTCGACAACGAGGCTCTTCGCGGGCTCTCGATAACCGCGAGCATCCGCTCCATAGAGTTGGTCGAAATCAATCAGGAGAGAACCGGTGAATCCGCCCTCTTTCGCAACGATGCATTTCGCATGACGCAACTGACGAAGGAGTCTGACCTCAAGGGCGTAGGACTCAGCGCTCATGGGCCGGTGCAATCATTGGGGAGATGCCGGTACGACGCACCATCGAATACAAACAGGCGGGCTACGATGGCCCGCCCGTTCCGGTTATGGTGGTGCCGCCCGCTTACGCGATGCCGGGTGCGGCCTGGGGCGGCAGGTCGGCGAGGGGTTCGGCGGCCTTGGTGGCGGTCTCGGGCGTCACATCGCTGAAGGCCGACTCCAGTTCCGGGCCCTCCAGCGTCTCCTTCTCGATGAGGAGCTTAGCCAGACGGTCGAGCTTGGCGCGGTGGATGGTGAGGATGCGCACGGCGGTCTCGTACCCCTCATTGATCAGGCGGTGCACCTCACCGTCGATCTCCTCGGCCACCTTCTCGCTGTAGTCGCGCTGTTCGGAAATCTCGCGGCCCAGGAACACCATCTCCTCTTTACGCCCGAAGGAACGAGGGCCGAGCTTCTCGCTCATGCCGAACTGGGTGATCATGCGGCGGGCGGTGCCGGTAGCCCGCTCGATGTCGTTGCTGGGGCCGGTGGTGTGCTCGCCGTAGATCAGGCGCTCGGAGGCTAGTCCGCCCATCATCACGGAGATGCGGTCCTTGAACTCCGACTCGGAGTAGCCATAGCGGTCCTCGTCGGGGAGCTGCAGCGTATAGCCCAGCGCCATGCCACGCGACACGATGCTGATCTTGTGCACGGGGTCGGCGTGGGGCAGCATACGGGCCACCAAGGCGTGGCCACCCTCGTGGAAGGCGGTCTTTTCCTTCTGCTTAGCGCTGATGATGCGGCTCTTGCGCTCGGGGCCAAGGCTCACCCGGTCGATGGCCTCTTCCAGTTCCGGCAGGCTGATGGTCTTCTTGTTGCGGCGGGCGGCCAGAATGGCGGCCTCGTTCACCAGGTTGGCCAGGTCGGCGCCGCTGAAGCCGGCGGTCTGCTTGGCCAGCACCTCCAAGTCCACGTCGGTGTCCATGGGCTTGCCCTTGACGTGCACGTTCAGCACCGCCTTACGGCCGGCAATGTCAGGGCGGTCGAGGACGACCTGGCGGTCGAAGCGGCCCGGACGCAGCAGCGCGGGGTCCAGCACGTCGGGCCGGTTGGTGGCGGCGATGACGATGACGTTGGTGTTGGTGTCGAACCCGTCCATCTCTACCAGGATCTGGTTGAGGGTCTGCTCGCGCTCGTCGTGGCTGCCGCCCAGGCCGGTGCCGCGCTGGCGGCCCACGGCGTCGATCTCGTCGACGAACACGATACAGGGCGAGTTGCGCTTGGCCTGGTCGAACAGGTCGCGCACCCGGCTGGCGCCCACGCCAACAAACATCTCCACGAATTCTGAACCGCTAATGGAGAAGAAGGGCACGCCGGCCTCACCGGCCACCGCGCGGCTCAGCAGCGTTTTGCCGGTGCCCGGAGGGCCCATCAGCAGCACACCGCGGGGAATGCGGGCGCCAAGGGCGCTGAACTTCTCCGGGTACTTCAGGAACTCGACGACCTCTTGCAGTTCCTGTTTAGCCTCCTCCACGCCCGCCACGTCGGCAAAGGTGACGGTGGGGCGGTTGCCAGTAAACATGCGGGCGCGGCTCTTGCCGAAGCTGAGGGCTTGGTTATTGGTGCCCTGCGCCTGCCGCATCATGAACACCAGGATGACGGCGAAGACGACGACGGGGATGAACTGCACGGCGATGCCCAGGATGTTGGAGAGTTGCGGCGGCTCGCTGACCGACACTTGGATGTTGGTCTTGGCGAGGTCGACGCCGCCCTGCTGCAGCAACTCAAAGACGCTGGAGCTGGGTTCCTTGCGGGAACGGATCTTCTCGGCGCCGTTGGCGGGGGTTACCACCAGGGTTTCGCCCTGGCCCTGTACCTCGATCTTCGCGATCTCGCCGTTGCGGGCCATGGTGAGCACCGTCGAGATGTCGACGATCTTGCCCCCCTGCGGCGCCTGGAACAGCGTGAAGAACAACGCCATGAGCGCCACCAACACCAACAGGTAGATGAAGCTGTTGCGTACCCAACGGGAGTCCATGCGACCGTCCTTCTTGGCGCCCAAGGAGCGAAACCCGAGTACGGCAACCTGCCGTCAACGCGTAGGTCCTCGATACTGTTACGAGGTAGACGCTGCCAGTATACCAATCCTAGCGATAGCCGAACCAGTCTTGCGATGGGTCATCGCCGCGCTCCACCGCATAGAAGACGAGTTCGGCTACCAAAATGAGGGGCAGGCAGCTAAACACAATGCCCAAGATGGCGTAGAGCAGGCTGGCATCCTTGGCGCCCGCAGGCCGTTCCACCACCACCAGCACGTTGCTCTTCGACGGGTCAATGCCGTTGGCGGCCAGGATATCGGCGATACGGGCCGCGGGCTCCTTGGACACACGCAGCAGCGAGCCGTCCTGCACCGTGAAGAGGATGGCCTGGCCGCCGTCGGCGGTCTCGATCTTCTCGACCTCGCCGCGTCGCACACTTTCGAGCGCTTCGCCCAGCGCGACCACAGGCACGGTGTTGGTGCGCGCCATACCCACGAACAGTACCAGGGCGGTCACCGCGACGGCGCCCAGCAGCAACGCAATGCGCCTGGGGGTCCAGCGGCGTGAGCGCGGTCGCATTGGCGCTGCCCGCTACCTGAGACTCATGGGGTCTTCACCAAAGGCGAGTTCCTCTAACGCGGCCTTGGCGGCCTCTTTCATGCGGGTGTTGCCGTTGTTCAGGATGTCCTGGAGCAGGCGCTTGGCGGTTGCGCCGCCGATCTGGCCGAACGAGGTGATGGCGGCCTCCTGCACCTCGGGGTCGCCCCCCCTTACCATCTCGGCCAGCGCCGGGATCGCCCGCTCGTCCTCCAGGCCGCCGCAGGCGCGGGCTGCCTCGAAGCGGACGGCAGGGTCGGCGCTCTTCAGCTCGGTGAGCAGCACCGGCAGCCACTGGCTGTCGTAGTGCTGACCCATGGCGTACAGCGCCCCCAGCTTCAGCTCATGGTCGGCGCTGTGGTAGGCGGTGCGGATGCGGTCGTTGACGCCCTCGTCCGCGCTGGGGCCCAGGCCCTCCAGCGCGCGGCGCCGCACCGGCGAGTCCTCGCGGGGGTTGTCGAAGATGCGGCGTAGCGTACCCTCCACCTTTTCAACCAGGCTGGGGCGTAGCTCGCCCTGTGCCCCTGCCAGCGTGAACCGCTCCAGGTGGGTGCAGGCGGTGGCGCGCACCTCCGGCTCCAGGTCGTCCTCGGCCAACGCCGTCAGCGTATTCAGCAGCCAGCGCTCATTGCACTCCCATAGGGATTCAATGCCCTTGACACGCAGCTCCGGCGCCGCATCGTCGAGGGCGATGCGGAAGATGGCGTCGAAGTTCGTCTCAGGGTTGTCTTCAGCGATAGTGAACAGCCTGTCGACCAAATTCGCACGGATGTCCATTGGCTGGGCCGTCCAGCGAAGCCGCAGCTTCTCGGCTTCCGGCTCGGCCAACTCGGACAGACTCACCAGCTTCGCGTTGGGAATCGCCGTGTGCTGGTCGAAGACCTGATCGAGGAATTCGTCGGTCAGCATGCCTGAAGCATAGCATTTTGGCTTGGCAAGGGCACCCAACAGCCGAGGCGTCGATCGGATGGCGCCTGCCAAGCCAAAATGCCGCTACGCCAGCCGGACAATCCAGGGGGTGTCCTTGGCGATGGCCGGGTAGCGCTGCATCACCAGCGGGTCGTGGCCGGGGATGACGTGCCCGGGCGAATCGGCCAGGTGGTTGACCGTCTCGTAGGCCTGGTACATCTTGGCCAGGTCGTGCAGGGTCGGAAAAGGCCGCAGCTTCTCGATCTCTTCGTAGTAGTGGGCGGCATCGGCCGCCAGCACCACTGTGCCGCGGGAGGTCTGCACCCGCACGACCTGCGAACCAGCGGTGTGGCCGCCCACCAGGTGCATGGTCAGGCCGGGCAGCAGTTCGAGGTCGCCGGCGACGATGGTGAGGCGCGCGTCGTAGTTGGCCCGCACCAGTCCCACCACGTCCTCCACCTCTATGGAGCGGCTGAAGCGCGGGAAGTGCGCTGCGGCACCCGTGTAGAACGCCATTTCGGCCTCCTGCACCCAATAACGGGCGTTGGGAAAGCTGGCGATGTTGCCCACGTGGTCATAGTGCATGTGGCTCAGGATCACCCGGTCAACCTTGGCGGGGTCGATGCCCAGCGCCCGCAGTCCCTCGGCCGGCGAGCGCTCGTACTCCCGGCCTCGCTTGGCCGCCACCTCGGCGCTGAAGCCGGTATCGAGCACCACGGTGGCGGTGCTATTGGTCGCCACCCACACAAAGTAGTCCATGCCCCGTGACGGTTCATGCGCCTCGGCCCCAAGGAAACACTCCGATGCGGGCGCCACGCGGCTGGCGTACTTGAGGGCGTAGAGGGCAAAGGGTTCGGGCGTGGCGGGCATTGCGAGACTCCTTGGTAATGAGGGCGGTGGCAGCGTTGACCGCTACCCCTTGCTGGAGACTGACACGCCGTCGATGGCAATGGGCGGCACATGGACGCCGCCGCCCACCCACTTGGCCTCGCTGCCGATGGCGCGGATCTGCTTGAGCAACTCATAGACGTTGCCGGCCACCATCACGTCCTTCACCCGGCCGGTGATGCGGCCGTGCTGGATGCGGTAGCCCAGCAGCACGTTGCCGCCGAAGTCGCCGCCGAGCGTGTTGCCCTGGTCGGAGCCGATGAGTTCGTCCACGACGAGGCCATCGTCGATGCCGGCCACCATCTGGTCGAAAGTCGCCGTGCCGGGGGCCACCGTCAGCACGCTGAGGTCAGGGCTGGGTTGGCTGGTGAGGGCGCGCTCGCCGTGGCCGGTACTCTGCGTACCGGCGCGGGCGGCCGTCTGCAGGTCGTACACAAAGGCGTTGACGCGCCCCGCGTCGATCAGCGGCAGCCGGCGAGAGGGAATGCCCTCGTCGTCGAAGGGGCGGCTGCCGGAGCGGTAGGGTAAGGTCGGGTCGTCCACCAGCGTGAACGCCGGGTCGAACACCTGCTGGCCCAGCCGCTGGCCGAGGGGCGATGTGCCCTGAAGCACCGTCTTGCCGTTGAGGCCCATAGAGAGTGGATGCAGGAAGCACTGTATGAAGCCGCCTGGCGTGAACACCACCGGCAGCCGGCCGTGCGGTGCCTCCGCGTTCTCTTTTGCCAGGTCGAGTTGGTGCAGGGTCTCGCCGATGATGTCGCCCAGGTCGAGGTCGAGGCGGCAGGATGCCTTGGAGTCACCGACGAACAGCATGTCGGTGCCGCGCACCAGCGTGCCGCTGATGCGGGCGCTGAAGCCGGTGGCTGCGTGCCCCACCCTGAGTCCAGCGGTGTTCAGGATGACGACGCTCGATACCCGGCGCCGCAGCGAGGCGTCGCACAGGATGCCCGGCGTGTGGGCCAGCACCCGTTCGATGGCGCCCCGTCCCGCGGCAACCATCGCGTCGGTGGCCACGGTCTCGACGGCGTGGTCTACCACCGCCACCTCGGGTGTCGGGGCGCTGCCCGGCATGTGGAACTCGGCGGTGGCGCCGAACTGCGAGGTTTCCACCGCTGTGGCCACCAGGTCGTCCAGGGCCGTGATGCCGCTGCCCGCAGCAAAGCCGAGCCGTCCGTTCTTGATGACCCGCAGCGCCAGGCCCCAGGAGTCGCGGGTGGTGATGCTCTTGAGGTGGTTGGCCTCGAACGACACCGGCGTCTCAACGGAGCTGACGGCGTAGACTTCCGCCTCCTGCGCCTGATGCCGGGCGAGGTCGAGCAGGCGGGCGGCGAGGTCGTTGATGGTGCTCATGCGCTATCCTTGCTGGCCCATGCCGTGTTCCCAGAAGGTCCAAGCATCGAGGCTGATGGGCGGAATGCCCTGCTGGCTGAGGGTGGTAATGATGTGCGCCCGGTGCTCGGTGGCGTGGTTGATGGCCTGCATCAACGGCACCACTCTGGGCATGGTATACGGATTGCCCTGATACGTCCCGCTGAGCGTGTCGCCGGGTTGCACCAGCGCCGCCAACTCGGTAAGTGCGCCGCCGGTGAGGTCCGCCCGCCGGCGCAACTCGGTGAGTCCAGGGAAGCTGTACTCGTGGAACAGCAGCGTCTCGCCGGGGGGACGGCCGAGCTGTATCAGATACCCCTCCTCGTTGGCCACAATGTGCTTAAGGGTGTCGTCGACACGACCGAAGGTGCCGGTGGCGGTCGCTTCCAGCAGCTTGGGGTCGAGGGTCGTGAGGTGGTCTATGAGGCGAAGGTTCGCCCACCGGTTGTGCCGGTAGAGTTCGACGAGGGCGAGGGTCATGGGTTGGGTCCCGTTAGCAGGGTAGGGCATCGGACTGGGTCAGCCGGTCCATCACCGCCCGCATACGCCGGTCGAAGGTGATGAGCGGAATGCTGAGCGCTCGCGCTAGGCGCACATAGGCTGCATCGTAGCTGGAGAGCCCAGTGGCATTCGCCAGTTCGAACGTACGGAGGTGATCGACATCCACCCAGCGAATATCAGCGTTCAAGGCGTTCGCAAGCATACTCAGGAACTGCGGCGCCTGCGCTGGATCTGCGAGCGCCTTCTTCTGAGCAACGTGGGTCAATTCATAGGCAAGCAGGAGGGGAGCGTGAAGCGTCTGCCCGGCAACCGCTCGGCGGGCTTCGTCCGCCCGGGCCTCAGTGAACGCCAGAGCGGCCAAAGCGGAGGCGTCGATGACGCTGTCAGGCATCGCGCAGCGCGCGGAGGATGGTGAGCGAGTCGGGCGTTGTGGGTACCGGACCGAGTCGCTTGTTTAATTCGTACACTTCCTCGATGGTAAGCGTTCGCTTGCCGGCGGTCTCTTCGAGGATTGCAAGGAGTTCCCCCTGCAATGACCGGTGGTTACGGCGCGCCCGCTCGCGCAAACGCTCCGCGAGTTCGTCGGGCACATGCTTGATCGATAGCGTAGCCACCTGAGCAACCTCCAGCTTCGTTATGGCACCATTGTAGCACCATTACGCGACCGGCCGCCCCCAGCCGCCGCCGCCGGGCGTTTCCAGCACCAGCTTGTCGCCCTCGCCAACGCTGACGCTGGCCTTGCCGGGCAGCGGCTCATCATGGCCGTCCTGGCGGCGCAGGGTGTTGCGGCCGGGGGGGGCAGACCTGCCGCCGTGCAGTCCGTACGGCCGCGATATCCGCCGGTCGCTGATGACCGTCAGTTCGCCCGGTACCAGAAACTCGTAGACGCGGCGCACGCCCTCGCCACCCCGGTGCCGCCCTTCGCCGCCCGAACCCTCGCGGATGGCGTACTCGACGATGCGGAACGGGTAGGTGTACTCCAGCGCCTCCACCGGGGTATTGAGGGTGTTGGTCATGTGGGTGTGCAATGCCGAGAGGCCGGAGCGCTCCGGGCCGGCGCCAGCGCCGCCCGCCACCGTCTCGTAGTACGCGAAGGTGCGCTCACGCTCGGTGTCGTAGCCGCCCATGGTCACGTTGCTCATGCTGCCGGAACTGGCGGCCGGGATGCGCTCGGGCAGCGCACGGGCCAGCGCTCCCAGCACCACGTCGGTGATGCGCTGCGAGGTCTCCACGTTGCCGGCGGCCACCGCGCGTGGCGGGCGGGCGTTCACGACGGTGCCCTCGGGAGCCACCACCCGCACCGGACGGAAACAGCCGTCGTTCATCGGCACGTCGCCACCGGTGAGGCAGCGCACCACGTAGTAGGTGGCCGACTGGGTGACCGCGAACACGGCGTTCACCGAGCCGATCTGCTCCGGCGCGCTGCCGGTGAAGTCGGCCACCAGTTCGCCCTGGTGCACGGTCACCTTCACCCGCACTGGCACCGGCGCATCCCCAAAGCCGTCATCGTCCAGAACATCGTCGAAGTGGTACTCGCCGTCGGGGATGGTGCGGAGGGCGGCCCGGGTGGCGGCCTCCGCGTAGTCCATCACGGCGCCCATGGCTTCGAACAGGGCCGGAGCGCCATAGCGGGCCGCCAGGTCCTGCAGGCGCTGCTCGCCGGTGCGGTGCGCCGCCATCTGCGCCGCGAAGTCGCCCGCGCGTTCGCGCGGTGTGCGCACGTTGCGGAAGATGAGCGCCTGCACCGCCTCATTCACCCTGCCACCCTCCACCAGCTTGATGGGCGGGATGATGAGGCCCTCCTGGTACAACTCGGTGGACATGGGCATGGACCCCGGCGACATGCCACCGATGTCGCTCTGGTGCGCGCGGCTGGCCAGGAACCCCAGCAGGGTGGCGCCGTCCGGCGTGAACACCGGCGAGACCATGGTGACGTCGGGCAGATGGGTGCCCCCCAGGTAGGGGTCGTTGAAGATCACGAGGTCGCCGGGCACAAACCCGTAGCGTTCGCGTGCCACCCGCACCGAGACCGGCATGGCGCCGAGGTGCACCGGGATGTGCGCCGCCTGCGCCACCATGCGGCCTTGCGGGTCGAACAGCGCGCACGAGAAGTCGCGCCGCTCCTTGATGTTGGGCGAGTAGGCGGCGCGGCACAGCGTCACCCCCATCTCCTCGGCCACCGAGGCGAACAGGTTGGCGAACACGGTAAGTTCAATCGAGTCGAGGGGCATTAGAATCGTCCGCATCAGGGTCCTCAGTGGCCAGCAGGGCGCGCAGCCTGGGAGCCGTTTCATCCAAACCGTGGGTTACAGTCTGAAGAAGCCAGGCCTTATATGGCTTGGACAAGGTCTTTGGCCACTTCGCGCCGCACGCGCGGTCGCAGGTTCGACTCAGTTGCCAAGTCAACTGGCGCGCCAAGCAGCGTGCTCAGGTGCTCCTGGATGCCAAGAAACTCGAACATCCTCATCGGCCTCGTCAGGGTGACCAACAGTCGATGTCGGAATCTTCACGCGCCTCATCTCGAGCCACTGACCCGAACACCGCGACGCTGCCCACGCCGAGATCGGCCAACTCTTTTACGTGTGATTGGAGGATGTCCAAGACTTCTGAACGTCGCATGAATATCCCTGACTCAGCGTCATGAGCCTGGTACACAGTATCGCTGATCGGCGTTTCCCTTGCGAACCTCACCTGGCGCGAAGCTGACCATGGGTCCAGCTACGCCGTCGCCACGTCGGGCTGCAGCGCGGCCTCGGTGCGGCCGAGCACCAGGTTGTGCACGCCGTCGACGCGGCCGATCCAGCCGGGCGGGATGGCGGTGGTGGCGTCGAACTGCACCACGATGGCGGGGCCGTGCAGGATGTTGCCCGGCAGCAACCGCTCGCGGTCGTAGACGGTGGCGCCCACCGGGCCGCCGAACCACACGTGCCGCATCTCCAGGATGGCGGGCGAAGGGTCGAAGCTGCCGAGCGGTTCGATGGTGATGCTGGGCCGCTGCACCGCGCCGATCATCTTGAGGCGCAGGTTCACGATTTCGACCGGCTCGTCGGGCATGGCGTAGCCCCAGCGCTCGCGGTGGGCGGCATGGAAGCGGCCGGCCAGGTCGGCGGTGGACAGCTCGTCGAAGGGCACCACCAACTCGTAGGACTGGCCGGCGTAGCGCATCTCGAGGGCGGTGTGGACCTCGGCGCGCGGTAGGTTCTCCTCGATGATCTCGGTCCAGCCCCGCTGCGCCAGCGTACGAAAGCCCATGGCCACCTGGCGGACGAAGGCGTCGTCGACGGGGTCGGGCAGGCGCAGCATCACGGTCTGCGAGTAGTCCTTCATGACGTCGGCGGCCAGCATGCCCAGCGCCGACAGCACGCCCGGCGAGCGCGGCACCAGCACCCGCGGGATGCCCAACCCCTCGGCCAGTTCGCAGGCGTGCAGCGGCCCGGCCCCGCCGAAGGCCACCAGCGTGAACCGGCGCGGGTCGTAGCCCCGCTCCACCGAGATCACCCGCACCGCCTTCTCCATGGTGGCGTTGGCCACCCGCAGCACGCCGTTGGCGGCGCGCTCGGCGTCCATGCCCATGCCGGCCGCAAGGTCCGCCATCAGCCGTTCGGCGCGTTGGCGGTCCAGCCCCATGCGTCCGCCCAGAAATTGCCCTGGGGAGACGCGGCCCAGCAGCACGTGGGCGTCAGTGACGGTGATGTGATCGCCCTTGCCGTAGCAGGCGGGGCCGGGGTCGGCGCCGGCGCTTTCGGGGCCCACCCGCAGCGCGCCACCGGCGTCGAGGCGGGCGATGGAGCCGCCGCCGGCCCCCACGGTGTGGATGTCGAGCATGGGCAGCCGCACCGGCACGTCGCCCACGGTGGCCTCGGTGGTCTCGCGCAGGCGGCCGGGCACCAGTGCGACGTCGGTGGAGGTGCCGCCCATGTCGAGCGTGATGAGGTCGGTATAGCCGGAAAGGCCCGCCATGTACGCCGCGCCCACCACACCGGCGGCCGGACCCGACAGCACGGTGCGCGCCGCCGCCGCCTTGGCCGCCTTGGCGGTGATGACCCCGCCGTTGGACTGCATGACCCGCAACGGTCCCAGGTGCTCGGGGAGCTTGGCCTCGAGGTTGCTCAGATACCTGCCCATCACCGGCGACACATAGGCGTTGGCGACCGTGGTGGCGGTGCGTTCGTACTCGCGGAACTCGGGCAGAATGCGGTGCGACGCCGATACCGGGAACCCGGCGGCCTCCAGCTTGGCGGCGATGGTCGCCTCGTGCTCGGGGTAAATGAAGGAGAACAGCAGGCACACCGCCACCGACTCGGCGCCCAGCCGCTGCAGTTCGGCAATGGCCTCGTCGACGCCGGCCATGTCCAGCGGCTGCAGCACCCGGCCCTTGTGGTCCACCCGTTCCGTCACCTCCAGCCGCAGTTCGCGCGGCGCCAGCGGTGGCGGTTTCTGCGGTTCCAGGGCGTAGAGGTCGGGCCGGTTCTGACGGCCGATCTCCAGCACGTCGCGGAAGCCCTTGGTGGTAATGAGGGCGGTGCGGGCGCCCTTGCGCTCCAGCAGGGCGTTGGTGGCCACGGTGGTGCCGTGCACCACCGGCCCCTGACCGGCCGCGACGCCCAACTCGGCCAGCCCAGCCAGCATGGCGCGGGCATGGTCGTCGGGCGTGGTGGGCACCTTGTGCACGGTCAGCTTGCCGTCCGCGAACAGCACGAAGTCGGTGAAGGTGCCGCCGATGTCTACGCCGATGGGCATGGTGGGGGGCTCGGGAGTCGGGAGTGAGGACGTGGGGCGTTCGGAACAGCGAACGTGCGTATTGTACGGGTGCCGCGATGGACGGGGCAATTGTGCGTGGAGGCCGGGTGGCGAGCGGGCGGGTCTGGTGGCCTTCCCTTTGGCGTACGCGGAGTGCGCTGTTGCCTGAGCTTGTCGAAGGCGCCATCGTAGGTCGCCCACGCGCAATGTGCTCACGCCCGTGATAGCGAGCACTGCGGCGCGAGCGCGTACGCAGTACCGTGTTTATGCACTGGACGCGGCTGTTGGGTGGAGTGAAGGGGAGACTGTATGCGCGTACGCGACCGCTAGTAGTGTGCCGCAGGTCAAGCGCAAGAAGTTGCGGCGCGCGCTGCGCGTGCTCCCGCGATCATGTGAAACACTTCTAGACGCAAAAGCGTTTATGCGTCTAGAGACAATGGGCCGGAGCCGCATAGTCCGCCCCTGTAGGAGCGCCTTCTGAGGTTTTGGCTTAAACCGTCTGGAGTCCCCATGAGCATGGTTAACGCGCTCTCCAAAACCATCGTCCGTATTGGCCGGGTGCGCCACGTGTGGGCGCCTGCCCTGCTGGCGGCCGCCGTCCTCGTGCTGCCGACTGCCCACGCCCACGCCTCGGCCGGAGGCTCACTGGCGGGCACTCAGGTGGACGTGCACCCCGCCGTCGCCGGCGACCCGCCCCCGCCCGAGGTCGCCATTGGCCCGGTGGACGGGGGTGATGAGGAAAGCGATGGCTCCAGTGGAGACGGCGAACCTCGGCGAAGGTTAGCAGCGGTGAGTATCACCGTCACCCCTGCCACCGTGACCCCGGGCCAATTGATCACGGTGACCGTGAACGGGTGGGTATTCCCGCCGGACAGTCCGCTGGGGGTTGTCTGGGACCAAGCCGCCCCTGGCAACGTAGGTGTTACCCTGCCGATTCTCAGCGGCGACACAACTGTACCCAACACAGGCACGTCGACATTTGTGACCGTCGCCGGCTATCCGCACCAGGCGAATAACACCGCCGGCGCTACCCACCGGATCACGGTAACTGCAACCGACACTACTGCCACACCTCCTACGTTGGAAACCATCACCTCCGCGTTGGGAGCGATAACGGTACGGCCCACCAACTGGGGGTATCTGTCACCCAACCTCTCTGGCGCCAACTCCCTTGCGCTTGAGGGATCCATTGCGAGCGTCACCGGGGGGCGCCTGTTCGTGTCCAAGGGCCACAGTGTCACCGATATCCCACGCGCCTTCCTGTATGACATCAGCAACAACGCCTGGTCGGGCGTCGGCCTCGCAGCGGCCGTCACCGCGCCGCCCAACGCACCCACCACTCGGGCCGAGGCAGCGTCGGTCACGGCGCCCAGCGGCGAAGTGTTTGTGTTCGGTGGGCGTACCATCGACCGCAGCACGGGTACCTTCACCCTGCGCAATCAGACCGAGGCCTTCAACTGGTTCAGCAACACCTGGACCGGCAACCTCCCGACCATGCCCACCGCGCGCGCCGGCCTGGGCGCCGCGCTCCTCACGACGGCGGTGCTCAACAGCCCTGACGTGGCGCCACGCGCCTATGTGGCGGGCGGCCGCACCGGGGCGCAGCCCCAAAGCGGGACGCCGCTGGCGGTGAACGAGGAGTACAACGTCTATACCAGTGTGTGGAGCACCCGCGCCTCCATGCCCATTCCGATGTCAGATGTCAGCGCCACGGTCGCCTTCGGGAGCAAGATCTACGTGTTCGGCGGCTGGACTGGCAACCAGGTGTCCAGCGCTGTGCAGATCTACGACCCGTTGACTGACTCTTGGGAAATCGGTACTCCCATGCCGACCCGCCGGTCGAATGCCAGCGCCGTCGAGTGCCGCGGTCGCATCTTCGTCTTCGGCGGCGTCGACGACGCAGGCAGCAACCTCGAGACCATTGAGGTATTCGACCCCGCCAGCGGGCCGGTGGTCAACGGGTTCACCCTGGGCCGTTGGTTCACCATCCCGGCGAATGGCGCCACGGCCGAAGACGACACCAAGCTCGACAGTGCGTTCCTGGGCTTTACGGCGCCCAACAACCTAGGCTCCGAGTTCGGCCAGGGCGCCATCAGCGATTCGACGAAGACATCCGTCTTCCTCATTGGGTCCGGCATCCTCGATAAGGACATCGGCCTCTACCTGCGGTACGCCTGCCCCGACCCAACCACCTTCACGCGTTACGCCCTGCCCAACACCGTTCCCGGCGGCGGCGACAGCGCGCTGCCCACCGATGCAGGGTCGCCCACCTTCACCGCAGCGACGACACTCACGGTGAGTGGCCAATCCCCGGCAGGGCTGCCGGTGACCGGCCCCAATGGCCGGCCCGGCGACTCCCTGAGTGTGTCCGGCGCCAACTGGCGAAAACAGGAACGAGTCTTCCTCAAGAATGATATTGCCGGGGCCACCACGAACATCGGACAAGCACAGACCGACCAGGGCGCCGCAGCACCGCCCGTCGGCGGCATCTTCCCCAGCACCAGCTTCGTGATTCCGAACGCTGCCGCGGGCTACCACTCGCTGGTTGCGGTCGGCACGGTCAGCGGCCTGGTGGCGGGACGCCCGACCACTGTGCCACCCACGCCACCTAACTACAACTACATCGTTGATCCGTTCATCACCAGCATCGCGCCCGCGTTCGGCGCCGCGGGCAGTGCCGGCCCATACGTCATAACCGGCCTCGGGTTCGGCCCCGACCCAGGCCCTGGCAACCGTCGCGTCAACATTGGCCCCTACCTGCCCGTGCCCGACTCAGCCATAAGCTGGGCAGGCGACAACGACCCGCTGACGTTCGACACCGTCACTATCAGCACCCTTCCTTCACCCTTGTTGAGTGCGGGTGTGACCGTGTTGCCAACCGGCACCGTGAGTAACGCGGTGTGCCTCCGCGCGGCTGCACTCGCCGGGCCGTGTATTTACTCGACCGCGCTCAGTGGGCGCCCCGGCTACAGCGTGCCCATCATCGGGTCGGGCTTCAACGCCGCCGAGTCGGTCACCTTCCGGCTCGACACCACGCTGACCGGTTCGGTGATGGCCACCGTGGTCGCCAGCGCCACCGGCACGCTCAACACCAGCATCACGCTGCCCATCTCGGCCGTCCCCGGCGCCCACGGCATCGTGGCCGACGGCGCGTCGGGCAGCGTCACCACCACGCTCATCAACGTGTTCCCGGCGCTCACCTGTGTGGCCACCGCGGGCAGCACCATCACCCTCAACGGCCACAACTTCGGCGCCGCCCAGGGCGAGAGCACGGTCTCGTTCACCAGTGCGGGTGGCGCCGTGAGCCCCGTCACCGTGTACGACTCCTGGGGTGACAGCCGGGTGCAGGTGGAGTTGCCCGCTGGGTTCACCACCGGCACCGTGGCGGTCACCACGGCGGGACAGGCCGGCAACACCCTGCTCTACCCGGAGACCTCCGCCGGTTCCGGCGCACCGGTCATAAGCTGCATCACACCGGACCAGGGTTCGGGCGGCGCCACGGTGACCATCACCGGCAAGAACTTCGGCGCCGACCCAGGAGCAGGCAATCGCAGCAACAGCGCCAATCACCTAGCGCTTGGCTCCACCGCGCTGTTGTCCGAGGCCAGCATCCTGAGCTGGACCGACACCCAGATCCGGCTGGCCGTACCGGGCTCCGCCACCAACGGTGACCTGACCGTGACCCGCAATAGCAGCACCAGCAACCGCGTACCCTTCGAGGCGTTCCAGTCCAGCGGCGCCTCCCCCACGGTCACCCTATCGCCGAACCAGCAGCAGGTGGGCCAGGTGGTAACGGTGAACGGCAGCGGTTTCTCGCCCAATCAGGTGGTGGCCTTCAGCTTCGATGGTACTGGCGCGGCGCTGGTCACCGTTCCGGCCCTCGTCACGGTCGGGTCGGGCGGCACCTTCAGCGCCACCCTCACGATTCCAGCCACGGCCACCGCGGGCAATCACCGCATCGTGGCGCACTACGCCGCCGTACCCGGCTTCCCCATCGTGGGCGGGCCGATACTCACCCGCGCCGCAGCGGTGGCCTTCACCTTCACCTCATCGGTCACGGCCACCGGCCTGTCCGGTCCCAAACACGTGACGGTGGGCGCGGGCGGCGGCAGCGCGTTTCCGGCCGACCTCTACGTGTCGGAGTCGGGCGGGCTGCTGCGGGTGCTGGGCGTGAACAGCACCACCGGCGCCCTGAGCGTGCTCGCCAACGCACCCGCTAACAGCACACCGGCCGGAGTGGCCATCAGCACCGGCGGCGCCTTTGGCGCCAACCTCTACCTCGGCCTGCGCACACCGGCCACCGTAGCCGCCCCATTGACCGGCTTCGAGATTCTGAAGATCACCCAGGCCGGCGTCGCCAGTCCCCTGGTGGCAGGCGCCGGCGCCGCCGATCTCGCCTTCCCGCCCGCAGGCAGCCCGTTCAGCACGCTGCTGTACGCGGCCGAACCCAGCCAGGCCAGGGTGGCGCGCTATGACGCCGCCGGGGCGGTCGTCCTACCGGCGTTTGCCGGCATGAACACGCCGCGCTACCTGGCCTTCGGCGCAACCGGCAGCGCGCTGGCCGGCTATCTGCTGGTCAGCGACAGCAACGGCGTCATCTGGCGCATCGACAATGCAACACCGCCCAACGTCACCCAGTACGCCAATCTGCCCGCCGGTATTTCCGGTATCAAGTTCGCACCGGCCGCCCAATGGGGCGCCGCCACTACCCTCTACGTGGCCAACGAGACGCTGGGCACCGTCTCGACCATCACGCTCAACGCGGGCGCCGAGTGCCTCTCGGCCCCTGGTAACTGCACCATCAGCACCTTCGCCACCGGCTTCCCGCAGGCGGCGGGCATCGCATTCATCCCCAACGGCGGCGGCGGCTTCGACCTGATGGTGGAAGACGATCCGACGCTCATCATTCGTGTGACGGTGCCGGGCGCGCCACCGGCTCCGGCCATTGCCGTCACGCCCACCACGGCCGTCGCCGGCACCGCCATCAACATGGCGGGCGCCAACCTTGCCCCCACGCCCGCCAATGGCCCGCTGAAGGTCCAGTTCGACGGTGTGACGGTGGCGGTGGTGCGGCCAGACTTCTCGGGCGCCGCCAGCACCACCTTCCCTGTACCCGCCACGGCGCTGGCTGGTCCACATACCGTGACCATCCTCAACGCCGCGAACACACTGCTGGCGACCGCCCCGGCGGTGACAGTGGGCACAACGGCCAGCGGGGTCATCCCCTCCGGCTCGCCCACCATGTCGCTGTCCACGGCCAGCGTGCGGCCCGGCGCCACCACCACCATCACCGGCGCGAACTTCGGGGCGAGCCAGGCGATCACGGTGTTCTTGGGCGCCACCCAACTCGTCACCAACCCAGCCTCGCCCACCAGCGATGGCACCGGGTCCATCGCCGGCATAACGGCCACCGTGCCCAACGGCACCGCCGCGGCAAACTACGCGTTCACCGTGGTGGCCGCCGGTACCGGCAAGTCGGCCGGCCAGACCATCACCGTGCCCACCGCGCCCACGCTGACGCTGGACTTCGTCAACGGGCCGCCGGGACGCACCGTCATCGCCACCGGCAGCAACTACGACCCCAACACCGCGGTCACGTTCACCTTCGACGGCAGCGCGGTCACGCCCACCGGCGGCGCCGTGACCGCCACCGCCGGCGGCGCCTTTGCAGCCACGCTGGTCATTCCTGCCACCGCAACCGTGGGCGCTCATGCGCCCGGCGGTACCGGCGGCCTGGTGGGCGTCCAGGCCAGCCTGGCCAGCGCTGGCGCCACCTACACCGTGCTCGCCTCCACGTTGGGCCTTGCGCCCGCCACGGCAACGCCGGGCGCCACCGTCACCGCCACCGGCGCCAACTACATCCCGGGCCAGGCGGTCACCATCACCTTTAGTGGCGCCACCGTCATCACTGCGCCCAGCCCGCTGCTGCCCGACGGCACGGGCGCCTTCACCGCCACCTTCACCGTGCCGTCCAACGCCACCGGCACGACGGCGGTACCGCCGGGGGCGGGCACCAGCGTCGTAGCCTCGCAAACCGGCACGAACGCGCCGGCCACCACCACGCCGCTGCCGGTTGCGGTCGGGTTCAGCCTCTCGCCCACCACACCGTCCGTGGGCATCGGCACCAACACCACCCTCACCCTCACGCTCAACACCGGCGGCCAAGCCGTCGACAATGTGACGGCGGCGCTCACCTTCAATCCAGCGCGCGTCCAGGTGGTGGATGCTGATGGTGGCACGGTTGGTGTGCAGGTCACCCCAGGCACGTGCACTTTCGTCACCATCACGGCAAACACGGCAGACAACGTCCTTGGCGCCATCACCTACACGGCGTCCAATGTGGCCGGCGTCACGGGCGTCTGCACCCTGGCCACCATCACCTTCGCCGGCGCAAGCGCGGGGGTATCGGCGGTGAGCTTTGCAGGCGGCACCACCGCCAAGCAAGGCGCCACCGTGTTCACCACCAGCACGGCCGGCAGCACTATCACGGTATCGACGGTGTTCCTGACCATGCCCACGCCGGCCAGCCAGACCGGCCCCGCCAACTCCGCCATCACGCTCAGCGGCGGCGGCTTCACGCCCAACGCCGCGGTCACCATCACCTGGGACTTTGGCCTGCCCAGCGCCGCCGTGCTGGCCACCCCCACCAGCGACGGCGCCGGCGTCTTCACCAACGTTGCCGCCACCATTCCAGCGACGGCGACGGCCGGACTGCACACCATCACGGCGCGCGACGCGGTGCCCAACGCCGCGACCACCACGGTCACGGTGGTCGTGCCGGCCATCACGCTCACACCCGCCAGCGGCCTGCCCGGCGATGTCATCACGATCTCGGGCTCGAACTTCGCTGCGAACACCGCCGTGACCTTCACGCTCGGCGGCGGTGCGGTCACCACCACCCCAGCGGTCGTGCTCAGCAACGCCGCGGGAGCTATCTCTGCAACCTTCAGTGTGCCCGCCCTCACTGCCGGCCCCCAGACCTTCACGGCCACCCAGGGCGCCGTCGCTCCCGTCAGCATCACGTTTACCGTCAACACACCTCCGGGTAGCGGTGGTGGTGGTGGTGGTGGTGGCGGCGGTGGTGGCGGCGGTGGCGGCGGTGGTGGCGGTGGTGGCGGCGGTGGCGGTGGCGCCCCAACGACCCCGACGACCAATGTCGCGCCCAATAGCGGTGGCTCGATCAGCAACAACCTGGTGACCGTGTTGTTCCCGCCCAACGCGTCGCTCGATGGGTCGGGCTTCACGGCCACGCTGACACCGTTCGACCTGGACACCCAAGACCTGCCCGGCCTGTTGGCGGCCCGCAACTACACGGTGCCCTCGGGCTTCATGCTCGGCACGGTTGCCTTCCAGGTGAAGGCGACCACCACCGACGGCCGTTCGGTGGCAACCTTCGCCCAGCCCGCCACCGTGAAGGTGACCGTGCCGGCGGAGGATGCCCGCCGCACCGGTGGCGATGGTACCCGCCTCGTGGTCATGCGCTTCAACCCCAGCACCCGCACTTGGGTAGACCTGCCGACCCGGCAGGGGGCGCTTGGCACCGTGCTCGCCGATACCACCCAGCCCGGCGTCTTCGCGCTGGCCGTCTACCTGCCGGTGCCCACCATCGCCGGACCCAAGAACAACGCCCCGGCCAACGATTTCGCACCCCGCTTGCAGTGGTCGGCGCCGGCCGGCACCATGCAATACCACCTGCAGGTCATCCCGTTCAACCAAGACGGCCCCGGCATCGATCTCCTGGTGGGCGATTCCGACCTCGTGGCCAGCGGCGCCTACCAGGTGCAGGCCCCGCAACTGGGTACCGGCAACTACGTGCTGCTGCCCGGCATGAGCTACGCCTGGCGCATCCGCACCACGCCCAGCACCAGCGCCGTCGCGACCGCCGACCCGGTGTGGAGCGATTGGGCCAGCGGCAGCTTCACCACGCCGGCCCCCACCTCCGCCACCATCAATCCGGTATCACCGCCCAATGGCGCAAACGTCGCGTCGCTAACACCACAATTGCAGTGGAACAATAGCGTCAATAACGTGTTCTATTACGAGATACAGGTCAGCAAGGACAAGGACTTCAACATCGACAAACCGGTCGCGTTCATCTACTGGGAGTTGGTGCACGGCGGCGTGTCGCAGCCGGTCAACAGCTATGCCGTCCCCAGTAAGTTCCCGCTGGACGCCCGCACCACCTACTATTGGAGGGTACGGCCCCGAGTGCAGGGAGACGGCAAACCCGTAAGCTGGAGCGACACATTCTCGTTCCGCGCTCCATAGCTGCCAACAAGGAGACCATGGCGCTTCCGAGGTCGCATGCATAAACCGTCATTCTTGCTGCGCACGGCGGCGGCCACACTGCTCAGTGCGGCCGGTCTGTTGGCGCAGCAGCCCGCGCCCATTCGGGCCGACGTCGGCACGTACACGTCCACACTGTTGGCCGGCGCCGTCACGGATGACCGCGCCGAGCAGCCGGCCGGTGTGTCCGCCGACGCCCAGGGCAACCTGTGGGTGGCCGACGCCGGCCTGGGCCGCCTGCAGCGCCGCTCGCCCGACGGCCGGCTGCAACAGCAAACCGCCGTGTTCGTAGCGGGCAACGTCTCCCTGCGCCTGGCCCAACCCGCGGGCCTTGCCGTGTCCTCCAGCGGCTTCGTCTACGTGGCCGATGCCGCCGCCAAGACGGTCTACGTGTTCAACGGCGCCATGGTCTACCAGCGCAGCATCGGCAGCGAGGGTGCGTCGGACGGCCAGTTCCTGCGGCCGTCCGGCGTGGCGGTCGACGCCTCGGGCAACGTCTATGTGGTCGACACGGATGGCAACTCGGTCCAAAAGTTCGGTCCCGACGGAACCATGCAGCTCCGTTTCGGCACCCGCGGCATCGGCGCCGGCCAGTTCCGCTCGCCGCGCGGCATCGCCATCGACGGTACCGGCGCCATCTACGTGGCGGACTCCGGCAACGACCGCATCGAAAAGTTCACCAACTCCGGCCAGTTCGTGTGGCAGGCCGGCAGCGCCGGCTCCGACGCCGGGCAGTTCCGCAACCCGCAGGACATCGCCGTCGACAGCGGCGGCCAAGTGTGGGTGATGGACACCGGCAACGCCCGGGTGCAGACCTTCGACGCCGCCGGCCAACCCCGCACGAGCTGGCCCGCTGCCGGGGCCTGGATTGCCGCGACCGGCAGCGGCATCGTCGTCGCAGATAGCGCAGGCGGCCGCGTCACCCGCTACGACGCCGCCGGCAAGCTGCTGTCCACCCTGGGCCGGCCCGGCAACGCCAATGGCGAGTTGCGGTCTCCCAACGCCATCACCTTCAGCCCCAGCGGTGAACTGGTGGTGACCGACACCAACAACCACCGCATCCAGGTGTTCGACGCCAAGGGCGCCCCGCTGCGCGCTTTCGGCTCCAACGGCTCCGGTGACGGGCAACTCGATACCCCCATGGGCGCCGCCGTGGACAACGACGGCAACGTGTGGGTGGCCGACACGAACAACAACCGCATCGTCGAGTTCGACCGCAACGGCCGCTTCCTCACCAAGTGGGGCACGCCCGGCAGCGGCAACGGCCAGCTCTTCAAGCCAATGGCCGTCAGCATCGTCCGGCAATCGGTCTACGTGCTGGACAGCGGCAACAGCCGGGTACAGCGGTTCGACGCGGCCGGCGCCTTCCAGGGTGCGTTCGGCGCCGCCGGCTCGGGCCTCGGCCAGTTCGTTGCCCCCACGGGTCTCGCCGTGGACGGCGCGGGCAACGCGTACGTGGCGGACCCCGCCGGCCAGTCGGTGCAGCGGTTCTCGGTGGACGGCTCGTTGCTGCAGCGCTGGAGCGCCGCCGATCTGGGCGGGGCCTCGCCCTACGGCATCGCTATCGATAGCTCGGCCAATGTGCTGATCAGCGACCGAACCCCGACCGGCTTTGCGGCGCAGAAAGCGGCACGGGAACGCGTGCTGAAGCTGGACCCCAACGGCAAGCTCCTCAACACCATCGGCACGCCGGGCATCGATGCCGGCATGCTGAATGGCCCTGCAGGCCTGGCAGTGAACGCCGCTCAGGAGGTGTTCGTGGCCGACAGTATGAACCAGCGCATCCAGCGCTTCGGCTATACGCCGCCGGCGCCCAACCCGAACATCCCGTCGCCGTTGCCTCCGCAGCCATCACAGCCGGTTGCCCCTGTGCCCACGCCGGTACAGCCGGCCGGTCCTATCATCGCCGTCCCGGGCGCGCCCACCCCAGCCCAACCGGGCGATGGCGCCCAACTCGACGCTATATCGGTGCTGCTGCGCTGGCTCAACCCGCCGGGCGCCACCCAGTACCAGTTGCAGGTAGTGCCTAAAGACGGCGACGGCCCCGGTATCGACCTGATCATGGGTGACACCGCGCAGGTAAACGCCGCGGCGTTCAACATCCCCGCGCCAGTCGCCGGCCGCGGCCCCTACCTGCTGCTGCCCGACATGACCTACTACTGGCGGGTGCGTACCACCTCAGCCGGCATATCGATCACCGATGACAGCCCGAACTGGGACCCGTGGTCGCTGCCCATCACCTTCCGCACCCCCGTGCGCGATGCCGCCACCATCCGGCCGTTGGCCCCGCAGGACGGCCGCCGCCTGGGCGCCGCGGCCGCCACCGTCCAATGGTCCAACAGCCGCACCGACGTGTTCTACTATGAGGTGCAACTCAGCAAGGACCCAGCGTTCAACACTGTTCCCGGCCGCGCCTTCGCGCCGGTATATACCATGCTGGTCCACGGCGGCGAGAGCACCCCGCCCAATAGCTGGACCACACCTCCGCTGGACCACGGCGTGTTCTACTACTGGCGGGTACGCCCCCGCGTGCAGGGCGATGGCCGCCCGGTCAACTGGTCACCCCTCTGGTCGTTCGAAACGCCGTAACCGACAGCCGCGCTCGGGGGTACCGCGCCTCCCCCACCAATCGAAACGGCCTGCGGACGATCCCGCGGACCGTTTGCTGCCGTCCGAGAGGGAGTTACGCAAACACCAACTGCTGCCAGCGGTCCAACTCGGCCGGGTCCAGCCGTTGAACGCCCGGCAACCGGTCGAACCCACGGTCGGCCGAAATGATATGCGCAACGCCAAGCCGCTGCATCACCGCGGCATGCAGCAGATCCCTTCCGCCCAATTCGGGGAAGGTAGCCGCCAGTTCCGCCGCCCGTTCTACATCTCCGGCATAGATTGGCTCGATCCGGTCTCTCAACATCTGGGTAAATCGCCTGAATGCGACAGCGCCCTGGCCCCACTGTCGCACGGCGAGGTAGTGATGCATGAGTTCCTGCAGCACCTCGGCGTTGGTGACCGCGTTGGCAGAGTAGCCCGCCGCCAGCACCAGAATCCGGGCGCAAGGCGCCTTCAGGGGATGCGGCCGCCCCGCGGCGTAGATCGGGATGTTGACATCAATAAAGGCCGCCGGGCTCATGGGTCTTCTCCAGTTGGCGGCTCAACTCATCGGGATCGGGAACGTCCTCGACTTCCATCTGCCCTATCTCTTGAGCAAGTTGGATCCGCTGAGCCGTTCTTATCTCCTCATATGCGCTGTCAATCAGACGGCGCACCACCTCGGACAGCGGCGCGCCCTCGGCGTCCGCCACCTCGCGCAAACGGCGCATGTGCTCGGCATCCAGCCGCACGTCTAAACGTTGGGTCGTCATGCAGCACCTCCGTATGGCTACGATTGTACGGCAGTTCTATGCTGCACACTCGTGTACGGACAGCACAGGCAAGCTTAGACGGGCCGGTGACGACCGGCCCGTCTAAGCCGAGCGCTGCAACGTGTCTTACGCCGACTGTTGCTGGGGCGCCCACCACTCCGGCAGGGCGTACCGCCACTCCAGCAGCCACGGCGTCAGCGCTTCGACGTCGAGCGGGTGGGCAATAACGTAGCCCTGGACACAATCGCAATCGAGCGCCCGCAGCGCCTCCAACGTGTTCACGTCCTCCACGCCCTGAGCCAGCACCTCCAGTCCCAACTGGTGAGCCATGTCGATGACGACCTTTACAATGGCCGCATTGCCCTGGCTGATGAGCATGTCGCCGACAAACTCACGGTCGATCTTAAGCTGCTGCAGCGGCAGCTTGCGCAGGTAGGCGACGCCCGATGACCCGATGCCAAAGTCGTCAACCGCAATGCACACGCCGAGGTCGCGCAGCATCCGCAGCACCACCGGTACCCGCACCGGGTCGGCGGTGAGCGCCGCCTCGGTCAGCTCCAACTTCAGAAGCCCCGGCGGGAATTGGTGCTGCTGCAGCAGGTTCTGCAGCCAGCTCGGGAATTCTGTGTCGCGCAGCGCTCGCGGCGGCAGATTCACCGCCACGCCAACCGGCATGCCCTGGCCCTGCCACACACCGGCGTCATGCACCGCCCGCTGCAACACCCAGCGCGTCACCTGGTCCAGCATCGGGCTGTGGTCCAGATACCCCAGAAACTCACCAGGGTTCATGAGGCCCCGCGTGGGGTGCCGCCAGCGGATGAGCGCCTCCACCCATTCGACACTCGCCGTGTCGAATGAAACCTGCGGCTGGTACTGCAGCAGCAGTTGCTCGCCGCGGATCGCATCACCGATCTGGGCAATAAACTCCGCCCTCCGGAAGATCGGCTCGGCGTAGCTGCGGTCAAACACCGTGAACCGCACGCCAGAGCGCTTCGCCACGTACATCGCAATATCGGCCTGCCGCAGCAACCCGTCGGAGTCGCGGCCATGCTCGGGCGCCGTAGCAATACCGATGCTGACGGACGACCGGACCGACACGTCGTCGAAATGGAATGCTTCAACAAACTGCGCGCCGATGCGTTCCGCCACACCCACAGCGTCGTCCACGCTCGTGATGTGCGGCAGAATCACGGCGAACTCGTCGCCGCCCAAGCGCGCCACAGTGTCCGATTCGCGCAGTGTCTCCTGCAGGCGCAGTGCGACCTGCTGCAACAACAGATCGCCCACTGGGTGACCATAGGAATCATTCACCATCTTGAACTCATTCATGTCCAGCAACAGCACACCCACCTGCCAGCGGTACCGTCCCGCCTCGAGCAGCGCCTGCTTAAGACGGTCGTGGAACAACAATCGGTTGGGCAGGCCCGTCAGCGAATCGAACAGCGCCAGCCGCTCCAGCGTCTCCTGGGTACGCTTCTGGTCGGTGATATCGCGCAGGGTACCCTGGTAGCCGGTTACCTCACCATGGGGCCCCAGAAGCGCAATGATGCGGTCCTCAATCCAACGCCACCCCTCGGCGCCGCCATCAATGCGGTACGTCCGCAGGCTGGGAGCCCCATGCGTGAGGGTGTCCTGGGCGCTGCGCACCACTATGTCAATGTCATCGTGGTGCACCACCTGCCGCCACAGGTCCGGGTCATCCAGGAACGCTTCTGCGCTGCGCCCCAACACGTCTTCCACCGCACCGCTAATGAACTGCAACTCCTCCGTCTTGCCCCCCGGCCCAACATGCACCTGATAGATCACCTCGTCGATGTTGTCCACCACAGCGAGGTACTTGCGGTCGCGGTCCTCCAACTGCTGCTGCAGGTCCACCCGCTCAGTGACGTCGCGGCCCACGCCCTGTAGCGCAACGGGTAGGCCGTTCTCCACCATGGCCTCCATCACAAACTCCAGCCAAAGCGGCGCGCCATCCCGGCGGTGAAACTGCAGCAGCACCGGCGCACCGGCGTCGCTCTGGGCCTCCCGAAACAGCCGCTTGGCCGTACTCCGGTAGGCCGGGTCAGCCGCGCGCACCAGCAGCGACGGATCGTCATAGAGGTCCGACGGCTGGTAGCCGAGCAGTTCCGCGCCGCTACGGTTGATGTACTCGATGCCGCCGTGACGGCCCAACCGGACCCGCAGCACAATCTCGCCGCGGTGCTCCGCCACCATCCGCAGCCGCTGGTCGCTCATTTGTAGGGCCAGCTCGGCGGAATGGCGGGCCTCCCGTTCTGTGGCGTGGTCGGCCGTGGCCTGGACGCGTGCCACCGCCACCGCGGCGTGCTGCACCAGCAGCCGCACCGCTGCCCGCTCCTCCAACCGGAGGCTGCGGCCGGGACGCGCCGCCAGGTACAGTGTGCCCAATGGACCACTGCGGTCGGGCGATGGCACGGGCAGCAACATGGGGCGCCCCTGGTCCACGGCGCCGGCCGCACCGAGCGCTTCAGGCGTCCAACGCCCATCCGGCAGCAGGGCATGCCGCACCCGGCCGGCATCCTCGCTGTCCAGGCCGCTCACCACCCAGCACGGGCTGGTCGCACCCTCCGCCGGAGGGTGAATGACGCCCAGCACGGCGTAGTCTGCGCCCGTCAACGCGCGGGCATGGTCGGCCAGCGCCTGCAACATCTCCGCTGCGGTCGGCTTCCCCGCCAGGTCGATGGCGGCGTTGAGCGCCTGGACCATCAATGCGCCTCGCCGGCGCGGCCCGCGTAGCCCACTCTCCGCCTTCGGAGCAATGGCTCCGTAGCGTCGTGCAGCTTCTCCCGTCATGGTGTGACCCTTCCCGCCACTCCTTGGCGTTTCTGCGTTTATCCCGCTTTAGGCACTGTTGATGCGCCGGACCCAAAGCCGCCGCCGTACACGCGACGGGTCATGGTGACCACCCGTACGGCGAAGCGCTCATCCACCACCACCACATCGCCGCGCGCAATGGGTTTCCCGTTGATCTGTAACGTGACCGGTTCCTCGGCCAGCGTGTCGAGGCTCAGGATGGTACCCGGACGCAACGCCAACACCTCCGCCACGGCGAGGTTGACCCCGCCAAGCTCGGCCGTCACGTCGAGTATCACGTCCATTAGGGCATCGAGATTACGAGCGCCGCTATTGGCCGGCCGCAGCTCTACGGGCGCAATGGACCGCTGCCCGTTCGGGACAGGCGTAGTCCGTTGCAACGGCTCCGCCTGAAGCGCCTCGCCGCCCAAGCCAAGCGACGCCAGTTCCTCCTCCACGAGGCGTGCCGCTGCTGGCGCCGGTGCGGAAGCTGCCCCAGGACGGGGCTCCAGGGCAACCGCTGCCCCAGCTTCCGCCATGACCGGGCTGGGTATCCTGATCCCTAACACCGCGAACTCCTCGGGCGAGATCTCGCCAACGAAGGGCTCGGGCGGCGGCCCCGCCACCAGCGGCGCCGGGGGCTCCCGCTGCACGGGCACATACGGCGCATCGGCCCGCACCACGATACCCAGGGCGGCAAACTCCTCCAGAGAGACCTGGCCTCGAAAGCCGCCACTGCCCTCGGCGCCATCTGCGGAGGGCAGTGGGACTCCAGGAGCACCACCGGGCACGGCGATACCCAGGGCGGCAAACTCCTCTACCGTGATCTCGCCGGCAAAGGGTTCGGGCGGCGGCCCCGCCACCAGCGGCGCCGGGGGCTCCCGCTGCACGGGCACATACGGCGCATCGGCCCGCGCCACGATACCCAGGGCGGCAAACTCCTCGGCCGAAATCTCGTCACCGGGGGTCATTGGTCCTCCTCTGCCAGCACGCCCACAATCTGCACAGCAATACGGTTGCCCAGCCGTCCCGGCAGTCCGGTGAACTTGCGGTGGTCGCCCACCGCCAGCGACACCTCGCCGCCGGGCGCTGAGTCCAGCCGGATAACATCGCCCGGCACAATCTGCAACAGCTCGTCGAACGGCACCATGGCGTTGCCCAGCACCACGGTGATAGGCACCGTAGCGGCGTGAAGCGGACCTCGCCCGGTGGCCGACATGCCCACCGGCTCTTCCGTAGGCGGCGACGCCAGCCACTTCTGGGTGTTCAGCTTATCCATCACCGGCTCCAACACGGTGTAGGGCACCGCAATACTCACCGTGCCCGTAATGCCCAGCATGGCCACTTCCAGCAGCACCAGCGCCGCGGCAGTGCCCGGCACCGCCGCCGGTATGTACGCCGTGCTGAACACCAACTCGTCCAGCGCGGGCGTCATCTCAATGATTCCCTTCCAGGCAACCGCCAAGTTGGGCAGCATCCGCTGCAGCACCACCTGCAGCAACGCGGCCTCGATGTCCGTGACGTCGCGCGGCCGCATGACGGCCCGGCCGCCGCCGCCCAGCAAGCGGTCGAACATGGCCAACGCCAGCGGCATGCTGATCTCCAGGATCATGCGGTCGGGCAGCGGCGGGCAGCTTATCAACCCCACCACAGTGGGGTTGGGAAGCTGTGCCGTGTAGTCCTCATAGGGCAATTGCTCCACCGAGGTAAGGCGCACCTGCACCTGGTTGCGCAGCATGCCCGCCAACTCGGTACCCAGTAGACGGCTGTAGTTTTCAAACAGCACCTGCAGCGCCCGGATGTGGTCCTTGGAGAACTTATCCGGCTTGCGAAAGTCGTAGCGCTTCAGCGAGCGTGCGGGGGCCACAGCGGTGGCGGTGTCGCCGCCGCCCATCTGCCCCAGCAGGGCATCGATGTCGCGCTGTGAAAGCTGCGGCGCCATCCGGTGTTGCGCTAGCCTTCCGTGTCCCCAGCAGGCGCCTCGCCGCCCAGGGCCTGCAGCGTGTCCACCTCGCCCTTGGCCAGCACCTTGTCGATGTCCAGCAGCAGCTTCACGCCGTCGGCGGACTTGCCGATGCCAACAATGAACTCGGTGTGCACGGTGGTGGCAAAGGTCGGCGTGTCCTCAATATCGCTGTCAGCGATGTCGAGCACCTCGGAGACCTTATCCACCAGCACGCCCATCTGCGATCCGTTGGACTGCACCACAATGATGCAGCTTTCGTCGGTGGTGGCCTGCCGCGCCATGCCAAACTTGCGGCGCAGATCCATGACCGGGATGACCCGGCCCCGCAGGTTGATGATGCCCAACACGTAGTCGGGCACACGCGGCACCTGCGTCACGGGCATCAGACCGATGATTTCCTGCACCTTCAGGATCATCAGGCCGTACTCCTCCTTGGCCAGGAAGAAGGTGAGGTACTTACCACCCAGATCGCTGCGGCGGCTCGTGACTTCCGGGCGTCCAACTGTTGCTGTGGTCATTGCGCTGTCCTTTCGTCTCCTGCTCGTGTGTCAGACCAGTACCGCCAGCTTTTCGGGCGCCTCCGCCCAGGAGTCCTTGAACTCACTCGCCATGGCGCCGATACCCACCACGTCCAGAATGAGCCCAACGAGACCATCGCCCAGGATGGCCGTGCCCGCCACGCCCGGCACCCGGCCGAGGGCTGTGCCCAGCGGCTTGGTGACCACCTGGTGCTGCCCCAGCAGTGCGTCCACCAGTAACGCGTACTCCCGATGACCGTCCTCCACGATCACCAGCAGGCCTTCGCTGGGGTCTTCCACGGCGCCTTCGATCTCGAACAGCCGGTGCAGACGGTACACCGGCAGCACCCGGTCACGGAACCGCACCATCTCGCCCACGCCCACCACGGTGGTCAGGGCAGCGCTGGCGGGCTGGAAGCTCATAGAGATCGACACAATGGGGATGATGTAGCGGTGGTCGCCCACCCGCACCAGCATGCCATCCGTCACCGCCAGGGTCAGCGGCATACGCAGGCTGAACACCGATCCCTGCCCCAGCGTGGATTGCACGTCAATCTGTCCGCCCAGGTTCTCCACGTTGCGGCGCACCACGTCCATGCCCACGCCCCGTCCCGACACGTCGGTGATGCGATCGGCGGTGGAGAAACCGGGCAGGAACAGCAGGTCGAACACCTGGCGGTCGCTCAGGGTGTCGGCGTTATCGATCAGGCCCTGTTTCATCGCCTTGGCCACCACCCGCTCACGGTCGATGCCCCGGCCATCATCCTCAATGCGCACCATCACGTTGCCCTCAGCGTGGTAGGCAGAGAGGCGGATGGTACCCCGGGGCGGTTTGCCCGCGGCGGCCCGCCCGTCGGGCGACTCGATGCCGTGGTCGGCGGCATTGCGCACCATGTGCACCAGCGGATCGGTGATGGCGTCGACCATGTTGCGGTCGAGTTCGGTATCCTCACCCTCCGTAATCAGGTCCACCAGCTTGCCGGTCTTGTGGCTTAGGTCGCGCACCAGCCGGCCCATCTTCTGGAAGGTGGCCCGCATCGGCACCATGCGCATGGTCATGCTCAGGTCCTGCAGCTCGCGCACCAGCTTGCCCGCATGCGACACCTTTTTGGCCAGGTCGTGCTGCACGCCGGTGTTGATGGTCTCGTCCTGCGCCACCATCGAGTGCGCGATCACCAACTCTCCGACGGTGTCGATGAGCTTGTCCAACCGGTCCATGCGCACCCGCAGCGTGGCATCCACACCGCGCGTATCGCCATCGATGCGCTGCTGGGTGCGGATGGCGCGGGCTGCATCGGTGGAGGACAGCACACCCGATTCCACCAGGGCGGCGCCTACCGGCGACTCCGGCCGCTGTGCCAGCGCCTCCTCCACGTCCGTCCGCTCCGCAAGCAGCGCACCCACCACAATGTCGCCCAGCCGCATCGTCAGCGGTGGGGTGGCGGTTTCCCTTTCGGGGTCCTCAATGTCCTGGAGCAGGTCGTCGTACCCATCGGGCTTCTGCGCTACGCCAGTCGCAAGCGCATCCTCCAGGCTCTGCATCAGCATTTCCAGCATGTCGGTAGACCGCAGGGCCAAGTCGGCATAGAGGCCCGTGTACCGCAAACTGCCATCACGCACCATGCTCAGCAACGTCTCGGCGCGGTGGGCCAGCACCGCAACGGCGCCCAGCCCCACAAACCCCGCCGTGCCTTTGATGGTGTGGAAGGCGCGGAACACCGTGTTGACGGACTCGCTGTCATCGGGGTTGATCTCCAGGGCCAGCAGCGCCGCCTCGGATTGATGGATGTACTCGCGGCACTCGGTGATGAACTCACCCAGCAGCTCCGCATCGGGGTCGGCCGGCAGCAACTGGAACTCGCCGGGCGCGGCCGATTCCTCCACCATGTCGTCCACGGCCTGGTACGCCAGAATGGCCTGCATCAACGCCGCCGACGCCATGTCCACCCGGGAACTGGTCTCCCCATGGGCCGGCAGATCGCACGCCTTCATGGCCACACCCAGGGCTGTCTGCACCGCCGCCTGAAGGCTGCCGAGCCGCTCCTCGGCCGGCCGGCCGGTAGGCGCCAGCACGGCAGCGTTCGCCAGGTTCAGCAGGCCCGTCAGGGCCTCCAGGCTGGCCGGTACGGCCAGCGCCAACTCCTGCAGCGTCTGGGCGGCATCGGCGCGGCCCTCTGGGGCGCCGAACCACTGCGCTAGTGTGGCGGCCAGCGCCTTCACCCCGGCGCCGATCTCCGAGAACTCGTTCGTGCTCATGGGTACCTCCTATCGAACGTGGGCTGCGACGGCGGCCGGCGGGGCCGGCCGGGCCGCGGCGGCAAGTATGGCCTGGGGTATCGCCGGGAGCGGCTGCACCTCCATGACCGCGCCGGCGTGGACCGCGGCCGCCGGCATCCCATACACCACACAGGTGCTCTCATCCTCGGCAATGGTGTGGGCGTGGGCGGCACGCATAGCCTTCAGCCCCAGCGCGCCATCGGACCCCATGCCGGTGAGCAGTACGCCCACGGCATCGCCGCCGGCACACTCGGCCACCGACCGAAACAGCACATCGGCGGACGGCCGCTGGTGATGCTCCTTGGGGCCCTGGTTCAGTCGCGCCACATAGTTGGCGCCTTGGCGGGTCAGCACCAGATGCGAACCACCCGGCGCCACGAGCGCCAACCCCTCGTGCAGCACGTCGCCTTCCCGCGCTTCTCGCACCGTCATCGCCGAGAGCTGGTTCAGCCGCTGGGCGAAGGGCGCCGTGAAACCGGGGGGCATGTGCTGCACCACCACCATGCCTGGGCACCATTCCGGCAGCGCGAGCATCAGCGCCTCCAGCGCGCGCGTGCCGCCGGTGGAAGCGCCCACCGCCACCACGTGCCGGCGCAGCGAGCCCCGGCTGACGGAGATGGCGGACTGGCCTGCAGTAGCCCAGCCCCGGCTGTTCCGCAGCCGGCTGCGGGCAGCCTCGCGCACCACGCGCACTAATTCCTGCAGCACCACCTCAAAGGTGCGGCCCACGCCCGGCTTGCAGATGACCTCCGCAGCACCCAGGTCAAGCGCCCTGAGCGCCAGCCGGGAGTCTGTGGGGGTCACCGCGCTGAGCACAATGGCGGGCAACGGATGGTGCGCCGTAAGCCACTGCAGGAAGTCCAACCCACTCATGCCCGGCATGGCCACATCCAGCGTCAGCACGTCAGGGTTGGTCTCGGCAATTAGCTGCTGCGCCTCCTGCGCATTCGCTGCGGCCCCCACCACCGTGATATCGGCCTCGGACTCCAGCGCTCCCGTCAGCACCCGCCGCACCGAGGGTGAATCGTCGACAATGAGTAGGCGGATCATGATGCTGCGTGCTCCCCGAGGTATACCCGCGCCTCCGCGGGGCCCTGCTCCAGGCACAGCCACACGGCGCCATCGGGCGGCCTTCCGGCGTCCATACCCTCCAGGCACACCACCGGCGCAGAGATGTCGAACACAGCCTCCGCACCACGCCACACCGGCAGGAAGTTGCCGCAGACCACGTTAGCCACCTCGCCTAACGCGTCCAATTGGTCCTCCTGCGAAGGAGCGTTCATAGCCCCCAGCATGTTGCCTGCCAGTTCCGGCAACACCGCGGCGGCCACCCGCACTTCCAGCACACCGCGGGCGGGCCCGCTGAATGACACCTGCGCCACGGCCGGCATGCCGGCATGTTTCAAGCGCTCCTCCAGCTCGGGCATTGCGTACAGCAGACACAGGTCTTCCAAGGTGCGCGACATCGCTTCCTGCAGCGCACTGGCGAGGGGGCTAGGCATCCTCCACCCCCAGCAGACCCATCACGGCCACCCGGAGGCCCTCGGGGCTGAACGGCTTGCGCACGAACTCCGCCCCCAAGGTGTGCATCTTGGCAATACGGGTCTCGCTGCCCTCGGTGGAAACCACCACCACCGGCAGCATGGCCGTTTCGGGCCGGGCCCGCAGGCGCATCACCAACTCCTCGCCGTTCATGTTCGGCATGTTGATGTCGACCAGGGCGAGGTCCATCCAGTTGTGCTCCAGCACCTCGAGCGCCTGGTTGCCATCGCCAGCCTCGTGCACCACCGCGATATCCAGACCACTCATCTCGAGGGTGCGGGCAATCATTTTTCGCGAGACTGCGCTGTCGTCCACGATCAACACATGGAGCGCCATGACATTCCCTCCTTACAAAGCTTTAAGGGTGCCGTTGAACTTCAACTGCACCTGGCCGGAGCCAATAGCGAGCGACATCGTGCGGGACTCGCCACCACCCACATCATTGGCCTGCATGAGCACTGCCTCTTTCCACAACAGGTTCTTGGTAGCAATGAAGTTGCGCTTGCCTATCTGGAAAAAGTCGTCCTGTTCCGCCCGCACCGACGCTCCCCCCGCCACTTTCACCTGTAACCGCTTGCGATTGGCTCCCGCCCGGCTCAGCGCATCCAGCAGCTTGGGCAGTCCCGTATCCACAAACGTGCAGGGGTTCCTTTCCGCCTTCTCCGGACTGGTGGCGGAACTGGGGAGCATGACATGCAGCATGCCTCCCACCTTGGTGGTCGGGTCGTACATGGTGATGCCGAGGCAGCTCCCCAGCGCGTACGTCACCAACACCTCGTCCGGGTTCGCCGAGATCTTCATATCGGCCACGCCAACAATGACGTTCATGCCACGTTCCGCGCGGCGGCAGGCGGCTTGCGGTACACCGCCGGCATCACATACTGCAGATCGGTCTGCATGCCGGTCAGGCTCTCCGAATGGCCCACCAGCAGGTAGCCGCCGGGGCGCAACCGCTCGGTGAACCGGCGCACCAGCTCCACGCGGGTTGCGCGGTCGAAGTAGATCATCACGTTGCGGCAGAAGATGACATCGAACGGCGTCCACCCCGGCCAGGTATGGAGCAGGTTCAGGTGCTCCGCCCGCACCATGGCCCGCAGGTCCTGGCGCACCTCATACGCCGGCGGCTCGCCGGGCTTGGCGGTGAAGTAGCGCTGCAGCAGGTTCGGGTCCATGCGCCGCAGCACCTCCACCGGATACACCGCAGCCTTCACCTGCTCCAGCATGCCGGTGGAAATGTCGGTGGCCAGGATATGGGCGTCCACCCGGGTCGTGGCGGGCGCCGATTCCCGCAGCGTCATGGCGATGGAGTACGGCTCAGCGCCATTGGAGCAGCCGGCGCTCCAAACAGTGAGCTTGCGTCCGGCGCGCAGCGTGTCCGGCGCCACCTGGTCCTTCAGAAACTGGAAATGCGCCGGTTCACGAAAGAAGCTGGTGACATTCGTGGTCATCACGTCGAGAAGGGCGCTCAACTCCCGGCCACTGCGGTCACGGTCCAGGTACGCCAGATACTCCTCGAAACCCGCAAGGCCGAGGGCCCGAATGCGCCGGCTGACACGGCCATTCACCAACTCCTCCTTGCCAGAAGGTAGTTGAATGCCCGTATGTTGTTGCACCAGCCCAGCAATGCGCCGGAACTGGGCGGGGGTCAGTGAAAGCCCTGCACCTACTCCTACCATATGCTCCTCCCTCCACCTGGCTAGCACGGGCGGGCGCTACCTCGCCCGGCTATCGGTATCGCTCGCGGCTCGCAGGCTCTGAGTCACCTGCGGGGTACTGTAGCGAATCATCGGCAGCAACCGTCGCTTTGCGCAGCGCCACTCGGCCGGCCCCGCAGACCAGTTGTCGAGCGCGGGTGGTCCATCCGGATAACCAGCATCCACAGGGTGCGCCTTCCCCCTCATAGTGGGCGGGCGACTGCAGGCGGCACAGAGACCAACGGTCGCAAAGCCAAGGCCGGTGGTCGGGCCTGCACCGGTACCATCGGTCAGGCAGGGTTGGCCCGCAGGCCAGATGCGCAAAGGGCCGGCGCCCTGGGAGGGGCGCCGGCCGTCGTCTTCGCCACAGCCCGCCTTTCCAAGCCCAGCAGATGCCAGTCATGCACCTTCTGGGCCAGCGGTGGTCCCCTTTCAGGGGCAGAAAGGGAGACCTAGATGCGGGCCGCCACCTGCAGCGCGCTGGGCTGCGAGGCGCTGGTCTTGGCGTGGTAGGCAATCTTCATCTCCACCTGGCCAAGGGGGGTGACAAAGGGCACGGTGACCCGAGGCACGCCTCCCATGCTGAGCTTCAAGGCGTCGCCCATAATGATCACCGGCGGTGTGATGTCGATCCGTATTGCCTGCTCGTGCATCAGGGCGGCGGCCCGGCCGGCCACCACATTGCACATCTCGCCGAGCGCGCTTTCCACCAAGGCGTTCACCTCGGTAATTTCTTCGCCCATCAGCGAGCCGGCTATAGCGCACGCCGTCTCGCGCATCACCCCCAACGACACGATGCCCTCCAGCTCGCCGGTGACCCCGATGATACCGATCATCGGCATGCCAGGCGCATCGGGCGTGGTAACGCTGACAGGACCGCGCTCGATGGTCACCTGGAGTTCCGCCTCGAACATTTCTAGCGCAGCCCGGACGAAGGCATTGATGACAGCGGGGTCATTCATGATCTGCTCCTCAAACTACAGAATCGGCCCAAAATTCCCCGCGGTCAGTCCGTCATCTTCTTGACGGCGTCTAACACACGGCCCGACTGAAAGGGCTTGAGCACGTAATCGCGCGCGCCGGCCTTCAGCGCTTCCATCACCAGGTCTTGCTGCCCCATGGCGGTCACCATGGTCACCCGTGCCAACGGGTCGATCTTGCGGATCTCTTTGAGCGCCTGTAGGCCATCCATTTCCGGCATTGTCACGTCCATGAGCACCGCGTCGGGCTTGTTGGCGGTGTACTTCTGCACCGCGTCCAAGCCGTTTTCCGCCTCCAGCACGTTGTACCCCTCATCCTTCAGCATCTTGGCGCACCGGGTGCGCATGAATGCCGCGTCGTCGACCAATAAGACCGTGGCCATGGTTCACCCCATACAACTCAGACTGCGGACCTGCGCCGCGTACCAGACACTATCGGCAGGCCCGGCACGCGTTACAGCGGCCCGAAGGCCGCCAAGGTATCCCTGCATAACCGCTCATCCTGAGCCGGTCGAAGGATGTGGTTCGACAGGCGCTGTCCTGAACCTGTCGAAGGGCTCACCACGAACGGAACCGCAGGCCTCAGCGAGAACGCGATAGCCCTGCGGCCAGGGCCGTGAGCGTGGCGCGGATATTGGCAATGGTGTAGGGCTTGGGGATCACCGCGTCGACGCCGCGCGCCTTGATCTCCCACTCCTCCAGCGCGACGCCCCAGCCGGTTACCAGCGCGATCTGCGGCCGGTTCTCCAGTGCACGCGCTGCCGCCACCACCTCCCAACCGCCCACGCCGGGCATGCCCAGGTCGGTCAGCACCACGTCGAAACGTTCCGCTTTCAGACGCTCGATGGCCTGCGCCCCACTGGTGCACACCTGCACCCGATGGCCGTCGATGTGCAGCATGCGGGCCAGGAGGTCGGCCAGCTTGGGGTCGTCCTCCACCACCAGAATGTCCCAACCGGTCTGGCGGGGCGGCTCGGTGCTCGGTTCGCTTTCATGGGGCACGCCGGAGACCGCGGCAGGCAGACGGATGCTCACCGTGGTGCCCTGCCCTACCTGGCTGGCAACGCTGATATCGCCGCGGTGCAGCTTGATGAGACCGTACACCACGCTCATGCCCAGGCCGGAGTTGCTGACACCCTTGGTGGTGAAAAAGGGATCGAACACGTGGCGGCGAACCTCCTCGGTCATGCCTGCGCCCGTGTCGGTTACCTCCACCACCACCCAGGCGCCGTCATCGCGCGACCGCACGGCCACCATGCCTCCGGCGGGCATCGCCTCCACGGCATTGAAGATGATGTTGACCATGACTTCGCGGAGTTCCGAGGCCACGCCCCCCACCCACTGCGACGCCTGCAGGTCCTGCTCGACCCGGATGGCGATGCCGGCCCGCTCGCTCTCGTGCTTCCAACGCGGCGCCGAAACCTCCACCGCGTCGCGCAGGATGGCGTTGGGGTCGATGGCCGTCACCTCTTCGTCGCGGCGCGTGCGCGCAAAGTTCTGGATGCGCCGCACCGTGGCGGCGCCGTCCGATGCGGCCTGGCCGATGACGCGCAGGCCCTGCCGCAGCTTCGGATCGGCCACTTCCTCCAGCAGCAGGTCGACCTGACCCACCACTCCGGCCAAGGTATTGTTGAAGTCGTGTGCGGCGCCGCCCGCCAGCTCGCCAAGCGCGCGCAGCCGGTCGGTCTCCAGCAGCTTGCGTTGCAACTGGCGCGAGAGCGTGATGTCCTTGACGAACTCCACCACGTCTTCCACCTTGTCGGCGTCGCTGACGATTGGGAACAACGTAGCCTGGAACACCTGGTCCTCCGTCCCGTCGTCCAGGCGCACCTCCACCTCAATACCCAGACTCGGCTTGTTGGCCAGCGCGCGGTCCAACTGACACCCCTCGCACGGCGAAATGCGGTTGTAGAGCGTCTGATAGCAGCGGCGGCCGATCACGTCGCCGGGGCGCACGCCATGCTCCAACGCAAAGGTCTTGTTCACCCGGCGAATACGCCGTTCTGGGGTGATGATAGCCACCGTATCCGTGATGGCGTCAAACGTGTGCTCCCAGTCGCGCTTGGCCCGCTCCACCTGTTCGAAGAGCTGGGCGTAGTTCACCGCCAGCGCAACCGACGATGATAGCTCGCGCAGCACCCGCAGATGGTGGTCAGAGAACTCTTCGGTGGTGGAGGGCGCCACCAGCAGCGCGGCGATAATGCGGTGACCGATGCGCACCGGCACGGTCACAATAGGCTGCATGGCGCCGTCCGGCAGCACTTGTCCGGGTAAATAGGTCATGGGCAAGGTCGGGTCAATCATATCCAGCGCAAAGCCGAGGTTGGGCAACAGCGGCGGTTGCAGGGCGCCGCTGCCGTCCACCCGCGCCTCATACAGCCGCGGCCCGCTGCTCTCACCCGAGTTCTGCGCCTGCGGGAATCGGTACAACCCCACCCAACTGGCAGGGACGAACTGCGGCAGCGAATGCGACAGCACCTGGAACAGGCCCTCGAACGTCAACTTCTGCCCCAGTTCGAGGGTGAGCGCCTCCACGTGCTGGTGCAACGCCACCCGTTCGGCGGCCACCGATTCGCGCTGCAGCATGCGGAGTTGCTTTGCCACCACCTCGGTAATGGCGCTGGCCTCCAGCAGGTCCCCCAGCGCCACGCGCTTTCCCTTGGGCCCCACCAGCACCAGGACGCGCGGAATGGACACCTCGCCGTCTTGGGGCAGCGGTACCGCCAGCACGGCGCTGCGAGCGGGCGAGGCTTCGCGCAGGATGGTTACCGCGGCGTTCTTCGCCTTGCCGTGCATCGCTCGCAAGGGTGCAGCTCCCGGACCGAACCAGCGGCGCAGCAGTGGCGGAGCGATGCCAGACGACACCTCCACCACCCAGGCCAACCGTTCGAAACGCACCACGCCTCCGGCCATCCAACCCATGGCGGAAAGGGCACGGTCGAACACGCCTTGGGCGCCCGCGCCACCCGCGCCGGCCAGCCCCTCTACAGCGCTCTGCATCCCCAGAGACCGCGCCGCCGTGCGGTGCACGATGGCCTGGGCCGTGAACATCCAACTCGCAAGCCAGGTCGCAGCCTCCACGAGGGGACCGGGCTCCGCAGCTTCCGCCTGGCCCGGCCGGCGCCAGCCGAAGGCGAGCACGCCAGTGCCCGTGCCGGCGCAATCCACCGGCACGGCAAGAACGGAATGCACCCCGCGGAGGAGCGGCTGTGCCTGCCAGCCGCCATCGGCCGCGACGTCGCCGAGCACGCGCTCTTGAGACTCGGCGGCCATGCGGTCCAGCAGAGGTACCGCCACACCATCGGCCGAAGGCCGGTAAGCGCCGGCGCCGGGAGAAACGGCCTCCAACAGCCAGTGCTCGCCATAGCGCCAGTACAAGGCTGCGGCATCGTAGGGCATGGCACGCTTCAGCACGGCCAGCAGGCGCGCCGCCATCCGTGCGATATCCTCGGGGCCGGTGCACCGGCCTATCTCATCGCGCAGCGCTAATGAAACGGAAGCTGGCACCTGCAACACCCCGCGTGCGGGGCTCCGCGCCGTGCGCACACTCCTACCCGTCTCCACCCGCTGGGCAACGTTGGAGACCGCGCCATCGGTACGTTTTGCCATGCTGCACGCCACTGCCAGAAGAAATTTTGCCCGGGAAGGCACGTTAAAACAGACCGTTTCACTTTTACCACAAAGCCAACGCATAATGGTGCGTATGTCGATGCATTCATCGGACAACTTTCCACCAATGCCCCCACCCGTTAGACTGGTTATACGCTATTTCGTTACCCGAACGTATGGACCTTCGGCCGGTTGGAATAAGGACGAATGGCCATATGATGCAGGATCACACGCTATGGTAACGACGGTGTGCATAGCCTAGCGTGTAGTGGTCGCCCAGTTGTACTGGCCGTCTAGGATGCAACGCCACAATGGCAGAGAAAGCGCAGGTACGGTTTGCCCGAGGCCCTTGAACTGAGTCCCGCCGAAGTGCGAACTCGAACCGACATGCTGCTCAGCCTATGCCGCCCGCTCACGCACCGGCTCTGCAACGACTTGGCTTATCTTTCCGGCACGTATGAATTGGTGCTTACGCAGGTGACCGATGAAGCGACCGTGACGCTGGTGACGACCGCAGCCACCTATGCCACCGAGGTCTGCGAGGACTTCCGAGGGCTGCTGCGGGCGCTTGTGCCCAGCCCTAGCCGGGTGCCGCGCACCATTGGCGTGCGCCGGCTGCTGGACCGGGCGCGCAGCGGCATCGGCCCGTTGGCGGTGACGCTGGTGGGCGACCAGCGGGCCCAGGTGCGCGTCGTGCCTGGAGAGTTCGTGCCAGCCCTCGCCGGCCTGCTGCGCAACAGTGCCGAAGCGGGCGCAGATGCCGTCTGCATGCAGGTGGAGCCGGAGGGCAGTGTGCTGGCGCTGCGCCTATACGACAACGGCCGGGGCTTCGCCAGCGGGCAACTGCAGCACGCCCTCACGCCCTTCGTCACGACCAAGTCGCCGCCCCATCGTGGTATCGGCCTGAGCGCGGTGATCGCAGCGCTGGCCCATCACGCAGGGAGCTTCAGGGTCGAGAACCTGTCTGGCGGCGCACAGGTCACCTTGCGCATCCCCGCCACCACCCAGCATGCTACGCTCGCTGCCGACACCGCATAGGAGGCCAAAATGGCTATACGGGTACTACTCGCCGATGACCACGCCCTGCTACGTCAGGGACTGCGCCGCCTGCTGGAGACCGAGACCGACATCGCGATCGTTGGGGAGGCGGGCGACGGCGTGGAGGCGGAGGAGATGGCCGCAACCCTGCTGCCCGACGTGGTGGTGATGGACCTGGAAATGCCCCGCAAGGACGGCGTGGCCGCCACCGACGCCATCGCCACCCGCTTCCCCGACATGGGGGTGGTGGTGCTCACCATGCACGAGACCGACGACCAGTTGCGTGCTGCCCTACAGGCGGGGGCCCGCGGCTATGTGCTGAAGACGGCCGGCGCCCGCGAGGTGGTGGCAGCGGTGCGCGCCGTGCACGAGGGCAAGAGCCTGCTGGACCCGCAGATGACCGCCCGTATGCTGGTCCAGTTCCGCCGCATGCAGCAATCGCCGGCGCCAGACGGCGAACCGAGCCTGACTCCCAAGGAGCTGCAGGTGCTGCATCACCTGGCCCAAGGCCAGAGCAACAAACAGATTGCTCGGGCGCTCAAGTATTCCGAGAGCACCGTCAAGAACCGCCTCAGCGTCATCTTCGAGAAGCTGGGCGTGGCCGACCGCACCCAGGCCGTCATCCGCGGCATGCAGATGGGCATTCTGAAGCTGGAGACCGAAGAGAAGTAATATCGGGTGCGTAGGAGCGTACAAGGGCAGCAGCCCCCTGCGAGACCACCCAAGGGTAATCCCCGCCAACGCCGATGAAGAGGACGGGAGGTCCCACCCGCCGGCCAGCGCGGGGTGCACCGTTGCCTGAGCTCTGTCGAAGCCTGTCCTGAGCACGGTCGAAGGGGCATCGGTGCCGGACAGAACCGCCTGACGGCTCCTTTTCCTAAGAGCGCCACGATAGGGTCTGATCAACCACACCGAGGAAAATACGGGTAGGTGCTCAGTCTTCGGGTGGCGACCGGCGGCGGCGGCGGCAGGATGGATCTGTTCACGTCGTATCCCGCCCACCCTCAGGAACTCCTTCCTGAGGGGACATCCTTCGTCAAGCTCAGGACAGCGCCCTCGGCTCCCTGGCAAAGAGGGCTTTGCCCTCTCTGCACTCATCCCCGGGGATTCACCGCGATTCTGAGCAGTTACAAATACGGGCAGCGCCGGGGTACCGGATGGCCTCAAACCGCCTCTCCGCCCGCCACCATCACCCACAGATCGACGGGCTGGCCATCTCCTGCCGGGCCGCCACATCGGCCACCTGCAGCATGGCCACCCCTTCCTCCGGCGCCAGCGGTGTGAGCGCCCCCACGGCACAGATCAGCGTCGACTGAATCTCCACCTCTGGAGCCTCCAACAGGTTCACCTCGAACGGCGTGAGCTGGTTGCCCAGGGCGTCGAACAGCACCCGCACCACCGGGCGGCGGGCAGCGTTACGGTTCAGCGCCAACACCACGCCCTTGCAGGCATGCAAAGCGGCCGGACCGCTCAGCATCACCTCCGAACCCACCGGGAATGGCGACAGCGTGGCCAGGAAACGCTCGACGATGGCGCCGTTCAGCGAAGCGCCGCCCATCTCTGACATCAGCTTGATGAGCTGGTCGGGCGGCATCGTGGGCCGGTAGGGCCGGTCGGAGTTCAGCGCATCGTAGACATCGGCCACCGACGCCACCTGAGCCAGCGGCAGGATAGTGGCGGGCGGGTTCCTCAGCCAGGGGTTGGGGAGCTGGTTGTCGCCGCGCAACCCCCGGGGGTAGCCGGTGCCATCCTGCTTCTCGTGGTGCTGGTATGGCACGTGGTTGGAGAGCACGCCCGGGCCGAAAATCTGCAACACCGTCTCATACCCCAGGCGCGAGTGCTCCTGCATCACCAGGGTCTCCTCCTCCGTGAGACGGCCCGGTTTATTGAGCACCTCGCGGTCCAGAAAGATTTTGCCGATGTCGTGCATCAGGCATCCCGTCGCCAAATAGCATAGCTGCTCACGGGGCCACCCAAGGTCGCGCCCAATCACCACGCCGGCCACAGCGCAGCCAACGCTGTGCTGAAACGTGTAGTCGTCGTACAAGCGGATGGTGTTCAGCCCCAACACGGTATCGGTGCTGAGGATCTGGTCCACGATCGCCATGGCGGCATCGGCCAGCGCATGCAGCGGCCGCTGGTCACGGGTGGCACGGGCAAAGCTGGCCGAATGGAGCGACTGGATGGCCTGTTCCTCAGGCAGCGTGTCCATGCCGCCCGAGGCCTTCGCAAGGAACGAGTGGATGCTCCGCACCGCGTTCAGGCTCTTGTTGCGCACTTCCTCCGACAGCACGTCATCGATCTCGATGTCGTCCGTCAGGCCGTCCTGCACGTCGATCAAGAACACGCCTCGCTCCCGCAGCAACCGCAGATGGGTCACCGTAAGGCTCATGCCCCCTGCCAGCAGCATCTCGCCCTTGGGTCCGCGGATGGGCCGTGCCAACCGCATTCCTGGTGTTACGCCGAAGACTGATACCCGCCGCATACTGTCCTCCTCTATCCTTCCCTGCCTAACAATCGTCGTGTTGGGCGATGCCTGACAGGGGACGATCGTCCCTATGACCAGGGCCAATTGACGCCGATGGTGAAAGGAGAGGCCGGCGTGGTACCAGCGACCACGCGCAAAGGGGACAAAGGTACCGGCCGCTCTTAGCCAGGTGCGTATGGCGGCGGCAAGCTGCGTCCGGAAGGATAGAAGGGCCATGGTAAAGCTCACGCGCTTAGATCAAGTGGAGTTCGTGCTCAACGCGGAACTCATCGAACATATCGAGGCCACCCCAGACACCGTCATCACCCTGGTGAGCGGCAAGAAGTGGGTGGTGTGCGAGCCGGTCGATGAGATCCTCCGGCGGGTGGTGAGCTACCACCAGACCATCCACAACCCAGTGCTGACCCTGCGCGCTCTTGAGGGAGGCCGCTGACGTGGATATCGCAACGGTTGTCGGACTTTCTTTGGGCATTGTGGCCCTGGTGGGCGGGTTCATCCTGGAGGGCGGCGCCCCCCTGGCGCTGCTCAACTTCCCGGCCTCGGTCATCGTGTTTGGCGGCACCATCGGCGCCACCCTCATCACCACGCCGCTTGGCGGGTTCCTCAAGCTGCCCAAGATCATTGCGAAAGCGGTGTTCGCCAAAGAGGAAAACGGCGGGGAGATCGTCAGCACCTTCGTCAACCTGGCCGAAAGGGCCCGGCGCGAAGGACTGCTCTCGCTGGAGCAGGAGGCCGAGGGCATTAGGCACCCCCTGCTGAAGAAGGGCGTGCTGCTGGTGGTGGACGGCATGGAGCCCGAGGTCATTCAGTCGATCCTCGAAGCGGAAATGGACTCGACCCACGAGCGGCACGAGCACGGATTCGCCATTTTCGAAACCATGGGCGGCTTCGGCCCCACCATGGGCATCATCGGCACGGTCATGGGCCTCATCAACGTGCTCAGCCACCTCAGCGACCCCAGCGAGCTGGGCAGCCACATCGCCGGCGCCTTCATCGCCACCCTGTACGGCGTGATGTTCGCCAACGTGGTGTGCCTGCCGCTGGCCGGCAAGCTGAAGCGGCGCGACGCCGAAGAGGTGGCGCTGCTCGCACTGGTGCTGGCGGGCATCCTCTCCATTCAAGCGGGCGACAACCCGCGGGTGGTGCGCGACAAGCTGGAGGCCTACCTGCCCAGCGACCAGCGCGGCCAGGGCGAAGAGGGCGGCGGCGAGCCCGTGCGCCGCGCTGCACAAGAGGCCGCATAGGGCCCGCCATGGCACGCCGCAAGAAGGAGGCCAAGCCCGAGAACCACGAGCGCTGGCTCATCACCTACGCCGACATGATCACGCTGCTCATGGTGTTCTTCATCGTGCTGTATGCGGGGTCGCTGTCCGATTCCAAGAAGTTCGGGGCGCTGGCCAGCAGCCTGACACAGGCCTTCAACGTGGACCTGATGCAGGGCGGGCCTGCGACGACCGGCGATACCGGTGGCGGTGACCTTGCCTCCATCATTCAGGGCATGCGGCGCGACGCCGAGCTGTTGCAGAAGCAGTTCGAGGCCTTGCAGGCGCCGGGCATCGGCCGGGGCGGTGTCGAGGTGACGGTGACGCAGGAGGGCATGCTCATCAGCATGTACGGCAACGTGCTGTTCGATTCTGGCAAGGCCAACCTGAGCGACGACGCCATACCGGTGCTGGACCAGGTGATCGCACTGGTGCAGCGCAGCAACTACAACGTGCGGGTGGAGGGCCATACCGACAACGTGCCCATCGAGACACTGCTCTACCCCACAAACTGGGAGCTTTCCACCGCTCGTGCCACTGCGGTGGTGCGCCACCTGGCCGAGCAGGGCGTGGCCGCCAACCGGTTGCAAGCCGTGGGCTATGCCGACACCCGGCCGCTGGTGGCAAACGACACCCGCGAGCACCGCGCCCGCAACCGCCGGGTCGATATCCAGATACTGCTGCCGGGCCTGGGCGCACCACCGGTACCGGCCAAGGGTGCGCCGATCGCAACGGAGGCGCCCACCAGTTCACGAGGAGGCCACTAACATGAAGATGCTCATTATGGCGATGGCTATCGCGGTGCTCCTGAGCGGAGCCTTTGTGATCGGCACCGTCGACCCACTCGGCATTCGGCAGGCGCCGGCCGCCAAGCCTGTGGCCACCGAGGAGGCCCACGGCGAAGCGGCCGGCGGGAAGCCCAAGACGGTGATGTACACCACCAAGGAACGGGTGGTGAACCTGGGCGACCCCGGCACGCTGCGCTACCTCAAGACCGAGGTGGTGCTCGAGCTGAGCATACCGGCGAAGGAAGCCAAAGATTTTGAGAACCTCAAGGGCGAAGAGATGAAGAAAAAGCAGGAGGAGTTGGCGGCCGAGTTCGCCCCGGTCACGCCTGCCCTCTCCGACATCATCACCACAACGCTATCGTCCAAGAAAGCGGCCGACCTGCTGACTCCGGAGGGCAAGGCAGCGCTGCGGGAGGACCTGAAGGCCAAGCTCGACCCCGCCATTGAATCGGTGGCCCACGGGAAGAAGATCTACGCCGTATATTTGGCGCAATTCATCGTGCAGTAAGCCAACGCCATGAACGACGACCTCGTCAGTAGCAGCGCATCCGCCGAGCCCGTCGCTCGTCCGGTGCAGTTTGCCTCCTTCACCAAAGGCGGAACCCCGCCGGCAAGCGATGCCACGCTCGACCTGCTGCGCGACGTCGAACTGCGCGTCACCGTGGAATTGGGCCGCGCCCAGTTGCCCATCCGCGACGTGCTGCCGCTCGGCCCCGAGTCCATTGTGGAGTTGGACCGGCTGGCCGGCGAGCCGGTGGATGTGCTGGTGAACGGCATCATCTTCGCTCACGGCGAGATCGTGGTGGTGGACGAGAAGTTCGGCGTGCGCGTCACCGAGGTGCTCGTAAAGGGGCGGCGGTCATGACGCTGCCATCCACCATCGGCCGCTGGCTCGCTACCGCCCGCCGCTACCCCGGCGTCAGCCTCGCCGTGGCCGCACTGGCGTTGGGCGCCGTTACATGGCTCTTCACCACCATGGCCGGCCGCGGCAGCGACCTACTGCTGGCCATCGACGTCTCGGTGAAGCTGGCGGTGGTGGTGGTGCTGGCGTATCTCAGCGTGTGGGGCCTGCGCCGTCTCAGCGGCGGCGGACGCTTCGCCACCCGCCGCCGCCCGCTCCAGATCGTCGATAGCCTGCCACTCGGCAACCAGCGCTCGGTGCAGGTGGTGCGGGTCGGCAGCCAGACCCTGATCCTCGGCTCCACCCCGCACCAGATCACCAAGCTCGGCGAACTGACCGAAGCCGACGCCGCCCTCTGGGACCCTGCAGCCCCCTCGCCCGAACCCTTCGCCGCCACGCTCCACCAGTTCGTCACGCGCATCCAGTAGTAACCCCACCGTCCACTGACGGTCAAAATGGGGCCCCCTCACCCCAACCCTCTCCCAGGGGGAGAGGGAGCCGGTCCGATCCCCTCTCCCCCTGGGAGAGGGTTAGGGTGAGGGGGACTCGCACACGCACCTGCGGCCATAACAGCGGCCTCCTTCATCCCCCACCTCACCCCACCGGATGCTTCGGGCCCCAGGCCCCTCTTATGAAAATAGGCCGTACGTAGGTTCGGCCGGCACCGATGCCTTCGACAGGCTCAGGCAACGGTGCACTCCATGCTGGCATCGCAGTGGCTCCTACTCCTCGTTTTTCATCGGTGTTGGCGGACGTTAGCCCATAGGTGGTCTCAGCATGACAGGGCCTTGCGGGGCGGCCGGGCACAATGTGGCCCCTCCGATTGGAGGGGCCACATTGTGTCCTCAGTCCCGGGTGTCGCCTACTTCACGCGCGCGAACTTCTGGACCCGCTGGCCATCCAGCACCTCCGACACGTAGATCGAGCCCTCGGAGTCGGTCCAGATGCCGTGGGGGCCCCAGAACTTGCCCGGCTCGTGAGTACGCTCACCCCCCCAGCGGCCCAGCACGTTGCCCTGCAGGTCCACAATGCTGACGCGGGCGCCGAGTTCGGCCACGTACATCACGTTCTCTTTGTCCACGTACAGCTTGCAGGGCTGGTCGAAGCCCGGCCAGGTCGCCAGGTGGTCGCCGGTGGGCGTAAAGACCTGGATGCGGTTGTTCTGCCGATCGGCCACGTAGACCTTGCCCTGGTGCTCCCACACGCTGTGCACCAGGTTGAACTGGCCCGGGCCGGCGCCAGGCGTGCCCCACGACATGAGCAACGTGCCGTCGGCGGCGTACCTATGCACCCGGCAGTTGCGGTACCCGTCCGACACATAGATGTCGCCGTTGGGGCCCAGCCCCACGTCGGTCGGGTGGTGGAACGGCGGGCCAGGGTACTTCACCTCGCGGCTCTCGTCGGTGTAGCCGGTATCGGCCGGCACGTGGCGGTTGCCCAGGCTCAGCAGGTGGCGGCCCTCCTTGTTGAACTTCAGCACCACCTGCGGGCTGCGGTCCACCAAGTACACGCTGTCGTCGGGCGCAATGCAGATGCCGTGCGCGTCCTCAAAGATCTGGTCGCCCCAGTGGTCCACCAACCGGCCCGGCTTGTCGAAGATCATGTAGGGGTGCTGGGTGCGCGTGAAGACGTGCACCCGGTCCTGCGAGTCCACCCCCACGGCGCCCACCTGGCCCCACACCCAGCCCGGCGGTAGCTGGCCCCAACCCTCCACCAGTTCGTACTTGCGCTCTCCTGCGTCGATGACCATGGGCGCCTCCTTCTCGTAATGGCCGGCCGCGCCGCGGCGGGGCCTTGGCGACGTGTAGTGTACGCCGCGTTGCAGGCCGGGGCGAATAGCGATCGCGGGACGCCAGGGGCACGAACGGTGGAGCACGTCGCAGCAACCCCGCGCGTCCCTGTCATAGGGAGCTTCGCCATGCCGGCCACGCGTACTGCCCGCACGGCCCGTACGCGCCGGTACTCATGGCCACGCAAGCGTGCCTGAATAACCGCGCGCAGGACGGGCGGTTCTGCCCTGCGATGCCGGACGGCGCATCCGTAGCATGGAGCTACACAGACGAGGACCCAAGGAGGCGGCGCATGGGCTTGTTCGACAGTCTTCGCATCAGCGGCTCGGCGCTCACCGCACAACGGCTGAGGATGGACGTGATCTCCAGCAACATCGCCAACGCCGAGACCACCCAAACGCCCGAGGGCGGCCCCTACAAGGTGCGCAAAGTGGTGTTCACTCCCATCCAGATGGCGGGGCTGGGCGGCAATCCGCTCTCCCAGGCCAGCGCCGCCGGCGTGGCCGTTACCGCCATTCAGAACGACGAGACGGAGCCACGGCTGGTCTACGAGCCCGACCATCCCAATGCCCGGCCCGACGGCTTCGTGGCCTACCCCAACGTCGACGTGGTGAGCGAGATGGTGGACATGCTCTCCGCCACCCGGGCCTACGAGGCCAACGTCACCGCCGTCAACGCCGCCAAGTCCATGGCCCAGCGGGCACTGGACATTGGCCGCTAGCGAGGGACACCACCATGAGCATCAGCGCCGTCAACGCCTACCGCACCGCCGCCAGCCTGCCGTCCATCACACCGGTCGACACCGCCAAACCCGACGCGGCCGCATCCTTCGGCGGCAGCCTGTCGCAGGCGGTGCAGGACCTGAGCGGCATGCAGCAGAACGCCGACAACGCCATGGTCAAGCTGGCATCGGGCCAGCCCATCGAGATGCACGAGGCGATGCTGGCGATGGAGGAGGCCTCCATCGGCATGCAGTTCGCGATGCAGGTCCGCACCAAGGTCATCGAGGCCTACCAAGAAGTCATGAGAACACAGGTCTAGAAACGCCCTCATGTTGCACCGCTTCACCAACCTCGGCCTCGAACTGCTGGATACGTGGCGAGCGATCCCCATCGGTCAGCGCCTCACGCTGGCCGTGGGGATCATCGGCGTCACCGCACTGCTCACGGCGCTGGGCGGCTGGGCCTCCGCTCCCGACTACGAAATGCTGTATACCGACCTGGGCGAGGAAGAAGCCGCCAAAGCAGTGGCAGCGCTGCAGGGCGAGGGTATTCCCTACAAACTCACGCCGAACGCGCGGGGCGTCTCCGTGCCGGCCGCGCAGGCCGCGCAGGCCCGCCTCAAAATCGGCGGCGGCGGCATCGTCACCCAAACCCGCCAGGCGGGCTTCGAACAGCTTAACCAGAACGGCTTCGGCATGACCGAGCAGATGCAGCGGGTGAACTACCAGCGGGGACTCGAAGGCGAACTGGCCCGATCCATCCGCAAGATCGACGGTGTGGACGACGCACGTGTCCATTTGGTGCTCCCGGCGCAGACGCTGTTCGCCGACCGCAAGGGCGAGGCATCGGCATCGGTGGTGGTGAGCCCACGCGGCGGCCACCAGCTCGATGACGAGCGCATCCAGAGCATCGTCAGCCTGGTGACCTCCAGCGTCGATAGCCTGAAGCCCGACAACGTGACCCTCGTTGACACCAAGGGCCGCGTGCTCAACGACGGCTCCACCCGCGGCAGCGGCTCCCGCACCACCTCGGTGCAATACCAGCAGCAGCGCCGCATCGAAGGCGACATGAGCGGCCAGCTCACCCGGGCGCTGGAGCGCATCGTGGGCGCCGGCAATGCCACCGTCAAAGTGGCGACCACCCTCGACTGGGACCAGGTGGAAAGCCAGCGCGAGGTGTACGAGCCGCTGCCCACCCCCGGCGCCATCCGCAGCATCCGTCAGGAGTCGGAGTCGTCGGGTACGGGCCAGCAGGCGGCCGGCGGCGTGCCGGGCACCAGCTCCAACGTGCCCACCTATCAGTCGGCCGCCAACGGCAGCGGCGGCCAGGGCTACGAGCGGCAGAACAACGTCACCAACTTCGAGCTGAACAAAACCATCGAGAAGACGGTGCGGGCCCCCGGCAGCGTCAAGCGCGTGTCGGTGATGGCCGTGGTCGACGACGCCTCGGTGCCCGACGGCGTGACCCCGGAGCAGTTGCAGACGCTGCTCAGCAACGCGGCGCAGCTCGACACCAAGCGCGGCGACACCGTGGTGGTGACCCGTATGCCCTTCAACACCGCCCAGGCCCAGGCCGAGGCGAAGGCGATGGATGAGGCCCAGATGAAGCAAACCATGGGCGATGCGGGCAAGAGCGTCTCGTTCGCGCTGGCGCCGCTCATCCTGGTATCGCTGGCCTTCATGGCGCTGCGGCGCGGCTTCGGCGGGGCGGCGCCCGCCGTGGCCGAGCCATCGGGCATGCGGGTGCGCGAGGTGCACGCGGAGCTGCCGCCTGTCGAACTGCCCTCGCTGGAAGAGCAACACGCCAAGCTCCGCATGCAGCAGATCACAGGTTTGGCCCGCCAGGAGCCCAGCGCCGTCTCGGCCCTGCTCACCACCCTCATGGAAGAGGGCAGGCGGTAACCCCCCATGAACCAACTGACCGGCCGGCAAAAAGCCGCCGTCCTCCTCATTACCCTCGGCTCAGATTTGGCCGGCAAGGTGCTGGTAAACCTGCGCGAGTCGGAGGTGGAGCGGCTGACCCGCGAGGTGCTGGCGATGGAGAAGGTGACCGAGGACGTGAAGCAGCAGGTGCTGGACGAGGTGTATGAGCTGGCGCTGGCCCGCAACGTCATCACCCCCGGCGGAGCCAGCTTCGCCAAAGAGATGCTGGAGAAGGGGCTGGGCCAGGACCAGGCCACCGAAATTTGGTCGCGCCTCAGTTCGCTGCATCAGAACCAGCGCTTCCGGTTCTTGCAAGAGATCGAGCCCGGCCAGTTGCTGAACTTCATTCAGAACGAGCACCCGCAGACTATCGCGTTGCTGGTGTCCTACCTCTCGCCCAACCTCGCCGCCAGTATCATCTCGTCGCTCAGCCCCGAGCTGCAGGCGGAGGTTTCGCTGCGGGTGGCCACCATGGACCGCACCTCGCCCGAGATCCTGGAGAGCCTGGAGAACCTGCTCAAGACCAAGATGGCCTCGGTCATCACGCAAGAATTCAGCGCGGCCGGGGGGGTGGACTACCTGGTGCGCGTGCTCAACAACGTGGACCGCGCCACCGAGCGCCGCATCCTGGAGCATCTGGACCAGGTTGATGCCCAGCTTGCCGCTGATGTGCGCAAGCTCATGTTCACCTTCGATGACCTGATCTTGCTGGACGACCGTTCCCTGCAGCGGCTGCTGCGAGAGATCGACAACCGCGACCTGGTGCTGGCCCTGAAAGGCACCAACGAGGAGTTGCGCGGCCGCATCTTCCGTAACCAGTCCAGCCGGGCGGCGCAAATGTTGAAAGAAGAGTTGGAGGTCATGGGTCCTGTCCGCATTCGCAACATTGAGGAGGCGCAACAGCGCATCGCCAACATCGTGCGGCGGTTGGACGAAGCCGAGGAGATTGTCATAGCTGGAAAGGGCGACGATGCCTTCATCTAGGATTATCAAACTCGCGTCGCTCTCCAGCGCGATCACGATTCGCGGGGCACACTTGGAGACAGGCGCCGTACCATCCGACCCCGAGCCGGTGGTCTCGGCCGAGGCAGAGCTGCAACAGCTACGGGATGCGCTGCTGGCGCAGGCGCAGGCCGAGGCCGCGCATCTGCGGCAAGACGCCGTGGCCGGCGGATTCGAGGAGGGCCTGGCTCAAGCCCAGCGCGCGAGCGAGGCCAACGTGCAGCGCCTTCGCACCGTGGTGGAACGGGTGGTGGTGGACCAGGCACAATGCGCACGCGCCACGGAGGCCAGCCTGGTGGAGCTGGCGCTGACCATCGCGCGCCACGTGGTGCAGGCCGAACTCCGCACCAACCGCGGCCTGGTGGTGACGGCGGTGCAGCACGGCCTGCAGGCGCTGGAGCACCAGGCATCCGCCGTGGTGCGGGCACATCCCTCCGAGGCGGCCTACCTACGGCAGGAGTGTCCAGACCTGTTTGGCGACCTCGCCGCCGGCCACATCACGCTGGTCCCCGATGAGCGCATTGAGACCGGCGGGTGTGTCATCGAGGCCGGCGCCGCCCGTATCGACTGCCAGAAGCGCACGGTGCTCGCAGCCGTGGAGCAGGCCTTCGCCGAACATTGGGGAGAACCGGTATGACCAGCCCCATCGACCTCTCCAGCTACCTGACGCTGGCCGCCGAGGTGCCACCGCTGCGCCATGGGGGCCGGGTGGTACAGGCCGTGGGGCTTACCATCGAGGCCGAGGGCCTGACGCCGCACATCGGCGAGATCTGCCACATCCAGGGCCACCAGGCCCAGGCCATCCCCGCCGAGGTGGTGGGGTTCAAGGCCGGGCGCACCATCCTTATGCCCTTTGGCGAGCCGCGCGGTGTCACACCCGCATCGGCGGTCTACGCTTCGGGCCGGCACTTCACCGTGCCGGTCGGGCTCGGCCTGTTGGGCCGCATCCTTGATGGGTTCGGCAACCCCATCGACGGCAAGGGGCCGCTGGCGAGCGCGGCATGCGTGCCCATGACCGCCACCGCACCGCACCCCCTGCGCCGCCATCGCATCAGCACGCCCTGTCCCACCGGCGTCCGCGCCATCGACAGCCTGCTGACGGTGGGAAGGGGCCAGCGGCTGGGTATCTTCGCAGGCAGCGGCGTCGGCAAATCCACGTTGCTGGGCATGATCGGGCGCAACGCCGTGGCCGATGCCAACGTCATCGCCCTCATCGGCGAGCGCGGCCGCGAGGTGCAGGAGTTCATCGAGCACGACTTGGGCGAGGAGGGGCTGGCCAAGAGCGTGGTGGTGGTCGCTACGTCGGACAAGCCGGCGCTGGCCCGTCTGAAGGGCGCCTGGGTCGCCACCACCATCGCCGAATACCTGCGCGACCAGGGCCTGCAGGTGGTGCTGCTTATGGATTCGGTCACCCGCTTCGCCATGGCGCAACGCGAGGTCGGCATCGCCGCCGGCGAGCCCCCCGCCAGCAAGGGCTACCCGCCCTCCGTGTTCGCAGCCCTGCCCCCCCTGCTAGAGCGGGCGGGCACCGGCCAGCAGGGGGCCATCACCGGCTTCTACACCGTGCTGGTGGAGGGCGACGACCAGACGGAACCCATCACCGACACCGTGCGCAGCATCCTCGACGGCCACATCGTGCTATCGCGCGACCTGGCCGGCGCCGGCCACTACCCACCCATCGACGTCCTGAACAGCGTCAGCCGCCTGGCATCGCAGGTCACGTCGGAGCAGCACCGGGAGCTGGCCATCCAGTTCCGGCGGCTCATGGCTACCTACCGCGACGCCAAGGACCTGATTCAGATCGGCGCCTACGTAGCCGGCTCCAACCCGGAACTGGATCGCGCCATCGCCGCGCTCCCTGCCATGGAGGGCTTCCTACGGCAACGGCCGGACGAAGCCTTCAGCCTGGAGGACACCATCCTCCAACTCGAGCAGTCACTCACGACCGAGGAGGCGTCTCATGCCATCCCGTAGCTACCGCCTGGAGCCCGTGCTCCGCTACCGCCGCGTGCTGACCGATGAGGCGCTGGGCCAACTCGCCGCGCTGGAGTTGCAGCGCAGCCTCATCACGCACCGCATCGACCGCATCGGTGACCGCCGCAGTCAGGAGCGCGCCGCCCTGGCCGGCTACCAGGCCGGAGAGGAACTGGACGCGCTGCTGATGCGGCGCCACCAGGACGTGATGGACCACCTGGCCCGCGAGGAGGCCCGCGAGCGGGGCCGCCTGTGCGACATCGAAACCCTGATCGCGGCCCAGCGCACTGAAGTGACCGACCGCCGCCGCCAGCAGGAGACGCTGCAAGTGCTGAAGGACCGCTTTCAGGAAAACCTGCGTCGCGAAGAGCGGCGCGCCGAGACCCACAGCAACGATGAGATCGCGTCAATGATGGCAGCCCGGGAGGTGCAGGCATGAACCCAGAGGTCTACCGCGCGGCGGCACGGCCCGCCCCGCCCACGGCCGACGGCCGGGCGTTGCGGCCGGGCATGCCCGGCGCGCCCAAGTTCGCCCAGTTGCTGCAGGCCGAAGCGCTCCGCCAAAGCTTTGCCGGCTGGGGCAGCGCATTCGGTGGCAGCGGCGGCAATACCGGCGCCGGCTTCAGCCCCTGGGGCCTGGCGGGCATGAGTGGAATGACCGGCAGCGGAATGGCCGGACTGCAGGGGCTAGGTATGGGGCTACCCGGTATGGGGCTGCCCGGCATGGGCCTGGGCGGGGCGAGCGGCGCAGGTGGCGGCGCAGGGCTGCCGGCCATGCTCGCCGGCATGATGGGCCTGGGCGGCCTGCCCGCCCAACTGAGCCCAGCCGTGCGCGATGCGCTGCTGCCCGCGGCCTTCACCGGCGTACCCCACGCCGCGCAACCGCCGGCCCCAACCATCCCCACCAGCGCGGCAACGACTCCCCCTGTGGCAGCATCATCAGCTCCATCCGCCAGCGGCGCCATTACCGACGATGTACCGTTCGCCGGCCTCATCCGTGAGGCGGCCGCCCGCTATAGCGTACCGCCCGCGTTGCTGGCTGCGGTCATGAAATCGGAGTCCGGGTTCAACCCACGGGCGCACTCCCCGGCCGGTGCTATGGGCCTGATGCAACTCATGCCGGGCACTGCCGCGGGCCTCGGCGTCGATGACCCCTGGGACCCCGCCCAGAACGTGGACGGCGGCGCCCACTATCTCTCGAACGCGCTCAGCCGCTACAACGGCGATGTGCGGATGGTGCTGCAGCACTACAACGCCGGCCCCGGCGCCGTGGCGAAGTACAACGGCGACGTCCCTTATGAGGAGACCCGCCGTTACGTCCGCAATGTGATGGCCGCCTACGAACGGTTTCAGCCGAATTTCGCCTAAGGAGTCACGATGAGCCCACAGGTAGACGCCAACAACGCCATGCACAGCGCGCTCAATGCGCTGGCGCTGCGGCAGAAACTCATCACCAACAACATCGCTAACGTGGACACCCCAGGGTTCCACGCTTCGGACGTGAAGTTCGAGGACGCCCTGCAGCGGGCCGCCGGCTCCAGTCGCAACGGCCTGGCGCTCGACGCCACCCAGCCCGGCCACCTGCAGGTCGACGGGCAATCGGCGGGCGGCGTGCAGCCTGAGGTGGTCACCAATAACGACACCACGCTGCGCACCGACGGCAACAACGTGGACATCGAACAGCAGATGCTGCGCCTGTCCGAGACCGTCATCAACTACCAGGCCCTCTCAAGGCTGGCCAGCGGACGCTTAGCGCTCCTCCGATCCGCCGTGTCGGACGGCCGCCGCTAGTGACCGCCAAACCAAGCGTTCCAGCAGCGGCAGGTGAGTGCAGAGAGGGTGCAACCCTCTTTGCCAGGGGGCTTTGGGGGCGCCGTCCTGAGCCTGTCGAAGGGGTGTCCCCCCAAAGGAGAGATTGAGGGCGGGCGGGCGGGATACGGCGTGACGGGATCCATCCTGCAGCCCAACCCGACGCCGGGGATACACAGTCTTCAATACTAGCCAGCGTCCGCTGACCTCATGAGCAGCAGCGGAACCACCAACCGCTCATAGAAAGGAGGAAACCCAATGAATACAACACCAACCAACATACTGGCCCCCGCCACACCACAAGCGAGCGCCGGCACGACCCCCACGGTTCCGGCCGCAACCGGAGACGTGTTCAGCCAACTGCTCGCCACGCTGTTCGCTGGTCAGCCATCCGCGGCGCCAACCAACCCCGCGGCGCAGCAGCACACCACGCTGGCACAAGCCAGCGCGGCCATTCCCGCGCCATCTGCCAAGGGCGACACAACGCAGACAACGACACAGGCACCCCTGCCTGTGCCCGACAGCACCGCCAATAACGGTGACACCAACGCCAACGCCGCGCCGGACGTCATGGCTCAGGCCATGGCTGCCTACCTCGGCATGGTGCAACCGGCGCCCGCACCGCAACCAGTACCCACGCCGGCAAAAGCGGCCGGCGACGCAGCGCAGCCCGTGGCGCCGGCGATAGCCGGGACCCAGACCGGCCTGCCGGGACGGCCGGGAGCTGACCAGCCGGTGGTCCACGCCCCCATCCAGCCCGTGCAAGCCGGGTTGCAGCAAACGCAGCCAGTACCACTGCCCGTGGTGACAGCAGCAGGGCTGCCTCCACGGGTAGTCCTCTCCCCAGAGGGCCCACTCGCGACGGTGGAGACCGTCGATCCAGCCGCCAGCAAGGCTCCACCGCAGCCGGCCGTGGCGCCGGCCGTGGCCGCGGGCCAAACGATGACGCCGGCAACCGGCCTCCACCTGCCGGTGGTACAGCCAGCCATGCTGGAGCCTGCGATGTCCGCAGGCCCGCAGCAACCGGTTGCGGTGCCGACACCACAGGAAGGGGCCCATCCCCCTACGTCAGCGCTTGCCCAGGCGGCCTTCGTGGCGGCCGAGGCGGTTCAGCCCGCCGCGGCCCGTCCCAACAACGGCCCGACGGAACCCGCGGTGGAAACTACCGTCACCCCCGCCCCGTTTGGCGTGTCCGGCGCCGGCGGCACAACTAGTACACAGTCCGAGGCCGGTACGCACAACGGCGCCGACGACGAAAGGGAGCAGACTCCCGGCGACAAGACCATCACCGCCATGGCCGGCCCCACGGCGGCAATGCGCCCAGTGGACACCGCGGCGGTGGCGCTGGCGCCCACCGGTGCACCGGCCGCTGAGGTGCAGGAAAATGCCCACCGGCTGGCGGAGGGCATTCGGTCGGTGGCGGTGACCGGCGATGGCGAAGCCCGCATTCACCTGCAGCCCGAAAACTTGGGCGAGGTGGTGGTGCGCGTGAAGCTGGAGGCAGGCCATCTCTCGGTGGACCTGCAGGCCGCACGGCCCGAGGCCCGCGAGGCGGTGCAGGCGGCCATGCCCCGGCTGGAGGCCACGCTGGAACAGCACGGCTTCAAGGTGGAGAACCTGAGCCTGAACGGTGGCATGAACCAGCCGTGGAACGGATCGCCATCGGGCACGCCCTGGCAGGAAGGCCAGCGGCGGCAGCACGCCGGCGGCTGGGCCTTCGCCCCACCACGGCTACCGGACACCGCAGACATCCGCACGGGCAGCGAGACCCACGCCGCCCGCGCGCTGGCAGCAGTCGACTACCGCGTGTAAAGGAGCACCAATGGACCGGCTCAGCGCCGTTTCGGGGGCGGCCACCGCCCCAACCGCAGCCTCGGGAAAAACCGCACAGTCGGGCCTGGGGAAGCAGGACTTTCTGCAATTGCTGATCGCTCAGCTCAAGAACCAGGACCCGCTGCAACCCATGGACGACAAGGAGTTCATCACGCAGATGGCCCAGTTCAATTCACTAGAACAGATGCAGGCGATGAACCAGACCATGAGCAGCATGTCGCTGACCCAGGCCAGCAACCTCATCGGCAAGGACGTGCAGGCCGCCACCACCAGCGGGAGCTTTGCGGGCACGGTATCTGGCGTCAGCCTCATCGGCGGCAACGTGATGGTGGACATCGGCAATGCGACGGTACCGCTGGCGGCCATCAGCACCGTTAGCGCCCCGGCAGACCCGGCGCCCCTGGCGGCGAAGGCCGCACCGGGCGCCGCAAAGGCCTAGGCCGCTATGGCAAACCTGAACGCCGTTGGGCGCAGCACACCAGCGGCGGCCAACCCCTCCACAGGCGGCCGTCCACCGGTGCCCGTTGGGGGCTTCGCCGGCGCACTGGCCGCCCAGGTCGACCGGCAACAGGGCGTCGCGCTCTCCCACCACGCCAATGTGCGGGTAGGCCAGCGCGACCTAGGGCTCGACCACGCCGCCCTGCAACGGGTGGGCGCGGCGCTGGATAAGGCCCAGCTCAAGGGGGTCAAGACCTCCCTCATCATGCTCGACGGCGTCGCCATGGTGGCGAACGTAGCCGAGCGTCGCATCGTCACCGCCCTACCGGTGGCAGCGTCAAAGGAGCGTGTGTTCACCAACATCGACGGCGTCGTGTTCGCCTAACCCAATTGTCAGCAACCGCAACGGGCCGGCCCTTTCAAGGAGGCCCCAAGCATATCAGGCGTCGTTACGGACGCGGCAACCGAATAGGACTCTCGCGTTCCTTTCACCCACAGAGCGTATTCCGGCAGGTGAGTGCAGAGAGGGTTGCACCCTCTCTGCCAGGGGGCTCCGGGGGGTGTCCCCCCGGAACTTCAATACATCCCGAAGGGATACCGTGAACCCCCTTGAGGGGGTTTGGGGGTGGGCCCGGCGGCGCTCAGCACTCTTGGAACTACCACGCCGGAACGACGATGGCCCGCCAAGCACAACCTACCTATGAAAGGCACCTCACACCATGATGCGTTCACTCTTCTCCGCAATCTCCGGACTGCGGAACCACCAGACCCTACTGGACGTGGTGGGCAACAACATCGCCAACGTCAACACCACCGCCTTTAAGTCCAGCCGCGTGGTGTTCGACGACATCCTCAGCCAGACCATCCGCGGCGCGTCGTCCGCCACCCCCAACCGCGGCGGCATCAACCCTGCCCAGGTCGGCCTCGGCATGACGGTGGGCGGCATCGACACCATCAATACCCAGGGCAACCTGCAGTCCACCGGCAAGACCACCGACGTGGCCATTCAGGGCGACGGGTATTTCGTGATGTCCAACGGCAACCAGCAGTACTTCAGCCGAGACGGCGCCTTCGACCTAGCAAGCGATGGCACCATCATCAACCCCGCCAGCGGCCTGCACGTGATGGGCTGGAACGCCACCAATGGCGTGGTGGACACTGCGGGCGTGCCGGCCGTTCTGCGCATCCCGCTGGGTGAGGGCGTGATTGGCCAGGTCACCAAGAACATGACGCTGAAGGGCAACCTGAACCGCGATGCCTCCACGCCCTACGCCACCACCGTCACCACGTTCGATTCCACGGGCGGTGAACACAAATTGACCCTGACCTTCACCAAGACTGCGGCCAATACCTGGAGCTGGACCGCAGCCCCCGGTTCCACCGATGGCACGACGGTAGCGGCGCCGAGCAACGGCACGCTCACCTTCGACGGCGTGACCGGAAAGCTGACGGCGCCCGACGCCACCGCGCTGCCCACCGTCACCATTACGCCTCCAGCCAGCACCGGCACCGCGGCCTTCACCGTCAGCTTCGACCCTACACGCCTCACCCAACTCGCTAGCAACAACGAGATGACCTCTGTGGGCGACGGTGCGGCCGCCGGGTCTTTGGTGTCGTTCAGCATCGGCAACTCCGGCGAGGTTGCCGGCATCTACTCCAACGGCCTGAACCGCACGTTGGGCCAGGTCGCGATGGCCGCCTTCCCCAACGTCGGCGGCCTGGTGAAGACCGGCAACAACATGTTGACCGTCTCCCCCAGTTCGGGCGAGCCGCAGATCGGCACGCCGGGCACCAGCGGCCGTGGCAACATCAGCGCTGGTTTCCTGGAGATGTCGAACGTGGACCTGGCCCAGCAGTTTACGAACATGATTGTGGCTCAGCGCGGGTTCCAGGCCAACGCCCGCATCATCTCCTCGTCCGATGAGATGCTGCAGGAACTGGTGAGTCTGAAGCGGTAATCTCCACCCACTCAGGCACAAAGGGGCGGCGTCACATGACGCCGCCCCTTTGTAAATAGCTAATCTAAACGCCTAAAATCAAGGGGCAGCACCACGGCCTCTAGGAAATCGTCGTTGCGGAACGCCATGACCGAACCGCACCACCACCAATGAACATGGCCGGCCGCCACCGCGTCATCAAGGAGCCGCATCAGGTACCGAACGGCGGTCACACTAAACCTGTAGGGGCGATTCGTGAATCGCCCCTACGCAACGACGCCACCGGCCCAACGAGACGCGGCGTCACCGTTCTGTCCCTAGCCCAGCACCGCCCCCATTTGCACCAGAGGAGCTGAAGGCGGCGTGACAACCTCTACCATGGACCGGCCGGCGTCGAACGAGTCTGACCGTGCCGCACGGTGAATACGGAGCACACGGAACCTCGGGGGAGGATAGGACACCAAACGCGAGCGCGGGCGTTATGTGACGTAGGTCAACGGATTCGAGCGCCGAGTACGGCAATGCTGTGGACGGCGATCCTAGCCCAGCACGCCCTGCGCGCCGTGCAGCCGGGCCAGACACCGCTCGCGTCCCAGCACCGCCATCGTCTCGAACAGCGGTGGCGAGACGGTGCGGCCGGTGACAGCGGCCCGCAGCAGGCCAAAGAACACTCCGGTCTTCTGGCCCAACGGCTCCGTCATCGGGCGCAGCAGGGCTTCAAGCGCCTCGTGGTCCCAGTCAGCGTGGTGCTCCAGGGCGGCGGTGGCGGCCTGCAGGCAGCGGGCGGCCTCTTCCGGCGTGAGCTGCTTGCCCACCAGGGTGGGGCGGTCGGCCGGCGACTCCACGAAGAACAAGTCCACCTGCTCGGTGGCTTCGCTCAACACCTTCAACCGCTCTTGGATCAGCGGCACGATTTGGCCGAGGTACGCCCGATCAATCGGGCGCGCCACGGCATCGGGCAGCCCACCCTCGGCCGCCGGACGCTCCAGGAAGGGTGCGACGCGCTCCGCGATATCGGCCGGCGCCAGGTCGCGGATGTACACGCCGTTCATCCAGTCGAGCTTGTCCTTATTGAACACGGCGGGCGTCTTGTTCACCCGGTCCAGGGTGAACAGCTCCACCAATTGGTCTTTAGTGAACATTTCGGTCTTGTCGTCATAGCCCCAGCCCAGCAGCGCCAGGAAGTTGGTCATGGCCTCCGGCAGATAGCCCAACCGGCGGTATTCCAGCACGCTGGTGGCGCCGTGGCGCTTGCTCAGCTTCGAGCGGTCGGTGCCCAGGATGAGCGGCAGGTGCACGAACACCGGCATCTCCTGCTCCCACCCCAGGCCGCGGTAGATGAGCACGTGGCGGGGCAGGCTCGGCAGCCACTCCTCGGCCCGGATGACGTGGGTGATCGCCATCAGATGGTCGTCCACCACGTTGGCGAGGTGGTAGGTGGGGAAGCCGTCGGACTTCAGCAGCACAAAGTCGTCGAGGGTGCTGTTGGCCACCGTCACGTCGCCGCGCAGGTGGTCGTACACCGTGGTCTCCGGCTCGCCTAGCGGCACCTTGAAGCGAACCACCGGCGTGGCGCCCGGATGTTCGGCATGCATGGCCGCCCGCGCCGCGTCGTCGCGGCAGTGGCGGTCGTACATCGGCGGCTGCTTTGCCTCCTGCTGCGCCTTGCGGACGGCGTCCAGGCGGGCCGGCGGGCAGTAGCACTCGTAGGCCCAGCCGGTCTCCACCAGGTGCTTGGCATACCCGTCGTAGATGCCCAGGCGGGTGCGGTCGCTCTGGACGTACGGACCGTAAGCGCCGCCCACCTCTGGACCCTCGTCCCAGTCCAGGCCCAGCCAGCGCAGGCCGTCAATAAGCGCCTGCTGCGCCCCCTCCACCAGCCGGTTCTGGTCCGTGTCCTCGATGCGCATGATGAACACGCCGCCGGTGTGGCGGGCGAACAGGTAGTTGAACAGGGCGGTGCGGATGCTGCCCAGGTGCGGATCGCCGGTGGGGCTGGGCGCAAACCGCACGCGCGGTTTAGTGGTGGGGTTGGAGGGGGTCATAGCGGTCGCTCGTTCAAAGGGGTCGCCGCGATTCTAGCATGGGGTGTCAGTGTGGATGGACCTACCGACGGGGCCCAGGGAGCCCAGGCCTTACCTGAAGGGGCGATTCACCAAGGTGTGTTCCCGTTGACTCGGCAGTTCCAGGAAAGGGTTGGGCTTGGGCGTCAAAACCCTAAGACCTGCCGGATGCTCTCACGCACTCGCTGAAAGTCGCCATGCGATAGCACACCCACCTTGCGTTCGAACGTCGCCCTGTCCACTGTGGCGAGGAATGCCTTTGCCTTCGTCGGCTTGGGCAGCCCTGCGGACCTCCAGTCGTCCAAGAGGCAATCGCCATAGTGATGGTCGACGTTGGTAGTCAGTGCCACCAGTATGGCATCGGAGTGCTGTTCGTGATATTTAGGTACCGACAAAATGACCGCTGGCCGTTTCTTGACATCGCTCCCATCAGAGAACTGAATACGGACGAAGACGATCGTCCCAGGGTCAGAGGGTATCAAAGATGGCATCGGACTCGTTGTCCCAGATGCGTGCCAGCACTGGCTGATCGCTCGCCGTGAGGTATGTTGGCTTCACAACCTGTGTGACGATACCCGTATTCCCAGCGGGCGTGCTCACTCTGTAGATCGTAAAGCACGAACTGGCAGCACTGGCGCCAACGACCGAGACGGTGGTGCGCCCATCCGGGCTAATCCGGTGTTGAACGGGATTGAGGACAACTATCATTGAGGGCCTCCGTGAGCAGGTGCTTCGTTGAGTAGCAACGCAATCTGCCCCTTGGTATCGTTGTCAACCAGTATCTCGAAGCTGTGAGGGCCGTGCCTCTGGAAAGGAATACCCTGTAATCCAAAAATTTGATTCATCCGAGATTCGCCGCCTGGGCGGGATGGGCGTGGCAGCTTAATGGGATCGCCCTCAGCTGTAGCGATAACTGCACCGTCAGGGTCAACCAATACGAGTTTAACACGCTTCTCCATGTCATACTCGGCAGGGAACGCTTTAAAGGACACAACAACAAAGAGACTGGCGACGACGCATGGGTAACCAGGAGGGTTTATTTCCTGAAAGATGCCCATTATGTTTACCTTGCCGTCGATCGACAGGCTCGCATAGTCACAGAGTGCCTTAAAATCCAAATTCATAGTAGCCGCCAGTATGATTCGGCCATGGTTCTACGTCAAGAGCGGAATGACGTCCCGCCGAAGAGCCCTACGGGCGTCCGGGGGCAACATCGCCTTCACGAATCGCCCTTCGGTCGAAGGGTGGTCGATGTGCCGCGACGTGATAGAGAACACCGCGGCCGGGCGATTCGTGAATCGCCCCTACGAACCCACGACGACCTGAACCGACGCTGGCGGCTTCTGGTGGCCTGGCCCTATGCGTTCGAACGGCTAACCCGCAAACCTTCCACGGGCACCAGCCGCTGCGCCACCGGATCGACACCAAGCAGCATCTGTTCCAGCGTCACCGCGCCCAGCAGCACGGGCTCGCCCAGCTCTATTGAAGATGACTGGTGTGGTGCGCTGCTTGCCCTCTAACCTGATGAGAACTTCTCCGACCTCGTTCTCAACGACGCGGCCGTCGGCAAGCCGGAAGCGTTGGCGATCGATCGGGCGGACGCCAAGGCGCTCCAACAATGCGCGCGGTGCCGCGGCAAAGGTGGCCCCGGTGTCCACCACCGCCTCCACCCGCTCGAATCGGGCCCCGGTGGTGTCGCCAAGCTCAATGCTCACGCTGAAGTGGGACATGTCCTGAGTCTACCAGACCGGTAGCGACCCTCACCTACAGCCCGTAAAACGCCTTGGGGTTGTCGTGCACAATGCGGCGCTTCAGGTCGTCGGAAATCTCGGGCATGGCCAGGAACTCCTTGATGGCGTCGATGTTGCTGGACGGGTCGGTGTGGCCGTAGTCGGTGCCGATCATGAAGTGGCGGTCGCCGCAACGCTGCACCAGGTAGTTGATGTCGTCGTCGGTCTGCACCGTGATCCACATGTGGAAGGCGTCCAGCGGGTCGTCGGGCAGGCGGCGGCCCCAGCCCCGCAGCCGGCTCGCCGCCTCCTGCAGCACCCACGGCGCCCACTGGCCGGCCGTCTCGATGAACCCCCACCGCAGCTTCGGGAAGCGCTCGTAGAAGTCGCTCACCATCAGCGAGTGGCAGGCCATCACGGTGGGGGCGCGGAAGGTGGCAAAGGCGTTGCCGGGGTCGTACGGCGAGCGGGTGACCGCCGAGTAGCTGGGGCTGCCGTTCGCAATGTGGATGGCGATGGGCATGTCCAGCCGCTCGGCCTCCTGGTACACCGGGTAGAAGTAGGGGTCCACCAGCAGGCGGTCGCCCTCCAGCGGCCGCATGCACAGCGCCACCGCACCGTGCTGCTTGGCGTAGCGCATCTGGTCCAGCGCGTCGGGGATGCTGAGCAGCGGCGCCACCGCCGACCACAGCAGCCGGCCGCCGCCCGCCTGCCACACGCCGGCCATCCAGCGGTTCCACGCGCCGGTGATGGCGATGTCGACCTCCGGCCGGGTGGCCACCTGCTGGATGAACAGCGTGTGGTGCAGCACCTGGATATCGATGCCCAGCTCGTCCATGTGCTGCAACCGCAGCCCCACGTCGCCCACCTCGCGAGCGCCCTGCGGCGTGGTCAGGTTCTTGCCCGCCACCCGGCCCGCCTCCGTCAGTTGCCGCTCGGTGAGGGTGGGGAAGCGCAGCCCGGCGATGCGGCCGTCGATCACCCAGTACTGCCGCTGGTCGCTCGGGTCGGAGGGCGATACCAGCGTAGGGCGGTATTTGCGGTCGGCCGGGTCCAAGTAGTCCCACGTGTGCTCGTTCTCGATGACGTGCGCATCGGCGTCGATGACCGTGTCGCGGATTTCGGTGGGCATCGCATCCCTCCCAGCGGTTTGCGCTATGGTACCGCACCGTCCCAGTTGGCGTCCTGATGGTGCGGGTGTCAGGGCGGACGCAGCTACCGGATACAGATGCGCCGTTCACCGGCGCTCAGGCTGGGATTCTCCCGACGCGTAATCGTTCGGTGTTGGGGGGCATTGGCAGCGGGTGAGTGCAGGGAGGGCGGCAGCCCTCCTTGCCGGGGAGCCGAGGGGTGTCCCCTCGGTAAGGAGTTTTGGAGGGTGGGCGGGCGGGATACGGCGTGATGGGATCCATCCATCCTGCAGCCGTGCCAGCCACATCATGGGCCACTGGATCCCTCAAGACTGAACGCTTACCGCATTAGTGGTGCAACTCACGTAATGTGGGGTCAAGCGAAACCTTTCGATTGGGCACTGGACCTAGCCAGACCAGCATCAGAGTACGAGCGTTGCACCACTAGGCCTATCGCATCTTCATCTCTCTGAGGGGTGACCCAGCAGGAAGGCGGTACCACCCAGGCGGTTTCACCCCCAAACCCCCTCAAAGGGGGTTCAAGGTATCCCTTCGGGATGGATTGAAAAAATCGGGGGGACACCCCCCCGATCCCCCTGGCAGAGGGGCGGCTGCCCCTCTGCACTCCCCACAGGAAGGTCGTGCGCACGCCACCCCAATAAGATGTGATAACCCTGTTACCCTGCACCAACCCTTGACCACTCACCCCATTGCTAAGTACAATCTGAACATATGAACGAGCGGGACCTAGAAACCGAACTTACTGCCACCGTAGAGGCAGTGGACGTGCAGGGCGAGCGCAGCCCCAGCGGCGGCCGCACGCTGGAGGCGTTCCTGCTGTTCCAGCTCCTGCTGGCGCCCTCCTACGGCTACCAGTTGGTGCAGCAGGTGAAGGAGCACGGCTTCGGGCCGCGCAGCACCCAGCCCTCGGTCATCTACCGCGCACTGCGGTCCCTGGAGGCCACGGGCGCCATCCGCTCCACCTGGGCGGCACAGGAGTCCGGCCCTTCGCGCCGCTATTACGAACTGACCGAACTGGGCCGCGAGTTGCTGGACCGCCGCTTGGGCCAAGTGCGACGGCAGGTGGAGCGTTCGCAACGGCTGCTGCACGCCTACGCCGAGCACTTGGCGACGGCGCTTGCGGCTGGAGCCCACGCCTAATGGGCATCTTCGCCCGCGTCCTTGGCTACCTGAAAGCCTACTGGGGCACCGTCGCCCTGGCGTACGGCTGCATGCTCATCGCCACCATCATCGACCTGTACCTGCCGGACCTCATCCGCCAGGTCGTCGACTGCGCCATCGGCGGCGGCGTCTCCGCCCGTTCCAACTGCCCAACCGTCTCCGACCCGCGCGACACCGTGATGTGGGTGGTGTGGGTCACCATCGGGCTCACCGTGGTGAAGGGCGGGCTGCAGTTCTCGCAGGGCTACTTCGCTGAGTACGGCGCCCAGGGCGTGGCCTTCGACATCCGCCGCCAGATCTACCAGCACCTGCAGAAGCTCTCGTTTAGCTGGCACGACCAAGCGCAGACCGGCCAACTGGTGGCCCGCGCCACCAGCGATGTGGAGCAGATGCGCAACTTCACCGGCCGTGGCTTCATCACGCTGGTGCAGTTGGTGCTCCTCGGTACCGCCATCAGTGGCGTGCTGTGGATTACCAACTGGAAGCTGGCCATCGTGTCCATGGTGACCGTGCCGCTGCTGGCGCGCACCGTCGTCAGCTACAACCGGTCCATCCAGCCACTGTTCCGCCAGGTGCAGCAAGAGGTGGCCGTGCTGGCCACCGTCGCACAGGAAAACATCGCCGGCGCCCGCGTGGTGAAGGCCTTCGCCCGCGAGCCCTACGAGATCGCCAAGTTCAACCGCCAGAACGCCATCCTGGAAGACAAGTACCTGGAAGCGGCCGAGGTCTCCGTGTTCACCAACCCGCTGCTCGACGTGCTGTCGCAGGTGGGGACGGTGGCCGTGCTGTGGTACGGCGGAGCGCTGGTCATTGGCGGCGACCTGTCGGTGGGGCAGCTCATCGCCTTCAACTCCTACCTGCTGCTGCTCATCCGGCCGGTGCGCCGCCTCGGCTTCCTGGTGAGCCAGGCGTCGCAGGCCATGGCAGCAGGCGAGCGCATCTTCGAGATCCTGGACGCACCGCTGGACGTCGCCAGCAAGCCGGACGCGGCGCCACTGCCGCCCATCCGCGGCGAGGTGGTGTTCGACCACGTGTGGTCCAGCTACTACCGCGGCGAACCGGTGCTGCGCGACGTGACCTTGCACGTGCAGCCGGGCCAGAACATCGCGCTGCTGGGGTCCACCGGCTCGGGTAAGTCCAGCATCGTCAACCTCATCCCCCGCTTCTACGACGTGACCCAGGGCCGGGTGCTGATCGACGGCTTCGACGTGCGCGATGTGGAGCTGCAATCGCTGCGCCGCCAGATCGGCATGGTGTTGCAGGACACTGTCCTGTTCACCGGCAGCATCCGCGAGAACATCGCGTTCGGCGCCCCCAACGCCACCGAGGAGCAGATCGTGGCCGCGGCCACGGCGGCACGGGCCCACGACTTCATCAGCGGGTTCGCCAAGGGTTACGACACTGCGGTCGGCGAGCGCGGCGTCACCCTCTCGGGCGGGCAGAAGCAGCGGCTGGCCATCGCCCGCGCCCTGCTGCTCGACCCCGCAATCCTCATCCTCGACGACTTCACGTCGGCCGTGGACACCGAGACCGAGGCGCTGATCCGGCAGGCGCTGGCCGTGCTGATGAAGGGGCGCACCACCTTCGTCATCGCCCAGCGGGTGAGCACGGTGCAGAGTGCCGACGCCATCATTGTGCTGGACAAGGGCCAGATTGCCGGCCTGGGCACCCATGCCGAACTGATGGAAACCAACGCCATTTACGCCGAAATCTACGAACTGCAACTCGTCGACGCATCGGTTACCGCGGTGCTCGAAGACGAGGCCGCTGCTGCCGCCACGCTCGCCGGCGGTGGCAGCCCGCATGCACGGCGCGGAGCCCGCGACAGCGAACCGCTGGAAACGCTGGCCGCCGGCGGCCAGCGCCGGCGCAGGACGGCGCAGCCATGATGATGGGGGGCATGGGTGGCGGCCGGGGCGGCGGCGGCTTCCGCAACGCCGCGCATATCGACGGCAAGGCCTTCGACAGCAAGGTGATGCGCCGCCTCTGGACCTACCTGCGCCCGCACAAGGTACAGATCGGCTGGGCGCTGGCACTCACGGTCATCACCGCCGGCGCGCAACTGCTGGGGCCGTTCCTGCTCAAGGTCGCCATCGACGAGTTCATCACCACCCGCCGCGACCTGCTGGGCCTGAGCCTCGTGGCCAGCCTGTTCATCTTCACCCTGGCGGTGTCGTGGACGTCGCAGGGCCACCAGGCGTACCTGATGACGATGGTGGCGCAGGACGTGCTGAACCGCATGCGCATGGAGCTGTTCGAGAAGATCAACCGCCTCTCGCTCAGCTACCACGACCGCCACGAGACCGGCGTCACCATGTCGCGCATCATCAACGACGTGACGGCGTTCCAGCAACTGCTGACCCAGGGCGTGCTGTACATTGCCGCCGACTGCCTGGTGCTGGTGGGCGTGGTGGTGATCATGCTCAGCATGAACGTGAAGCTGGCGCTCTACACCCTCTCGGTCATGCCCATTATGATCGCCGCCACCATCGTGTACACCATGCGCGCCCGCATGGCCTTCGTGCGTACGCGCGAGACCATCGGCGAGGTGGCGGCCGGTTTTCAGGAGAACGTCTCCGGGGTGCGTATCGTGCAGGCGTTCGCCCGCGAGGGCGTGAGCCAGGCCCAGTTCGAGGCGGTGAACCGCCGCAACTGGCGTGCCAACCTGCTGGCCAACGCCCTGGGCGCGGCCTTCCCGCCGCTGGTCCAGTTCATGAGCATGCTGGCCACCGCCGTGGTGCTGTGGGCGGGCGCCAGCGCCGCACTCAACGGCGAAGTGACGGTGGGCGTGGTCGCGGCCTTCCTCACCTACGTCACCCGCTTCTTCCAGCCCATTCAGGAACTGGCCCAGGTGTACAACACGCTGCAGCAGGCCATGGCCGCCGGCGAGAAGATCTTCGAACTGCTCGACTACCCGGTGGACGTGGACGATAAGCCGGGCGCCATCGAAATGCCGCCGGTGCGCGGCCAGGTGCGGTTCGACAACGTGTCGTTCGGCTACAACGCCGACACTCCCGTGCTGAAGGGCGTCTCGTTGCTGGCACAACCGGGCGACAGCATCGCACTGGTGGGCCCGACCGGGGCCGGCAAGACCTCCATCGCCAGCCTGCTCGCCCGCTTCTACGAGGTGAGCGGCGGCAGCGTGCGTATCGACGGCATCGACATCCGCGACGTCACCATGGCGTCGCTCCGGGGGCAGATGGCGCTGGTGCCGCAAGACCCCTTCCTGTTCTCGGGCACCATCGCCGAGAACATCCGTTACGGCCGGCTGGACGCCACCGACGATGAGGTGATGGATGCGGCCAAGCTGGCCAACGCCCACGAGTTTGTCACGCGCCTGCCGCAGGGCTACAACACGACGGTCTCGGAGCGGGGCCAGAACTACTCGCAGGGCCAGCGGCAGCTCATCTCCTTCGCCCGCGCCGTGCTCGCCAATCCGCGCATCCTCATTCTGGACGAGGCGACCGCCAGCGTGGACACCCGTACCGAGGCGCTGATCCAAGCGGCGCTGGCGCGGCTGCTGGACGGCCGTACCTCCTTCGTCATCGCCCACCGCCTCTCCACCATTCGCAGCGCCACGTGTATCCTGGTGGTCGCTCGCGGTGAGATCGTGGAGCGCGGCACCCACCGCGAGCTCCTGGCAGCGGGCGGCGCCTATCGCGACCTCTACATGAAGCAATACCAGGGAACGACCCCGCAGGAGCCGGCGGCGGACCAGGAACCGGCACGGGGCGCCGGACACCGGGTCGCCGTGCCTACCGCCAGCTAGCCGGCGCAGGCTCAGGGGACGATCCAGACAGGTTCAGGGTGCAAGTGTGACCGAAACACAACGACAGCCACGAGAACGGGCCAGCAGTGACGTGCCCGCAAGCCCCGCCGGCGCCACTGCCCCGCCCAGCAGGCGCGGCAGCCGCAGCCTGCGCAAATGGACCTACCTTGCAATGGCGTTATCGCTGGCGCCGGTGCTGGGCTTCGGCATGCTGTTCCTGTTCAACCAATTCGCCTACGTCACCACCGATAACGCCATTGTCACCGGCACGCTGGCCCAACTCGGCCCAGTGACCGCCGGCCAGGTGCGCAGCGTCAGTGTCGACGTTGGCGACCAGGTGCAACGCAACCAGGTGGTGGCCACCGTCTTCTCCAACGGCCAGACATTCCAGTACCGCCCACCGTTCGACGGCGTGGTGGTGGCCCGCTACGCCGGCCCCAACGACCCCATCACGGCCGGCAAGCCCATTGTGACCGTGCTCAACCCTGAGGAGCTGTGGATTGAGGCCCGGCTGGAGGAGGGGGCCGCCAGCCGCGTGTTCGCGGGTCAGGCCGCTGAGGTAACACTCGACGCCTCGGGTCAGACGCTGGTCGGCCACGTCATGGTGGTGGGCAGTGCATCGGTAGCCACCATCACCGGGCAGCCCGTTGGTGTCAACAGCACTTCCGGCCGCCCCCGCCAGCTCGTGCCGGTGCGCATCGAGGTGGACAACCACCGCAACGACCTCGTCTACGGCGGCCTCGCCACCGTCAAGGTCCGCCTGCGCGACTGATAAGACCGGCACCCGGCCCTCCTCCCGTCCCCCAGCACCCACTCGTGGGGAGCCCGTCGAACCACCCGCTTGGGTGGCGTGACAGGCTCCAACCTTCCGAGCCGAGCGTCCGGGCCCACCCACCGGAAGGCACGCCGTCCCATTATTATGTCATGTTGAGGCGTCCGACACCGAAGCGCCGTCCTGCCTCGGAGGCTCAGAATGACCTGCATTGGGGTGGCCTTGTGGCCTCGACCTCCTGGGCGGGAGAGCCGGAGCCTTAAACCGGGAACGCCGTCACAATCAACCGGTGGCTATAGATGCCGTCGGGCACGCAGGTGATGAGCGTCAGCTTGCTGCCACTGCCGGCGGTCATGATGTCGGTGGCGCCCGGCGGCACCACGCGGGTGTCCGCCACGTTGTACAGCATCACCGATTCCGCGGTCATCACCGCCACGCCGGCGCCAACTTCCAAATTGGGCAGAGCGTGGAACACCGCACCCGCTCGCGGGCTGCTGATGTGCCCCGCCAGCACGCAGTTGCCGGTCTCGCCAGGGTTGGCCGTATTGGTGTAGTGTCCCACCACAAAGTCGGACGTCTCCCAGATGAGCACGCCGCGGAAATCATATTTCACGCCGATGGGCACCACCATGGAATCCAGCCCAATGCTGGGGATGACCACCCGGCCGGGCGGCAGGTTCTTGCGGGTGCGGCGGCCGGGAGTCCCCGGGATCGCCTCGACGAACGGCTCGGGCGTGGGGGTCGCCGGCGGCGCTGCGCCGGTGGCGGTCGCCGTCTCATCCGCCGCTAGTGCAGGCAGCGACACCGGCTGGAAGCGGGTGCCTATCAGGTAGACGCCCGCGGTGGCCAGCAGCGTGAGCCCGCCGAGGAAGCCGCGGCGGCTGGTGCGGCGCACGCGTGGCAATGGATCAGGCACGCCGGCCTACCCGGCGGCCTCGAGCCACTGCCCGTTGAAGTCGGTGCGCGGCGTGCGATAGTGCAGCAACGTACGCTCGTGGGCGGCCAGCCCGCGCAACTGCTCCATGGTGCGGTCGGCCATCTCCCGCAGCACGTCCGCCATCGCCCGGTCCATCCGCACAATGTCGGTGACCAAGCCGCGGTGCTCCAACACCTCGTGCGAAGCACTCTCCGCCAGGTCCTTCTGCACCGCCATGCGCTCCCGCACCAGGTCCTGGAACCAGTCCAAGTCTCCGGTATGCAGGGCCGCCTGCTGCTGGATCACCAGCGCATGCAATCGTTCTAACTGTGTCATGTGACTAACCTTTCTGCGCCGGGCGCTAGGCGGTGCGGGCTCGGACCACCGGGCTAGGCAGCGCGGCCACCGTGCGCCATGCGCCCAACAACTCTTCCACCAACGGGATCACCTTCGCGAGCCGGGGGCCGTCCTTGCGGACGTTGGCCACCACCAACTCATCGATGAGAAAGCCATACAGGTTGTGCAGACTCACCGCCAACTCGCCATAGCTGCGATCGACACCCGCCTGCAGCTCTTCCAAAGCCCGCTGCGCCTTCACCAGGGAAAGGTGGCAGGTTTCATAGTCGTTGGTCTCGAGCGCAAGGCAGGCCTTGCGTAGCTGGCGCACCGTCAACTCATAGAGCATGACGACCAGGTCTCCGGTCGACGCCGTGAGCGCCTTGGTGGTGGTGTACTGCTGGTAGCCTACGTGCATTGCTTGCTCCTTCCGTTACTATCGGCGGTGATGGGCGAATTCGCAGGCCGCTCCCCCTGGGCCTGCCCGGATTACTTGCTGAACTGCGCCAGTTGCGCCGACAGTGCGGATTGCTGGCTTTTCATCTGTGACATCAGCGACTCCAACTGCGCGAACTGCGCCTCGAGCCTTTTGCGCTTCTCGTCCACCCGGGCCTGCGCACTGGTAATCTGGCGGTTCAGGTCGTCGGCGGCCTTGGAGGCAGAGTCGGCACGGGTGGTCAGCAACCCGCCCGGGTTCACCACGCTCTCCATAAAATCACTCAACCCAACCAGCACACCCTTCGTCTGCACGGCCACGGTCACCATGTGGGTCCCGGTAACCAGCGGGTTGGTGGCGGTGAACACAATGCCCGGGACGGCCACGGAATCGGTACCCCCTGGAGTGAGGGCGCTGCCGAACACGGTGTCGCCCAGCACGCCCCCAGTTGGGGTGAACGCCGCCGAGATGGAGCCTCCAACGAAGGTCTTTATGGCATAGGCGCCCGCTTGGTGGTTTTTGCTGGGGGCCCCCGAGATGGAGGCCACCCCCCCGGTACCGCCCGGCTGGAGCGTGGCGGTGGCCTGGTAGCCGGAGAGCAGGTCGTACACCGTCTGTGGGCTGGACTGTAGCGCCTTGGTCAACTTGCTCTGGTCGAGTTGTAGGTTGCTGGTGCTGCCCACCGCAGAACCCACTGCGCCGAACGTGATACCGGCGTCGCTCAGGCTCTGGTAGGCGCCGGTGAGCCCGGTGGCCTTGCTCACCAGATAAGTACGAATGCCCGCCTCCAACGACTGCAGGGTGCCATCGTTGTTCAGCACGCCGGTGGTTTGCCCCTTGGGATCGATCTTGATACGGTCCCGCAGCATGCTCATGGTGGCGTTGTAGCTGTCGACAAAGCCCTGCACCGCCTGCACCGCGCCCTGGGTGCTCTGGCCGATGGCCACGTCCACCGGGCTCGTGGATTCCTGCTGCAGGTTCAATTCCACCCCCGCCACCACGTTGCTGACGGTGTTGCTGGTGCTGCTCTGCTGCACCCCACCGTTAAGCGTGCTGATGCGGAACAGGGCGTTCTTACCCAGGCTCTGGGTGGCGGTGGAGGCGCCCGCAGCGCTCAGCAGGTTGCCCGTTACGTCCTGAAAGGCGATGGACAACGACCCGGTGGTTTTGGCGCTGAATAGCACCCGGTCCAGCGCCGAGTCGTAGGTGGCGATGACACCGGCGGTTGAGGCGCTGATGCGGGACAGCACTTCGCCCAGCGAGTCGGCCTGGCTGTACGCAATCGACACACCGTTCACCGTGAACTCGCCGTTGCCGTTCACATCGAGCCCGCTGATGGCGGTGCTGAGCCGCGAGCTTGCCAGCGGCTCTGTGATATTGACACCGCCCACGCCAGCCGCACTGGCAACGTCCTGTGTGGCCTGGGTGGTGGTACCGGTGCTCAGTCCACTGGCCGCCGTGGCCTGGGTGATGCTGATGCTGGCCCCCACGCCCCGGGTCTTGGAGGTCAGGTTCAACGACCCGTCGTTGTTCACCGAGGCCACCACCTTGATGCCGGCGGTGTTGTTGATGTCGGCCGCTAGGGAAGCGGCGTTCTGGGCGGCGGTGTTGCCGGTAGCCGTGGCCCGGGTCGTCACAATCACGCCGTCGATGTGCAGCTCGCCGGCCGCCAGCGCATCGCTGGCAACGGGGGCGCCCGTGGCGGTGGCGCCCTTGGGCTGCGCGGCCAGCAGGTTGGTCACCGTCAAGAAGTTGCTGGTATCGGCGCCCGATCCCAGCGAGATGGTGGCATTGGAGGTGAGCCGCACGTAGTTGCCGCTCGCGCTGGCGTTGCCATTCGCATCCACCAGCGTGGCCGTCACCCCCGCCACCTGGCTGTTGATACGGGCGATGACGTCGTTCAGCGAGTCGGTGGCGGAGTCGACGGAGACCGAGGCGCCGTTGATGGTGAAGGCGCCGGACGTGGAGCCGCTGACCGTGGTGCTGGGCGCCGTGATGAACCCAGCGCTCTCCAGCGCCACCGTGGCATCCACCGCCTGGCCACTGCGCCCGGCGGCCGTGGCGGTGGTGGCGGTGGCCAGTTGGTCCACATAGACCCGGAAGCTGCCGAGCGCCGCGTCCAGACCAGCCTTGGCACTAAGGGTGATGCCGCCCGCCCCCACACTGCTGACACTGGCTGTCTTGGTGTTCAACGTCGTGGGGCGCATCATGGCTGAAAGCGCAGACTGCAGACTTTGGAACTGCGTCCGCACGTCGGTAAAGGCCTTTTGGCGCTGGTTGTACACGGCGACCTTGGTCTGGAGGCGCGTGATCGGCTGGCTTTCCACCTGCATCATCTGGTCGATGATCTGGCCGGTCTGCAGACCGGTTGCGAGCCCGTCAATCTGGAACGCTGGCATAGGTTGCGTGCTCCGTCACTGCCTACGAGCTTTCGTACAGCTATCACTATCGGCTGCGGCAAGGCCCGGTGATACCCGCCAGGCGGGGATCGGTACGAATGACCAGCGCCTAGTACATTTGGCCGCCGCCGCCGGGGCTGCACACGGATACGTGAGAAGGCATACCAAAGGGCCAAGGCGGGAACGGTGGAAGGGGCCCCCCTAAACGGGGAGGCCCCTTCCACCTCAGCCGGAAATCGCCTGGACTTACCGGAGCAGGTTCAGCACGGCCTGCGGGCCTTGGTTCGCCTGCGCCAAGATCGACATGCCCGCCTGCTGCAGGATGTTCGACTTGGTGAACTGCACCATCTCCGCCGCCATGTCGGTATCCCGGATGCGGCTCTGCGATGCCGCCAGGTTATCCGCCGTCACCGCCAGGTTCGAGACCGTGTGCTCCAGCCGGTTCTGGCTGGCGCCCAGATTACCCCGCTTGGTGTTCACGTAGTCCACTGCCGTGTCCACCGCACTGATCAACGCCTGTGCGTTGGCCACGCTCTGTGACGAATTGAAGTCGCTGAGCGACGTGGTCAGCGACATCGACGAGGTGTCCACCTTAGCGAAGGCCACCGCCATCGTCTGCCCCTGGTCCGCCCCGATCTGGTAGGTCGCCGAGGAACTGCCTGCCGCAGTATCCAATGTGGCCAGCGTGTCCAGCCCGGCGCTGGCGAGGGCCCCCGTTTCCGCGGTCGACGCCGTGGTCAGGGTCAGCTTCACCCCCAGTTTGTCGAAGTTGAGCGTCTGGCTGGTGTTGGCCGCCATGTCGGCCACGGTGATGGTCTGTGCCACCGTGCTGCTGCCGATGGTCGCCGTCAGCGTCAGGTCGCCGGCGCTGTCCGTGGCCGTGTAGGTCGTACCCGCCGTCGCATTGGTCACGTCCAGCGCACTGATGGTGACGTTGGCTGTCGGCGCCGCATTCGCGATGATGGCCGACGTGCCGGTCACCTGGGTGGACAGCGCGCCGGTGAGCAGGCTCTGCCCGTTGAACTTGGTGCGGGTGGAGATCGAGTCGATCTCCGTCGCGAGCGCCTGCACCTCCGTGTTTACCGACGCCCGGTCGGTGGAACTGAGCGTGCCGTTGGACGCCTGCACCGCCAGCTCCCGCATGCGCTGCAGCATGCTGGTGGTCTCGATGAGCGCCCCTTCAGCGGTCTGAATCATCGAGATGCCGTCCTGGCCATTGCGGCTGGCCTGCCGGGTGCCCCGGATCTGCGCCTCCAGCTTCTCGCTGATGGCCAGCCCGGCGGCATCGTCGCCTGCCCGGTTGATGCGGAGACCGCTGGACAAGCGCTCTGTGGACTTCGCAAGAGCGCTGCCGCTGGTGGCGAGGTTGCGCTGAGCAACCAGCGCACTAACGTTGGTGTTGATGACCGAACTCATGGGATGTTGCCTCCTGTGCAAGCATGTCGCTCATGCGTTCCTTGCATGAGCGCCCACCCGAAGGTGGGAATCGTGTTTGTTCGCCGGCAGTCTCGCCCCTGCTGCCTCAGGGTTCCCGCTTTGCGAAGCGGGGGTGGGTACCCACAGGAAACAATCGGCAGAGTACCGGGCCATGTTAGCCGTTGGTACCGGGTGTGCGGGAGAAACGGCTGCACAAGCAGGGCCGCCCCTCCGCAGCGCCGCCTTCGGGTTCTCGGCCGGCGCCGGGGGTTTCTGAGCGGCCGGTTGGGCGCGCCCGGCTGGAGCTTTGCGCCAGCGCCTGGTGCACCCTGGACGGCTGTGGCTGACGGGGGACAAGCCCCCGTGCGACGAGGATGGGCAGCGGCCAGGATCGCCGTCAGAGGCGAACCCGTTCATCAGACAGCCGCCGGAATTCCCTGTAGGGGCGATTCACGAATCGCCCCGCCGCGCTGGCCGAGATGCCAGGGGCCATACCAAACGGGCGATTCACGAATCGCCCCTACGCAATGCCCCCAATCGGTCCGCGGACGCGCCGCCGATTTCCCCGCTTGCGTCCCCGCCGGACTCCATTTTCCTCAGAGACCACCCATGGCTGTCGCCCACGAACACCCATGAAAAGGGGCGACAGCCGCCACCGGCAGGTCACGCAGAGCGCACCGTTGCCTGAGCCTGTCGAAGCCTGTCCTGAGCACTGTCGAAGGGGCATCGGTGCTGGACCGAACCTACGTACGGCCTATTTTCCTCAGAGGCGGCCAACGACGAAGCATCCCTCCTCGCGAACACCGACCGACACAGGGGGCGCGCCCTGACGGCCCGCACGAGGCGTTCGGTATGCGTTGGGCGGCGGGCGCCCCCTCACCCTAGCCCTCTCCCGCGTGGGGAGAGGGGATCGGCCAGCATCTGCGCGGTGAGCAGGGGGGTGCTCCTAACCACGGCAATGGCTCCGGCCCTCTCTCCCCTACGTGGGAGAGAGTTGGAGAGGGAGGCAGGGCGGGCGCCCCAACCTTCGTCGCACCACCCAGGCCTGTGGTTCCGACAAGCGCCGCCCTGAGCGTGTCGCAGGGCTCACCACGAACGGTTTCGTGTCCCGGCCCAGGGTATTGGACGCCTGTGGGGCGGCGGGGGACGAGCCCTGGGACGAGCCCCCGCCCCTACGAGCCCTGCGTGGATTACTTCGCGGTCTTGATATTCTCCACGTGGGTCCAGGAGCCGGTGATGGTGCCGGGGAACACCCAGTCGCTGACCACCTTGGGGTTGACGGCCAGGCGCACCGGCAGCCAGAACAGGTGCAGGTCCATATGCGACTTGAAGGTGGCCTCGCCCACCTGCCGCCACAACGCCTCCTGCTTCTGCTCGTCGACGGTGCCCTTGAGCTGGCTGAACAGCCGCTCGACGTCCGGGTCCTCCACGCTGCCGCGCACCTGCGCCGTGCTGTTGTAGATGCCGTAGCCAGTCCAGATGTTGCTGGCGGTGCCCTTGAAGTCGACGTGGTGGTCGTACTTCAGTTGCTGGCTCAACTTGTCGGTGATGGCCGGGTCGGTCTGGTCGATCTCGACGTCCACGCCCACCTTGCGCCAGTAACCGGCAATGGTCTCTGAGAGGTCGGCGGCGCCCAGGCCCACCCCGGCGATGGGCGTGAGCAGGAACGTCACCTTGGGGCTGGGCTTGCCGGCCTGGGCCAGCAGCGCCTTGGCCTCGTTGGGGTCGTAGCCGTACTCGTCCTTGTAGCGCTTCTCCCAGTCGGGGTTCCAGCCGGGACGGGTGGGGTGCATGTGCGGCAACACCATGGGCTGGCCCAGGCCGCCGAAGTAGGCCTTGTTCACCTCGTCGGTGTTCACCGCCTTCTGCAGCGCCTTGCGGACGCGCACGTCCATCAGCGGGCTATCGGGGTACATGACGCCTGCCGCCAGGTCCTTGGGGTCCTTGAAGAAGCAGCACTTAAACTCGCCGAACAAGCGCAGGCCGGGGAATACCGAGGTCTGGACCTTCATGCCCGCCTTCTCGGCCTGTTGCAGCAGGTCGGTGGGCAGCGGGGCCATGTGCGCCTCGCCGCTCAGCAGGGCCGCCAGCCGGGTCGAGGCCTCACGAGCGTAGCGCACCTCATATTCCGGGAAGTCGGGCTGGGTGCGAAAGCCGTGGGTCCAACCGACGCGGGCAAAGCGGAGGTATTGGCCCTCCTCGCCCTTCAGCCACTGATAGGGGCCGCTACCGGCCAGCGGACCGGTCTGCCAGGTAGCTACGCCGGTCTTCTCGAAGTTCAGCCGGCTCTGCGCCTCCAGCCCCGACTGCTGCTCGGACAGCGCAGCCACAAACTGGCCGTCGGGCCGGTTCAGGCGGAACACCACCTCGTGGTCGTTCACCACATCAGCGTCCTTCACCAGCGTGCGGAAGTAGTTGGACTGGCCGTGGGGCGAGTCGGGGATGACCAGGCGCTGCAGCGCGAACACCAGGTCCTGTGCCTGCACCTCGCCGTAGTCGCCGTGAAACTTGAGGCCGGGGCGCAGCTTGACCCGGTAGGACTGGCCATCCGGCTCCACGTTCCAGGCAGCGGCCACCCCAGGCGCGAACTTGGCAGTCTTGGGGTCGATGCTGATGGGGTCGTCGTACATGGCCCGGAACATCCACATGTTCGGCTCGGCGATCTGGCGCATCTCCACCGAACTGCGCTGTGGCGGCTCGGCGATGAACACCAGGCGGTTGACGGCGGGCTTCGCGGCGGCCGCCGGTCCAGCGTCGCCACCAGCGGCCGGCGCGGGTGCGGACTGCGGCGTACCGGCACAAGCGGTAAGCATGGCGGCCAACAGCCCGGCGGCCATGGCGGCGGCGGTGCGGCGCAACGTGCGGACGGTGGGAGTCATGGCGGCCTCTCGTTCATGCGGTGCGCCGAGGGGACGGCGCGGCGGCTCTATGGCGTGTCGGTGGCTAGTGCGGACTGGCTGCCATGGTAGGCGTGGGTGGGTGGGGCGTCAAATTGAAGAGGGGTGAGGGATGGTGCGCAGTTGCAGCCGTTACACGGAGTAGCTGTGGGTGTACAATCGGCGGCAAATGCCGACAGCACGCCCCACGACACTTGAAATAGCAACCCTCCTCGCTGAGGAGAAGGTCATCACCGCGAATCTCAGATGGCGGCCTTGGGGCCGCGGCTGGAGGTTAGAAGCAACCGTGTTAGCCTTAACCTCCCGCAAGACGCTTGAACTACGGGGTTTCGTTGGACCAGCCAACCGCAGTTACGCACTCCTCCTCAATAGCATAGACATCCGCCATTTGTGCCTAAGCCCCAACGCCAGACACACGAACCGAGACGGCCAGCGATTTGATGGACTCCACAAACACCGGTATGATGAAGCAGCAGGGGACTCCATAGATGCCTATCTTCCTGCCGACATAACGAAGCCAGGCGATGTTAACGCCGAATTTTTGGATTTTATTACAGAATGCAAGATAAGACTGGAAGGCGCGTACCAACCGTGGCTTCCAGTTGATTTTTAACGACTATGACAAACATGACCAAAGATCTCTGCGGGGTGATTGTCGCTCAGTATCTTGAGTCGCTGCGATCTGAGTTTGTTACTCATGGTACCCCGTCTGCCTGCTCCTTTATTACTCCTTTCGTGCGCCCCGATGGAGATAACATTGAAGTGTTCGCTGAGCGACGCTTGAGCGGATCATTCGTGCTGTCGGATATGGGTGAAACGTTCGCCTATCTTTATCTTAGTGGGCTAGCAATCAGTCGAAAATTACAAGAGGATGCGCGCCGGATCAGTGCCCGGTACGGGGTGCGCCTCGAAGTAAACGAACTTGTGACAGAGGTTCGGGATACCACCGACGCAGGCGGTGCCCTAAACCGGCTCACCCAAGCCGTGATGTCAGTTGCTGCTCTTATAGAGAAGCGGCGGCCCTGGGTGAACTTCAAATTCGATGAAGCTATTGAAGCTACGATCATTGGCGAAGGCAAGACTTATGATCCAGATTATGATGTTCCGGGTGCAACAAAAATCCATAGGGTAAAGTTTCATATTAATTCAGGTAAGAACCTATTGATTCAGCCGCTTTCGCAGTCCAATGAGCTCCAAGCGACGCACACGGCCGAACGATGGTATTATCATTTCGACGACATTCGCAAGGCCAATCCTCGATGGTCTAACCTTGCATTACTCGATGATAGAGGCGAGCGAGGCTCGGTTTGGACACCTGAGGCTCGTGCGCCATTGCAAGCCGTATCAATTGTTATCCCGTGGAGTGAAAGGGAGCGTTTTGTCGAGGTGCTCCAAACCACGAATGATGTGCAATTACTCCATTAGACAGTTACCTGAAACATCAGTAGACTCGCCCCAATCCGGATCGGCAATAGCGGCCTCCTACACGACAAACGCTGTTAGGCGGGTGAAGCTCGTCTACCCCCAACCAGCCCCTTTTCGAACCTCCTCCCCTCCCCACATCCGCTACACTGGCGCACACAACGGCCGGTGGCTAGTCGTAGCAAGCGGTGCGCGATGGCGGACGGCAGGGCGGTGGCAGCGGCGGAGTTGGGTTGGCTGATGTTCAAGAGCCAGAACGTCTGACTGGGTGGCTGGACGGGGGCCATAGCCCAATCCTCCACCCAGGCCCGTGGTTCGACCGGCTCACCACGAACGGGTTAGGAGTCGCCGGTCAGAGCGCTGGCGGGTCGCCGCTTCTCCCCCCTGCCTAGGTAATTTATCTCAAAAGGACGCATAGCGGCTTGTGCAGGTTCGGCAGGGGGGGCCAGGGGGGGCGGCCGCGCCCCCCGGGCGGGGGGTTGGGGGG
>Ga0082335_1000622_pt1 | contig 85840 bp, 75 predicted proteins | sample Subgrocontami58m_FD_72375 | JGI IMG/M metagenome (GOLD analysis project Ga0082335, IMG submission 72375) | Subsurface groundwater microbial communities from S. Glens Falls, New York, USA - GMW37 contaminated, 5.8 m (SPADES assembly) (version 2) ...
GCCCGGCAGCGCTTGCGGGAGGCGGGAATTCGTTCGTCGGCTTGACAGCCGATGCCCCCGGTTTGGCGAAGTTGACATCAAAGTCGACCAATGCAAACGGCTCCTATTCAATTATAACTCTCGGTACCCCGACGAGTGTCGTTCTAAAAGGTATTGGTACCGAAAAAGGCAGCAACGGAACTGTTATTGATGTGCGGATGACTGTTTTTTCCGATAGTATGTATGTGAATCAACTGAACTAAGATCGTGGAACCGCACGTATCGCCGTGAGATGAGCGTCAGAGTTTTGGAGCAACAAGATGGTTGGTCTGTTTCGCTGTGCCCACACTGAATTGTTTTTGGCTGAGCAAAGGCACGAATAAGGGGATTTAGGGATGGGCTCGCAACAACTCTTGCTTATCGTCGTCGGCGTGGTCCTCATCGGGGTCATGATTGCCGTGGGGATGGATATGTTTAAGGATCAAGCGGCCTCGACAAACCGTGATTCGATTTCGAACGACCTCATCCACTTTGCAGTGCAAGCGCAAAAGTATTATCGCAGACCCTCTGTGTTTGGCGGCGGCGCGTATTCATTTAACGGATTGACATTCTCGCTCGTGTCGTCGCACGCAACGAACTCAAACGGCACGTACGTTCTTTCTCCCGACCCGGCGGGATCCAGCGATAGCTTTGTGAGAATTACCGGAGCGGGATATAACACGGGAAATGATCGGGCGACCCCCGTCCAATTGCGAGTGACGGTATGGTCTGACAGTACGTATCTTGAAACGCTGAATTAAGGCAATTCGTTTTCGTAGGGACGTGGGCATGCCCCGTCCCCGACGCGGTGTCGAACGAATGAGACTGACATTGAAGCAGATGTAATGCTCGGTTGGGGACACGGCATGCCGATGTCCCTACAGATTAGGTTGAAACGTTGGATTGAAGGTTGTGAAAGCGTCGCCGGGACGTCGCAACAAATATTCGGGCAACTCCCTCTGTTGATCCGTATGTGTTTTGCTAGGTGGGGGACTTAGTAAGACTTGCAGCGGAGACAACGGGGGAGCTTGCCCTTCGTGCGTAGGAACTAACTTAAGTGAACGGACAACCACTATGCCTGAATTCAGAATCGAAGGCGTAACAGGAGAAGGCAAGCCGCTGCAGGGCGTGCTTGAAGCAGAATCGCTCAAGTCTGCAAAACAAAAAGCCACACAGATGGCGACGCAGCGAAAGTTTAAGCTGTTAAATGTTGTTCCTCGCGCTACGTGGATTTACAAAGTTCAACGCGGAACAGAAAAACCGATCACCGGCGAGCAGAAAGCGTTTACCAAGGGCGAAGTTGAAGAAGCTCTCCAAAAAATGGGGTACCGCGTCATTCATGTGCAAAAGCGTTTGTTTGACTTTAAGCCGAAGCCGCCGGCGACCGAGATCGTTACCTTCGTCCGTGTTAGCGCTGATCTGATTCGACAGAAACTTCCGTTTAATGAGATCATGCAATTATTGGTGAACGACATTCAGAACAAAACACTGCGTGATACCATCAAAGATATCAATACTGAGCTCAAGCAAGGAAAAGACAGTGAACGCACATTCGTAAAGCATGAAGCTGTTCTCGGTCGTTTCACCGCCCATATGCTTGGTCTCGCGTCAAAAAGCGGTAACATGGCAGACATCTATGAGAGTACTGCGAAGTTCCTTGAGCGGCAAGCGGAATTCAAAAAGAATTTGAAGAGTGCGCTCATTATGCCGGCTGTTACGCTCGTCGTGTTGTTCGGCGCCGTCATCTACTACGTCGGCTACATTTTCCCGGCAACAGCAGGGCTGTTTAGAAAATTCGGCATTGAGCTTCCGCCCATGACGGCTGCAACGATGGCGTTCAGCGATTTTCTGGTCGAACACATCGGACTAATTTTGATTTGTACGATCGTTCCGCTTCTTGGTGCAGCAAAGTTTTTTTCAACAGCGAAGGGACGCTTTATTCTCGACAGTTATGTCTGGAAAGTTCCGATCGTCGGGCCGTTGCTGCATAAGAGCAGCATTGAAATTTTTTGTCGTGTCTTCTACGCGTTGTACAGCGGCGCAGGAGAGAATATTGAGGTCATTCGTATGGCGGCGGAAGCGTGCGGCAACAAATTCATGGAGCATCAGATCAAGACCATCTCCTTGCCGATGATGACGCAAAAAGGCGCGGGTATTATGGAAGCGTTTGAAGCAAGCGGTGTATTCACGAAAACCGCATTATCGCGTTTCCACTCCGGCGCTGAAACGGGAACAGTAAAACATACGGCGCTGCAGCTTGCGGAGTATTACGAAAAAGAAACCGCATATAAGATGAGAAATGCCATTGATTACATCCAGGTCGTGATTTCGATGATCATCATGGTTGTGTTGACGGCATTGACAATTGTCTCGTCTGAAACAGCAACGGTGCGTCCGAAGAATCCGGCATTGGGTTCCGCAGTTCGGCAAACGGCTGTTGAAGCCAAAACATAAACGGTAATTCTCGTCCGAAGGACCCCTTCGGCGATTCCCCATAAGAGAAGAGAAAATGGCAACTGGCGACATTACCGATAAGATAGGCTTCACACTCCTGAAGAAAGGTATTATTGACTACGAGACACTTGAGAAATCTCTCAAAGTCAAAGAAGCAGAAAGTAAACGCAACAGAAGAAACCTCGGACAAATTTTAGTTCACGACTTCAACGCCGACCACGATGCGGTATTCAGAGAAGTTGCCGAGCTCTACGCATTTCGCGAGCTCAAGCTCGAAGACGAAACGCTCGATAAGCCGCGTATCGAGTTCATTCGAAAGCTTGTAGAGAGTCTTTCCGATAATGCGCGCAGCATGTTAGTGGAGGCAAAAATGCTGCCGTTTAAAAACGATGAGCGCCAACCGGACAAGCTCGTCATTGTTGCTGCCGACCCAACCGACCGCCGCATTCCACTTGTTGCCCGAAACTTTAACGCGAAGAAATATGAAGTTGCGTATTGCCGCTTGACTCCGCTGGAAAAGCTATTGGAGCAAGTGGTTCCCGTGGAGAATGAATTCCTTCGACTGCTGGAAACAACTTCTGGTGCCAGCATAGACGTTAAAGAAGACGAGAGCGAATTTGATGAAGAACTTCTTGAAGCCGAGATTAGTAAAAGTGCGCTTGTGAATTTGGTTGAAGGTGCTATGGTCGAAGCTGTGAGGCAAGACGTCAGTGATATTCACATAGTACCAAGGGAGGGGAACAGAACCGAATTCTGGTTTCGCGTCGATGGTAACTTACAGCTATGGCACGCGCAAGAGAACACGCTGCCGGAGGCTATTGCTGCTGTCGTCAAGGATCGTTCAAAGAACGTGGACCGCTTTGAGCGCGAAGCGTCGCAAGATGGGTTCATCCAACGTTCGATCGACGACCACATGATTCGTTTCCGCGTCTCCATCATGCCGATGGTCGGAACAGACTTCAAACATAAATATGAAAGCATCGTTCTCCGCGTGCTTGACGATCGGAAAGTTATTACCGACCTGAATAAGCTCGGATTGCAAGGTCCCACCATGGAGTTCTTTAAGAAAGCGATCAACAAACCGCAAGGCATTGTTATTCTCACCGGTCCGACCGGAAGTGGAAAGAGCACAACACTTGTTGCAGCGCTTCATGCTGTGATTGACCCGACCGTAAATGTTTTAACTGTCGAAGAGCCGGTTGAATACATTATCAAAGGTGCGCGCCAATTGAAGATCGGTCCCAAGATGAACTTCGACAACGCAATTCGCGGGATCCTTCGTCACGACCCCGACATTGTGTTGGTCGGTGAGATGCGTGATAAAGCAACGGCGGACATTGCCATCAAGCTGGCAAACACGGGCCACCTAACATTTTCAACGTTACACACCAACGATGCGCCAAGCGCAGTATCCCGTCTTTTCAAAATGGGGATTGAGCCATTCTTGATTGCGTATGCAATCAATGTTATTGTTGCGCAACGCTTGATTCGAACACTGTGCAAGTTTTGCAAGCGACCAATTCTACCAGATGAGCTCGACCGTGAAGTGTATTTGAAGTTCGGCTTTACCGATGAAGACCTTGATAATCATGTCTTGTATGAAGCGGTTGGTTGCGACCAGTGCAACGGCGGCTACAAGGGTCGTGCTGCCATCCACGAAGCTCTCTTTTTTACGAAGACAATACGCAGCATGATCGTGAAGTCCGGCTCAGACGTGGATGAAGAACAGATTCGTGATCAGGCAATTAAAGATGGCATGTGGACGCTGCGGCGATCCGGTATTGAACGAATCAAAAGCGGTGTTTGTACGCTCGAAGAAATTTCAGCGGTAACGACAGATGACTAAACTTACGTGTGTATCTGGTTGAATGAACCCGACGACATATTGAACTCCTCCGGAGTTCCGAAAAACGTGAGATGGTTTGATTCTACAAATATTGTCCGAAGGACTCCTTCGGAGAATCCCGATGGGATTCATGTCTGCCGATTGGGCATCAACATCTCGCCCAAACGGTTCTTCTGCTCCAGAGGAGCAGAATATTTGTAGATCTGCAATATCCGGGAGGAATAAATGTCGTGACCAGCATACTCAACAGTAGCGGAGAGCAGACATGATTGAGACCGCAGTACAAACGCTCCAACAGCTTGCCGCTGCAATTCCGTCAACGGCACCGGGTGTGGAACGCCAAATGCTCATCGGCGACCTGGCAGGCAAAGCTTCGCCGGCAGAGCGAACAGCACTGCGCAAATTGATGGATACATTCCTGCTTCGTATGCAGAAGCTCAACGCTTCCGATATTGATCTTGGCGGTTACGGCGCAACAGGTTCCGTGTGGTATCGCATTTACGGCGACAAGAAACCTGACCAAGAGCTGCCGAAGTTCACTCCGGACGAAACGAGCTTGCTGATTCAAAGTATTCTCGTGGAGCGACAGCGGTTGTTCTTGTACGAGAACCGCAATCTCGATTTTTCGTACACGGTGATGCAGGACGAAACAATGTATCGCTTCCGTGCAGACGCGTACTTCGACCTTGATCAACTTGCGCTCAACATGCGTGCGATTAGCACAACCGTTCGCCCATACAGGAATCTTGAGTTTCATCCGAACGTGACAAAAGCATTGAGCCTCGCATACTCATCGCAAGGCTTGAACCTGGTTACTGGAATTACCGGTTCCGGAAAAAGCTCAACACTCGATAGCATCATCGATGCAAACAATCATTCAGTGGATGCCCATATCGTCATCATTGCTTCACCGATTGAATATGTGCATAAGCCTGATCGTTGCATTATCCGCCATCGCGAAGTTGGACGCGATGTGTTGTCGTTCAAAGAAGGCGCGGTACAAGCGTTGCGTCAGGACCCGGACATCATCGTGATCGGTGAAATGCGTGACCCTGAAACGATTCTTACTGCGCTCGAAATAACCGATAGTGGTCACAAAGTATTTTCCACACTCCACACAGCTTCCGCTGTTGAAACGATCGATCGGGTGATTGGTGAAGTGCCGCCGATTGAGCAAGAACGTGTTCGGTTGAGATTGGCGGATACGCTAAGCAGCGTACTTTCCCAGAAGCTCGTTCCAACATTGGACGGAAAGCTTACGCTTGCAAAAGAAATCATGTTGATGATTCCCTCTGTTCGAGCGGCAATTAAGAACAATAACACGGGCGAGATTTATCAAATGATGACGGAATCGAGCGATTACGGCATGATAACTTTGGAACAGGATTTGAAGCGACTGTACTTGCAGAAGAAAATCTCTCTCGAAACCGCCACGGTAAACGCCAATAATAAGCGGCGATTGCAACAAATACTGAATGCGAATGCAATTGGCGATTGAGGGAAGGAGAGTACTGCAGCCACATGAGTAATAATAGTCACCACAGAACCATCAGGAAAGCGTTGCTATGGGTATGATAGGCGGCGGCAAATCGGTGATAGGGCTTTTTGTTGATGGATTGGATATCAAGCTTGCCCGCGTTTCACACAGACGGAGAAAGGTCGTTGTAGAAGAGTTGCGTTCGGCAACGCTTGTTTCCAAACTTGAAGAACGCAAAACGACTGAAGCAAATGTATATTTGAATGATGACAAAGACCCATTCAAACTCCCTGAGCTTGAAATGAGTGAACACGCGTCTGCTCAGAGCGGCGAAGATAACAATGCGGTGTTGTTAGGTCTTCTCTCGCAGTACAAGCTAAAGAGCTATTCGCTCGCGTACGGCATTTCCGAGCCTTCCATCTACTATCATCCTCTCGAGAGCAATTTTGGTTTGAAGGGCAAGAAGCTGAAGCTGCGCATTATTGAAGAGCTGAAAAATGTTCGCACATTTCAACCGACGCCGGATGCTGTAGATTCGCTTGTCACAGAAGATGGGAACATCCTTTGCGTTGTACGCGAAGATGGTCTTTCGCTGATCAACCATCTTGAGAACATCAAAGGGTTTCTCGGCAACCGGCTGCCGAACATCGCAGGCATCGATAGCTCCGACATCTCGCTCATGAATATGGTGCGGCTGAACTATGATCTTCAGCCTGATGAGGTGTCGGTAATAATTTATGTCGGTGCAGAATTTACGCGACTCATCTTTATGCGTGGACAGCACTTCTTCCAGTTCGCGCCAATCCTCAGTGAGGGTTACGACTCATCGAATTTGCAGAATACGGTGTACAGCCGTTTGCTGCTCGAACAAGATAACCTGAACATTCAGCGCATCAGCAAAATTATTCTTGCAGGTGAAAGCCGGCGCATTGGCTTCAAAGAATTCTTGCAGCAAATGCTTCCTGAACAGGAAGTGGATTACCTGCTCACCCCAAGACTCGATGTGAGCCGATTACCACCGGAACAGCAGGAATCCGTTTCCGAATATGCCGTTGCCATTGGTATCGCGTGGAAGTTTCTCGACGGGTCAAACAAGACACTCTACAATACAAACTTACTGCCGGATGAAGTACGGGAGGTGCAGCGCGTTTTCAAACTCTCGTGGCATGGCTATCTACTGCTCGGAGCGATTTTCGGCTCAACACTTTTTTTCACGACACAGATTCAGAAGAAGAGTCAGGGGATTACCGAGCAACGTGCATTGCTTGATGTCAAGAACGCTCAGATTGGTGAGAACACAACGCTGATGAATTCGATCAGCACGATGCAAGACCAGCTCGGCAAGTACAAAGCCTCAATGGCGCTGTACGATTCGCTTGTGCCGGGCGCAGATAAGTTCAGCAAAGCATTTACCCGGTTGAGCAACGGTGTGGAGGACTTAAATTCCATCTGGGTCAACGAATTTACGGCAACGGAGAATGGTCAGGTAACGATGAATGGTTTTGCTGTGAGCCGTTCGAGAATTCCACGACTCTCTTCGATGTTCGATAACGCGAGACTTAAAGAAGTATCAACGGAAGAGATTCGAGGCGAAACGGTGTATCGCTACAAGATTGAAGTTCCATCGATCATCGGCCCGAACCGGTAACGCGACGGAGAAAGGAGTAACGAGTGTCATACAAAGTTCGAAATAGCATTGCTCTCGGTGTGCTGTTGCTGTTGATTATTGGTGTCGGGACGTATGTGCGTGCGTATCATCTTCCCAAAAAGGCAAAGGCAATTGATGCCGAAGTAAAACGCATTGACGAAGAGCTGAGCAACACGCCGAGCCTTATTCACGAGTACAACGAACTGAGTGCAGTGGTTGCGGACACGAAGAAACGCTGGGAAAGTCGCAGCAAAGAAATTCCGCCTGAAGACATTACGGGCAAGACGTACGAGTATTTCAGTACTCTTATTGAGAAAAGCGGCGGCTTAAAGTTGAACATGGTGTATCAAGGTCCGCAGGCAAAGGGAAATTACGGCTACAATGTGTACAGCCTTCGCGGCGAAGGAAAGTTCTCCAACCTTTACAAGTTCCTCTGGCATCTTGAAAACGGTCGAAAGCTATTCAAGGTCAACACACTGACCATGAAGGGACTTGAAGTTGCCGCAAATGAAAAAACTGCGGGCGACCTTCTCGTGACGTTTGAAATGACGCTGCACGCGTTCTATGCTACGATTCCTGAACTTGCGCACCCGAATACAGATCAATTGACGACGCCAAATTATCTCTCGCAAGATCCGTTCGAGCCGGTGATTACCGCAAACTTACCGCCGAACAAAGACAATCTTGTGGAGATCGAGCGTTCAGACTTGAAAGCGGTGATTCCCGGTAAAGCGTTCGTGATTGATCAGAGCAATAACTTCAGGACATTGGAGCCGGGCGACGAAGTGTATCTCGGTTATGTCACGAAACTCTCGCCTGATGAGGGAAAGATCGAGTGTACGTTGAACAAAGGCGGCATCATTGAAAAAGTTGAATTGAAAATCCGGTATGCTGCGGGACAACAACCGGCAGCGTTTGGCCAGCAACAAACAGCTTTGCAAAAATAAGTCTTGAGGGGAAAATGAAAACGAACAAGGTCCTTATCGCAATTGCGCTCGTGGCGACGAGCATTCTACCGGCAATTGCTCAGCCATTGAACCCTGCCGAACGTCGGGCACTGAAGGAGTACACGTCGCCGGACGAGATGGTCTCGATAGCGCCAACAACTTCGCTCGACAAAGCGCTTGGCGCCATCAGCGAAGTGAGCAGGAAATTTGTTGGCAAGATTGTGATTGATCCCGAACGCCGCAACCTTCCGATTGGCGTTGACATTACGGGAATGCAGTGGCGCACTGCTCTCGAAACCATTTGTCGCAAAATGAATTTGTGGTACGAAGAGTATCCAAGTTATTACCAAATCATTCCAATGGGAGGTATCGGTGCGAAAGCAAAAGATGCTGCTGCTGGAGTGCCGTCAGGAAATGTTGATATTCAGAGGGAATTTGCAAACATCAAGAGCCGCGAAATCAAAATCTCCGCTGTGTTCTTTGAAGTGTCGCTCACGAAGTTAGATGAAGCTGGAATCAACTGGAGCTTCATGAAGAGCAACAAAGATGTTTCCGTCAACTCGTCGTTCGGCGGCGCGGGAAAAGTCACAAATGACATCTTTAAAATCGAGGCAACGCCCAAACTCAGCTTTGCAAACATCAGCGTAGTTGCAAAGGTGTTCGCAAGCTACGATCTCGGTGAAGTGTTGTCCGGTCCTCAACTGATTGTCCGCTCCGGCGAGAAGGGGCGTATTCAAGTGGGGCAGGATTTCTCAATCAAAGAGCGTGATTTCTCCGGCAACTTGCTTGATAAATTTTACAGCACAGGAACTATTATTGATGTAACGCCTCAGGTCATCAGTGAAGGCGGAGTGAATTTCGTGCGCCTGAAGGTTGATGTTGAGCGGAGTTCGCTCGTGCCCTCACAGGGAAGCACAATCATCAACAAAACAAAAGCAAGCACGGATGTGTTGCTGCTCGATGGCGAAGAAACGATCATCGGCGGGTTATACAATAATGAAGTGCAGGAAGCACGGCTCGGCATCCCCCTGCTGAAAGATCTACCATGGTATGTATTTGGCTTACGCTACCTGTTTGGCTACAACAAAGATGAAGTGCGAAAGAAGGAGTTAATCATTTTGCTGAAGGCAGACCTTGTGCCGGCATTGCAAGAGCGCATCACGCAAAAGGTAAAGGAAGACGGCGTGTACCAGCGCTGGCAGGAAGGTGCTCAGCGACAAGCAGATCACGTAACAGGCGGAAGAAGGGAGGAGAAGTAGTATGATGAAACGAATCTCCTTTGGGTTTGGATGGATGATTATCTTGGCTCTTGGGTTCAACGCGTGCAGCAATGAAGATACAGGACCAAGCGCAGGTGTTGCCGTTGTGAGCGGCTTTGTGAAAGATGCGAGCAATCGTTCGCCGCTCAGTGGTGTCACGGTCGAAGGTAAAGCGGGCACTACTGTTGTTGCGCAGACAACAACGGATGCGCAGGGCCGTTATGAGCTTCGCTTCAACATTGATAGTGCAATGGTTGCGAAGATTTCGATTCGGAATTTTACCGGGTATCGCGACACTATCGAAATTGCTTTTCCGATTAAACCCAACGAGGCAACTCTACGCGATATTGATCTGAATCCGAAATCGCAAGTTGTCGGTTCGGGTGGAACCGGCAGTGGACTTGCACAGACGATTGCATTTCTCGGTGCAAATCCGACGCAGGTTTCTGTGTACGGCGTCGGCGGACAAGAAACCGCAGTGTTGGGATTTGAAGCGCGAGATTCTTTAGGTTTGCCGATTGATGCTGCACATGCAGTGCAAATTCAATTCAGCTTGCAGGGCGGACCAAACGGCGGAGAATATATTTCGCCGGCAACTCTCACTACAAATGGAGTTGGTCGCGCATTCATTGCATTCAACAGCGGGATTCGCTCAGGCGTTGTTCAAGTACGTGCAACTGCCTCAGTAAGCGGACGAACGATTACCTCGTCTCCGGTTCGCGTTGTTATCAATGCCGGCTTCGCAGATCAAGCGCACTTTACGATTGCTCCTGAGAAGCGCAACTTTCCAACGTGGGGCATTGCGGGCAATCGAGATAGAATTGGAATTATCGTTGGTGACCGTTATTCGAATCCGGTTGTACAAAACACTGCTGTGTATTTCCGGAGTAGTGCAGGCGTTGTTCAAGCTACGGTGTTTACCAACTCCGACGGACAAGGCTCTGCCGATCTCATTAGCGGAAACCCCGCGCCAGCGGGGCAATATGCTGCACAGCAATTTGGCGATGGTTATCACTACGTAGTAGCTCGCACCATCGGACAAGGTGGTGTCACGGTGCAGGACAGCGTTTTGATTTTGTGGAGCGCGCATTCTGAAATCAATAATGTTTCACCGCAAACATTCAACATTCCCACCGGAGGATTTCAGGATTTTACGTTTACAGTTTCCGATTTTCACGGGAATCCCCTTGCTGCAGGGACAACCATCACTGTTATAGCGACAACTCCACCACCTCCGCCTCCGCCAGCACAAGCAAACGAAGTACAGCTTGCGTTCGGTCGTCAAGGAACAATCGAGCTTGATGATGTTATTCTTCGCGGTCCCGGCACTACAGATTTTAGTTTCAGGTTGAGTGATGGCTCTACTGATGTGAATAGAGCAACACCAACATCTATTTCAATCACAGTGAGTGGTCCAAACGGCAATGCGTACTCTACACTGAACGGCACGGTAAACTAGATTTTACATGACCATCATTCGAGCCTCTGCGAGAGATTGCAGAGGCTCTTGTGTTGTGTGCAGCGAATTGATTTTGCGCCCCCTTTGCTTTAGCTTATGAAATAGAAAGTTCATCACTCACAAGCTATTGTATGGCGAAGCGCTCAAATCAAGCAACATCTCTTTCTTCACGTCAATCTCAATCCACGTTTAACAAAGATGCAATTATTGTGCGTGGAGCGCGAGTGCACAATCTCAAAAACATCGATCTCGACCTTCCTCGAAAGAAACTCATCGTCTTTACCGGCGTCAGCGGCTCAGGCAAATCAAGCCTTGCATTCGATACGATTTATGCAGAAGGACAACGGCGCTACGTGGAAAGCCTCTCGTCATACGCACGACAGTTTCTTGAACGCATGGATAAGCCTGATGTTGATTTGATTCAAGGCATCAGTCCCGCGATGGCGATTGAGCAGAAGACAAACACACGCAATCCTCGCTCAACAGTAGGAACGACTACGGAGATTTACGATTATCTTCGTTTGTTGTTTGCTCGAGTTGGAAAAACATATTGTTACAATTGTGGCAAACTTGTTACGCGTGATTCCGTGCGAGCTGTTTTCGAAACGCTGACGGAAGAAGTGAAAGCTGCTCAAACATCCAGCCTGAAAATCTACATAACGTTTCCTCTTCCCGTGCACGAAAAAGAAACATTGGACCAAGCGCTCTCTAATCTGAAGAAGGAAGGATTCTTTCGAGTTGTGTTGGAGAAGGAAATTGTTGACTTGAACGAAAGTGAGCTGCCGAAGACCACGAAGCCGTTCGATGCTCAAGTCCTCGTCGATCGTTTGGTTTTCAAACTGGACGATGAAAACAATCGCATTGCAGATTCGATTGAGACTGCGTTCGCGTCCGGTGCAGGGAATGCCGAAGTGTTGCTGCTCGACGACGGAAAGGTATTGAAGTTCAATCAGAATTTTGAATGTTCCACCTGTCATATCAAATATGAAGAGCCTGACCCGCGACTCTTTTCGTTCAATAATCCCTTTGGCGCATGTCCCGAATGCCAAGGCTTCGGCAGAGCAATGGGTATTGATATGGATTTGGTTGTGCCGGTGAGGAGTACGTCGCTGCGCGAAGATGCAATTCAGCCCTGGTCAACCCCGAAGTTTAGAGAGAACCAGCGGGCAATGGTTTCGATTGCCCGGCATGCTGTCCTGCGGCTTGATGTTCCGTTCAGTGAGCTGACGGAAAAAGAGATGAAGATTGTGATGGATGGATATGGCGACTTCGACGGCATCAACGGTTTTTTCAAGATGCTTGAGAAGAAATCGTACAAGATTTACTACAGAGTGTTATTGAGTCGTTATCGCGGCTACACAACTTGTCCGACGTGCGGCGGAGCGAGGCTGCGCAAAGAAGCGCTCAACATCAAAGTCAATGAAAAGAAAATCTCCGACATTGTTCGGATGACGATAGCGGATGCCGGAAACTTTTTCGCATCGCTTTCTCTGACTCCGTATGAGCAGGAAATTGCAAAACGCATTCTTGAAGAACTCCGCAAGCGGCTAACGTATCTCAATGAGGTCGGCATTGGGTATCTTACGCTTGATAGACTGTCGAACACGCTATCGGGTGGCGAGTCGCAGCGCATCAATCTTGCGACATCGCTTGGCTCTTCACTCGTTGGTGCGCTCTATGTTCTTGATGAGCCGAGTATTGGTCTTCATCCTCGAGATAATGGTCGTCTCATCAAAATCCTGAAAGCTCTGCGAGATGTTGGCAACACGGTTCTTGTTGTTGAGCACGACAGCGACATGATGCGCGAGAGCGACGTTATTGTTGATATGGGTCCACGTGCAGGTGAGTTTGGAGGCGAAGTGGTTTACAATGGTCCTTCACAAGAGATTGTCAAAGATCAACAATCGCTTACTGGAAAATATCTTAGCGGTAAGCTCTCGATTCCCGTTCCACGAAACAGAAGAGCGTCGAACGGTACATCAATTACAATTGTCGGTGCAAGAGAGAACAATCTCAAAAGTATTGATGTGATGATTCCACTGCATATGCTTGTTTGCATTACCGGTGTGAGTGGCAGCGGCAAGAGTACGCTTGTGCACGATGTGTTGTACGCCGGATTGAAACGACTGAAGGGAGAGCCTGTTGAAAAGGCAGGAGCGTTTACTGCAATACACGGTCATGAGCACATCAGCAATGTCGAGATGGTTGACCAATCCCCGATTGGACGAACGCCGAGGTCGAATCCGATTACGTACATACAAGTCTTCGATCAGATTAGGAATTTATTTGCAAACACGCAGGCGGCAAAGATTCATGGCTTCACGCCCGGACATTTTTCGTTCAACGTGCCCGGTGGACGCTGCGACGCTTGTGAAGGGGACGGTGTTGTGAAAGTTGAGATGCAGTTTCTTGCCGACCTTTATCTTCTTTGCGATGTCTGTAAAGGTGCCCGGTACAAGAAAGAAGTTCTCGAAGTGCAATATCACGGCAAGAATATTACTGATATTCTCGGGATGACGGTGTCTGAGGCAATTCAGTTCTTCAACGCTGATGCCACGGGGAGAAAAGTTGCCCAACGACTAAAGGTTCTGGAAGATGTCGGGCTTGGATATATTCGGGTGGGACAACCTGCGACGTCGCTTTCAGGAGGAGAAGCACAGCGCATTAAGCTTGCAGCTCACCTCAGCGCGCCGCGACGGGACACGCACACGCTCTTTGTTTTTGATGAGCCCACAACCGGCTTGCACTTCGACGACATTGCCAGACTTCTTTCTTGCTTTTCTGCGCTCATCGATCAAGGACACTCCGTGATAATTATTGAGCATAATCTCGATGTCATTAAATGTGCAGACCATATTATTGATTTGGGTCCTGAAGCCGGAGATGGTGGTGGGAAAGTTGTTGGGGTCGGTACGCCTGAAGAACTTGCTCAAAACGTAGAATCACACACGGGGAGGTTTCTTAAGTCCTACCTACGCCGCTAAAATCCCTCAAAGTGACTACAATCACAACTATGCGGGGGCGATCATACTAAATTGAAACCGCAGCAGTAATTGAAAGGCATTGGTACTTCGACGGATTTAGGGGAGATCCTAGGAGGTGCTGATGCCTTTCGTAATTCATGCCCTCAATAAGCCATTCCAACATTTAACGTGATAAAGAACCCGCCAAAATCTTTCTTCGTTGCAGCTAATTCACCTGTTGCGGTATTGTAGAGTGAAGGGAGACCGTCGCCGAGAAGGTAGGTGAAGTAATAACGGAAATTTACACCAAATACATTTGCTTTCTCAGTCCCGAAGTTTGCGCCAATGCCGATGAATGCAGAAGCGGTGTAATGAGCTTGTCCCTTCCCTAAGCTTTTGAAAAACTCGATCTGCGTGGCATTAATTTTTCCACTAGCATCTTTGGTGACGTCAGCAAAAGGCGCAGAAAAAATCATTGTCGGTCCTGCACCGGCATTGACGAAAGGTCGGAAGTTATCCGTGATGTCCTCGCGAAACAATCTATACTGCACGCCGAATGTCAACGGCATAACGAGAAAGCGTTGGAGCTTGCCGGGAATAACACTTTGAGATGGATAATAGGGATTGTATTGTTCGAACTCTCTGTCGTCCTTTGATTCGGAGATCGAAAACATGCCGAACCCAAACAGGTCCTCCGTGAACTCTCTTCGGTAAAACGTTCCAAGACCGAAGCCATCATTCGAGACAAGAATGTCGAGTCCCCACGCGTTGCGATATGTTGGTTGTTCGACCGGGTTGTCGGATGTTACGAGCGACGAATCTGCTGTTCTTTGAGGAGTAGAAAAAAGCAGAATGCTCTTAGTTAGATTTTCATCTGCGAATGATGTTTGCGCTGTTGCAAGCAACGCAGAAAAAATAGCTACGGGAAAAACACCGCCTTTCAATTTCACAAACCCTCCCTTGGAAAATTCATTCTCTTCTCAAGAAACTCCTAAGTAAAAATAGCTGCTTTGTGGTTGAAAAGCAATCACAGTACCCGGACAACTGCAAACTTGAGATAACGCGTCTCCGGCATTGCAGGCAACACCGGATGGTCAGGTCCTGCGCCGCGCCAATCCAACAATTGAATCGTGCGCCCCAGTTTTCTTGCTGTTGAATCTACGATATCGAGAAATACCTCGGATTCAATATGGTGGGAACACGATGCAGTGAGCAGAATTCCATTTTTTTTCAACGTCCGAAATGCGCTTGCATGCAACTCTTTGTAGCCCTGCTTAGCGGGTTGAACATTCTTCTTGCTCTTGGTGAATGACGGCGGATCAAGGACAATGACATCAAACTTCTTTCCATCCGATGCAAGTTGCTGTAACTTGTCGAAAACATTCGCTTGCTCGAAATTCACATTCACAAGTTGGTTCAATCTCGCATTTTCTGATGCACGGCGAACTGCTTCGGCAGAAACATCAATTCCCAAAACAGAGTTCGCACCGGCTTTAGCTGCGTGTAGGGCAAAGCCACCTTCATTGCTGAAGCAATCCAACACGTCGGCACTTTGACTGAAACGTCGAATAGTATATCTGTTCTCTCTTTGGTCGAGAAAGAAGCCGGTCTTCTGTCCTTCAAAAACATCAACCGCAAACTTCACGTCGCCATCTTCTATAATTGTTGTATCAATGCTTCCTCTCAACACACCTTTCTTTTGAGGGAGTCTTTCCAGCTCGCGCAGCGGCGATTCGTTCCGTTCCACAATTCCTTTTGGATGAAGAAGAGATTCGAGAATGTCGCAGACTGTTTGAAGATGGGCATCCATTCCATAAGAAAGTGTTTGAACCGAAAGATACACATTGTACTTGTCAACGATCAATCCGGGAAGAAAATCACTTTCACCGTAGACCAAGCGAAATGTTTCGCTCGCAGGATAGAGCTTTCGTCGCAGATCAAGCGCCTGCAAAATCCGCTTCTGAAAAAATTCGGTATCGATTTCTTCAACTTCTGTTGAGAGAAGTCGAAACGAAATGAGTGAATGAGGATTGTAGAACCCCACACCAAGCGATTTGCCGCTTGCTGCAACAAGTTCAACAACATCGCCAATGTTAGGTGAGCCCTTCACTTCTCGCACTTCGTTGCTGAACACCCACGGATGCCCGGCAAGAATGCGGCCTTCTTCTTTATTTTTGAGAAACAGTTGTTTGACAAGATGATCCATACTGTTTTCAAGGTATCAAGATGCAGTGCGAATTGCAAGAAATGGCTCATTGATACTCGCGGCAATTCTCCGTATCTTTTTATCAAACGAAGCATAACGAGATGGCGTATCTTCATTCCGGAATTGAAAACGTCCTGCAGTTGTTGAAAGAACGCGGCACAAAGCTGGCCGTCTTCACAGGAAAAGGATATCGCACAGCAAAAATTACTCTCGATGAATTCGAGCTATCGTCGTTCTTCGATGTTGTTGTGTCGGGAAATGATGTTGCGAACCACAAGCCGCACCCGGAAGGCATTCAGAAAGTGATGCAAGAATTTTTACTGTCGCCGGATGAAGTGTTGATGGTTGGCGATTCGATGTCGGACGTCAAAGCATCTCGTGGCGCCGGCGTCAAGATTGCAGCCGTGTTGTGGGATTCGTACGACAACGAACGTATGCTTGTAGCGCAGACGGATTTTGTTTTTCACAACGTGAGCGAAATGCTTGAGTGGTTTCGACTCCATACAAATTAAACTCGCGTGTCCCCCAATATTTCCGAAGAACATCCGTTTGTTCGACACCTCGTTCGCTACGGCGTCCCTGCGCTCATCCTTATCTTTTATGTAACCGCTTCTCTGCATTTCGACTACACACCCGATAGCACGTTTGCTACACTCAATGCTCTCCATTATTCACACATCGATTCGTTGTGGACTGCGCTGCTTGCGCTTGCTACAGTGTTCAACATCGATGTGCTGCTTGCCGCGAAAGTATTCAGCCTGTTGTTTGCCTGTTTTGGCATTCTCATTTCGTATCTCATTGCCAACGAAGTGTTGAACGACCATCTGCTTGCGTTTTGCGTTGCCGTCTCAGTTTCAATGCAAGCGTGGCTTATCCAGCTTGCACCGACGGGCAGCGGCTTGAGTTTAGCGTTACTTCTCAGCCTTGCGACGATATTCTTTCTTCTCCGCAATGAGTATATTATTGCCGGGATCTTTGCGGGACTTGCGTCGCTGGTTGCATGGCAGGCGGCTGGCTTGCTGTTCGTCATGATGCTTGATGCGTACATCAATACAGTTGACAAGAATCGATCGGTGAAGATGATCGCAAGCATCGCGTTGGTGTTCGCGGGTGTTGTTTTGCCGTGGATTCTCTACTCGTTGTATGTCGGAAGGCTTCTTGTGCCAACGATGGAAGTCCTCAGCATTGTCCCGACGTTCTCGCTTCAAGTTTCTTTTGAAATTCTGTTGCTCGTCGGAGCAATGTTTGTAGGTGTTGTGTTAGTGCTTATGCGGGACAAGTCTGCGTTGAATACGCAAGTCGCGATTTTGCTCTGGATTGCGATTGCTTCGTTCAGTCAGCACCAAATGTTTGTGCTGGCGTTGCCGCTGATAATTGTCTACATCTTTTTTTCTGTACAACGGCTTTCGCAAGCCTTTGGAAAAAGAAATCTCTCATACATTGTAGCAGTTCTCCTTGCAATGCTCATTCTTGCATACAATCAGATGCTGGCGCTGCCAGCCGCAAAGAATTCAATGAACAGTGCAGTTGCCCAAATGGATGAGATGAAAGCGATTGCAATGTGGTTGACGACGAATGTGAACGATGATGAATCAGTTGCTGTTCCAGAACAGCATCAAGGATTGATTCAGTATTGGGGTGAGAGGAGCGTTGGGGATAACAATTCCCGATTTGTTGTTTCTCGTGTGAACGAAGTTGCCGGCTACGAACTTGTGTTCGACCCCGCAAAAGAGAATGTAGTATTGCTCGGTAGCCCAGCTCACTACAAAGTCTGGAGGAGGAAATGAAGAAGGCGGCTCTGCTGGTTACACTCTTGTTCTGTGTGCAGAATCTGTTTGCTCTAAGTAGTGAAGTGGTTCTGCGTGGACTTTCCGTTTATGCAGGAAGCGACGAAACAAACTTGCCAATCGTGGGTGTCGGGAACGGTTTGCTGACAATACAATTCGATGTTCTTGCCGATGAGCCGCCGGAGCTGAAGATCCGTTTCTTCCATTGTGATCGTGGCTGGAAAGTTGATGACAACTTGTTCGTGAATGATAACACCCACAATACATCGTTCTATCTCGGTTACAAAACATCTCCCGGCGGAGTAAAAGGCTACAGCTATCGCTACATCAACAGTTTTCCCGATCCGGATGATGCGGTACGGTTTGCGTATTCGGGCAACTGGATTTTCACGATCATAGATAGGCGCGAAACAACGGTGTATGCTGAAGGGCGCTTTTTCGTGGTTGACAACTCTGTGCCAACGAGCGTAACAGTAACAAACGACTACTTGACGGCGAACTCATCCCCCTATAATCAAATTCATAAATTTGTTGCACGGGTAAAACTGGCTGACGAAATGGATGGTTATTATTACACGACTGTTGATGTCTATCAGAACAGAAAGATGTATCAGTCATATCGCATCGATATATGGGATAGAAATCCGTACACGCATGTTGATGGGCAGGGAACCGGCGAGCGCATTTTCAAGATTACGAACCTCATGCCGGGCAACGAATATCGTGTGCTGGACTTGAGCAACGTGACGCGTTATCCGAACAAGGCGCTCGTGAGAAATGTTGAAGGCGCCGACCAAATGCGGTTGTTCTGGCGGACCGGCGCCGACCACAACGGCGACGCGTTCCGCAACAGATTTACAGGTTTGAATTCCGATTATCTCGAAGTGTTGTTCAGGCTCGATATGACGTCGGCGGATTATCGTTTAGTCACGAGCGGCGGGAAAGATATTTTTCTTGTCGGTGAATTCAATTTCTGGAATCCAACGCAAGAGGACAGGCTGACGAGAGATGACGATGAACGTTCGTATGTTGTGAAGAAGCTCTTGCGTCGCGGTATTTACGACTATCAATACGTAACAGGTGTATGGGACGCAAAGAATCAAGAAGTGATCAATCAAGATTGGCTTGCGATTGAAGGGAACGACTGGCGCACGACGAACAAGTACGCGGTGTTTGTCTATTACAACGACCCACGGTTTGGCGGCTTCGATAGGATTGTTGGATATGGAGTTGGACGGAGTTCGGGAAACGCGAGTGTTGGGACGAACTGAAATGTTGTGTACAAGAAAGACCATCGCGCGTTGGTGATTTCTGCTCGTGACATGACAATCAAAGAGAGGAGGACGCATGAAAAAAAATAGAAGCTCTGTTTCGAAAGCGCGTTCATATAAAGAGATGGGAGACTATTGGGACACGCATGACGCGTCTGTGATTTGGGAAAGAGGAAAGGATGTGAAGTTTGAGTTCGACATCAAGTCGGAAGTTACCTACTATCCGATTGAACATCAGCTTGCGGAAAAGGTTGGAGCATTCGCAAGGAAACAGGGTTTGTCGTCTGACGCACTTGTGAATCTCTGGGTGCAGCAGAAATTGAACGAGCAATTGTCTCCAACAAAAAAGAAAAAAGCGGCATAGTCCACTCTCACCATGAACTCACTCAACCTCGGCGTCGTCGGCGTCGGACATCTCGGCTCGCTGCACACAAAGATACTTGCAGAAATTGACAGCGTGAAGCTCGTTGGCGTGTTTGATGCTGATGCGGAAAAAGCAAGGAAATCTACGTGACTCAGTTAGAGAAACATTGTTAAGCCCCGATAGAGTTGTTCGTTCAAAATCCGATGATGATGTTTCGCTCTTCTACCGGTTTTACAAAACGACGATTGTCGGTCCGAAATTTATGTGTGTGGTTGTTATTCTTACAGCATATTATTCTGAGAGAATCAAGAAAGGCGAAGTGATATGGCAGATCGGAAAGAAGTAAGGATCTGGTATGATAAAGAAGCGGACTATCTCGAAGTCCTCTTCGAAAAGAAGGCGGGATATTTTCGCGAAACCGCAAATGATGCAGTGATGGAGAAGGTTGACCAGAAAGGAAATGTTTTTGGGTTCTCGATTCTCAACGTGAGTGAACTTGCAGTTCGGAAGCCTCTTTCTGTCAGTTTGACGCCAACACGAAGAAAAGTTGCTTAAACCGCCACGTCTTTGGAGAAAATTCAATGTCTCTTCTCAACTTCGGCGTCGTCGGCGTCGGCCATCTCGGCTCGCTGCACGCAAAGATGCTTGCAGAAATTGACAGCGTGAAGCTTGCCGGCGTGTTTGATGCTGATGCGGAAAAAGCAAAAAAGATTGCGGCGGAGTTCAACACAAAAGCGTGTTCAACGTACGATGAGCTGCTGAGCTCTGTCGAGGCGCTCACGATTGCAACGCCAACATCCACACATCATGATGTTGCGAAGAAAGCGCTGCAGCAAGGCAAGCACGTTTTCATTGAGAAGCCGATAACGCAAACAACGGCTGAAGCAGATGCGTTGATTCATCTCGCGAAAGAAAAGGGCGTGCTCATTCAAGTCGGACATATCGAGAGGTTCAACGCTGCAATTCTTGCACTCGAAAAGTACAACATCGATCCGCTCTTTGTCGAGTCGCACCGGCTTGCGCAATTCAATCCACGCGGAACAGACGTTGCAGTTGTGCTGGACTTGATGATTCACGACATCGATATTATCCTGAGTTTCGTAAAATCTCCGGTTGCGAAGATTGAGGCGAACGGCGTTGCGGTTGTTTCCGACAGTCTGGACATTGCCAACGCGCGCATTCAGTTTGAAAACGGCTGCGTCGCAAACGTTACCGCGAGCCGCATCTCACAGAAAAAGATGCGGAAGATGCGCCTGTTTCAGAAAGATGCGTATCTTTCAATAGATTTCTCCGAGAAACATGCGGAAGTCTTTCGTCTTGTTGGCGACGGCGAACCCCGGACGAAAGGCGCAATGATGCTGGGGCAGATTGATTCCGCCAAACACAAACGCAACATCGTGTATGAGTTGCCGAAAGTCGAAGAGGTAAACGCATTGAAGTATGAATTGGAATTGTTTGCGAAGGCAATTCAAACACACACTCCGCCTCCCGTCACTGGCGAAGATGGCAGGCGAGCGCTGGAAGTTGCACATATCATCATGGAGAAGATTAGCCAACAAACAGTAAAGTTTTGATTGTGTTGTTCGCGGGCTTGCTGGTTAAGTACAAGCGAGTAGGAGTTTATGGAGTTCATAGAGTTTGTCCGAAGGACCCCTTCGGGGTAGAGTTGAGCGAAGAAGAGCGCACTAATTGTCACGAAGCACGCGAATTGAATTTCTCATTAAGGGGCTGACCAAAAAGCACTTCGACATTTGAGATTCGGTGTTCGACATTCGAGATTTCCATCGAATATCGAATATTGAACAAGGAATTTCGAACGCCGAAGTTCCTTTTTGGACAACCTCGAAGAAGCCTGAACAACTACACCCTAACCGCTTTAGCGGTTTCTTAGTCATACGATGATTGAAGTAAAAGATACAATAGAAGTCACCAACCCTCTCCTTCACACCATCGGCAAACTTGCCGATGAGAATGGCATCGAAGCCTACGTCGTCGGCGGCTGCGTGCGTGATTATTTGCTCGAGCTTGGCGACAAAGATGTTGACATTCTCGTGATCGGTGATGGAGTGGAGTTTGCGAAGAAGGTTGCGAAGAGACTTGGAACGGAAACCGTCGTTGCGTTCGAGCGCTTCGGCACAGCGATGGTTCCAATGAACGGCGGCAAAGTTGAGTTCGTTGGCGCAAGAAAGGAGAAGTACGATGCCAACTCGCGAAAACCGGTTGTAGAGATCGGAACGCTCAAAGATGATTTGCTCCGCCGCGATTTTACAGTGAATGCCCTCGCTGTGAGTATTAACAAAGCAACATTCGGCAAGCTGCATGATGAATTCAACGGCTTGCAGGATCTGCGGGACGGCATTCTCCGTACACCGCTCGATCCGGTGAAAACATTTGAGGACGATCCGCTGCGCATCATGCGCGCTATTCGCTTTGCCTCTCAGCTTGGATTTACGATTGAGGAGAAAGCGTTCGATGCAATCGAGACGATGAACGATCGTCTCACGATCATCTCGCAAGAACGAATCACGGACGAGTTCCTTAAAATTCTCAAAACAGAAAAGCCATCCGTCGGTGTGCGGCTGATGTTCGACACCGGCGTCATGCACATTGTCTTTCCAGAAGTCGCACAGATGGCTGGTGTGGATCAGCGAAAAGATCATCACCACAAAGATGTTTTTCTTCACACATGCATCGTTCTCGATAACATTGCGAAGACAACGGACAACGTCTGGCTTCGCTTCACTGCGCTTGTGCACGACATCGCAAAGCCTCGAACGAAGGCATTCAAAGAAGGGATCGGCTGGACGTTTCATGGACACGAGGAGATTGGCGCTCGAATGATGAAATCCATTTTCCGCAGGCTCAAGCTTCCGCTCGATCCGTTGCCGTATGTCGAAAAACTCGTTCGGCTTCACTTGCGTCCAATGGTATTGGTAGATGAGATCGTTACGGATTCTGCCGTACGACGACTTGTGTTCGATGCGGGCAATGAAATTGATGACTTGATGAAACTTTGTCGTGCCGATATCACATCGAAGAATCCAAAGTTGGTTGAGAAGTATTTGCGCAACTATGACGTGGTGATGCAGAAGATTGTTGAAGTGGAAGAGAGGGATCGCCTGCGCAATTGGCAGCCGCCGGTAAATGGTGACGAGATTATGGCTGTCTGCGGATTGCAGCCGGGCAAGCAGGTTGGCATATTAAAGACGGCGATTGAGGAAGCGATTCTGGACGGCAAAATCCCGAATGAACACGACGCTGCGCTTGCATACTTGCTCAATATAAAGGACGAACTGCTGAACCAGCCGGAGAGTTTTTCTGTTAAAACGAGTAGGAGCTGAAACAATTCGGCGCCGCCGTCGTTTACAAAGGTGTTGGTGCTGAAGCCCACTAACCCCCATCTGTATGTAATATCCAACAAAGGAGTACGTTATGCGATTCGTGAAATACCCAGCCATTCTTGCAACCTTGCTGATGGTCACCGCAATGGTTGCTTCAGCACAGACCAAAGCATTGACCCTCGACCAGGCGCGACAAATTGCGCTTGAACGGAATCTCAGTATTGCTCAGGCACAAAATAATGTGGAAGCTGCACAGGCAGGTGTTCTTGCTGCCACGGGTAACTATTTGCCGACTCTTTCGGCTTCGGGGGGCTGGAACCGCAGTCAAAGGGAAGGACCTATCACGATTCAAGGTATCACAATTCCAAACACGAAAACTGTCACGAACTATTTTAGTACCGATCTCAACTTGAACTATACAATCTTTGATGGTTTTGCACGCGAAGGGACCTACACACGATCATCGGCGAATGCGATCGCTAGTGAACAGACGGCAGCACGAACGCGGCAAAGTATTGTTTTTCAAGTTGAGAGCGCATATCTCAACGTGCTGCGTAACGAGCAATTGGTGAAAGTAAGCGAAGAAAACCTGAAGCGTGATCAACGCCAGCTCGAACGCATCACTGAATCGAATCGTGTTGGTGCGCTCTCACGTGCAGATGTCTATCGCCAGCAATCACAAGTTGCATCGGACGAGTTGAGCCTTATCAACGCGCAGAATAGTTTTGACAAGGCGAAGGCGGACCTGCTTGCTCTTATTGGTCTCGATGTGAATGAAAATTATGCAATTGCTGATCCATCTATCTCGACAGAAATCTCCCAATCAGAATTCGACGCGACAATTTCTCAATACAATAACTTCAAAGAACTTTCTCAGCGCGCGCTCGCAAAACGTCCTGATTATGTGGGTGCTCATGAATCCGTTCGGTCCGCCGAAGGTGGAGTTGCCTCTGCTCGGAGCGGGTACTTGCCCACAGTGAGTGCATTTGCCGGTCATGGATTTTCTAACTCTGAGTTGTCGAAACTTACTGCGAACAAGAATTTGAATTGGGGCATCAATCTTCGTTGGAATATCTTCGACGGCTTCGGAACAAATCAAGCTCTGCAATCGGCACAAGTGCAGAAGAAAAACGCCGAGCTTTCACTCCAACAAACCGAGCGCAACATCAATGTAGAAGTCAAGAAAGCCTTGCTCGATCTCGATGCAGCGCGCAAAGCGTATGATGTAAGCCAAAAAGGATTGACCTCTGCCACGGAAGACAGAAAAATTGCCGAAGAGCGTTACAACCTTGGTGCCGGAACACTGCTTGATCTTCTTACCGGGAACGCAGGACTCGTGAACGCGCAGGCGAACAAAGTGAACGCCGTGTACAATTATATCACCGCAAAACGCAACGTCGAATACTCAATCGGCGAGCGAGCGTACTGATTTTCAACCCTGAGCGAAGCGTCCGAAGGACTCCTACGGAGAAGGGTCTCTCAGTCAGTTGGATGCGAGATTCTTCGTCGCGGAGTTTATCCCGCAGAGCGGGACTCATCAGAATTTAAAGGAGGAATAATGGCAACGAACGGAAAAAATAAAAAGAAGAAGATTATCATCTTCTCGGTGATTGGGTTGCTCGCTGCTGCTGCCGCTGTTGTGCTCTTCCTTGGCAGCAAGAAGGAGCCGGTGATCTCCGTGCAGATTGAGAAGGTGAAGCGACACACCATCACGCAAATCGTGACGGCGACGGGAAAAATTCAGCCGGAGATTCAGGTGAAGATTTCTCCTGAAGTAAGCGGCGAGATTGTTGCGCTGCCCGTGAAGGAAGGACAGCGGGTGAAGAAGGGCGAGCTGCTGATGAAGATAAAGCCCGACGTGTACGAGGCTCAGCGCGATCAGGCGGCTGCAGGGCTTCTTTCTGTACAGGCTCGCTTGAATAGCGCCGAGCCTGAGTTCAAGCGCATTTCTGATCTGCATAGCAAAGACCTTGTTTCTCAATCTGAATATGATCAATCGCGTGCGAACTATGAATCTGCAAAAGCAAACTATGCGCAAGCGCGGGCAACCTTGAATCAAGCAAACGAAGCTCTGCGTAAGACAACGATTCTCTCTCCGATGGAGGGAACAGTTAGCCAGTTGAATTCGCGGCTTGGCGAGCGCGTGCTTGGCACGCAGCAGTTCCAGGGAACGGACGTGATGACGATTGCCGATCTCTCGCGCATGGAGGGTCGGGTTGACGTGAGTGAAACGGATGTAATTAGACTGCATATCGGCGACACGGCAAGAATTGCGGTTGACGCATTGCCTGAGAAGAAGGTTGATGCTATCGTCTATGAGATTGCGAACACGGCGAAGTCAAAAGGTCTCGGTACACAGGAAGAAGTAACAAACTTTGAAGTGAAGATGCGCATCGTGACTCCGGGCGTTACACTTCGCCCCGGCATGTCCATGACTTCCGACATCGAAACAGAAACGAAGCAAAATGTTCTCGCAGTGCCAATTCAAAGCGTGACAACGCGTGCGCCAAAGATGGAAGGCAAAGAGCCGCCGAAGGACGGACAAAGCGCAGAGTTTGTTCAAGAAGGAAAACCTCGTGGTGGCAAGATGAAGGATGAGAACAAACCGAAAGAGGTTGTGTTTGTTGTCGAGAATAATGTTGTGAAGGCAATGCCTGTGAAGCGCGGTATCAGCAACGATGCGTATGTGGAAATTACTGAAGGCGTCAAAGAAGATTTGCAAGTTGTCAGCGGCAGTTACAAAGCAATTAATCGTGAGCTTGAGGATGGGAGCAAGGTAAAGATTGAAGAGCCGAAGAAGCGCGGACCCAAGGGTGGCGATGACAAAGACAAACAATCGTAGTGTTTGTCATTCTGAACGGAGTCACGCCTGCTTCTCAAGGCGTGACGGTCTACGACCTCGTAGAGGAGTGAAGAATCCACATCTGGATTCTTCGCCCCGACAAAAGAGGTCGGGACTCAGAATGACAAATCTAAAACAGAATTTCATAACACAAGACATAACATGAACGTCATTGAACTCACGAACATCACCAAAGTGTACGACATGGGGGAGGCGCAGCAGGTGCAAGCGCTGAGCGGCGTTTCGCTCTCCATGGGAAAGAACGAGTATGTTGCTATCATGGGTCCGTCAGGCTCCGGCAAATCAACGCTCATGAATGTCATCGGATGTCTGGACACGCCGACGTCGGGACAATATTTGTTTAACGGCGTGAACGTGAGCGAGATGAACGATAACAATCTTGCGCGCATCCGCAACAAGGAAATCGGCTTTGTGTTCCAAACATTCAATCTTCTTGCCCGCTCCGATGCGCTGCACAATGTCGAGCTGCCCTTGATTTACGCAGGGCTTCCTGCTACAGAAAGAAAACAGCGTGCGCGCCAGACGCTTGAGCATGTTCAACTTGGCGACCGCGCTCATCATAAACCGAATGAACTTTCCGGCGGTCAGCGGCAGCGTGTCGCAATTGCGCGGGCGCTTGTTACTCGACCATCAATTATTCTTGCCGATGAGCCGACAGGAAACTTGGACAGCCGCACAGGCGAAGAAATTATGACGCTGTTTGAAGAGCTTCACCGTCAGGGCAACACGATAATTCTCGTGACGCACGAAGCGGAGATTGCCGAGCACGCGCATCGTGTCGTACGCTTGCGTGATGGAAAAATCGAAACCGATGAACACGTACCCGAGTCGAAACGTAAAACGTATGCGATGAAGAAAGCGTCTTAGCCTCAACCCTGAGCGGAGCGTCCGAAGGACTCCTACGGAGAAGGGTCTCGCAGCTACTTAACTGCAATGAGATTCTCCCGAAGGGATGCCTTCGGCATTCGCTTCGCTCAGAATTTAAGGAAAAAGCTTATGCACTTCTGGACAGAAGTAAAAGAGGGGCTGTTGATTGCGTTCCGCGCAATTCGTACGAACAAAATACGTTCAGTGTTAACGACGCTCGGCATTGTCATTGGAATAGTATCCGTGACGTTGATGGCGACTGCAATCGAGGGTGTGAACCGTGCGTTTGACAGGAGCGCCGCGGCGTTCGGTACCGATGTCATGTATGTCGAAAAATTCCCGTGGGTTTCAGGCGACGACTGGAACACATTCCGCAATCGCCGCGACCTCAAAGTTGCCTATGCCGACCAGCTTGAGAGACAAGCGACCTTGTTGAGCGCCGTTGCGCCCACGATGAATACACGACGCAATCTCAAATACAGTGACAAGGAGATGGAGATGGCGCTCGTTACCGGAACAACGTCGTCGTACATTTCCGCATCGGGCAACACGCAGCTCGACGGTCGTTTCTTTTCGGATGAGGAGTCGAGTGGTGGGCGTCCCGTGTGCACCATCGGCGCCACAGTGGCTGAGAATCTCTTTCCGACGGAAGACCCGATCGGCAAAACCATTCGGGTTGGCGGTCATCCGTTTACCGTTCTGGGGGTGTTTGAAAAGCAAGGTGGATTGTTTGGTGAGTTTACATCTGACACTCGCGTGTACATTCCGATTCACGCATTTCAAAGTTATTTCGGCGGCCGTCGCTACGTGATGGTACAGGCACGCGCGCGAGCGATGAACGTTCTTGAAGATGCAAAAATTGAAGTCGAAGGCATCATGCGGAAGATTCGCAACGTGCAGCCCGGCCAGCCGAACGATTTCAGCATCAACCAACAGGAACTTCTCACGCAAACGTTCGGACCAATCAGTCTCGTCATTTCTGCAATTGGTTTGTTCATCACGGGACTCTCATTGTTCGTCGGCGGCATCGGCATTATGAACATTATGTTCGTTTCTGTTACGGAGAGAACGAAAGAGATTGGTATTCGTAAAGCGATTGGTGCGAAGCGAAGAACAATTCTTCTGCAATTCCTCGTTGAAGCTGCTGCATTGTGCCTCATCGGCGGTCTCATCGGCTTGGGAATTGCGTTTCCGCTGAGCTTGATTGTTGATAAAGTCTTGCCAACAGCTATGCCGCTTTCGGTTGTGTTTATTGCAATTGCAATTTCGCTTATCGTTGGAGTTGTGTCAGGCTTCCTGCCTGCATATCGTGCAGCCAAGATGGACCCTGTGGAGGCGTTGCGTTATGAGTAAACGTTTGCTCGATTGGACAAGTCTGAAAGAAAGTTTGATGATGGCGCTTGGCGCCATCAAAGCGAACAAACTTCGTTCGTCGTTGACGCTGCTCGGCATCGTCGTCGGAATTTTCTCCATCATCTCCGTGATGACGGCAATGGGTGTGTTGCGTAATTCCATCGAAGAGGGTATTATGCAACTCGGCGCAAACACGTTTCAGCTTCAGAAGTTTCCCGCAGGGGGTCCCGGTGGCGGTCGCGAGCGTTGGAGATTTCGCAACAGAAAAAATATTACCTACGAACAGGCATCGCAGGTTCGCGAGAAAGCGACGCTTGCTGAAGCCGTCGGCATCGAAGCGTGGGAGTTCGGGAAAATCGTCTGGTGGAACGGTGAGAAAACAAACCCGAACGTTCAGCTTGCCGGTGAAAACGTAGAAGGCTTACCGACAAACGATTGGAGAGTTGGAAACGGCAGAGGCATTACGAACGAAGACCTTGACTTGAGTCGCCGCGTCATCGTGTTCGGAAAACCTGTGACGGATAAACTCTTTCCGCCAAGCGTCAATCCTGTTGGCGAGGAAGTGCGGATTGATGGCTCGCTGTATCAAATCATAGGCGTGCTTGAGGCGAAGGGGGGCGCGCTTGGCGGCAACCAGGATAATCTCGTTATCATCCCGATTACAACCTTCTTCCAGAAGTATGGTAAGGACAAAGACATTCACATTATGGTGAAGGCGCTGAACCGCGAAGTTGTAGAAGACGCGATTGAACAGTCGCGTATGATTCTTCGCACTGCGCGCAACGTTCCGCCGGGCGCCGACGACGACTTCGGATATTTCTCCAACGATTCAATCGTCAAACAGTTCAATGATTTTACATTGTACTTCCGTCTGGGAGTTCTTGTCATCAGCTCGATAGCGTTGCTCGCCGCCGGCGTCGGCATCATGAACATCATGCTTGTCTCGGTTACCGAACGGACGCGTGAGATTGGCATTCGCAAAGCCATCGGCGCGCAAAAAAGAGATATCCTTTCACAATTCATTATTGAAGCAGTCATCCTTTGCCAGATTGGTGGCTTCATCGGCGTGTTGCTCGGCATCCTTGCGGGCAACGGCATTAGCGTCTGGCTCGAAACACCGCCGTACATGCCGTGGGATTGGGCAGCAATCGGACTTGTTGTTTGCTCGCTCGTCGGCATCGTCTTCGGCGTCTATCCTGCGTGGAAAGCGTCAACGCTCGATCCCATCGAAGCCTTACGATACGAATGAATTTTTTTTTTGCCGCAATAATTCACAAAAGACACAAAAGGGTTTTTGGGGAAAATTATTCTAAAGAACCTTTTGTGCTTTTTGTGCCTCTTCGCGGCAAAGACCACCTTGAAGAACTCATCAACACATTTTGGAGGAGCGTATGGAAGACATAATGAAGCTTGCCGATGTTATTCGCGAAACGAGTTTCGCAATTCACAAATATTTTCGACATGGGCACCTGGAAAAAGTATATGAAAATTCTCTTGCACATAGGTTGAGAAAACTCGGCATTGATGTTAAGCAACAATACCCGGTTAAGATTTACGAAGAAGACGGAACAATCGTTGGAGATTACATCGCGGATTTGTTTATCGATAATCGTATGATTGTTGAACTGAAAGCGTGCAGAACGCTCACGGATGAGCATGTCGCTCAGATTCTTGGCTATCTTCGAGGCTCTCGTATAGAGCATGGTCTCCTCATAAACTTCGGGTCGCCGAGGATGCAAATCAAAAAGTACATTCTTTCTGTTCAAGGTAGTTAATAGCCGCGACAAGTCGCATAAGACACAAAACGAAGAGGCACATTTTCTTTTGCAACTTTTGTGCATTCTGTGACTTTTTGTGGCAACCCAATTCGCGAGTTCTTTTCAAACTATAGTCAATCCCATTTCTGCTTGCAACGGAGATGGGTTTTCTGTTTTTTGAGTAGCATCAAATACGAATTTCATCATGCGCACAACACTTTCCCAACTCTCTCAACTCAAAGAAAGTCTGCTGATGGCGTTGAGCGCCATTCGTGCAAACAAGCTGCGCTCAGTGCTGACGCTGCTCGGCATCGTCGTCGGCGTGTTTTCGATTATTGCCGTCATGACGGCGATGGGCGTCCTGCGTTCAAGCATAGAAGAAGGGCTTGCTGGACTCGGTGCCAATACGTTTCAGATTCAGAAATTTGACGTCATGATGGTTGGCTCGCGGGAAAAATGGGAGAAGATGCGAAGGAGAAAGAACATCACATTCGAACAAGCGCAATACATCAGCGAGCACGTAACTCTTGCCGAGGCTGTTGGTATTGAATGCTTGTCTGGGGGCAAGATTGTTTGGTGGCGAGGGCGGAAGACGAATCCGAACATTGAGATTGGCGGAGAAAATATCGAAGGTCTTGGCACCAACGATATGACGATTGAAGTCGGGCGAGGATTCACAAACGGCGACATGGACGCGGCTCGCAACGTTATCCTTCTTGGAAAAACAATTGTTGAAAAACTTTTTCCGCCGTCCGTGAATCCCGTCGGCGAGGAAGTCCGTATTGACGGCGCATTGCACGAAGTAATCGGTGTGCTCGCACTGAAAGGCGGTGTGCTTGGTGGCAACCAGAATACATTTGCCATGATTCCGATAACGACGTTCTTCAAGAAGTACGGAAAAACAAGTCAGAGTATGCACATTATGGTGAGAGCGCAAAGTCGTGAGGTGTTCGATGATTGCCTTGAAGAAGCAGTCGCTTCACTCCGCGCAGCGCGCAACGTTCCGCCTGGCGCTGACAATGATTTCGGTTATTTCTCGAACGACTCGCTTATCAAAGAATTCAATACGTTCACATTGTATGTTCGTCTTGGAGTGTTGTTCATCAGCTCAATTGCGTTGCTTGCTGCGGGCGTCGGGATCATGAACATCATGCTTGTCTCCGTCACGGAGCGAACGCGGGAAATTGGAATCCGGAAAGCCGTTGGCGCGCAAAAGAAAGATATCCTCGCACAGTTCATCATTGAAGCAGTTATTCTTTGTGAGATTGGTGGAGTCATCGGCGTGATACTCGGCGTTCTTGCCGGCAATGGTATCAGTCTTTGGCTTGAATGGCCTGCAGTGATGCCGTGGGACTGGGCAGCGATTGGGCTCGTCGTTTGCTCGCTTGTCGGCATCATCTTCGGCGTCTATCCCGCGTGGAAAGCGTCAACGCTTGACCCGATTGATGCATTGAGGTACGAGTAGCGTCGAGTGTTGCCAGTTGCTTTTCCGATTGAATCTCTTATCTTCAAAAGTAGATAAGCTGAGTTCAACAAGTGATGGTATGTTCGTATGCGACTAGAAAAGGCAAAGAAAAAATTCAAGGGTCAGTGGATTGCATTCAAGCCTTTGAGCAGGGGAAACAATCCTAATGGCAAGGTATTGCTTCACAACAAGAGTAAACGACGGTTCAATGAGAAGTTGATCCTTAGTGAATTCGATGGTGTGTACATAACATATGCAGGACCGATCGTTCCCAAAGGCTATTCACTCATCGTCTGATGAAAGCTCCGGCGCGTTTCCCTTCATCTATCCCGCTCGTGGTCAGGAATGTATCTGTCCGCGGACCGAAACGATCACTACAGGTGGACATGGTGCTCGACACCGGCGCTGATCTTACACTCCTTTCGTGGTCGGTGCTTCGATTCCTTGGGTATGATCCTGTTGTTAGTCGCTTACGAAGAAGGATTTCAGCTGCGAACGGTATCATTGTTGTGCCCCTGCTGAGGATCGAGTCGATTGCTGTTCGAGGCGCAACGGCGAGCAATGTTGAGGTTATTGCGCACGATATTCCTGAACTCGCTGAGACGCAAGGTCTGCTCGGTCTGAGTTACTTGAAGCATTTTCGAACAATCATTGACTACAAGAAAGGCTATGTCGAAATATACTAATCGTCTTCCTGTCTTTGATTTTTTCCTTGCCCATTTCGCGGGAAACTGCAAATGGGTTTTGTTTTTGTTAGATTGAATCATAGAAACGATACTGTGAAGAACGATAGTCAACCGCATGGTCTCCCGAATAATTTTGTTGTCTTCTCTTGCGTGTGTTGCCCTTTCTTCTGTATCGTATTCTCAAACGGATAAAGAATCTCATCCCAACAGCCCCGTCTTCAAAAACTACCAACCGCCGACAACAGCACCGCTCCTCGAACAGTCTGATGCAACATACCAACTGTGGCAGGGCTTCAGAGTCTTGCAGCAAGCGAACGCAGGCGACGCAGTCTCGCAGTTTGAGCTAAGCATTCGCTATCTCACCGGACGCGGTTTCAAAGCCGATACGGGTAAAGCTGCGTATTGGACAAAGAAATCCGCCGAGCAGAATCATCTGCTTGCTCGATACAATCTTGCGATCTTTCAATTCAACGGCTGGGGAACGGAGTGGAATCCGTTTGATGCATATCGCAACTTCCGGTTTGTTGCGGAGCGGAACATCCCCGAAGCCCGGTACGTGCTTGCCCAGTTTCTTACGGAGAACCTTGTCGTGCCGAAGAATTGGGATGAAGCATACCGTTGGGTGAAGATGGCGGCGGATTCGGGCTATGCACCTGCGAAAGAAACCTTGAAAGAATTTGAGAAGCGGGGTTATCATCTGTCTGGCGATTCATCTTCCGCGCAATCATCATCAACAACTGGCGACTCACAGCAGGCGTCGCAGAATAGCGGCGCAATCCAACTTTCATTTCTGAACTTCTCACCTGATACTGTAAAAGCGCCCACTGATTCCGTTTTGTTTGATGATGCCCTGAAGGCGGCGATGCTCTCTAGAAATCGAGAAGTTCAAAGAATGTTCGGCTCGATGAACATAAGCTCTGAACAATTCGAGATTGATTCCTCAGCTCTGCGTTTCTTGTTCCGCTCTGCGGAAGCCGGAAGTCCCGAAGCGCTTACACTTCTTGGGCGTTGTTATGAGCGTGGCATTCGAGTGGAGAAAGATATTATTCTTGCGGCGATGAGCTATGCTCGTGCAATTCGTCTCGGTTCTCCTCGTGCGGGGCGACTTCTTTACAATCTTATACAAGAAAAGGATTTCTTTGACGTCTTACGGCAGCGTGTGAATCGCAACGACGCTCATGCCATGTACGTCTGGTCATGCTTGGTTGCTTTGGGATTTGACAGACAGTTGACCGATTCCCAAGCGCTGCAAATGCTGGAACGCGCAGTTGTGCACAATCATCCGCAGGCGATGATTGAGTTGGGCTTGTGTTACTATTCGGGACGCTGGACAAAGCGCAGTGAGCAGAAGGCAGAAGAACTATGGCGACAAGCCGCAAACGTAGGAAGCAGTGAAGCAAATGTACGGCTCGCTATTGTGAAGATCCGCGGCAAGGGAAAAGACTACGCCTTTGCAATTCCCGTCGTGAAACAAGCTGCGAGCGAAGGCTCGGTGCTCGCGGAGTTTGCGTTGGCGTATTGTTATGAAACCGGTTCGGGAGTCTTGCGGAACAAGGCAGAAGCCGTGCGGTTATATCGCAGCAGTGGACAGCGCGGAAGTCAGGATGCGTTTCGTGCGCTCCAACGTATGCACGATGACATTCGTCCCAAAGAAAAGCAATTTCAGATCGTTGATCGATAAGTACGCTCAGCGCGGTGCTACGTGTTTGGTTTCCTTTTTGCATCAAGCATCTCGCGTATTTTTGCAGTCAGCTCTGTTGCAAGGTATGGCTTCTGCACGAATTCTTCGATGCCGGTTTCCATCATTTCCTGTTTTTGCGCCGGATCGAGATAACCAGTGGCAACGACAACCTTCACCTTCGGATTGATTGCTTTTATTTGTAGAGACGCTTCCCAACCGCCAAGTTTCGGCAGTCCGAGATCCGTAAGCACCAGGTCAATGTGGTCTTTGCGGTCTCTGTATATTTCAACTGCTTCCTTGCCATTTTTCGCAATAAGAATGTTGTAGCCTTTCGATTCCAGCAATGACTGCACTAACTCGAGCAGCAGTTCTTCATCTTCAACTACGAGAATTGTTTCAGTGCCGCCGGGTACTTCGGGCTTTTTTTGTTCTTCCGCCATAAATGTTGGTGTTACTGATTGTGGAATGGGGAAGTAAAGCGAAAAAGTTGCCCCCTTGCCGTGCTCTGACGCAACATCAATAATGCCGTGGTGTGTGTTGACAATGCCATAGACAACGGAAAGTCCCAAGCCTGTGCCTCTGCTGCGCTCTTTGGTAGAAAAGAACGGCTCAAAAATCTTGCTTCGAATCTGTTCATCCATTCCAATGCCGGTATCGGTTACGCTAATGCAGGCATAACAATCAGCATGTGTTTCGGGAAAGCGTGTGCGCAGGTCTGCACCGGAAACTGTTTCCGTTTTCAATGTCAATGTACCGCCTGCGGGCATTGCATCCCGTGCATTGACGCACAGGTTCAATACTGCTTGATGGATTTGGTTTGCATCGGCGATAATCAGTGGAATGGATGGATCGGTATCCACCTCAAACGCGATATCGCGCGGGAAGGTTTCTTTGAGCAGTTTGCCCAATTCATCAACAACGCTATTGACATTCATTTCTTCAAACGCAACGTCCGTTTTGCGGGCAAATGTGAGAAGTTGTCTTACCAAACTCGCGCCGCGTTGCGCTGCAGTGTGAATTGCTTTCACGTCTTGCAGTTGCTTCGTAGTGCCTTCCTTCGTGCTCGAAAGACGTTCTGAATAACCAAGAATAATCCCAAGGAGGTTGTTGAAGTCGTGTGCAATACCGCCGGCGAGCCTTCCGAGGCTTTCAATTTTTTGGGCTTCTTGTACTTGTTGTTCCAATGTTTTGTGAGCCGTATTGTCGAACACGTAGCCTTTCACGCCGGTAAGCGCTTCACTGTCATCAAACAACCCGATAAGGTTTTCGATGATGTACACAGGACGACCATCCAATCGCTTGCCAACTGCTTCATGGTATTCAATCTTCCTCTTTTGCAGCAGCAATGCAGTTATTGTTTCGAACGCATGTTGTTCTGAGAAAAGTGTATTCATATTGCAATACATTGCCGACTCGACAGACTGAAAGCCAAAGATGTTTGCAAACGCAGGATTACAGGCGAGTATGCATCCGTCGTTGCTTGCAATGAAATCGCCGGTAAGATCTTCTTCGAAGAATTTCCGGTAGCGCTCCTCGCTTTCACGTAACGCATCCTCGGTGCGCTTACGTCCTGTGATGTCGAGGAAGGTAAGGACTGCGCCGTTGTTTTCTCCCGTTGCAATATCAAGCAACGGAACTGCTGTAACCACCGCCCAGGAAATGCCGCCATCCGGTCGGCGTATCCCCAACGTGACCGGATCCTGATCTTCACCCGTCTTCAAACACTTCACAATGGGGAAATCATCGTAGTCAACTGGGGTGCCGTCTTCCCACAGCAGCTTACCCGCAAAGTCGGAGATCTTGAGTTTCAAAAAATCGAGAGCAGAAAGTCCCAATGAACGCTGTGCTTCAATGTTCGCCTGGAGAACATTTCCATCTTTATCAACCTCAACGATACCCCCCGGAACTGCTTCGAGAATTCGATGGGTCAGCTCCTCACTGCGACGAAGCTCTTCTTCCATTCTCTTTCGTTCCGTAATGTCAACAGCAGTTCCCATCAGTACTTTTTTGCCGTTCAGCTCAACAACACTTGGCGCCATGTCCAGCCAACGCGTTGCTCCTTGTTTGTTGAGAATTTTCAGCTCATAGCGAGGAGGAATTTCTTTGCCTTGTTGTCGCGTGAACGCGCGTTGGCGAACCATCTCGCGATGATCGGGGTGCACGATCTCGCTGAACCTCATCCGCTCCAGCTCCTCTCTTGAGTAGCCGGTGATCCGCTCCATTGCCTGATTCACATAGTTGAACTGTTCTCCCTGATAGAAAAAGATTGCTGCCGATGTTGTCTCGGTGAGTGTGCGGAACTTCTCTTCGCTTTCGAGAAGCATGTTTTGAATGTTGCGTTGTTCGGTAATGTCCACGCCAGTGCCAAGAATCGCCGCCTCCCCATCCAATTGTAACAGGGCAACAGCAAGATCAATCCACCGTGTTTCGCCTGCTTTCGTTACAATTTTGACTTCATAGCGCGAGGGAACGGTTTCACCCCGTAGTCGCGCTGCGGCGCGTTGTATCACCATGTCACGGTGTTCGGGATGGACAATGTTCCATAATCGCATGTTGGCAAGTTCATGCCGGCTGTACCCTGTGATTCGTTCTGTTGCTTGGTTGACAAACTCGAAACGGTCGATGCGGTAGAAAAAAATCGCAGCCGTAGTTGTTTCCAACAGCGTGCGAAGCCTTGCATCACTCAGACTCAGCGCTTGTTCTGCGAGAACGCGTGTGGTAACATCATGGACGAGCACGAAGCGTGCTCTGCTGCCGGCAAATGTTGTTGCGCGAGATTTGATTTCAACGTAGAGCAGCGATCCATCTTTTGTCACATGACGCCACACAGGGTCTGGCGTTCGAGTCTCTTCTAATCGCTCTAGCGTTTCGTGTAACGCTGGAATGTCTTTCGGCGGACAAATCTGTTCGATAGTCATCCCCAAGAATTCTTCTTGCGAGTAACCGTACTTCTCGATGGCGCTCTCATTCACTGCAAGAAAGCGAAACGTTTCGATATCATACACCCACATTGGCTGCGGGTTGTTCTCGAACAGAAAGCGGTATTCTTCTTCTGTGGTGTGAATACTCTGCTGAACCATTGGTTTGCTTCGATGAACCACGCTCATGCAACAAGAAGGATTCGGGATTGTTCGAACAGCAACAAAACGTTTAGGTGAATTATGACGTACGGTAAGAAGGGCAACATTGCAGGCAAGCAACAGCAAGCTCCCCCGCTCTGGCTTGACCGTCAATCCCTGAGAGAAAGATACCTTTGTCCGTAGAGAGTTTCAAGGGGTTTCTCGTGGACATTCCCCAAATCAAAAAACGGAAAAAGCTTGCCACAAAGACACCAAGGCACAAAGGGTTCACAAAGTTTTTTTAGGATCAGATTCTTGGGCATCCTATTCCACAATAGTGTCCATGACTTTAAAGAGCATTTTCTTCGTGAATCCTTAGTGACTTTGTGTCTTTTGCCGAAGGCATCACTTCGTGAGTGGCTATTCTTTGTTTTTTGTTTTCGGGAATCTCCAAGTTTCTCCGGCGTGTGATTGGCGTGAACCGGTGGATTGGTTAAGGAGAATTTGTGAAGCCGTCAATAGTCATTGGTCATTAGCAAGTCAAATGCAAATCATAAACATATTTGGTCCGCTATTGACGTAAGACGATTCTTTTCAATCCGCTCCGAAGGATTCCTTCGGACAATCGACAATCCGAAATCGGCAATCTCCCTCACGCTTTCATCCGTTTTCCTTTTTCTTCATACGTAAACAGCCAGCCGCAGACTTTGCCCGGATCAATCTCGGAAAGGTTTTTCCAATACTCACGGTTGTGCATTGTGCGCGAGCTTGTTTCGTCGGCGGGAAGTCCTTCTACTTCGTTGATAATTTGTCTGAAGCGCGAGCGCCAGAGTTCCATATTTTTCACGCGCAAATCTACCCAACCATCGTGCGCCCAGTGATCGATGCCTTTTGCATTGACTGGCAATTCACTTTCGCCACGGTAGGGAGGAATCTTCATGCTCGGTCCACGCAGCAATGATCTTCCGTCCGGTAGAAGAATTGGAATGCCGATGGAAATGATTTGTGAACGGAGTTGCGAGTCGTCGTTGATGAGATTGGTGAGGGCTTTGCTCAATGTTCTCGCATCTGTGCGCGCGGTGGTGCGAATGTTGGTGAAGCAACGCTTGAGTAAGTATGCTTCGTAGAGGAGTTTGGAAAGTCGTGGGGGACCGAGCATCTCAAACGCAATGCTTTCGGTTCCATGCAGCTCTTCCAATTTCTGCATTGTCTTCATTGCGCTGTTGAACATGAACCCGGCACGATACGTCGGCGAGAGTGTGGCGTTATCCAGTGCGTTGATGATGTCGTGTCCGGTATTGCCTGCTCGCACTTCAAACACAACGTTCTCCGCTATTTCCTCGGGCGTCACGAACTCCATTTGTCCCGGCGTTGAGATAGCTTCAAATTCGCAACGAGAGAAGATGCCATTCTCACCCGTGTCGATAAAAACCGACTTGAGCGTATCGCCCGTTTTCTTTGCGATAGTGTTCATCTGAAGCCGTAGTTTTGCGCCGAGCTTCACTGCAGCTTCGGGAGGACAATCAACCAACTCAATAGCTTTGCCTCGCCTTTTCACCTCCCCGAAAGCGATCTTCTTCCACGCAATAGCAGCAGTCGGCTTTACCTCTTTTGTAATTGGCGCGTCGGGAGTTCTTCCCATAAGAAACAACAATAACGTGTGTGCGCCAGCTACCGCGGACTTTGAGAGAAGCACTCGCGATGGTCGCTCTTCGCTATGTGTGTACGGAATGTTCAAACCCATGCCGCCTGTGCCGCTGGTTCCAATCTTTACATAGATTTTTGTTCCCGCTTCACTCATCGAGCGATACATCAATTGTACATGGCGGATGAGCTGCGGAACGTACAGCGTACACAAAAGTTTTTCCGTCGCAACAGCCAACGACTCGACGTTCGCTTTGCTCCTGGAATTCTTTCGAGCGGAACGGATGTGTTGTAGGACTTCTCGCGAGACCTGGAAAATGTCTTGATACGCGATGCCTGTTGCAGAGTTCACGCAATCAACAACAATATCGGGTTTGTATTGTTGCATGAGGTGATGGAGACTTGACCGCTGAATGAGTTGCGGCGAGAGTTCAGAGATGATGTCTTCAATGATCATGGAACGATTCTTTTCGGTGCCGAGAACTTCTTCACGCGACAGATCTTTCAACTGGTGCCGGACGAAAATATTTCCCCACCAAGGGATGAAGAAATTCTTACCGACGTTTGGGAAATCCTTTTTGAGCTGCTCGACTGCATCCATCGCTTCGTCTTTCAGAAGCGATGTGACAATCATGCGTTTAGGATTTTCTTCCATAAACTTCCGGCAGATAGCGGAGCCAACCAAGCCCCATCCGCCGATGACCAGAACGGTTTTGTTTTTGATGTCCATGTTGTGCTTTCACTGAAAAAAGAAGTAGACACTCAGTCACAAAGCTTCACTAAGATCTGTTTCTTTGTGTTGCTTCGAGTCTTGGTGGCTTCGTGTCGGGCTTTTGTTTTAGAATTGCGAGATTGGAAAAGAACGGGGAGAATTCGATTGTAATTTACGGGAAGGATGGAGAAGAAGCAATTGGAAATATGTTGGAGTCATAATAAGAGAAAGGCGAGTCCATGCGGCTCGCCTCCCGTTCCTAACGATCCTATCTCACTTTCATATCCACTGTGTATATCCTGTCCGCCCATCCTATTCTCAAGAATGCCAGATCACGTGCTCGCTCCTCAAGCCAGATAGTGAACGGGTCAATCATGGTGTCTGTTTGTTTCGTTACCATTTTGACGTGAGCAAAGTCTTGCCTCGCATCGTACTCTGCTGCGCCCGGCGCTTTCTTGCTGATGATGAGATGATAGCTCTTTTCCATCGGCTTGGAGTACAACGTGTATGTTCCTGCCGGAACATTCACACCGCCAATGATTGTTGCTGTTCCAAGTTCGAGTGTGGTTGCGGCGTTTGCGCCCGTTCTCCATATCGAATCGTAGGGAACTACAACACCCCAAATGGTTCTGCCGCGCATGGAGGGCCTGCTGTATTTGATTTTCACTTTGTAGTTGCTAACGAAAATTTCGGTCGAGTCGAGCGGACTGATTGGACGGATGTTGTCTTTTTTCTCGAAGCGCGCCCACACCAGCGTCTTTTCCCACATAATCTTTAATCTGCCGTGAGTTTTTCCCATTGCATCAAAGACAACCGTCAGTGTTTCGACGGGTGTTTCGAGTTGTTCGACAGCAGCATCGAAGCGGGCGTAATCCTGCCGTTCGTCGTAATTTGTTCCCCACTGTCCTGTTTGCTTGTTGAGAATGATCTTCCAGCCTGTGGGAGAGGGAAGAGTCCAGAGCGTGTAGGTTCCGCGCACGACCGGAACTCCGCCAAGCGTCATGTCATAATTTGTTTTGAGATGCGTCGCTTCGTTTGCACCGGTGCGCCAGACTTTATTCCACGGCACAAGCTCGCCCATGATTGTTCTTCCACGCATGGAAGGTCGGCCGTAATTCACGGAAATCATGTTTGTATCAATCAAACAGAAAACAGAATCACGTGGACTTAATGGCTTCTTGTTGTTTTGCGCTTCTGCGTTGATGGAGAGAAGGGATGTGAGAAGAAGAACAGCAACAACGGAGTGAACGGGGCTTTTCATCAGCTTACCTCCAGGTTATTATGGTTTTGAAAACGAAACTGTGGAGCGGATTGGCAATCCGCTCTACAGGCTATTGCCTCAAGCCTTCTCTGCCCGCACATCTCAACAAACGTTGCATCGTCAAACCCAATGCCGCACGGTTTTTCCCCTCATCTCTAAAGCATTTGAACCACAGAGATACCAGAGAAAAGAAAAGTACTTTCAAAATTCTCTCTGTATAACAAGGTTGTAGAATCTTGTTTTCTTAGCAAGATTTTCCAAGCCAAAGAGGAAAAAGCAAAAACCACGGATTGCACAGATTAACGCAGATTAGATCCATCACTAAGGGTTGTATGTTGGTCGAATTGAACTCCTAAAAAACACTCTGTGAAAATCCGTGAAATCTTGCCGAAGGCATCCTCCGAAGGAGTCCTTCGGACCTTCGGGAGTGGTTCAGTTTTTTTTGGTTGCCTGCCCGCTCGACGAGTCGAGTCTTCGACCGCTTCGCTTTGTCCGAAGGACCCCTTCGGGGGCAGGCGGGCGGCTTTGCCGCGCTGTGTTCTCTGGTATCTCTGTGGTTACGTTTTCTCCCGAAGAGGAGTTCAAACTTTCTCAACAACCACTGCAGTTCCGTACGCAAGCACCTCTGTTACGCCGGACATGACTTCGTTCGCGTCGTAGCGCATGCCGATGATGGCATTCGCACCGATTTCTTGCGCGTGTTGCATTAGAATTGCGAAGGCATCTTGTCGCGCTCGTTCACAAAGCTCTTGCAGCAGCGAAATATTTCCCCCGAATAGGACTTGGAATGCCGCGCCGATATTTCCGATAACGGAGCGCGAGCGAACGGTAATGCCGCGCACAACGCCAAGGTTCTTTACGACTTTGTAACCGTCAAGTCCAAACGCTGTTGTAACAAGTGCCGGGTTCATAATTATTTTCCCATTGAATGATTGAGTTATTGTCCCATTGAATAACTCCTCAATGAAACAATGACTCAATGAATAAATGACTCAATCGTCAATTCGTTTACTTAAACTTCACTGAGGCGAGAACTTTATCATACGCCACAGCATACTTATCTGTCTGCGGCCTGTACCAATCGGTGGTAATGCGAATGACTTTCCCGTTACGGACCACATAAAAGAACCTGCGTATCACATCCTTTGCAGGAGAGTATGTGAGCATTTTCGCCGGCTGACCACCGATGGTTGCTGTGCCCACCCCCGCACCACGAATCGAAGCTTTGTTCTGATCGAACACTTTATCCAACGTCAAACCTTTTGCATCGAACAGATCAAAGCGAATGGAGCAATCTTGTCGTACTCCGCGCATTTCGACAACCTCTTCGAACTTTCCTTTCGACGGATTCGTTGAGTTGTAGTTATCAGGATAATCAAACGAAAACATTTTGCCGTTGAATGTCGAGTACGTCTCGGACGGCAGCGTCTCATCTTGTCCCTTTTCTTTTGGTTTTGCGGGCTTGAAAGAATTGAGTGATGCTTCGAACACCTGCGCATACGCATCATAGAATCGTCCGAAGCCATTGAAGGCGAGATCGTACACTACCGAATCTTTCGGCAGGTAAATGTGGTGACCGTGGATGATACTGTTCTTGCCGTAGTTTGCGCCGTATTTCACTTTCGTTCCTTCAATGCCGTTCACGGTGACCTTCTCTTCGGGCTGAAGCTGGAATCCGCTCGACTTCATTTCAGCAATGTTCTTTGTGATTTGTGCCGCGGCATCGCCGGTCTTGATAACATCGACTGCGATTTCTGTGCCGATCGCACCGGGCTCGTTCGGCACGCGGAATTTCAGATCAACTCCGGTTGCGTTATAAAAACGCGCCCGTCCGACTTCTGCGTTTACAACGGGCCAATTCTTCGGATAGCTGATGGACCAGCCAAGTCCGGGGTCCTTATACTCCTGCATCTCACCAACCGCAACCGGCTCCATTTTCTTTTCGCCGCAACCGATGAGAGCGAATGTCGCGAGTGCTGTCAGAAACAGTGTTGTTGTTTTCATAGTAGTTCCTGTGTTGTGTGTTGTTAAAATTCTGAGCGGAGCGAATGCCGACCCGAAGGGTTCCTTTGGAAAGGCATCCCTTCGGGAGAATCTGCCGGCATCATTGAAGCGGCCAGACCCTTCGTCCGCCTTCGGCGGACTCAGGGTTAAGAGTCTTTCGGCACAACCGTATCGTACCACGTCTTCTTCTCACGAACGCCGACCTCATCAATGTACACGTGCTTTGACTCCATGTACTCTTTCAACCCATCGATGCCGAACTCGCGACCGATGCCGCTTTGCTTATAGCCGCCGAATGGCGCACGCTCGTTCAGCAAGTGCCACTCGTTGATCCACACAGTTCCGGCGCGCAAACGTTTCGCAACACTCATTGCTTTTTCAGCATCCTTCGACCAGACTCCTCCGCCGAGTCCATAAATGGAATCGTTTGCCATCTTCACCGCTTCGTCAACTGTATTGTAACGAATGACGGAGAGAACGGGACCGAAGATTTCTTCTTGTGCAATTGTTGACGTGTTATCGACGTTATCAAAAATTGTCGGCTCGGCAAAAAATCCTTTCCCACATTGAGACGATGATGGCTTCCCTCCACCAACGAGAAGTTTTGCACCTTCAGCCCTACCTTTGCCGATATATCCTATCACGCGGTCGAGTTGCTTCTGCGACACCAGCGGGCCCATATCTGTTGTCATTTGCATTGGGTCACCAACGTTGATCTTCTTCGTCTTTTCAACAAGTTTGTAGATGAACTCATCTGCAATGGAGTTGGGGAGAAAGAGTCGCGTTCCCGCCTCACAGCATTGGCCTGCGTGATAGAAGATGGCGTACATCGCACCGTCAACTGTCATGCTCATGTCAGCATCATCGAGCACAATGTTCGCAGACTTTCCGCCGCATTCAAGCGTGACTTTCTTCAGGTTGGCTGCTGCCGCTCGCATTACGAGTTGTCCCGTCATCGTCGAGCCGGTGAATGCAATCTTGTCAACCATCGCATTGCTCGCAAGTTCTGCCCCTGCTTCAGGCCCGAAACCGGTTACAATATTGAGCACGCCTTTTGGCAATCCGATTTGCTGAATCGCTTTTGCCAGCTCCATGATGCTGACGGAAGTTTCTTCCGACGGCTTGAGCACAACGGTGTTGCCCGCCGCAAGCGCAGGACCCAGCTTCCACACCGCCATCTTAAGAGGAAAATTCCACGGAATGATTGCAGCAACAACGCCAACCGGTTCACGTAACAAAAGATTTTTGCTGAAGCCCGGCCTTGAAACTCCTTCGATCTCACCATCCAAATTCGTCAACCCCATCTTCGCAAAGTTCGCCATGTTACGGGCGCTGAGATAAATGTCTTCGCCTGCTTTTCGAATTGTTGAGCCGGAGTCCATTACTTCCAACTCGGTCAACAATTTTTTGTTCTCGTTGATTTTGTCGGCAATTGCTTTGATGTAGCTCGAACGCTCTTCACGCGACATATAGGGCCATGGACCGTTATCAAACGCTTCACGTGCCGCGGCGATTGCTTTCTGTACATCGATCGCGCCGGCGCGAGCAAACCTTGCTATCGGTTCTTGATTGTAGGGATTTATTCCGGGGAACGTGCGCCTGTCTGCTGCGTCAACAAACTCATTATTGATGTACAGTTGATATTCTCTCAACGGCGAGGCTCCTGCGATTATCTGTGTCGGTAATGATGGATGATGGGAACGAGGGAAACTTGGTGAATCAAGATAAAAAAAAACCGTGTTATCCTCAACCAATTGATTGCACGAAAAATCAAAGCTCTGCAAGCAAGTCGAAAAGGGAGAAGAGACCATACCTTCGCTCAGACATAGGACTTGACGGCATCGGCAAACGATGTCATATCGTCAACGTTGTCTAATAATTGGTAGAGTCGTTCGAGGTTAACCTCGATGTAGTCGTGAACAAGAATGTTGCGCAGGCCGATCATGCCAATAAGTTTCTTCGACAGTTCCTCGCTGAGGTACTGGAACTTTGTCAACAACTCGACACATTCAGAATACGTTTTCGGGCTGCCAAGATTGTACTCGCTTGCAAGATGGCAGGAAACATCGATGATGATCTGGATGGGTTCCATCAATCCATAACGCAACGCCCACTCTCGCTGCTTATCCGATTGAATTGCCTGCAAGGTGACCGACCGGCGAAGAAGTTTGAGTTCCGCAATGTTTGCTTCGAGTTGTTGCAGTCTATCCAACATAATTGCTCTGTGCGAAGCGTCCGCTCATCAGTCTTTCCGTAAAGCGTTTGCGGAACAGATCAAGCATCGGTTGAACGTCGAGGTAATGGATGAATGAGTTTCTCTTGAACGTGATGAAGCGTTCAGCGTCATTGCAAAAGAGCAGTTTGCCCGTTGAGACGATTTCGTAAGCGAGCGCGGGGTTCTTTTTATGAAGTTCGTTGACGGGAATGACGTCCACACGTTTTCCGGTCGCCAACTCCATATCCGCGATGACACGTCCGGGTTCGAGCAACGAATACTCTCGCTGGATGGAGATTGCGATATCAATATCGCTCAGTTCATTGGGCGTACCCATTGCATACGAACCGAACAGGAGAGCGAAATCAATACACTCAAACTGTTTGAGACGAGATGTGAGAAGTTCAGTCATAGTGCTTTTGTTTGCGTATGCAAGATAGTAATGCAATGCCAGCAAAGCAACTGCCTCGCGTAAATCGAAAAGGTTGTAAATGCCGAATCAAATATGTACTTTCTAACCAATTTTTCTTTCTCTGCAATTGAATTTCTTTCCTCAAGGAGTGTTCATGTCGTTGACAGTTCTCTTTGTGTTTGCTGTAACCGAATTCTTTCTTTCGCTCACCCCCGGGCCCGCGGTGCTTACCGTCGTCTCACAAGGTATTCGTTACGGTGCAAAGCCAAGCATCCGCGGAGCGCTCGGAATCCTTACGGGCAATGCACTCTACTTTGCCATTTCTGCGATTGGCTTGGGCGCCGTGCTTGTTGCGTCGGAAATTCTCTTCACCACAATCAAATATCTCGGCGCTGGCTATTTGATTTTTCTTGGGGGGAAGATGATTGTCGCAAGTTTACCAACTCAATCGCACGAAGAGTTTTCGACAGTTGAGACGACCGGCAACCGTTTGTTCGTGACTAAGACCCACGAGGTCTGCCTCGGCTGTGCACGAGAGACCTTGTGGGTCTGTTTTCCCCGTTCAGAATGACAAGTTAAGGAGAACTGCATGACCCCGAAACAATTTCTCTCAACACTCGATGCGGGATCGAAGCCGCTGCTCACAGCCATTCACAATGCAATCATCAAACACGACAAGAAGGTTGATACAAAAGTGCAGGACATGATGGGAAAGGAAATGATCTGCTATTGCGAAGACGGCGTGTTCAAGTACGCGGTGTCGCGGGGAAAGAGCCACATGTCGCTCCACATTATGCCGATGTACGCAACGCCCGCGCTTCACAACAAGTATTCAGCGATACTGACGAAGGCGAAATTTCAGAAGGGCTGTATCAACTTTAAGAATGCAGAGCAGATGCCTGTCGAAGTCGTCGCAGAGCTGATAAAAGATTCCGCATCAGTTGACTACTCTGCAATCGTTGCCAAACACAAGAAAAAGAAAAAATGAACCTGAAACATGTACTCCTCTTTGTCGCTGTAGCATCCACTGTATCGGCAAATATCACGCTCGCCGGCGACAACCCTAAACAGGTACGAGCAATTCGCATAACAACTCCGCCGCATGGCGATGGATTTCTCAACGACGAAGTGTGGAAGCTCGCTCCGCCTGCCGGCGATTTCACCCAGCGCGACCCCGATGAAGGGAAGCCCGCATCCGAGCAAACCGAAATTCGAATTCTGTACGATGATGAAAACCTTTACTTCGGTTGTATGTTTTACGACTCCGAGCCGGACAAAATCGTCGCACGCCTAACGCGGCGCGACAACGAAATCGAATCCGACCGGGGCTCGATCCGCATTGACGCATTCCATGACCATCAGAATGGCTACGAGTTTACATTCAACGCTGCCGGCGTAAAGGTTGACATCTTACAATACGATGATGCAAACAGGGAAGACGTTTCATGGGATGTTGTCTGGGATTTGCACACGCAAATTCTTTCCAACGGCTGGTCGGCAGAAGTAAGAATTCCGTTCAGCATCCTTCGCTATCGTTCAACTGATGATGATTCGACAGAATGGGGCATCAATTTCATTCGTCACGTCAGTCGAAAGAACGAAGACACCCGTTGGGCGTTTACTCCGAAACGCCAAACAGGATTCATCTCCCGTTTCGGACATTTATCTGGATTGAAGAATCTCCCAACCCCGCATCGCATCGAGCTGCTGCCGTTCGTTCTGAGCAAGCAAGATTGGCAGCCGGAGAAATCTTCGCAGCAGCGCATCGAGAAGTTCAGCGGCAACGCGGGTCTCGATTTCAAATATTCTCTTTCCAACAACTTCCTTCTCGATGCAACCATCAATCCCGACTTCGGACAGGTGGAAGCTGACCCTGCCGTTCTCAATCTCTCGACGTTCGAAACATTTTATCCTGAGAAGCGGCCGTTCTTCATCGAAGGAACGCAGATTATCCGCTTCACAACATTCGGCGATGATTTTGGTCCGGGAATGTTTTATTCGCGCCGCGTCGGTCGTGCTCTTTCGCCTTTTGGAGTAAGCGTTCCAACGGGAGGAAAGATTGTTGACTTACCTCAAGCCACCACGATTCTGGGCGCTGCAAAAGTCAGCGGCAAGACAAATAGCGGCCTTTCCATCGGTGTGTTGCAAGCATTCACAAAAGAAATGAGGGCGACAGTCGCCGACTCACTCGGCAAAACATCCGAGCAGGTGATAGAGCCTTTTGCGCATTACAGCATCGTTCGATTTCGGCAGGATGTTCTTGACAACTCGATTGTGGGATTGATTCTTACATCAACGGCAAAGGACAAGCGTTATCCGGGAATTACAACTGGTGCCGATTGGAATTTGAAGTTTGATGCCAACACGTATCAACTCGACGGTTTTCTTGGGCTCTCGTACACGAAAAATGCTCTGAACGAGAGAGGGTTAGGAGCTGCTGGAAAGATCGCCTTCTCGCGAATTGCGGCGGAGCATTGGCTCTGGTCGCTCAGTGCTGATTTTACATCAAAAGAGTATTACATCAACGACGTCGGTTTCTTCCGTCGTCCAAATGATCATGGCTTTGTTGGAGTATTCACGTACAAAGAAGACAAACCTGCAGATGTTGTACGCAACTATAACATTCAGTTGTTCCTACATGAACGCGAGAATTTTGATAAGGTCAATCTCATTCGTCAAGCTCAATTGAGTGGAAGCGTGCTCTTCACCAACTACTGGACTATGAACGCAAATGCATCAGTTGATGTCGGTAAGTACGAAGACCGTGAAACGCGGGGCAACGGTTTGTACGCCCGCCCAAGTGTGTACAACGCAAACATCGGCATCAAGACCGACAAACGGAAAACCGTAAACGGCTCGCTAAGTGTTCATACCGGTTGGGACAGCAAGCGAAAGTTCGAATGGGGACCAATTGTTGGCATTGAAGTGAAACCTGTTTCGTGGATGGAGTATGAGTTGAATGCGGGATATAGTCGAGTGCGTCGTCAAGAAGCGTGGGTTGAAAATGTAAGCTTGTTCGGCGGAACGGCAAGCATCTTTGCGGACAGAAGCACACACGAAGTGAACTTGACACTACGCAGCACGATTACGTTCACACGCGACCTCACACTTCAGTTTTATGGACAAGTGTTTCTCGCCAAAGGTCACTACGAAAACTTCCGCAGACTTGTTGGCGAATCGGATTTTGGGTCGCACGCGTATGCGGGCAGTCCGGACTTCAACGCGCAATCATTCAATACGAATCTTGTGTTGCGATGGGAATACGTTCCGGGCAGCACACTCTTCTTCGTCTGGTCGCAAGCGCGAAGGGGAGGAAGCGGCGATTACTTCCGTTCATTCGGCGATGATTTTGGCGATACATTCCGCACACCGCCGGCGAATGTGTTGCTGTTGAAGGTGAGCTATTGGTGGAGTTTGTGATGAAAAAGAAAGTCTATATCGAGACGACAATTCCGAGTTTCTACTACGAGGAACGAACACAGCCTGTGATAATGATTGCCCAGCGTGAACAGACGAGGAAGTGGTGGGATACACGACGTCAATTATATGAATTAGTTGTTGGCGCAGCAACGGTTGAAGAACTAAGGCGCGGAAAACACCCTCTCCAAGAATCAAAACTCCAGTTGATTTCAGAAATACCTGTTATTCATTTTACCGAAGCAGTGGAACGCATCGTTGATGTGTACATTGCAAACAAGTTGATGCCGAACAATGTTCTCGGAGACGCTCTCCATCTTGCGCTTGCATCTTTAGGCAAATGTGATTTCTTACTTACGTGGAATTGTAATCATTTGGCAAATGCCAATAAGTTCGAGCACATAAGAAGAATCAACACGCGCCTCGGTTTGTTTGTGCCGACGATTACAACACCGATCCAGTTGATGAGTTTGGAAGGAGTGAAGCCATGACGGAAGACGACCCAGTCATAAGAGAGATTCGTGCCATTCGGCGGAAAATTTCCGAAGAATGCGGACACGACGTTCACCGTTTGTTCGAGCACTATAAGAAATTTGAAGAAGAACTGCGACGCGAAGGTCGCTTCAAGTTCTACCCCACAACGGAAGAAGTCGAAACAAAGAAAGTCGCAGAACCCAAACCAAAAAAGTTAGCTTCGAAGCGCCGCCCGAAGTGATTGATAGCATCGCTGCAACAACTCTTCAATCCGCTTCCAATCCCCCTCGCTCACGCCCCCTTTCTTAGCCTTCGTATCGCGAATCGTCATTGCTTCAGCGCGCAAGCGACCGTGCTCTAACGCGGCTGCCGGAGAAACGCGATACACTTCTGGTGCTGCGTTCGCGCACGCTCGTCCAAGTTCTTCTCCGGAAAACTTATCCCGCTGCCGGTGAACAATCCACCACTCCACATTTCCGATAGTGTGAATTGCTGTGAAGTACTTACGCAGGTCGGGTAGAGCTTTTTCGTAGTCGCTCCGCTGCTTTCCATCCTTAAAGATGAATGCAGCCTTTGCTGCATAGTACTGTGTGCGCAGAACTTCCGCAAGCTGGAAAAACATTTTCACGGGCTTCCGGTCGTAATACGACCGCCACATCTCCATGTCGAGCCGTCCCATTTCGTCAGGATTGAAACTGCGAAGGTCGGTTTCGAATGGATAGTAAAGGTCAGCGCCGGCATAACCGAGCGCTAGAAACGTGGACGAGAACCCAGTCTTCGGATTAATTGTGGCGATTTACTCCCAATTAAATTGAGATCCGTCATCGGGCAGTGATACTTTTCGTCCACGTCTCTAGAAGCAGTGCGACAATCAATACTCGCCGCGAAAAGATTTTCTTCATCGTAAGTCATGTTACGCAAACAAGCACATATCGCTCCTGACGGAGCTTTGGCTCGGTCACTTCCAAGAAAGTTCTATAAACATGTCACGCCTACGGCGTTGCCTCGGTTCCGAAGCCCCGTCAGGTCTACGACCCCGTAGGGGGGCGCTATGTTTATAGAAACCAACAACAAGGATGGACGGGAAGCTCAAGAGGAGCGTCATGTGAACAACGCGATTTGCTACAAAACATCTTTACAGATTGCCTGTGCGTAACATCAGATCGTAATTCTTTTACTAGTGCCATTCCAACTAATTTTACCGAACAACGTGAAGGTAAAATTATTGTTGGAATGAGCATCGCGCCACTTCTTTTGTGGCGGGATTAGCAAATGATAGTTGGAATAACACTAGTTGTGTTGGAGGCGTTTGTTTGAATTACGAAGAAAAGGTGAGGGTTGGATTTGCTAACGTTCTTCGTCGAACAACTCGCCTTTGCCGGATGGCAATTCCAACTTCGTAATCGGCTGCAACGCAGTTCCAATGATGCCCTGCAAATCGCCGTACAAGCCAGCCATGTTCTTCGCGCCGCGCTGAAGCTGCTGCTCTCGCTTTGCCCAGATCTTTTCCATCGCTCGCTTTTCCGCTTCAAGGTCTGTCTTCATTGCTGCATACGAGTCGACGACAGCTTCGATGCGCTGACGGAATTCCTGTCCCGAAAGATAATTGTACACGAGCTCCATCTTCTCGCCTTTGCCCGCGGCTGATGCTCGCGTGCGAGCGACTTCAACCAATCCACTTCGCAATGCTAATGCAAGACCTTGTACGGCGGCAAAATCTGAAATCCATACCCCATCAATATTGCCGACGTGCTTTATCCCTTCGGGTAAAGTCATTGAAACGATAACGGCAATGTTTGCCTTAGCCTCGCGTTGATCATCCTTGAGTTTTGGTATCCAATCGTTGCCCCAATTCTTAGTTCGCTTTGATTCCCAAATAATTATGCCGCAAGAATTACCCAATTGAGTCTTCACATGTTGTATCAAGTCGGCACCGCGATAGCCTTTGGGGACCGGCAGTATGTCGTCAGTACGGAATTGTGAGCGAAGAAGATTTTCCAATTCAAGCTCTAATGTTTCTCCTTGCGCCTGCTGTGACCCTTGCTCAGCCCGTCGTTTCAAATCTTCAATCTGGCGAAGCATGTCGTTGATTTGTTTGTCCTTCTCCGCATCTTTCATGCGATGGTCTTCAGCGATTTTGTTTGCCGCCTCATTCCAGACTTTCTTGCGTTCTTCATCGAGCGTTCGCTGGACTTCGAGTTGAAGATTCTTCTCGCGTTCTTCAATCTCGCGCTGGCGTTTGCGCAGTTCCAATTCGTTCTGCTGTGCTTCGCGAAGCTTACGCTCCTTCTCTTCGTTTTGTGAGCGGAGGTCTTTCAGCTCGAGTGAAAGACGTTGTTCGGTTTCCAGCCGCGTCTTATTTGCAATCGCAGTCCGCTCTGCAAAGATGCGCTTCTCATATTCGCCGCGCAGTTTCTCTTCCACCTGATGCGTGAACGCTTCGGTAAGCTCGATGGTGTGTCCGCATTTGGGACAGATGATGGTTTGCTGGTTCATTGGTCGTCGCCGAAATTTGTGGGGGATTTTGAAAGTCGCAAATACGTTGTTGTGCTCGCAACGTCGTCTTTGTATTCTCCAATCATCATCGTCTTGTCGTCGGAAAGCTGCACGCGTGCCGTTCCGGTTGTGCCGAGGATTGTTGTCACGTTGAAGATAGCGGTTTTGCCGATGACCGAGCCTTGCCCGGCGGCAGTAATTGTCGCAACGCCGTAAAGGTTTGAAACCTCCTGCAGCGCAACCTGATTTCCAGTTTGTGTAATGGTGTAGTAGGCGCCATCAGCGTCGTACCAAGTTCCCGCAATCTGTGCGAGGTCGCTGAATGGTTTCGTCTTTGTTTGCTGCTGTTCGTAGCCGGGAGATGAAGAGGAGGACGTGCTCTGTTGCTGCCGCTCGAGCTGGGCTTCCATCTCCTTGATTTTTGTTTCGAGCGCTGCTTGTTTATCCTTGAGATCTTCGCTGCCGAGTTGTTGCACTTGTTGTTGACTGATGATGCCGGGATTTCTTGCATCTTCCTTTTTCGGCTCAGGCTTGCTGCCGAAGAACCCGACTTGATTGAGCACAACAAGAAAGCCGCCAACCGCCGTGACGAGTGTTGCAATGGCGGTAATGATGCCCGGCAGCGTCGTCCAAAACGATTTATGTTCTTCTGGCATAACAAACTCCTCTATGATTGTGCGAATCTCTCGCGAAGAGTGAACAGCTTGTTTCCAATCCTACAGCCGACGAAGAGAAAGAACGAAACTGAAAGCGGTTCGAGAACCACCGGAATTCCTTCAACGGTTCTTGTGACTGTTTCAATGATGGACCAATCATGCAAAGCAAACATAAACAACCAAGTTGGAATACTTGCCAACACACTCGTGATGAGAAGATTTGGCGACCAGATGGCTCCGACGACCATGCCCAACGTGCCATATGCAATTGCGGCGGCAACGAATGCGCCTCGCATTCCCGCGGTGTCGAAGCCGAGAATTAGAGCCTGAATCGAGACCGTTGCGAATGCCAGAGTGAAGAAATAGGGAACAAGAGCCAACTTATTTTTCGTCATGGAATGGTTTCCCGTCGGTCGCTTTGTAGATGTCTTCAGCGGGGTCGTTCAGGAAGTCGAATGCAGGGTTCCGCGACAGAGCCTTGAGCCATTCCGCCTCATCAATTTCTTCCTGCTCAGGCACGAGAATGAGCACTCGGACTCGAGTCGGACCGGGAATCGTAACAGGCTCGTCGAGATGCAGTTGCTGTTGTTCGTCAATACGCTCCGATACTTCAAGAGCTCTTAGTGTATTCTCCATTTCATCCCTTTCCAAATACTCTATGATAATCTAAGATTGATTATGCTCTGTTTCAATATACTCATAGAATAACTGATTTTACCTCTGTTGTCGCGCATGCCCGCGCTGTCGTGGCCGAACATCAAGGCTTGAACGAGCACCGTTGCAAATGCAAGGATAAAGAAGTACGGAAGAAGTTTGTGTTTGTGCATCATTCGTATTCAATTCTTCTATTTCACTCAATCCGTTCCCCGCCTGCAAGTTCAAGGCGACCGAACTCATCGTTCTCTTGAAAACACTCATGTCACGCTTCGAATCAGTTAAGGGAAGATTCTTCTTTCCCGTATTTCAATTAATCCCAATAGTGGACCGTCTGCATAGGTATCGTTAGGGTAGTTGAGCTTCATATAGTGATAATAATCCCACAATAGTTTTTCGGAGTATTCGTTGTCAAAGAAACCGAGCAGAACACACAGTACTGAAATCGCATAAGCCTTTCTGTTATTGCCTGACTTGATAAAACCAATTATTTCTTTGGAACAATTTGTTCCAGACCTGTGTAGTATCTTGACCGCAAGCTCAACGAATGAACTATTTTGTAACTCCGTAAGCTCTTGTAGAATCATCGGCACACATCGTGCTTTTTCCTCTACCAATCTATCAATGAGCGACTCATGGTTAAGCGGATCAGGATTGTTTCTCATTATCTCGATAAGCGATTCTGCATCCTTTGCTGTTTCAATGCGTCGTAATTCTTCTTTGCCTCTAAAAATAAATTGTCGAGATACTATATTTGCTAACCGATCAACTTCAGGATAGAGCAGACAGGAATAAATCAATCTCGGAGCGGAAAATTCATACAGGGTATTCTCGGCAAAAAACCCTTCGTTCGTGAATGGGTGTCCATAATCAGGTGCAGCATCAATAGGAAGAAAGTCATCGTTTTGTTTTGCTTTTCTTGGAACATCAAGTTGATCTCCAGTGCTCGCATCATACACAGTCATACAGCATTTCTTGTACTTCTTGCCGCTTCCGCAGGGACAGGGATCATTTCTGCCTATTACAGACATTCACTTCACCTTTCGTGATATTGTTACGTATGCTCGCTGTATGCTGTTTTTTCAAAAACGAGATTGCGATGAACACCCCGCGCATCCCTGCGCTGTCGTAGCCGAGCGTCAACGCTTGAACGAACACGGTTGCGAATGCAAGCGTGAAGAAGTACGGAAGAAAGGGAAATAAAACAATTTCAAGGCTTTGCACGTTATGGATTGGTGACAAGAGACATCAAATATATGCGTGTCTCCTGCTCGCAGTTCGCCATGCCAGAAATCTTTGGTGACCCCGTTGAAACAGGGCAAGGGATGATACGATGGTCGGCCACGCTTGACGGGATTGTATCCAACATGAGCCATCTCCTGTTTGCCGTACAAGGTGAGAACGGTAGAGTCGAGATCGAACATCATCGTCGCACACGGCTTCGGTCTCACACACATCATCGCCAATAACTTGTCGTGCAGGCGTCGCAAGCGGGAGAGCGCTGCCGACCCCATGCGGAGCAGAAATCGTCGTAACGTTGTGGGCGTCGGATAACTGGGTAAGCCGGTGAGGTAGTGAAACACACCGTTGCGTTTGAGGAGTTGTGTCAACTCGATGCGGCCAATACTCAATGCAATCGGATAGACTAAGGCCAAGATCTCCCCGGCGGTACTGTACCGATTGTTGCGCTGAGGAAACTGGACGTCGCGTTGCAACAGTCTCCGTAACTGGAGTCGTTTGAAAAACAACTGTAAGAGGTACACTCCTCCGAAGTGAGTGAGCCTCTGTCCCGTGAACGACACAATCACATGGTGTGGGGTCCGTTTTCGCATCCGGCGTTAACCTAACTTTTAGGTATGTTAAGTGCCGCCCCCAAAACTCTATTTAAGATACATTTTTCTGTGTTGATGATTTCTTCAAACGAGCAAGACTCCACAATTGTCAACCGAGAATTGTGAATGGAGAATCGTGAATAGGCGTTGCCGGAATCTTGGGGGGCGAAGCGGAAAGAAGCAGCAGCAGTCCTGCGATGCGGTGGTAACTGAACGGATAGACATCGAAGATTGGAATTGCACAGATCAGAAAGGCGGCGACGCCGACACGCCACGGCTTCTGTTTCCCTTGGGTCAGTATCACCAAAATAATGAGCGGGATCGTCAGAATGTAGTGGTGTTCCCACACAAGTGGAGAGATGATGAGCACCATGGCGATCGCATCGAAGACATTTCCGTAGAGACGACACATCGCTGCCCACGCTTCATCTGTTGTTGACCGCACTGCGAAGGATCGTTCTCTTTTGTAGTAGCGCCGCCCGAAGTAGAGAACCACACTGATTGCGGCGGACAATGTGAGAATGCGAACAGCTTGCGCAAACGTATCATGTTCGACGTTCACGATCCGGTTCACGAACGCAAGTGTATTGTAGAGAATGCTGTGAAGACCGTTGTCGCGGAACGTCGTCCCGGCGGGGAACCCTGCCGCAAGATCAAGATATTGTTGCCACAGCTTTGTACTTGTTCCCCATGCTGTTTGCAGCGCCACAATGATGGCTATTCCGATCAACGCCGAGAGCACGACGCCGAACCTCTTCATGAGCATGAATGGAAGCAGAACAATGGCTGCATACAATTTCACATGCGTTGCAACGGCAAGTGCGAGACCGGACAACACCGGTGCATTCACGAACAATACTGCAAGCATGATCAGGTCAAACAGCCAGAGATTGACCTGATGGAAATGAAGCGTTCTGAGAAGCGGCGTGTTGAACACAAAGAGGAGGGAGATAAGCACGGCGGCTGTTGTGTCGGGGGCGCCGAGAGTTTTCGCGAACCGAAAGCACAATACAATTGCTCCAATGACCAGGAAGAACTGAAGACATTGATAAAGATAGAAAACGCCCTGCCATGCGAACTCCGAGCTGGCGGCGATATGGAGAAGCCCGCTCACCCATACAGTCATCTGATACATTGATGCGAGTGCAAGTGCAGTGAGCGGTGGATAAAGATAACCGGTTTCTAAATACGGGTTCTTCCCATCAATGATGGCGCGGGCTGCGCGTTCGTAGCTCAGCCAATCCGATGACTGCGGACGAAATTCAGTGACCTGCGCGGCAAAGTAGCAAGCCAGCAATGCGAACAGAACAGTCGGAAGATTAACAGCGAAACTCCCCGACGCAGTTTTTCTTAGTCTGGTTGCAGCGATGACCACAACTGTGAGTGAGATGCAAAAGGCGAAGATCTCAAACACCCGGTATCGAGATCCGGATGTGCTCGAGATGAAGGGAAGATCAAGTTTCCACAGAACAATGGGGAACAATATGAGAATGGGCACGAGGGTTCCATACAACGCGACTGTTCGAAGGCGGTGTCTTCTCAGGTCTTTGATCATAGTTGGTCGTTCAGATTGCAATGTCTTCGGAGCGACGTAGCGTTATCGTACGAGGAGCATTTTCTTTGTTGCTATAAACGCACCCGCCTGCAGTTTGTAGAAATAAATTCCGCTCGCAAATCCCTCCGCGTTCCACTGCACGCTGTACTCGCCGGGCAGTTTTACTTCGTTGACAAGCGTTGCAACTTCACGACCCAACACATCAAACACGCGCAGGGACACGGCATGCCGTGTCCCTGCATCGGGGACGCTGAATCTTATTCTTGTGGTTGGGTTGAAAGGATTTGGCCAATTCTGCAAGAGGGCAAACGACAGTGGAGAGCGAGCTGACCCATCTTCTTGCACTGAAACCGGATTGCTGTACACAGAATCTCTCATCGTAGTAATTTTCGTGAACGTGTCTCCACCGTTTGTGCTTCTATACAAGTAGTATCCTTTTGCGCATGCCCAAACGACATTCGGATTGGACTGAGAGATCTTAATATCCATAATCTGTTGTCCGGTAGTCAGGCCTGTGTCGGTATACACGGCTGTTGCACTTGCAAGACCGTTTGTGGATCTCATAATGCTTGTCAAGCCCGTATAGAAAATTATCTGGCTATTCGTCGGATGAATTCTGATCTCGCCAAAGAAACCCGCTGTCGGGATTGCTGTCCACGTCGCGCCGCCGTCTGTTGATCGATGCACTCTGCGTTGTGCGGTCGTATCGTTTGCGTAGATGAGGTTGGGATCTTGTTTCGCCACATCAAAACTATAGACGAGACGCCCCGGTGGATTGATGAAGCCCCACGTTTGTCCGGCATCGGTACTCTTCGTCAGTCCGTATGCCGTTGTGGAATCATTGCGGTGCAACTGCCATGAAGCATAGATGGTTTGCTGGTTGGCTCCGCGAATTACCAGATTGATGGGTACGTTCGTATTGACTCCCGTGGGAAGTGAAAGTGGGGCCCATGAGGTGCCGCCATTCGTGCTGAGCCACAAGCCTCCATCAAAGAACTGACCGAGAGTCGGCGGGAATGTGGATCGCACTCCTCCGATGCCTGCATAAAGTCTATTCGGGTTCGTGGAGTCGATAAGGACATAGCATGTGTACGTGTTAGTGAATCCGGAAGTGTATTGCGTCCATGTCAGTCCGCCGTTGGTGCTTTTGTACACGCCAGCAGATGCACTTGGGTACGTAACCGGAGCCGGCGGTCCCGGTCCGTTGACCGCTGATGCGTACAGCGTTTGCGTGTTGGCTGGATCGATGGCGATGTCGAATATCTGGGAATACGAATTATGTTGTGCAGTACACTTCAAGCCGCGACGCAGCCGCATCCAATGAACGCCGCCATCGGTTGTTTTGAAAATTCCGTTGGCTTCCGTTCCTGCGTAGACAACATTTTCATTGGTCGGATCGATGGCGAGTGAATGGAACATGTTGTCCTGAACATTGCCCGGCTCGCCGCGGCGGGAGCCGTTGATCTCCACCGGGCAATCATTCGTCTGTGAAGCAGCGAGCTGACCATCGAAGCAAGCAACTACGATGAAAGCGAGTATGATGACAGAGTGTTTCATGGCGTTAGTTTTGCCGAGAAGGGAAAGGAAAGAAAAAGGCGAGCCGTTTCCGACTCGCTCATGGCATTTCTCTTGTAGGGGCGTTCAATTGTCCGAAGGACTCCTTTCGGAGAACGCCCCTACGTGAGGATTACTTGATCAACAACATCTTCTTCGTGGAGACAAACGAGCCTGCATGGAGTTTGTAGAAATATGTACCGCTTGCATGAAGAGTCGCGTCGAACGTTGCTTCGTATGTTCCCGCCTTCAGATTGTCGTTCACCAGCGTTGCAACTTCTCTCCCAAGAACATCAAAAACCTTGAGCGATACCAATCCGTAATCCTTGATCCCAAATCGAATCTTTGTCGTCGGGTTGAAGGGGTTTGGATAGTTCTGCTCCAACACAAATTTCTCGGGTATGCCTGCTGCAACTTCCTTCACGCTGGTTGACCCAACGGAATCGGTGCGAATGGCGAGTGCTTGAATTCCCGCAAAGCCCATTGCTCCGATACGCGTACCGAACGCCGTAGTGGTATCGACGACAATGAGGGTATCGATTTGTGTTGAAGTTCCCTTGATGCCGTACAGCTTTCCTCTTGCATCAAACGCAATGGCCGGCGTTATGTTCCCGCCGCCCGTCGTTCCAATCAATGTCGCGCTGCCATCAGTTGTGTTGACGGTGTAGATTCTGTCTCGTCCTACAATCGGCGGACGAACCGAAGCCAACAATATCCCCGTTATAGGATTGAGAGACAATGCTGCATACACAATTCCGCTTGCAGTGCCGATGTATGTTGTGTCGCCAGTTGTAATATTCACACGATAGAGTCTGCCGATGTTTGTTGCAGCATACAGTGAGCCGTCGTTGGCAAATGTTACCGCGCGAGCGTTGCCAACCAACAATATTTTTGCAGGCAATACATCACCAAACCCGCTGCTAACGCGATAGAGTGCTGTTGATGTCGGGGAAGTGAACATGCCGTACAATTCACGGGTAGTCGGGTGAATCGCTAAGCCTTGAATTTCAGTCAAGCCCGTTGCACCAAGCGTTGTTGCAACGCCGGTTGATGTGTTGATAGTATAGAGCGAGCTTGTCGCAGGCGGACCTGAGGCTGCGTACAACACACCAGCCGTTGCGCGACCGATGACGACACCTTTTCCGGTAAGTGCAATTTTGAACGTTGGATTGGTACCGTCGTTGCTCGCAATGCGAATTGTATCGTTGACGACACCATGTGCAGTCGGACGGAAATAGACTTTGATTTTGACCGAATCGAACGTTGGGAGATTGAGAGGGAATGTCGGAAGATTCAATAAGTTAAATGCTGCCTGGCTCTTCGTGATTGCAGAAATCGACAGGGTGCTCGATCCAATGTTGTTGATTTTGATTTCGAGTGTATCGCTTGAGCGAGTTGCCTCAATTCTTCCAAAGTTGTTTGATGCGACAGTGGATGCAACGCGAGCGCCTGGATACGGTGCGAAGCGAATACCGTGTACCCACACGCTAAACGCGTTTGTTGCAGACGCGTACTCCGTCAAGAACCACACACTGTTTTTATCCGCGGGGTCAAGCGCAGCGCCCATGTAGTCGCCCCAACGATTGCGGCCACTCCCGAGTAGAACATAGTATGCGGCGCCTGGACGAATGGCTTCAGTCGGACGCAGTCCGGGAGGATCGGAACTGAACCGCCAGGTGTAATAGGCTCCAGCATATTGTGTATCCCCCGAACGCGAAAATGTAATGCCGATGTTATTGTCTTTATCAACGGCGAGGGATGGATAGAAATGCCAGAACCCCAACGCGCCGAGTGCAACATCTTCGATCGTCGTGTTCGTTGCTGTGTTTATACGAACGTAGCGAACGGCAGAATAGCCGCCGTTGTTGATCGAATGGGCAGCCCAGAGAGAGCTATCACGATAAATTACCGCGTGACGCACACGCGATCCTCCAGCTTCAATTGCAGTTGTGCCGCCGAGCTGACCGGCGTTCGGAGCGTTACTCCATGCTGTGACCGGAACATGAACGTTTGCAATTGCCGGTGTGCCGAGTGAATTCGTGATGCGGTAGACAGCGAAGTATGTTCCGCTCGTTAGACTGGGTGGACCTGCGAGATAGTATTCGTTCGGGTTGGAAAGTACATGCGACGGCCGTATGCCATCGACGTCGTTCCCAAACGAATCTCGCAATCCCCAAAAATCCCACCATGTAATCGGGCCGGGAGTGCTTCCGAGAAATTGTGCCTTCGGAAGAATACGCACAGCATTCCCTTGATAGAAAGTCGGTGGGAACGTGAAGTGCCTTCCCGTGATATAGTACGCGTCCCTATCGTACCCTACCCCTTGATAATCTTGCCAAGAGCCACTCGGGGTTGAACCATAGACATTTGACGGTATTGCCCAGTTAAACCATGTCCCAAGAGGATTGTCATCATCGGAGACTGAGACAAGGAAATACGCGGTCCGGGCTGCATCGTTCTGATTGTCCCACACCATAAGCCACCGGTTTGCGTGATGATCATAGAACACTTGCGGATCGAACGCGCCGGGGTTGGCAAGTGTGGTCCCATACCATGAATCTGCACTGATTGTCTTCAGCGTGGCTCCGTTTTTGTCGCTGATACGAAATGAACTGTTCACAAGATGCATGATGTGATTCGGTCCTACTGCTAGAATTGGATCGGGAGGGAACCCATTCGTTTGATTGTTACCTTGGAAGCTTGCAACCGTAATGGGCGGCGGACTTAACGGTGAATCCAGATGCACGGACGGATCTTCAATGTAGTTTGATCCCTCAGGTGCTGTTGGCGGCGGCATATTCGCCGGCATTGGTTGTAAGTTAAAGTCAGGGTGGACGTGAACTTTTGGAGTTCCGAGAAACGGTGCGTCCTGCGACTCAAAATTATCCGTGTTGACGATAACCCCCGACGAAATTGACCCTGATGCCGGACCTTGTGCAATTTGACCGAGCGCCGTCCCAACCAAGAGCAGCAGAGATAGCAATGCAATGGAATATCTTTTCATGATGATTACCCCGTAGGAAATAAATGGATAGTTAACCCATAATGAATTCGAGAGGAGAGATTTTCTGTTTAATGTTACGGCTTCTTCGTCTAAGTATCAAGCAGAAAAGCCGTTGGGCGACGAGGCTCGTCGCCTACAAACCTAATAACGTTTCAACGATGCGATTTCTTGCAGCAACGTTTGTTGAACTTCTAACACTGACATGCCTCGTTCTTCGGCAATCCGCCTACACTCTTCAAACTCAGGCGCAAGCATTTCTTTCCCATCACGTAGAACGGCTTTTGCCTTCACCGTTCCGAATTGCGTCTGAATCTCTAACGCACGGCGTGGCAACTTCCTTCTCCCAATTTCTTGAATGCGTAAGCCGATGGTTGATGTTTGCGTGTAGATGATTTGAGAGACTGCATCCAGTTTTGATTTTCCAGCCATTACGGAGAGAAGAATCCCCGGTCGTCCTTTCTTCATTATGATGGGAACGAGATACGCATCGTGCGCGCCGGCGGCGAGGAGTTTCTCAATAAGGTAAGGATAGACTTGCGGGTTCATATCGTCGATGTTCGTTTCAACGACGACGATTCTTTCCTGCTCAACTTCTGAATCGAGTTCTCCAACAACAACTCTAAGAAAGTTCGGGAGTTGTGCAAACTCTTTCGAGCCTGCACCATAACCGATTGTTTGCACACGAATAATCTCATCATCCAACACTCCCGATGAAAGCGCTTTGACGATGCCAGCGCCTGTTGGAGTTGTCAGTTCTTCAGGAATGCTGGTAAGCACGGTTGGATAATTTTTCAAGATTTGGATTGTCGCAGGCGAAGGTGTTGGCATAATGCCATGTTGCGTGTTGATGAGCCCACCGCTGCCGAGACGGACAGGTGAAGTATAAATCCGCTCGATGCCAAATTTCTCAAGACAGATTGCAACGCCGACAATATCAACAATCGAATCCAACGCACCGACTTCGTGGAAGTGAATCTGTTCCAGCGTCGTGTTATGAATTTTTGCCTCAGCCTCGCCGATGACGTGAAAGATTGATTTCGAAGCCTCTTTCACTCGTGACGAGAGACTGCTCGTGTCAATTATCTGATAGATGTCTTTGAGATGGCGATGGTAATGCGGTGTATGCGAGATTGCGACCTCGATATGCACGGCACTAATCGAGTTTCGCATCACATGCTTGCCGATAAGCTCGAAGCCCGTGAGAGGAAGCTTTTTCAGCTCACTCGAAAGTTCATCAATCGGCAGCCCCGCGCTCACGAACGCTGCCATTGTCATATCGCCGGCGATTCCGGCAACGGTGTCTAAGTATGCGATTTTCATACGTAACGCGAGCTTCAGCTCGCCCTACTTTTTGCTTAAAGAAAACGAAGGCTTCACTCGATTAGACCTTCCTTCACATATGTCCATTTCCACAACTTCCAATCATCCACAAGATGAGCCTTCACCGGATTGTTAAGAACATACAAAATTGTTCGCTCTAATTCCTCTTCATTGCGAATCACGTGGTCATAGCTTTCGTGCTGCCAGAAAGCCTCACTGCGGTGGAGGATTTTGTTGCACTCATATGCAGTTGAACCTTTGATGAGTCTGAGAATATCCGTGACCACGTATTCTGATGTAGTGCCGCGAGCTTTAGCTCGCCCTTTTCCGGAGCGAGATGAATCTCTCTCCCCGGGCAGATGCTGAAACACAACATGAACGTGATTCGACATTATCGTAAACGCAAACAAGTCATACTTGCTGCCATCGGGTTTGTGAAGAGCTGCTGCGACGAGATCTGCAACAGCAGGTTCTGCCAACCAAAGGGGGCCGCTGTTTGCTTCGTCCAACAGCGCATCGAATTTTTTCAAGTATTCTGTTTGCTGAAGAAGATATGACTCACGCCGTTCGTTGTAATTCTGTATTGATGCGATTCTTAGTTTAGCTTGTTCGTTTTCTTGCTGAAGCGATTCGACGACTTCAACCGGGAGAGAACCTGCTAATCGAAAGACAACGTGGTACATTGCACCTTCTGGTTGGTAGTGAGGCAGGTTGCGATGGTAGTAGGGTTTCATATCGCTGATGCTCTTTTCCCCGACATGAATGTCGGGTTACAAATACCTCTCCAGATGTCTTAAAAATCTCTCCGTCGCGCCAACGTTCTGTTGAACGAAACTTGCCGCGATATCGCCGGCTCTCTTTCTTGCTGCATCATCTTCAAACAAATTCAATAGCGTTTGATGCAAGCTGGTCGTATCTTCAACGACGAACCCACCGCCAAGCTCGGCGAGCCTCACCGCTTCTTGCGAGTTCTTGTGTCGTGGTCCATACATAACGGGTATTCCATACACCGCGGCTTCCAGAACATTGTGGACATTTTGCTTGAAACTTCCGCCGATGTACGCAACGTGCGCGTACGCGTAAAGAGTCAGAAGAATGCCGATGCTGTCCACGATGATAACATGCTCGTTCTTGTAATCGTTCAGCGACGAAAAACGAATGAACGTAGTTTTTCCGATCAGCTCCGCTTCAAGCTCTTCAAGATGTTCGAGCGTTGGTTCATGCGGCACGATGATGAGCAGGAGATTATTCATTGCTTCCTGCAATCTTAGAAATGTGGGAATCAAAACTGCTTCGTCTTCGGGCCAACTGCTTCCCGCAACAAGCACACGTTTGCGGCGAAGAACATGTTCTGAAATGATATGCCGCTTTTTTGCTTCGGCACTGCGGATGCTCACCCTGTCGTACCGCGTGTCGCCCACTGCTTCGATAGTTGGTTTGGTGAGTGAGAAAGAGTTGAAGGCATCAACATCGCTCTGTGAGACGGCAAGAATGTTGTTGATTACATTGTACACGTAGTAATGAAAACTCCGCACAAGCGGGAAGCGCCGCTTGGTATTCTGCCTCATTGTCGCATTTGCGATGAGAATGGGAATGCCGCGTTGCTGCAATTCCCAAATATGATTGGGCCACACATCGTATCGAATAACCACCGCAACATCAGGCATCGTCAAATCGAGGAAACGTTTGGCGTTAGCCCGCGTATCAAAGGGGATGTAGCTTATGACATCTGCGAGCGGATATTTCTTTGAGTGTTCGTAGCCCGAAGGAGAAAAGAACGTGACGATAACGCGGACGTTTGTGTGGCGTCGTTTTAGTTCGGCGATGATTGGTTTCGCCTGCTCAAACTCTCCGAGCGATGATGCGTGAAACCACACGCGCTTACCTGAGGCAAGTTTGTTGGCGACCTGCGTTGCCAGTGAAGTGAACAGGTCTTTTCGTCCGCGAATTCCACGTCTGACTTTTCTTTTGAAAAGTCCAAGCGTGCGAATCACCGCCCAGATGATTGGGAGAATCAAGAAGCTGTAGATAAATTCCCACACTGACTTCATTGTGGACGAGATTGGAGAAGAGTGTTTGCAGATTCAACTACCTGCTCGATAGAGATTTCATTCATACATTTGAAATGTCCTTTCGGGCATGCGGCTAACCCAACGTGTGTGCACGGACGGCAATTCAAATTCTTATTTTCAACGACAATGCTTTCTGTTCCGAACGGAAAGAAGCCGAGTTCTTTCACGGTTGGACCGAAGATCGCAACTACTTTTCGTTTCCGTGCTGCGGCGATATGCATCAAACCGGAGTCGTTGCTTATTATTATAGAGCAGTAGTCCATCATTGCAGCAGTTTCAGTGAGCGAGATTTTGCCGGCAAGGTTCAGGGTTCTGGTTTCAGCGTTCAAGGAACGAATCAGCGACTCGATTTCTTCACACCATTTACGTTCATTTTCTGAACCAAACAAGATAATCGCACAATGGTATTTCGAGCTTAATGAAGCTGCCACCTCTGCAAATCTGTCTTTCAGCCACATCTTATTATTGTGCTTCGCAGATGGGCAAACGCCAATGAATCTCTCGTCAGGCTTGAATCCGGCATAGTGGAGCAGAGTTTGAACTCTTCTTCTCTCTTCATCTGAAAAGAAGAGTTCTAATCCTTTGCCGTCATCGTGTACGCCCAACGAATTCACGGGTTCCAAATAACGCAATGCAACGCTCGGCGTATTGCCTAACTTATCATACAGATTTAACTTGAACTTGACCAACAGAACTCGTGCGAGCTTTCTTTTGTTGATGCGAACGACGTGCTTCGCGCCAAAACACACGTAACGACTCCGAAGACTGTCGTGAATATCAATGATGAGGTCGTAATGGCTTTGTTGTATCTTCCTGCGCAGTCGTTTCAGCTCATCGAAACCGCCGTTCTTCGGAAACTCGATGACGTTCGAGATGTGTGGATTGAAACGCACCAACGAGGCGTATTCTTCTTTCACACAATAATCGAGTTGACACTCTGGAAAGTGTGAACGGAATGCTCGCACGAGAAGCGATGACAGGACAATATCGCCGGCGGAACTAAAGCGGATAATGAGTGTTCTATGTAAAGAGTCTGTCATGTCATCCGCATCATTCTACCAAAAACCGTCGGCAATTGCAATGAATGTTCGATACTGCGGGCTATGATGTGTTTGATTTTCAGACTCAAAGCAACTACATTGAGCACAGCATGCAGGACGAACTTAAGCTCATCCTGCAAGAACAACTAAAGAGGAATACCATGAACCGTCCCCCCACGCTCGGTGAACTCAAAAAGAGCGGCTACAAAGTCCAATCGGTCAAAGACGAACTCCGCGCCAACCTGATTCGTAAGCTTCATAGCCACGAAACATTGTTCCCGGGAATTATCGGCTACGACAAGACAGTCATTCCCGCGCTCATCAATGCAATACTTGCGAAACATGATCTGATTTTGCTCGGTTTGCGCGGACAGGCAAAGTCGCGTATCATCCGTTCGCTGCCGAGCTTGCTTGATGAATTTATTCCCATCGTGAAGGGAAGTGAGATCAGCGACGACCCGTTCCGTCCCGTCAGCAAGTATGCCGTCGATTTGGTGAACGAGATGGGAGACGAGACGCCTATTGAATGGCTGCATCGCGAGCAACGCTATGGTGAAAAACTTGCAACGCCGGACGTGACGATTGCCGACCTCATTGGCGACATCGACCCAATCAAGGCTGCTGCGAAACGATTGCATTATTCGCATGAGGGTGCAATTCACTTTGGCATTATTCCTCGCTGCAACCGCGGCATCTTTGCTATCAACGAGCTTCCCGATTTACAGCCGCGCATTCAAGTCGGTCTCTTCAATATCCTGGAGGAAAAAGATATCCAGATTCGCGGTTTCATCGTCCGCATTCCAATGGACATCATGCTGGTGTTCACGGCGAACCCGGAAGACTACACGAACCGTGGCAACATCATCACACCGCTGAAAGATAGAATTGATTCACAGATTCTCACACACTATCCGCGCTCGCTTGAAGAAGCCATCAGCATTACGGAGCAAGAAGCGCACATCCAGCGGGATGGGCGCGAGATTCGCGTTCCGTATTTCTTCAAAGAAATTATCGAGCAGATTGCGTTCGAAGCGCGCAAGAGCGAATTTGTTGACCAGAAATCCGGCGTGAGCGCCCGCTTGACAATTGCTGCGATGGAAAACCTCGTGAGCAATGCAGAACGACGAGCAATCATGCTTGGCGAGAATGTTATCCTGCCGCGCATTTGCGACTTGCCCCATGTGCTGCCGGGAATGACAGGAAAAGTAGAGCTTGTGTTCGAGGGGGAGCAGGAAGGCTCGGTGAAAGTAAGCAAGGCACTTGTTGGCAAAGCAGTGCGCGAGACATTCAAGAAGTATTTCCCTGATCCGTTGCGCAAACGTCCCGTTCGACAGCAAGGCGGTGAGGGTGGACGACAGCAAACAGAAGATGCTGAGTATGGAAGAATTACTCAATGGTTTGAGTCCGGCAACAAAATAGAAATTGCTGACGACATGCCGCATGAGTCGTACTTCAGAGAATTGGACAAGGTCAAAGGTTTACGTGAAGTAACGAAGAAGCACATGTCTGATGTTGATGAGAAATACGAACTTCCTTCTGTGATGGAATTTGTGTTAGATGGTCTCCACCAGAATTCGAAGATTGCGAAGGACGAAGTTGACCACGTTACGTCGTACAAGGATATGGTGGGGAGTATTTTTTCGGGACCGGGGAGAGGGTTTGAGGAAGATTGAGACATTTGAGCATTGCACCATTTCAACATTAGAGGGAAGAGCCAATGAGTGCCGCCGAATTGAGAGCCGAGATACATACTTTGATTGATGGGATTCTTAGAAATGTTGCGGGAGATTCTCAAGGAAAGGAATGCCTCTTTTCAACATCGTCAATGATGCAATGAAGAAATGGTGAAATAACACATGCGTTTCCGTTATTCAAAATGGACACCCGAATCCCGAACTGACGAGCAGCGTCTTCAGCAAATGGTCTCGCTCTTCAGCTATCTCGTTGTGCAGACGAGTGGCGATGTGCAGGAGGCGCTGGATTGGCTGCGACAGCTTGCGGAAGAGTACGGCTTGTTCGACGAGAACATGACGATGGACGACTTGATTGATAAGCTGCGCGAGATGGGAATTATTGAAGAGGTGAATGACGTTCCCATGCTTACGACAAAAGGCATTCAGCGCATTCGTCAGGACGCACTGCGGGAGATTTTTACTTCTCTCAAGAAATCCCCGACCGGCGCCCATGAAACGCCCTACACCGGCAGCGGCGTTGACCGCTTGAGTGAAACAAAGAAGTTTAGCTTCGGCGACCAGCCGACAAACATTGATCTCACTTCAACGTTGTCGAATGCATTCCGCCGTGATGGAATTGATGATTTCACCCTTAAGGAAGAAGACCTTGAAGTATACGAAACCGAGCATCAAACGACGTGCGCAACGGTGTTGATGATTGACATCAGCCACAGCATGATTTTGTACGGCGAGGATCGCATTACGCCTGCAAAACAAGTCGCGCTTGCCCTGTCCGAACTCATCATGACGCGCTTTCCCAAAGATTATCTTGCGATGATCACGTTCGGCGATGATGCGCAGTTAGTGAGCATCAATGAGCTTCCGTTTTTGAATGTCGGTCCCTACCACACAAACACGCGAGCAGGCTTACAGCTTGCGCGACAATTGTTGCGACGCTGCGGCAACGCGAACAAACAGATCTTTATGGTAACCGATGGGAAGCCCTCGGCGATCTTTACGGAATCAGGAAAACTCTACAAAAACTCGTTCGGCCTCGACCCCAAAATTGTGAACAAGACGCTGGATGAAGCCGTGAATTGTCGCCGTGAAAAAATCCCCATTACCACATTCATGGTTGCACGCGATCCGTATCTCATCAACTTCGTTGAAGAACTTACCAAGGCGAACCAGGGACGAGCGTATTACTCATCCTTGAATAACCTCGGCGAGTTTGTGTTTGTGGATTACATCCGCAACAGGAAAAAGAAGTTTACCTCAAGGTGACGGTCACCTTCGCCTTCGTAGAAGAACTCACCAAGACAAACGACGGGTGCGCATACTGTTCCTCATTCAACAATCTGGGCGAATTAGTGTTTGTGGATTACATCCGCATCGAAAAAGAAACTCACCTCCCGCTACGTGCTGCTTCCAACATTCTAATTTTCTTTGTAGATTGATTCCGCAATCCACAATCCCAATCAACTAACCTCATTAACCAATGTTGTCTACCAATCTCAAGTGCGGTGCCGCATTTGTTGCTGCGCTTGTTCTGTTCAGTTGTTCGTCTTCTCAGCAACAATCGGCACAGACTCAGCAACAACCACAAGCATTCGTAAAACCTTCAGTCCAAGCACGTACGCTCACAATTCTCCACACCAACGACATGCACGCTGCGTTCGTCCCACATGAAGCAACGTGGCGGAAGGAATCGCCAAAGCCCATGGTTGGCGGATTCAAAGAGTTGGAGTTTGCGGTTGACAGCATCAGAAGAGTGAAGCCGAACATTCTACTCTTTGATGCCGGCGATGTCATGACGGGAAATCCAATTACCGACCGTGTGTACAAAGGCGCTGAAGGCGGTGCGCTGTTTGAGATGATGAATATGGTGAATTATGATGCTTGGTGCATCGGGAACCACGACTTCGATATCTCACAAGAAAATCTCATCGGGCTGACGAAGATTGCAAAGTTCCCATCGCTCTCCGCAAATGTTGTGAACACGAAGAACGAGTTTCCCGTTAACAATAAAGATTACATCATTATTGAAAGAGGCGGATTGCGCATTGGTGTGTTCGGGTTGATACTGCAAGGTCTGTATGGCGTTGTGAATCAGAATAATCTTGTTGGCATAAAAGTTCTTGACCTTACCGAAACAGCACAGAGGATTATCGACAAGATTGATGGTGAGACTGATTTGATAATCGCCATAACGCACAACGGCGTTTCGGAAGATTCTGCGCTTGCGGCAAGCGTGCATGGACTTGACGTCATTATCGGCGGGCACTCGCACACGCGGCTAACAAAACCGAAGGTTGTGAATGATGTAATCATTGTTCAAACGGGAAGGTTTTGCGAGAATCTTGGTGAGCTTGAGCTTACCGTCGAGAACGATAAAGTTGTGAAGTATAACGGCAAGCTTATCCAGCTGTGGGCGAATGAGAATCGGCCGAAAACGAAGTTGTCGGCGCTCGTGGATTCGATGCAAACGGAAATTGATAAAGACTTCAACGAAGTGGTTGCCGACTTGAAGGAAGACTGGGTACGAAACAGCAAAGGAGAAAGCAATATCGGTAATTGGATTGCTGATACGCAACGTGATGCTGCACGGGCACAGGTTGGATTTATGAACTCCGGCGGTATCCGCACGAACGTCTCTGCCGGGCCGCTGACGAAACGTAAGTTGTTTGAAGTTTTGCCGTTCAGAAACACACTCGTCACGTTCCAGCTTTCCGGCAAACAGTTGAAGGAAGGTGTCCTTCACGGGTTGACGGCTGATGACCCGCTGTCGCTTTCGGGTATTCGCGTGCAGTGGATGAAAAAGACAGATGGCTCGGCAGAAATTCTGAAGATGGAAGTGGGAGGCAAGCCGTTGAACGAAAAGGAAAATTACATCTGCGCCGCAAGCGATTTCCTTGTCGGGCAGGGAAAGAAATATCTCGGCATGGAAATCCATCAGGCGGTTTTCCTGAAGCAAACAGTGTTTGAAGCGGCAGAGGCGGCTGCACGGAAAGCAAAAATTATCTCAACAAAAGTTGAAGGACGCATTGTTCAAGTGCAATAGAACCCAATCTGGTTAATCCTGTTTTTTTTGACAGGATGAACAGGATTGACTGGATAAAGAAATCGTTTCAATATCGAGGAATAGATGGCAAACAACTTTCCCATTCTCATTATCACAGGTCGTCCTGCAGCAGGCAAATCAGAAGTGATTGATTTCTTAAAAAAAGATGATCCCGCCGAACGGCTGAATCGCTTTCACATCGCCAACTTCGAAGAGTTGGACGACTTCCTTTATGTGTGGGAGACATTTGAAATTGATGACATCCTGACGAGGCACGGCAAGCCGCGCATCTGGACGGATGAGAAGTATTGGTTCAAAGACCATTTTCTGTGGAACCTTTACATCGAGCGGATCAATCTTGAATATCGCATGAAGCTTGCTCGCAATCTGAACTACCACGACAGCATGACGACGCTGATTGAGTTTGCCCGCGGCGGCGACAACGGAATCTGCGAAGCGCTCAGCTTTCTCCACGAAGAGATCTTGAAGCGGGCGTGCCTGATGTACATCCGCGTCTCGTATGAAGAGTCTGTTCGGAAGAACCGTCGCCGCGCACGACCGGGTGAAGAGCATTCAATCCTCTACCACTCGTTGCCCGATGAGAAGATGGAGTTCTACTACAAGACGAACGATTGGGACAAGCTTGAAGCGAAAGATCCGAATTACATTGACGTAAAAGGGTTCAAAGTTCCGTACGCGGTGTTTGAGAATATGCCGGAGAAGACCGACGACACGGCAAAGATTGCACCGGAGCTGGAACGGGTGATGACGAAGCTGTGGGGGATGAAGAGATGATTTGAATGTGCTTCGACGAATGAATATATTGGAGTCAAGTAAGAGTTGGAGGATTGAATTATGCCGTCAGTAAGAGCATTACGTTTGAAGGTGCCGTCGTGGCTTGAGACCGAAGGTAACGGTCAACGCTTGCTTAGGCCGTTGATGGATGATGCCCGACTCAAGATGGAGTATTATCGCAGTCAGATGAAATATCTTGAGTCTAAATACAAGACGACCTTCTCGCGATTCCAGAAGAGAGTCAACAGTACTATGCGAAAAGAAAACACCGAGGAATGGGACGACTACATTGAATGGGAAGCGATGACAGCCGCACGTGACGAGTGGAGGCGGAAGTACAAAGACCTGCTAGCATGTTTGAAATAATCGAAGCGCTGGAGGCAAGCTCGCTTGTTGCTTCGTATGAAACGCTTGCGCTGATCAATGAAGAGACGTCGAAGTACCTGAAAGTCAAAGCAGAGTTGACCGATGGGAGTGAATTGTGGATACGGATCTCGTCAACACAATCAGGTTACCGATACTCCTTTCACTGGCAGTCAAAGAAAGGGAAGCTTCTCCTGCGTTGGGACAACAAGCCGCACTACGATCACTTGCCAACATATCCTCATCATAAGCACATTGGCTCAAGAAAGGTTGTAAGTTCACCTCTGGTGACGATTCATGAAGTGTTGACGGAAATTGCGGAAATGATACGACACAAGAGTCGTTAGGCGTCGAGAGAAAAGGTCTGCCTCATATTGGGTGAAGGGATTGGGGTATGCGAGGGTGACCGTCACCTCGCCGCGCATTCTCAGGTAGGTGACGGTCACCTTGGTCGCGCATTCCACAGCGTTGACATCAACACACCACCCAGAATCGTAAATCCCATCAACACAAAAATCCATGCCTGCCAGCCTTCGACGCTAATGTTCGTTGTGCCCGGAATGTTACCGTAGCTCTGAATCACTTTGCCGATAATTGATCCGGCAAATAAGCCGCCGCCCAAATACTGGCACGCATCAATCAAGCCCGTAGCAAAGCCAGCCGCTTTTCTTCCGCCAAAGTCCATTGCTGCCGCGCCGCCCAGAAGCGAGTGTGGTCCGTTGATGAACATTTGCAGAATTACAAGGAAGACAACGGAAAGAACCGGTCCGGGGAACTTGATGAAGAGAAACAACATCACGAAACTCATGAAATACATAATCGCCGCCGCCGGTCCCCGCCGCGCACCGAATAACCGATCAGACATGAATCCGGCAAGGAACGATCCTGCCACAGCGGCAATCGGAATAAGAAATGCCGTCACGACATAACCGAACGAATCCGTCTGCATAGCATACGTTTCCTGCAAGTAGCGGATGTACCACGCATCGACGCCCCAGCGAATAACGCCGGTACAAAAATACGCGCCGGCAATAATCCACAATACTTTGCTTCGCACAACCTTCGCGACGATCTCACCAACCTTCAACGGCGAAGTATCTTCAACGCCATGTCCAACGTCATTCGCTTCAGCGGGTGGCAGCCCGAGGTCTTCCGGATTATTCCTGACAACGAAATAGAACAAGAGGGCAACGAGAGCAATCAACGCGGCCGGTGCCCAGAACAACCACTGCCATGGTGCGTGCGCCACGAGCCATCCGCCGCCAAGCAGAATTGCCCACCGTCCCAATTGAATGATGAAGCCGAAAATTCCCGTGAACGTTCCGCGCTCGTTTACACGCAGCCAGTTCGCGTTTATTTTCACCAGCGACGGAGCGCCATGCGCTTGAAAGAAGCCGAGCAAAATTCCCATCACCACAAAGTACGAAAGCGTTCGCACGAACATCCCGAAGCCAAACAAGATATTGACGACAACGATACCGACTGCGCCAATCAGCATCATCCGCCTGCCGCCAACGCGGTCAACGCGAATGCCGTTGATGATCTGCCCTGCCGCATACGCCCATAACGTTGCGTTAATGATAAGTCCCCAATCCGCGGGACTCCATCCGAATTCTGTTGTAAGTGTTTTGTTTGCAACGGAGAGAAGATTGTAACGCCCCGTGTAGTACAGGGCGTACATCATGCCAAGCGTGAGGAGAATTGGCGTGCGGGCTTTGATGAAGCCGGGCGGGAATGGTGTTGTTTTTTCTGAAGTAACTGTCATCGAGTTAGTTATTGACGTTACGCATGCCTCAAGAAAAAGCTTTGCCACCAAGTCACGAAGAACACTAAGGTTTCACAAAGTTTAGTTTTTTCTTAGTGAAACCTTAGTGTCCTTATGCCGAAGGCATCCTCCGAAGGAGTCCTACGAACCTTCAGGAGTGGCGAATCTTTTCTCTGTGCGTAACATCAGTTACTAAGATTTCACTTGCATCGGCGCGACGTCCTTCGACAGTTGGGGCACCTCAATCTCGTGCGTCATAACAAGCTCGCGGGTACGTTTCTTTTCTGCACGCGAGAGGAATCCAACGGCAATCAGAATGAAGACAAGCGAGACCCAATCTTGCACTTTGGGGAACTTCCCCTGGAAGGCGAAGTACGAAACTAAAGTTGCCGTTGTCCCGGCAACCAGCGATGTGAGACGATTCACCAGCCCGGCGAATGTGGCGGTCCTCCCTTTGAACATGAAGATGAAGACCGAGAAGAACGCGACAAGTCCGAAGGCAACGCCAGCCACGATCGCCCATTGCCAGAGCGGCCGGGGATCGGCGAACGAATTGCGGAAGAGGAGGAGTTGCGTGTCTGTTGTCCCGAACCACTCGGGAGATTTGAAGAGAACATACCCAACCCCAAGCATTGTGGCAGTCGCGGTGATCTGCTCGATTGCGAAAAAGCCGTTGTTGTCAAGCTTCACGCCTTTGGCACGCGTGTTCTTGTAATAGTTCATGATGTAAATGCGAATCAGATACGCGAGGATATAGCTGCCAAGGATGATCACTGCTGCAGGCGAATGCACAAAATAGAAGTCACCCGTGCCTACCCAGAAGATGTTCACAGCAGCAGCAAGCAGTGCGAAGACGACAGCGTAATTCTCTTCAGCATACACACGCCTGGTGAGGATCCCTTGTTGTATCTGCACTGCGTCCACAATGCGGCTGCTGATGATGACGCTTGCACGCATGATGACCATTGCAACCATGACGGAGATTGGAAGAGTGTACATCAGCGTCGTCGTCGGGATGACAACCGCCGTACACACGCCGGATGGAATAATATAGAGAATCTCCTGAGGGAACCGGATTCTCCCCCAGACGATCAGTTTGTTCGATGTGAGACGATACCACCGAAGAACCAACGCTACCGAAAGAGCAATAAAATTTCCCCCGATGGTGCTGTACACTAAGTACTCGATCTCCTTCATTCCCGGATAGCCGAGCGCTGCGCTGCCGGTGAAGTACTTTACGCTGATTCCCGTGACGACGTAGAAAACGAAGTACCCGATGCAAAGTTGAATTAAGCGTCCCGTGCTTCCTTCCGCGGTTTTCCAGATAGTCAAACCTTCACCTCGTGGATAAATATGATACTGTTTACACGTTTAAAGTTAAACTTATGAACTGACGTTACGCAAGCCTCGAGAAAAAGCTTTGCCACCAAGTCACGAAGAACACTAAGGTTTCACAAAGTTTAGTTTTTCTTAGTGAAACCTTGGTGTCCTTATGCCGAAGGCATCACTTCGGGAGTGGTTCAGTTTTTCTTTGGTTGTCTGTCCGCCTTGTTCACGGTAGCTTCAATGCTTCGCTGAGTACGCGTCCTTCCCCTCCAGCAGGAAACTCAATTCCCAACAATGCAGAAAGTGTCGGTGCAATATCAATCGGACTTACCTCTGCCGCGAATGTGCCTTTGCGAATTCCCTCGCCCATAAGAATAAGCGGAACATGCGCATCATAATCATACGGCTCACCATGCGCGGCTCCTTCGGGCCAGTCACCTTCTGTCCAATATGGCTTCAACGCATACACAACATCGCCGCTCCGGATTCTGTTGAAACTCCGTTTCATCTTTCCTTCGAGAGGTGTCGTCGCAGGCAATGTGGTTAGCTCGTGGCTGCTGTACGCTGCTGCAATCGGGTAGTACCGTCGAAGGGAGTCGGCCAGTTCACTCGCAGCCCATTCAAGAGTTGGGACAGTCATCTGCCTGAATGTTGTGCGGTCAAGATAGATGTTGTTCGCGGCGATCGCTTCAATCCATTTCGATCCCTGCTTGGGTTCGCCGAATCGTTGTGTCAGAACGGACGCACAGAACTTCTTCAGCGAGTCCACTGGAACTCGTCCAGCGTCAACGGAAGGATAATGTCGCTTGAGGTATTCGGGGATCGGCGCAACACCATGGTCTGCCGTCAACACGAGAACGCAATTGCCCAGCCCAATCTTCTTGTCGAGAAAGGAAAGAAAGTCGGCGAGGATTGCATCCATCTGCAACGCCATATCCATCACTTCCTGACTGTGCGGGCCGTACGCGTGTCCGACGATATCTGTTCCAGAAAAACTTACGCAGAGCAAATCAGTGACTCCCCGTTGTCCAAGTTTTTCGGCGACGAGCGCACGCTTCGCGAATTCCTTCAGGATTTCGGCGCCGAACGGACTACGGGCGAGCGACCAGTAGTATGACGGCGTGATTTTCGTTGCATCAAGCCCAACGATTGTGTGTGGGAATGTCCTTCCGGAACCATCGGAATCTTTTTCGTAGGGAACGTTATCATCATCAACCAAACGGTACGCAGAGTCGGGGAGTTTCTTCTTCCACACTTTGCCGAAGAAGGAATCTATGAATCGCGATTGATTGAAGTCTTTGACCCAGGCAGGAAGGTCCTTCATGTAGTACGTTGACGAGACAAACACAGAATCCCTCATCCAGTAAACACCGTTGGGCATCTTGCCTGCCATGAGGATTGCTGCACGATCTTTATTAGAAACTGATACCACTTTGGCATTGAAACCGTACTTCAAGCGCAGTTCATCTCCCAACGTAGAGCCAATAAAATTGCGCGGCGATCTCCCCTCCCCCTGCGAACCGAGAAGGGATACACTCTTATCTCCAGCGCAGTACATCCACTCATGGCGTTCCCTGTCGTACCAATCGTTTGCTATAATGCCATTCACATTGCCATAGGTTCCGCTGAGTAGGCCGGCATGACCCGGGCCCGTGGTGTTTGTAGCATGTTTGAAACTCGCATTGGTGAAGTTTGCGCCGTTGTGCAGCAGGTAGTTCAACCCGCCTTTGCCGAAGTACGGCTTGAACCGGGCAATGTAGTCGTAGCGAAACTGATCGAGACTGATAACGACGATGAGCTTAGGTTGAGATGAGAAACAATGTAAAGTGAAAAGTGCAAAGGCAGAAAGAAAAAGAATCGTTTTTCTAATCATGAGTAGCTGATAGGGTGGATGTCAGATTGACTGTGAGGAATTGCTACAAGATTTTACCAAAATCTTCTTACAAAAGAAAGTAGCATCTCTCTGTTGACAAATAGATCGAGATTCTCCCGAAGGGATGCCTTCGGCATTCGCTCCGCTCAGAATTGAGAGCGCCTTGAAATTCAACCCCTTTTTCTGCAACTTGATTCAGAGAATTTTCTGAAGAAACGACAATGTTGCTGATAATCCCTGCAATAGAACTCCGCGCCGAACACTGTGTCCGCAAAGTGGATGGGCTTGAAGACACACCATACGGCGACGACCCGGTGCAGATGGTGAAGCTCTGGCGTGTGGAGAACACGAAGTCGCTTCACGTGACCGACATTGACGGCGCAGTCTGTGGACGACTGATGAACACGGAAATCGTCAAGCAGATGGTAAAGGCGGTCGATATTCCCATAGAGCTTGGCGGTGGCTTGCGAACGTTTGATGATGTATGCAATGCGTTTGAGCTTGGCGTGTACCGTGTTCTCGTCAGTACCATGATTATCGAAAATCCCGACGATGCGAAGCGTGTGCTCGACAAATTCGGCGCAAGCAAAGTTGTGGCTGGCATCGATGCAATTGACGGCTTTGCAGCGATACACGGCTGGCAAGAAACATCGGGACTCACACCACTTTCTGTTGCATTGAATGCGAAAGCACTCGGCTTCAAGCGACTCGTGTACACAGACGTGCGGCTGCACGCGAATCTTGAAGGCGTGAACCTCGAAATGCTGCAGCAGCTTGCTGAGATCACGGGGATGCGTGTAACTTCTGCCGGCGGCATTCGGGGACTTGAAGATTTGTTGAAAGTGCAAGACTTGCAGAAGTATGGCGTTGATTCCGTCATCATCGGTCGCGCTCTGTATGAAAACAAATTCTCCTGCCAGGCAATCTGGCGCATGTGCGAGAAAGACAATTTTCCGTACACGGCAAAAGTATAATTGTAGGACTCCTTCACCGCAGAGACGCTGAGAACGCGGAGTATTTTCTTGGTTGAACACTCTGCGTTCTCCGCCTCTCTGCGGTTTCCTTTTTCCATCAATTAGTTTAAGAGAGCATCATGGCAAAAGTTGCAATCCTTCTCGGCAGCAAATCCGATGAACCAGTAATGCAAGGCTGCACGGAGTATCTCACGAAGTTCGGAATTCCATTCGAGCTGAAAGTGTCTTCCGCTCATCGCAATCCGGATGAGACGGCGCAGTTCTGCAAGGATGCGGAGAAGAACGGATACTCACTTATTATTGCCGCGGCGGGGATGGCGGCGCATCTTCCCGGCGTCGCCGCGTCGCACACAACGTTGCCTGTCATCGGCGTGCCGCTGGAAGGCTCGGCGTTGAATGGCGTTGATGCGCTCTATTCGATTGTTCAGATGCCTGCAGGAATTCCGGTCGCGACGGTTGCGATCGGAAGTGCTGGCGCAAAGAACGCGGCTGTGCTGGCTGCGGAAATCTTGGCGCTTAACGATTCAGCAATCAAGGCGAAGCTGATTAAGTTCAGGAAGAATGGTGCGAAGTTTTAGTTGGCAATATCCATTACTCCATAATGAAATTTCTCGTCATCGGTCATATATGTTTAGATGTTATCCATCCAATCGGCGGGCCCGAAGTGCAAAGTTACGGCGGCATTTACTACTCCGTTGCTACGTTTGCGTCGTTGCTTGAGAACGGCGACCGCGTCATTCCCGTGTTTGGCGTGAACAAGAATGACTACGAGCCGCTGATTCAGCATCTCAAAAAATTTCCGCGTGTTGATACGTCGGGCATCTTCCAGTTCGATGAGCCGACGAACAATGTGCATCTTTTTTATCAAGACAAGGAGTCGCGCATCGAATGCTCAAAGGATATTTCGAGGCCGATTCCTTTCTCACACATCCAAGACTTTCTTAAGGTTGATGGCATTCTCGTGAACATGATTTCGGGCTTCGATGTTTCCGTGAACACGCTGGACGAAATCCGGATGGCAGTGCGGGAGAAAAAGGTGCCGATACATTTTGATTATCACAATCTGACACTCGGCGTGAAGGATAACTACGAGCGTTTCCGTCGTCCCGTTTCGGATTGGCGGCGGTGGGTGTTTATGACGGACACGGTGCAACTGAACGAAGAAGAAATCGCCGGACTGACGGTTGAGAAATCAACCGAGCAACAAACAGTCGGGCATTTGCTGACGTTGAGTGTGAAGGGCGTTGTTGTCACTCGCGGAGAGCGCGGCGCGAGCTTGTTCTACAACGAACACAAGAAAAGCGTGAGGAAAGACATTGATGGACTGAACGTCGAGCGCTCACGCGATGCAACGGGTTGCGGCGATGTGTTTGGCGCGGCGTTTCATTTGCACTATGTGAAGACGAAAGATTTGATTGCGGCAGCAGAGTTTGCGAATCGGGTTGCGGCGAGGAAGGCGGGGATGGTTAGCGCCGCGAACATCGACACGTTAAGAGATGTGTTGGAGGGTTAAGGAATTGTCAACAGCAGAGGTCACCATGAACCTTGCGCTCATCGGCTACGGGAAGATGGGGAAGGAAGTGGAAGCCGTAGCAAAAGAAAAAGGAGTGAAGATTCTCAAAATCTTCACGGAAGATAATACCACCGGCAATCATGTCATCGCTCCTGAAACGCTGAAGGGCGTTGATGTGTGTATTGATTTTTCGACGCCGGCTGCGGTGCTGCAGAACATCAAAGCGGTTGCCGCGTGCGGGAAGAACATTGTCGTCGGAACAACGGGTTGGTACGACAAGCTTGACGATGTGAAGAACCTGGTGAAGGAAAGGAAAATCGGCTTGCTGTACGCGTCGAACTTTTCGCTTGGTGTGAACATCTTTATGCAAGTGGTGATGGACGCGGCGCATCTGGTCGAGAAGCATTCGGAGTACGACGTCGCCGTAAGCGAAGTGCACCACAACAAGAAAGCGGATAGTCCCAGCGGCACGGCGCTCGCGCTCGGCTCTCTCATTCTGCAGAACTTACGACGCAAGACGGAGCTGCTGACCGACACATTGCACCGCGACATCAAGCCGCACCAGTTGCACGTAACATCAACACGGCTCGGCAATGTTACAGGTAAGCACACGGTGACGTTTGATTCGGAGTGCGACACGATTGAGCTGATACACACAGCAAAGAACCGTCGCGGCTTTGCGCTCGGCGCAGTCGTAGCTGCGGAGTGGCTGAAGGGGAAAAAAGGGTTTTACACAATGCGCGATGTTATTCTACCATAATCTAAGAACAAGCTTGCCACTAAGACACTAAGTACGCAGCGCCGCCCGCCTGCCAAAGCGAAGCGGCGGGCAGGCAACCAAAATTTTTCCCACGAATCTACACGAATCGGCACGAATGGAAAACAAAATGATTAGTGTGGATTCGTGCAGATTCGTGGGCAATGGTGTTTTCTAAAATCTTGCTGAGAAAACAAGATTCTACAGGCTTGTTACACAAAAAATTCACGAAGAAGAATAAGAAAACTTTGTGGAACTTCGTGCCTACGGCATCGTAGATGTTCTTCGAGTCTTCGTGGCAAGGCTTTTCAAAGGAGATAAATGAAAAGAAAACTGCTGTTTCGCGGAACAGCGACAGCCCTGGTAACGCCGTTCAAGAAAGATGGCGCGGTTGATGAGGCGGCGCTGCGCGAGCTGGTGAAGTTCCAGCTCAAAGGGAAAGTCGAGGCGCTTGTTCCCGTCGGCAGCACGGGTGAGGGCGCGACGCTTTCAGATGTTGAGCAAGCGCGTGTCATAGAAATTGTTGTTGATGAAGTGAACGGACGCATCCCTGTTATCGGCGGAGCGAGCAGCAACTCGACGTCGAAGGCGGTTGCACTTGCAAAGCAGGTGAAGAACTGCGGCGCTGATGCGGTGTTGAGCGTCGCGCCGTTCTATAATAAGCCGACACAGGAGGGAATCTTCCAACATTTTGCAACCATTGCAGAGGCGATTGAACTTCCGGTCATCATCTACAACGTGCCGGGACGGACTGCATCCAACATCGAAGCGAACACCGCGCTACGGCTGGCAGAAGAAGTTCAATATGTTGTCGGCGTGAAGGAAGCTTCAGCGAACTTCGGCCAGATTATGGAAATTCTTCATCATCGTCCGGCGGGTTTCGGCGTATGGTCTGGTGATGACAACCTCACACTACCGCTCATCGCACTTGGTGCCGACGGCATCGTCTCCGTTGTTTCGAATGAAGTCCCGAAAATGTTTTCCGACATGGTTCGCTTCGCGCTGAAAGGGAAGTTCGACAAAGCGCGAGAGCTGCACTACAAGCTGCTGCATCTTATGAATATCAACTTCATCGAATCGAACCCGATTCCGGCGAAAGCAGCGATGGCGATGATGGGATTGATTGAAGAGAATCTTCGTCTCCCGCTCGTGCCGCTCACCGATGAGTCGCATCCGAAAGTGGAGAAGTGTTTGAAGGAGTTAGGGTTGATAAAATAAAAACTTCAGCATTCAACATTCCTTGTTCGATATTCGTTATTCCGACGAATATTGAATATTGAATCTTGAACATCCAATATCGAATGACGAATGTACGGTGTTCCACTGCAACGTAACATGACAAATTCTTGCGGAGATAGACCATGATGACACTCCAAAACGACATCGAACGGCTCTACGAGCAGAAGCTCGACGGAGCTGACCTTGACCGTGCGCTGAAGATTTTTAGCAAGTTCAAATTCTTTTTGAACAAAGGTGAAGTCCGAGCCGCCGAACTTGTGAACGGCGAGTGGAAGGTGAACGATTGGGTGAAGAAGGGAATTCTCCTTGGCTTCACGCTGGGAGAGTTGGAGGATGTTTCCATCAACACTCACTTCAAGTTTTTCGACAAGAGCACGTATCCGCTAAAGCAATTGCAGTTGAGTGACGGCGTACGCATTGTGCCGGGCGGCTCTTCAATTCGTGATGGCGCGTTCGTTGCGAAGAGCGTTGTGTGCATGCCGCCGATGTACATCAACGTTGGGGCGTATGTGGATGAGGGGACGATGGTGGATTCGCACGCGCTTGTCGGCTCGTGCGCGCAGGTTGGGAAGCATGTGCACGTGAGCGCCGCGTCGCAAATCGGCGGCGTGCTGGAGCCGGTGGGCGCGATGCCCGTCATTATCGAAGACGATGTCTTCATCGGCGGCAATTGTGGTGTGTATGAGGGAACACTCGTGAAGCGCGGGGCAGTGCTTGCCGCCGGAGTGATTCTCGCAAGCGGCACACAAGTGTATGACGCTGTGCGGCAGACTGTCTATAAGAAAGAGAGCAACCGTCCGCTCACGATTCCTGAAAATGCGGTGGTCGTTCCGGGCAGCAGACCGATGACGGGCGAATGGGCAAAGGGGCAGGGACTTCAGATTTCCACCCCCGTCATTATCAAGTATCGGGATGAGAAGACGAGCGCGGCGGTGGTGTTGGAGGAGGCTTTACGGTAAAAAATTTTCAATTCGAAATTGACAATCCGAAATTCGCAATCGCACTAAACTCTTATCACTAATCTCTCATCACCCTGATGAACAACAAAAAAATTCTCGTCATCGGCAGCAACGGTTTACTCGGACAGAAGCTCTGTGAAATCATCGTACGCGGCGGCGCGTACAACTTGACCATCGCTTCGATTGAAGACAAACCGATTCGGCAGGTCGTCGGCGCGCAGTACATGCAGGTGGACATCACGAACAAGAAGGATGTGAAGAACGTGGTGAGCGCGTGCCACCCGGACGTTATCATCAACGCGGCGGCGATGACGAACGTGGACGCATGCGAAACAGAGCGTGAGCTGTGTTGGCGCATCAACGTGGACGGCGTGGAGAACATTGCGGACGCGGCGAAGATACACGACACGAAAGTGATTCACGTTTCGACTGATTACATCTTCGACGGCAAATCGGGACCGTACACGGAGGACGACCGCCCCGAGCCGCTCAGCTACTACGGCAAGAGCAAGCTTGCGAGCGAAAACCTTTTGCGGACGAGCGGTGTGCCGTACCTGATTGCGCGCACGATGGTGCTCTATGGTTTTGCGCCCGGCGTGAAGGCGAACTTCGCGCTCTGGCTCATTGAAAGCCTTGAGAACAAGAAGCCGGTCACTGTCGTGGACGACCAGCTCGGCAACCCGACGCTTGTGGACGACCTCGCCTACGGTTTGATTCAGGGCTTCGAGATGGAGCGGACGGGCATTTACAATTTGGCGGGCCGCGAGATTGTGAACCGCTACGAGTTCGCGCTGAAGCTTGCAAAGGTGTTTAATCTGGATACGTCGCTTATCTCGCCAATCAAAACCGCGTCGCTCAAACAGCCCGCGCCGCGTCCGATGAAGAGCGGCTTGGTAACACTGAAGGCGGAAGTGGAGCTTGGCTTCAAGCCGAGCACGGTTGAGCAGGGCTTGCTCATCTTGAAGACGCAACTCAACCGCACGATGCGCATGTTGGCGGATAGCGCGCCGGTGCCGGGACAAGCGGTGAAGGGAAGCTCTAAACCCTGAGCCTTCTTTTGGCGAAGGGTCTCACAGCATGTAATTTGCATTGAGACCCTTCGCTCCGCTCAGGGTTGAGGGGAAGCAATGCATTAGCTATATTCAACAGAGAACATTGCACGAGGCAAAGCCATGAGTACCGCACAAGTTATTGACGAAATAAAAAAGATGTCTCCCGCTGAACGCGCCGAGGTTGAACAAGTTCTTTCTATTTTGAAAGAGGAAGAGCAACACAACGGAAACGGCGGAGAGAAGAAAGTGCAAACGTTAGGAGAACTTATTGCAGGAATTGCCGCACGCGCTGAACAGGCTCCACCGGAGGAGGTAGCCAAACTACCGCACGACGGAGCGCATAACCACGACCACTATCTTTATGGCGCTCCGAAAAAGTGAGAAACCTTTTTGCTGACAGCGCATATTGGATTGCACTCTTCGATCCCGCCGAAGAGTTTCACAGCGTAGCAAAAACTCTTCTGCGGAAAGAGCAGGAGAGTCGGCTGATTACAACTGATTCCGTTCTTGTTGAAGTGTTGAATTTCTTTTCTGCATTTACTGTTATCCCGCAAGAGCGAGAACTGTTTCTTCAAGCCCTTCAGCTCTACAAATCCCGCCTCGATAAATCGTACAGCCTCACCGATTGCATCTCCATGGTCGTGATGAAGAAAGAGCAGATTGAAGACGTCCTGTCCAGCGACCGGCATTTTGAGCAGGAAGGATTTTCATTGCTGATGAAGCAGTGAATTTGTCATTAGTCACTGATGTTACGCAAAACGCATTATTCATTTTTGTAGGGACGTGGGCTTGCCCCGTCCTAACCTTGAACTACACAGAAACCGAGGCAGATGTAACGCTCGGACGGGACACGGCAAGCCGATGTCCCTACAGAATTTTTGGTTTTGATTGGTTTTCGTAACATCAGTTAGTCATTGGTCATTTGCAACAAACCTTCTGAACTACAAATGACTAATGACGAATGACCTATGGCGATGTTGCTAACCTTTGACGCAATAGCTATATTCAAGAGAGAACATTGTACGAGGAAAAGCTATGAGCACCGAACAAATCATTGACGAAATAAAAAAGATGTCTCCCACCCAGCGGGCTGAGGTGGAGCAAGTTCTTTCTCTTTTGAAAGAGGAGGAGCAACACAACAGAAACGGCGAAGGGAAAACGGAAGAGGTTCGCGGTGACTTCATGGACAGAATCCTAACTCGTATCGAACAAATTCCTGAAGAAGAAAGAAACAAGCTTCCGAGCGACTTAGCCCGCAATCACGACTACTATCTCTACGGCTCTCCGAAGAAGTGAGAAAGGTCTTTGCGGACACACTGTTTTGGGTTGGAATGTGGAACCCAAAGGATGAACACAACGCATCGGCGAAGCGGAGTTGGGAACGGGGGAGAAAGAGCCGTCTCATCACTACGGACACTGTGCTCGTTGAAGTGTTGAATGCGTTCTCGTCGTTTGGTTCTGATTGGCGCAACGCTGTTGCGGAGTCGGTGGAAAAACTCTTGAACGAGCCAAACGTCACTGTTATCCGACAAACTCCCGACCTATTCAACCAAGCCCTTCAACTCTACAAATCCCGCTTAGACAAATCCTACAGCCTCACCGATTGCATCTCCATGGTCGTGATGAAGAAAGAGCAAATCGAAGACGTCTTGTCCAGCGACCGGCATTTTGAGCAGGAAGGGTTTTCACTGCTGATGAAGTTGTAGAGACGTTCGGTTTCGTTTCCCAACGCAACAGCGCCTGTTCATTCTCGCATGACGGTGAACCGTCACGCTGTCCGAACAAAGGCTGGTGAACCAGCCTGAGCCATTTTTTGTTTAGCGTCGTTCACGACGCTTTGTTCGAACAAGGTCACGATTCATCGTGACCGAAGCACGACGATTGCATAACATGAGCCGCAAGGGCGAGAGCGGTTCTCCATCACAACCAACGGCGCCAACCTTGAAACTCTCTCGCCATTTGGGTAGAATGAGGGGCAAAAAGAACCGACCATAACGTTGAAGCAGCCAATGTGATCCCGCTTTAGCGGCAGGGCAAGTCTGATTTGATTAACGACAATTGTGAGAATAGCATAAGCCAATGAACGAAGGCTTGACGAATCGTGGCAAAGTTACAGAAGCATGGCAAAGGATCCATGCTGATCATCCTGATGTGCACCAAATCCAAATGGTCAAGCATATCAATCGGATGAACCATCGAGATTTTGGAAAACTCATATCAGAAGTTTGTAGACTGCCACAAGGAAGCAAAATCCTTGAAGCTGGATGTGGAAGCGGTAGGGACATATTCTATTTTGCAACGTGTGGTTACAATTGTACGGCATTGGACATTAGCAATATTCCCCTCTACAACCTGAAGAAGGCGAAGGATTTCTATAACGCACAGCATCAGAGTCAGTCAATCGCCCTCGAAGTTTGGCAGGCAGATTTTTTCTCCCTCCCTTTCGGACATGGAGCATTTGATTTAGTCTTCAATAGTGGCGTAGTTGAGCACTATGATGAGCAAACGCGTATGCAGCTTCTTGCTGAACTCTGCAGGGTTACTCATCCAAACGGTTTTGTGTGCGTGGTTTTCCCCAACCGAGAGCATTTGCTTGACGGTGTTTGGGGAAATCTTGTTTCTCGATTCAGCGATCACGACAAGTATGATATTCCAGAACAGTTTATTACCCCGACAATTCAGGGAGAAATGAAGTCGGTTGGTTTGGAGCCGGTTGTTCTGGATTGGATAGATTGTTATGACACAATAAGTCATTATCCAAATTAGATGCCGCTGCGGTTGCTCGCTTATGCGGCAACAGTCGTGTTGCCAAGACCACCGAGGCGGATGCGCAGAAAACTTGGCAATCGTGTCATTCTTGTTGCTCAAAAACAAGAATCTAGATAACACAACATGGGTGGAATTGAAATGCCTGAATGTGGGTTTTGATGACAGAGTGAACAACTTGATCTCAACTCCGAACAACGTCGTAGACGCTGACATAAGTTGAGTCGGAAAACAGAAAGCAATTCACACAAAAAGGAACCTCATGCTCGACATAAAATTCATCCGCGAAAACACAGAAGCAGTCAAACAAGGCGTCAGCAAGAAAGGCGAAGACACCGCGAAGGTGGACGAAGCCGTTGCGCTTGATGAGAAGCGGCGGCAACTTCTGCAACACTCCGAGCAATTGAAAGCAAGGAAGAACGCCGTCAGCGCGGAAGTCGCAAAGAAAAAATCCAAAGGCGCCCGCCTGCCGCATGAGGGCAATGTTGGCGGGCAGGAAGACGCCAGCGCCGTGTTCGAAGAAATGCGCAAAGTCTCCGATGAAATAAAGTCGCTGGATGACGAGCTTGCAACAATCGAGGAGCAGCTCCGCGCAACACTGCTTGCGATTCCCAACATCCCGCACGAACCC